>TBL_comb48_EPIDRAFT_1000818_pt1 | contig 24022 bp, 14 predicted proteins | sample TroBogEpilimnion_37_FD_10681 | JGI IMG/M metagenome (IMG submission 10681) | reverse complement strand
TAATGGCATTTTGGATCGCCTTAAGGATCAAATAGGTCGTGATGCCCGTAAAGCATCTACGCCTTAATTAAAACCGGTGAGATAAGGTTACTCCGTCTCGTTAATTCCTATGTTTGGAATATTAAAAAAATTCAAAGAGGGTTTTTCTAAAACCGTTAGTGCTATTGCTGCAAAAACGCATGGACTTTTCGGTGGCAAAAAAATTGATGCCTCATCGTTAAGTGAATTAGAAGAGGCGCTTTATACGGCTGACTTCGGTGTCGAAACGACGACTGAAATTATAGATGAGATAAAAGCGGCCTATAAAAAAGATAAGGATTTACAAGGTAAGCAAGCTGCAGAAATTGGAGCATCTGTGCTTAAACGTATTTTGGCAGGCAGTGAAGGGGTGTTAACTCCAAGTGAGAATAAGCCCACGGTACTAGCAATTATAGGAGTCAATGGTTCTGGTAAGACTACGAGCTGTGCAAAACTTGCGTGGCGTCTTAAAGCCGATAATAAATCCGTTATTATTGCAGCAGCTGATACGTTCCGTGCTGCTGCGGTTGAACAGTTGCAGACCTGGGCAAAAAAATGTGATTTAGAATTAATTGCGTCTCACACAGGAGCAGACTCAGCAGCCGTTGCGTTTGATGCATGGCAAGCCGCTAAAGCACGTAATAAAGATTTTCTTATTATTGATACAGCAGGGCGTCTCCATACGAAGAGTAATTTGATGGATGAGTTAGCTAAGATTAGACGTGTACTTCAAAAAAATGATGCTACTGCTCCACAACACCGCTGGCTTGTTGTGGATGGTTCACTGGGTTCAAATTCGATTGAGCAAGCAAAAGTATTTCACGCAAGTTTTGGTCTCACTGGGCTGATTGTAACGAAGCTCGATGGTACAAGTCGTGGCGGAGCAATCGTCGGTATTTTCAGACAATTAAAAATTCCAATCTATTTTGTAGGCTTAGGAGAACAGGCTGAAGACTTACAGCCGTTTAGTGTCGATAATTACGCAAACGCAGTGTTTGGAATCGAAAGCTGATTTGCCTGTATAAGACAGAAATTAGCGGCTTAAATTATTTCTTATGACTATGTCTTTGAAGCAGAGTCGTTGTCAGTAATAGTATAAACGAAATGACGAGCAGGATTGCAGCAAAGCGGTGCGCTTCTGAATAGTCTAAGGTCTGTACTTCATCAAACAGAGCGATACTTGCTACTTTAGTAACACCTGGGATTGCTCCACCTATCATAAGAACAACACCAAATTCACCTAAGGTGTGTGCAAACGCTAAGGTTAGACCAGCAGTGATACCACGCCAAGCTATAGGGAGGTGTAACTTGTACCACACTTTCCAAGGGGTAGCACCTAATGAAGAACCTGCATTGAGTAAGTCTTCTGGAACTGTTTTTAAGGCTGCCTGGAATGGCTGTAGAGCAAACGGAAGTGAGTAGATGATTGAGGCTATAATAAGACCAGGGAATGAGAAGACGAGGGTTGTACCAGTTAAGCTAAGCCACCATGAGCCGGGTGGATGAGTTGGGGACAAAACAATGAGAAGATAGAACCCAAGTACGGTTGGAGGTAATACAAGCGGTAGTGTAAAGACCGTCTCAATAACGGAAATAAGTTTGAACTTACTTGTATTAAGCCAATGCGCGAGTGGAAGCCCAATTAACGCTAAAAGGAGCGTTGTAATAAACGCTAATTTTAATGTCAAAAATAGCGACTCCCATAGGGGATTAGAGATAATAAAAAAAGCGAGCATTACTCAGAGCGTTGATCTACTAAATCACGCTACAGTTCAAAATCAATGCGCTTATCTTAGCTTTATTCGACCGTAGTGGAGTAATTTTCCTATAACCAGGTATTCAGACTTAGAGAAAGCCTAACTGTTTATACATTTATTTCAACTAAACTAAGGCTAAACTTTAACAGTTATGATAAATTGGAATAGCTGAAATAAAAAATCATGCGATTATAAGTACAGTACTCATACCCCGTAATTTAAACCTTTCAGTATATATGATAATTAAATTAGCTATATTTTATAACAGTAATAATTTTATAAGAAAATTGTTTCTTACTGGAGTATGCTTGTGTTTACCTCTTTTTGCGCTTGGGTCAGTAAAGAGTAGTAATAAATTGCCTAATATAGTCATTATCATGACTGATGATCAGCGCTGGGACTCACTTAGCTGCTATGGAGATAAAGTTGTTAAAACACCAAATATCGATGCTTTATCAAATGAAGGTACAAGATTTCAAGACGCTTTTTCTTGTGCGATGTTATGTTGTCCAAGCCGTACTAGCTTCTTCACTGGTAATTACGCATCCCACAATGAATGCTTTTATAACAATAAGCAGAGTCAAATTGGACTTGGAAAATTTTCATTTATTGAATCGCTCAAAAATGCCGGTTACCGAATTGGTTTATCAGGAAAAAATCATGCATTTCAAAAAGATTACGCAATGCATTGGTTTGATAATTTTGTCGAATATAGTCCATGGGGCAAGGGTGAGGAAGATGAGCCAGGGGTTTTGATGCCTTCCGACATGGCTGTTCGGAATTTTTTGTCCACCAGTGGGCCAAAATCTAGTTTAGGACATAAACTTTTAGAGGGCTTAATTGATTTTCCTGAGCCATTTCCTGAAGATCAAACTATAACTGCTCGAATCGCAGATGACGCTATTGCGTTTGTTGATCATAACAAAAGTAAACCGTTCTTTCTTCATATGGCTTTTCCAGCACCTCATTGGCCAAATATTGTGTGCGAGCCTTATTTTAGTATGTATAAAAGCCAACTCAATAATATCAGTCTAGCTGGTATGGACGAGATTGATTGGGATACACATCCATTCGCACACTACGTGCAATCTCAGTGTGCAGGATTTGACAAGATGTCCAAGGAGGATAGACGAAAAATTCTCGCAGTAATGTATGGACAGATAACATTCATTGATAAATCTGTTGGTCGACTTGTAGCGAAATTAAAGTCTGAGGGAATTTATGATAATACTGTGATCGTCTTTACTGCTGATCAAGGCTGTCTAGGTGGTCAGTTTGGTTTACCTTGCAAAACAAAAGGATTTTACGAATCACTAATTCGTGTTCCATTTATAATAAAGATGCCTGGAGACAAACAACTTAGACGTGTCACTCCAGCTCAGATAAGTAATATTGATGTTATGCCTACATTGTTGGAATATGCAGGTATAAATTTTGACAAAAAAATTGACGGTCAATCTTTTTTACCCGTGCTGATCGACGGGAAAGACGTACATCGCACGGTGATTTATTCTGAAGTAGGAGTACCTGGAATGCCACCTAGACCAATACCAAAAAATGAATATTCTAGTTACAATAGTAAGCGTTCGATTGATGATATGTTTTGGTTTATTGAGTACACTACGCGTGGACGTTGTGCAATGGTCAGAGAAGATGGTTGGAAATATTGTTTTTATAACGGAGATTCGGAGGAACTCTATCACTTTACAGTCGATCCTTTAGAATTAACAAATCTCGCTACAAATCCCGATCAGCAAATACGTAAAGCTGAAATGAAAAGAAAACTTTTCGCCCAGGGTTTTGTTGGCATCAAATAATGTATGAGAGATATACTATTTATGTAAATGCAAACTTTTATATGCATTAAATTATTAGGTATATTTCTATGCTTTTGTTATGAAGTTATTATTTAATATGAAAGCGATAATTGAACGCTATAATAACAATAATGGATTTTTAATATATCTAATATTTTTATATCTATATATTCTATCGCTAAACTCGAAGTCAATTGCAGATGAGATATTTGTTTCAAACTATGGCTCAGATCAAGCAATCGGAAGTATCGTTAATCCAATACAAACGATACAGCACGCCATTCTACGTGCTAAACCTGGAGATACAATATATCTACGTGAAGGTGTTTATCGAGAATCTATTACTTTAAATAATAAATCAGGTAATATAGGTGCACCTTTAACCATCAAAGCTTACAATGGTGAAAATCCTGTAATAAGTGGTCTAGATGTATTAAAATTGGATTGGAAGGCAACTGAACAACCAGGCATTTATGTGTCTTCCTTAGATTTAGAATCAATTAGCCAATTATTCTATAATTCAAAACCGCTACTAGAAGCACGTTGGCCAAAATGTCCTAAAGATAAGAATGGCGATTGGAACTTTTTCTCACCAAATGTATGGGCTTCTGCCAATAAAAGCGGAAATTCATATGGTAAAATTGTTTGTTCAGAGTTAGCTAAAACTGGTTGGAACGTAACTGGTGCAAAAGCATTGTTAAATGTAGATCATCAATTCTTTTGTTGGACTCGACTTGTACGTACACATGAAATTGGATCAGATACATTTACTTACGACCAAGACTTGGGAAAAAGTGTAAATAAAAGAGATGAAGCTGGAATCCTAGGAAAGTGGAATCAGGGAAATAAATTTTATCTTTTTGGATTAAAGCAGTTTCTTACTGATCCAGGTGAATGGTATTATGACGTTAGCAATAAGAAGCTTTATCTATTCTCTCTAAATGGGAGAAATCCTAACGAGGGTATTTTAGAGATTAAGACTAGAGAGTGGGGTTTTATTGCTGATAGTCGTAGCTGCTATTTGACAATTGATGGTATAAGTTTTTTTGGAACAGCTTTTAAGTTTGGGGATAATCCAAACAAGCGTAGTTCATTTTTAATTATACGTAACTGTAATATCTTATATAGCTCTTGTACAGAGCACTTGTTAACAAATGGGATACGTTCTAAAATAATCAGCGATAATGTATATCCAACTATATTGGCCGATAACTCAGAGGTTAAGAATTGTGTATTTAGGTACGGCTCTCTAAGTGCTCTATATTTTGGAGGTTTTTATAACCTAGTAGAAAATAATTTAATTTCTGATTTTGATTATTCGTCTTCTTTGGCATACCCTCCATTGCATATCAATCGTACAGTAGTCTTTGATGGTAAAGGTGGTCATGATAAAATCTGTTATAACACTATTTGCCGTAGCGGAGGAATCCAAGCTGAGATGACCCAAACTGATTGTGAGTTCTTTATGAACGAAATACATGACTCCTATCTAGCGTGTTATGGTGGCAACAAGGATACATCCGCTGTTTATACGCAGCGCCCTACTTGTACAGGATCGAGAATACACCATAATTGGGTATATGGGGGTTATTCTGGTACACCGCCTCTACCTTGGGGTGGCGGTACTGGAATTCGAGGAGACGATATTACTTGTGGACTCATAGTTGATCATAATGTTGTATGGAATTGTGGAAGTGTAGGAATTACTATTAAAAATGTAAATAATCCTATCCCTGAGGAAGCAAACTACTGTATAAATAACACAGTTTTTAATCATAGCGCTTTTAATAAGATAAAAAGTGCAATTATAATTCCTACTGAACTTGGTAAGAGCTATTATGCTGATACGTCAATTAAAGTATTACGTCCTCAAGCAGCACGAACTCCTAATGCTTGGAGTATAGTAGCGAATAACCTAGCTTACCCTATATATGGAATGTGGTTTGCTAAGCCTCTCGGTGAGCTTAAAGTATTCAAAGGGAATAGTGGTGCTTTTGATGCACATATATTTTTGGCAGGACTAGACTATTACGATTTTAGGCCAGCAGATAAAGCTATTGATATTATAGGTAAGGGTGTCTCGATCGATGGAATTACATGGTCTAAACTTGGAAAGATTCCTGATATTGGGGCTTATCAGCATGGTGATGTTATGTACTGGATACCCGGACGAAGAGAATCCAAAGCTTCATTTCCGATTGTCCCAGATAAAAGTATGAATGTTCCTGTATCGCGAGATGTATTAATGTGGCGTCCCGCATATCAAGCGGTTTCCCATACTGTAATATTTTCTACAACTAGGGAGGGTTTAGAGCAAGGCTTAAAGATATCTATAAAAAAGAATTTTCATGGAGAGGAAAATGTTTTCCGATTACCAAAGTTAAATTCGGGTGAATTTTACTATTGGCGTGTTGATGCTATTAAAGCTGATGGATCAGTAGTAAAGGGTGATGTTTGGACGTTTTCTACATAATTTCGTTCAAAGTAGATACTTGTTTAGAAAATTTATAAATTAAAATCTAGATTCAATAAAATTACAATTAATGTAAATTGTAATTTTTTAATCGATACAATTTTAAATTTTAATTACATTACCTTTAAAGTGAGTTAATATCTTACTTATAGGATGTTGGTCTTTTGGCAGTGAAGAACCCGAGTTATTAATCAATAGATTAACAGAAATCAGAACTTATAAATTCGAAATTTTTTATTAAAATCAACTGTGCGTTTTAAAGTGTTTAATCGATAAACTTTCTTCTTACGGCTTTGCTAAACTATAACTAAACTTTAGTAGTTAAATCAAAATAATGTTAGCTATAATATTTTTCTACGTAACAATTTAAATAATTACCAACACCCCGTAGTTATATCCCAACAGTTAACATGAAACGTAAATTAATTGTATTGTTATTTATTCCTTTATTTGGCTTTGCTCAAATAGCTCCAAAAGCCAGTGATGATGTATTTTCTAGAAATGAAAATATTAAGGATAATGAGCTAGTAGTATTGTCACCTTTTACTGTAGAAACAACCGAGGGTACGGGCTATAGAGTTCATGATACGCTTGCTGGAACTCGTTTTAGATCTGATGTAGATGACGTTGGGGCTGCTATAACCGAAGTTTCAAAAGACTTAATGGATGATCTAGCAATCTCTAATGTAATGGATCTTGTGGGTTTTCTGCCAAGTACAACTCCTGAGTCTACTACTGTAGCAGTAGCTGACGGATCTGGCCAATTTAGATCGATCCGCATGAATATAAGAGGAATTTTTTCAGAGCAGATCGGTAGGAATTTCTTTTCTTCTACTGTTGGCGAATATATGCCTCCATTGGACCCTTATAATACCGATCGATTTACTCTAGCAGCTGGAGCAAATTCTATTCTTTTTGGAAGCGTAACACCTGCAGGCCTAGTAAATTTTACTACTGAATATGCAAATTTATATAAAAATTCCCTACGTTTCTCATATCGGTGGGATAGTTATCAATCATCAAGATTTGAATTCGCAACTAATAAAGTAATAATTAAAGATAAGTTAGCAATCAGGGTTAATGTTCTAGATGAACATAAAAAAGGCTATCGGGTTCCCCAGTATAATGATCAAAAGCGTGTATATTTTGCAGTTGATTGGAATCCGTTAAAAAATACGACTATCACAGCAAACGTCGAAGGTGCATTAGATAATAACAATACTCCTTTTCCTACGCCTTTTTTTGATAAAGTAAGTAAGTGGCAAGCATTTGGATCTCCAATTGTTCCTTACAATTCTTTAGTAAGTCCTGCAACTAAGGCTACTGGTGTTGCAGCATCCGCTGCTGCTAATGTTACCGAAATCTTACTTGGGTCTGGTTTGCCAGGTACTGAGATGGTACAAAATTTTAAGAATTACGCTATTTCACAAGGCACATTACAAGGAGTCCTTCAGGGCACAAATAATCCTAATTTACCTAATTTTTCCAATCCTAAGCTTAGTATTGGAAATGACCGAATTAACGATAGACGAATTTTGATTGGTGATGTCGAAGCTGAGCAGAAAATATCGGATAATCTATATATTCAAGGTTCTTATTTCTATAACCATCACCAAAAATATATTGGTTCGGTCGGAAATAATAATGCTTATGCAGATGCAAGTAGTACTTTGAATGATGGTACAATGAACCCTAACTCAGGCGCTTTCTTTACAGGTGGGGGTGCTGTGAAATTGCAAGATTTTATATATACTAATGCAACTTATAGAGCGACCATTACATATCATCTTGAATTAACAAAAATAAATAGTTGGTTAGGGCATACTGATTTTGCAGGTCTTCTTGAGCGAGATGATTCACTTAGATTAACAGATGTGGATACATTACAAAATATAACACCTTTAAGTGGATATAGTACTAGTATAGTAAATGCTCAAAATTCGATTCAACCACTTTTCTATTTTAATCCTCAGACAGGAGACAGAGCTACTAAACAGCAACTTAATGTACTAAATTATCCATCCTATTTTTCTACACTTCCAGGTGTAACAGCTAGATTTATTCCGATAGGTCCAGGTACAGATTCGCTTTCACGTGGAACTGTTGAACAAATAGCAGCACAAAGTTTCCTGCTTAAAGATAGGTTAGTTACGACAGTTGGATATAGGGTAGATTTCCAGAATACATGGGATGTACTAAATGGAAATTGGCCAGTAAATCCCGATGGTACTTATGTATCCTATCATCCTGGAATTAAAAGAACTTATGATCCGCTTACTTCTAACATAAGAGTTCCTACGGATTCAATTGGGGCTGTATATCATATACTCAAAAACTGGGGACCATTAGATCAATTATCTCTAACATTTAATCACTCTACTAATTTTCAAAATGCTTCCGCGCTACCGACATTTAATGGTCTACCAATAGGTCCATCATACGGAAAGACTAGAGATATCGGAATAAATTTATCACTGTTAAAAGGTAAGTTAAACTTCAAGGTAAGTAACTATAACAGTGGTCAGCAAGCCGTTAGATTATCAAATGCAGAGTTTTCGCAGGTAATCACTGATTATAATAACATATGGACAGCTATTGCAGCAGCTAATCCGTCCTATAGTTCTAAAATATTTACGAATACTAATCTGACTGACACATACAATATTGCATCTAAGGGTTTAGAGTTTTCTGGTACGTATGAACCTAATAAAAACCTACGTCTTGCATTATATGGTAGTGAAAATACAGCAGTTAGGTCTAATGTTGCACCAAATATGTTGGCTTACGTTACAGTAAATGCTCCTATTGCAGCACAGTTTGCGAATGTGAATGTAAGTACCTCAAACGGAGTTCAAACTGTTTCTCAAGTACTTGCAACTGATAATACATATGTAGCAAATGAAGAATCGACAAATGGTCGATCGAATCCTGAAATGAGCAAGTGGAAGTTTAGTTTTATTGGTAATTATAGATTTACAAATAATGAACTCAAAGGATTTAACCTAGGTGGATATGTTAACTGGTTATCTAAACCCATTATTGGTAATGCTTGGTTAAATTCTGCAGGAACTATTCCTGACTTTTCGCATCTCTATTATGGTGCAGTAACAATGGATACAGGAGCATTTATTGGATATACAAAACAAATTAGTCATAAGATTATGTGGAAGATTGATTTAAATATTCGTAACCTTCTTAATAATACTAAGCTAATACCAATTAGAGCAGATTCACAATTTGGAAACACTGGAGTTCAACAAAATATTGATTGGCGTTATGTTGAGCCTCGCTCAATTATTCTTACAAATAGTTTTAATTTCTAATAATTAATTTAGATTTTACTTATTCGTTTAACGCAAAGTTAAACTCATAATACACAAGGTATGCATTCGTTAGATTGAATACCTTTTTATATTATAAGTCTTACTGTTAATCTAATATACTAAGAAAAAAGTCATATAATATGCTAGATGCTTAAATCTATAAGTCACAAATTTGGAAATGAATAGTAAAAGATTATATAAGATAATTTTAAGTGTGAGTGTTATTATCATTTCAAGTGTATTTGCTAATGCTAGCGATTCTAGAATTAATAAACCCAATATAGTAATAATTTTCACAGATGACCAAGGTTACGCTGATATTGGTAAGTTTGGAGCAGTAGATTTTGAAACACCAAATTTAGATAAAATGGCAAACGAAGGTGCCGTGTTTAGAAATTTTCATGTACCACAACCTATATGCTCAGCTTCAAGATGTGGTTTGTTGACAGGGTGTTATCCAAATAGGTTAGGAATTAATGGCGCTTTAATGCCAAAATCAAAAATAGGAATAAGTGATTCAGAAACTACATTAGCGCAATTATTAAAAAAACAAGGCTATGTAACAGGTATTTTTGGTAAATGGCATTTAGGAGATTCGCCAGAATTTATGCCTCTTAAACATGGATTTGATACTTATTTTGGACTTCCTTATTCTACAGATATGTGGCCAGGTGAGAATGAATTAATAAAAAACTTCTCAGATCAACTAGCTGCTAAAAAAAGAGAATATCCAAACCTGCCTATATGGGAGAATGATAGTAAGTTTCGTGAAGAATTAAGTATAGATGATCTTAATCACCTTACAACTTGGTACACAGAGCATGCTGTCAAATTTATTAAAAATAATAATAATCATCCCTTTTTTCTTTATGTTGCACATAACATGCCGCATGTACCTTTAGGTGTAAGCGATAAGTTTAGAGGAAAAACTAAACGAGGACTTTATGGTGATGTTATAGAAGAAATTGATTGGTCCGTCGGTCAAATACTTGAAGCAATAAAACATAATGGTATTGATAAAAACACATTAGTAATTTTCGCTTCAGATAACGGTCCATGGTTATGCTACGGGAATCATGCTGGCTCAGCTTTTCCTTTACGTGAGGGTAAGGCAACGACATGGGAGGGAGGTACTCGAGTACCATGTGTAATGCGTTGGCCTGGAAAAATACCTGCTGGTTCAGACACTTGGGATATGATTATGACTATAGATCTTTTACCTACTATAGCTAAGTTATCAGGAGCAGAGCTTCCAGAAAATAAAATTGATGGGCTAGATGTATGGCCTATAATTTCTAGACAACCTAACGCGAAAAATCCTCATAATTCTTATTGGTTTTACTACGAGCAAAACGAATTACAGGCTGTAACTTCAAGTGACGGTAGATGGAAATTACAATTTCCACATAGTTATCAGACGCTGGCTGGTAGAGCAGGGGGGGTAGATGGAGTACCAGTGCCATATTCTCATGCTAATATTAATCATACTGAGCTATATGATGTATTTAATGATATTGGCGAAACTACAGATGTATCTAAAAAATATCCACTGATAGTAAGACAACTAGAAACAGAAGCTGAAAAAGCTAGATTAGAATTGGGTGATTCATTGACACACAGAATTGGAGTCGGAATAAGACAGCCTGGTCGAGTTATCACGAAATATTAAAATCTAAAAAGTAAAATTTCGCATTAAATCATAAAATGATGTTACGTATTATTAGTACATTATGCATTTTATGTTTAAAAGCATATGCATCAGAATATTATGTATCTCCCAGTGGTAATGATTCAAACATTGGTAATATAGATAAGCCTTTTAAAACTATTCAATTCGCAGTAGATAAGCTAAAGCCTGGTGATACATGTTATGTCCGAGAGGGTATATATAAAGAGTGTGTGAAATTGAATATTTCAGGTAATAATGATAATCCAATAAAAATAAAATCATACAAGAATGAGACTGTAATTTTAGACGGCACATCTCAAATTCAGGGTAAATGGGATTTATATAAAAATAATATATTCCATACTAAAATAAACCATACAATAGATCAGTTATTTATTAATAATGAAATGATGATTGAGGCTCGCTGGCCTAATATGAGTTTTAAACAAATATTTAACAAAAGTTGTTGGGCTAAAACAGATAGTGGTAGTACACATGGTAAATTATTTAGTAGTGAAATCTCTAGAACAGGCGTAGATTGGACTGGAGCAATAGCATGTTTAAATGTAGCGCATCAATGGTGGACATGGAATCGATCTATTTTAAAAAATACACTAGGATCAAGTGAACTTTATTATAAACCTAACTTGGTTGGATTATGTGGCTACGATCCAATTCTAAACAAGCCTTGGATAAATGAACATTGGGTACATAATTCATTTTATCTTTTCGGTAAACTTGAGGCTCTCGATACTGAGACTGAGTGGTACCAAGATAGAAATACAGATGACCTTTATCTATATGCCCCTAACGGAGTAGATCCTTCTGCACTTAATGTTCGCTATAAAGTACGTGATTATGCGATATACGGTTATAACATAAATTATATCATAATTTCTGGATTTAATTTTTTTGCGGATACTTTTCGTCTAGATAATTGCAACTTTTGTAGAATTGAAAATTGTGAATTATTATTTCCAACTTATTCACGAACGATCACAGAATATGATGAAGTCAGAAAAGAATCAATAATAACAAAGATTTCTGGAGATCATAATAAAGTCTATCATTGTAGTATTGGTTATTCGAATACTTTAGGTTTATTAATGATGGGTAATTACAATATAGTAGAGAACTGTATCATTCATGATATTAATTGGTTTGGTACTCTCATCTATCCAGCTTTACAACTTTCTGCTAGTGAAAAACTTGGAGTCAATTGGTTCAGTACAATCCAGTATCCACCCACTGAGCGTACTATTGAAAATTCCGATACAACATCATATGGAAATATGGCTATTCATAATACTCTCTATAACTGTGGAAGTAGTATTTTAGTTTATCAAGCAGCAGATACTATAATTGAATATAATCATGTCTACAATGGAGGATTGTTGTCCAAGGATGTATCTCTTATTTATGGATGTTGGCCTTTTTCAAGAGGAAGTGTAGTTGCATATAATTGGGTTCATGGCTGCAGGACTGAAGGTTATTCAGGAGTTGGAAGTCCTGGAGGAATAGGTATCAGAGCAGATGATCAATCAAGGCATAACATATTTCATCATAATGTTGTTTGGGATTGCGGTCTTGCAGGTATAATTATGAAAGGAGAAGATCACAAAGTGTACAACAACACTATATTTGATATAGGTACCGATCAAGTTCCTCAAATAGATATCTTGATAGCGAACGAAGCCGAACCTTATAAGCAGTGGGCAATTAGATGGCCTTTATTAGCTAACCAAAACGTATACACACTCGTTTATAATAATTTGAGCAGGAATATAACTAATAAACACGATATATCTTCACTAGTTCAAAATTCAGATAAAATTTATGGTAATCTTAGAGATCAAAATATTAGGTCATATTTAAAAGATCCAGAAAAATTAAATTTTAGCTTATATACTACTAAAGCTAAAAACTCTTCAAATTTTACAGACTTTGACAAAATTAAAGATAATCTGGGTGCTTACAATTCAAACACTGAACGATGGACTGCTGGAGCAGATTGGAAAGAAAATTACTCCTATTCTCGTTATTGATTATTTAGGTAATACTATTTCAGGTTCTAATATTATAGCAAATCGTTCACTCTCTGGATGCAATTTTCTCCATAAAAGTTGCTGAACTGCTCTACGAGCGATTTCAACTGCTCGAATATCAATTGTAGCAGGAGTTGGTATGAGATGATCAAGATATTCTCTCTCGTTGCTACAACCTATTATATGAATATCTTTACCAGGTTCGCAATTATTACGACGTAATTCAGTAAATACTTCTGGTAAAAAACAATCTGAAGAAACAAATATGCCATCAGCTTTTATCTTAATTTTAAAAAGATCATCTACAACAATATCTACTGCAAAAAGATCTGGTGTGCGTGATCTTGTGTAGAATGATTTCAATGGTCTCATCGGAACTACAGACCCTCCTAATTGCTGGAAACGTAAAACAAATGAATCTGTACGTGTCCTTATTGGTCTAGTATTTAATAGACCTATAACAGCAGCATTTCGTGAACCAAGTTTATAAAGGTACTCTGCAGCTAATAGTCCGGTGGCTTCCTGATTTATTCCAACTGCATCTCCCCATCCTAAGCCAGCAGAACAAGGCATCCATACTACAGGATTAAAATATTTTACTAAATTTATAGGCCATTTTATAGGTTCAGGCATTAAACCTATTCCTATGTATCCATCAAATGTATATTTTTGATAATCTGCATTAAATTTTTCTGGATTAGGAATAAATATTAATTCACTAGTACCGCCATGCAGTTTTATTTCATTCTCTGCACTGGTAATTGAAGACCAGAAAACCTTTGCATGTTCTCGCATTTGTTCTCGAGAATGATAACCAATAATTAAAATACCAACTTTAGTAAGCTTATTTACTATTTTTTTACGAACACCTCTGCGTACTGATATAGGTGCAGGTTTATAATCTATTTTAGCTAATGTTTTTTCAACTTTTAGCCTAGTAGCTTCACTTACTCCTGCTTTTTTATTAATTACTATCGATAGAGCTGAACGGCTTACTCCTGCTAATTTAGCTGCTACGGCAAAACTCACTTTCGAATTATGTGATTTAACCATATTTTACAATTGTTACTAAACTAAGGAATAAGTTTATGTAAAATAAATCAAGTATAATTGCTTGTATCTAACATAGTTTAGATAATCTCACATTTGAAATTAATAAAAACAAAATTCATAACATAGCATTCAGTAAATGAAACACTCTTTAAACGTGCATCGTCACGAAAATAATCCAATTATAACTGTAAAAGATGTTAAACCTTCGAGTGCAGGATGGAAGGTTGAATATGTTATGAATGCAGGTTGTCATAGGGTAGGTAATGAAGTTTTTTTACTACTTCGTGTTGCTGAAACTCCATTACCTGATTCAGATCCTAATATATTTCTAGCACCGTATTTTTCTGAAAAAGATGGCAAGGTTCTAGTCAGAAAACTTAAAAAAGATGATAAATTTAATGATTTTTCAGATAGTAGATTTGTTCTTCGTTATGATGAGAAAGGTAAAGAAGTGCTTAGAGTTCTTACTTCAATATCTCATTTACGTTTAGCAAAGAGTAAAGATGGCATTAATTTTATAGTTGAGGACAGGCCTGCCATGTACCCATCTAATAAGTATGAAGAGTATGGTATAGAAGATCCTCGTATAACTTTTATTGAAGAGTTAGGTTATTATTACATAAACTACAGTGCCTGTGCTAGTTTGGGTGTAACAACAAATCTAGCTCGTACCAAGGACTGGAAAAATTATGAAAGACTTGGTGTTATTTTCACTCCAGATAATAAAGACGTATGTATTTTCCCTAGAAAGATTAATAATAAATACTATGCTATGTGTAGACCAGCATCAGCTGAGTATAGACGTCGTGAAATATGGATATCTGAATCTCAAGATCTAATCTCCTGGGGAAATCATAAACTATTGATGGAGGTTAATACTAATGACTGGGATGGTGGTCGTATTGGATGCAGTGCAGTACCGTTTGAGACTGAACTGGGTTGGGTTGAGATATACCATGCAGCTGATGCAACCAATCGGTATTGTCTTGGTGTAGCTCTGCTCGATAGGGAGGATCCTACTAAAGTTATAGCTAAAGGTAGGGCACCATTAATGCAGCCTGAAACTGACTACGAGAAATATGGTTTCTTTGGCAATGTAATATTTAATTGTGGTATCTTATGCGAGGACGGTATTATAAAAATATATTACGGAGCTGCAGATACGTGTATGGCTTATGCCGAAGTTAGTTTAGATGAAGTGCTTAAATTTGTGACCGATTGATTATTCAAGGATAAGAGACCTAATACTATACATTTAATGAGCTAGTAGTTTTTTATTTATATGATTTAGTATATGAATATATCCTAAACGGTTTTAGTTACTTTAATTACCCCAATTGAATGTTAACAAGTGAAGTAATTCGCGCTAAGCGTGTTAATCCATTATTATGGATGCCAACCCTATATTTTGCTATGGGTGTACCCATAATAACAGTATCAGTGGTGGCATCAATTATGTATAAGAATTTGGGTTTATCTAATACTCAAATCTCACTTTTAACTGGTTCTATGTATTTACCATGGGTGATAAAACCATTCTGGTCTCCATTTATAGATATATTTAAAACGAAAAAGTTCTTCGTAATATTCACACAATTTGTAATAGCAGTATCACTAGGTTGTGTTGCTCTTTCATTACCCTTGAAAGGATATTTACCTATAACAGTAGCGCTATTTTGGATAATTGGCTTTCTTTCTGCCACGCATGATATCGCAGCAGATGGTATTTACATAAATGCTATGTCCTCTGGGGAGCAGGCTAAGTTTATAGGCTTACAAGGCGTATGCTGGTATGCAGGTAAAATATTATCATCTGGACTACTTGTTTCCTTAACAGGATACCTTCACTCAAAAGAAAATGGACTTGGTTTTAGTTGGATATACTCATGGATAATCGTTATGGTTCTCATGGGTTTTGTTATGCTTATTATGGCTATTTGGCACCGTATATTTTTGCCATCTGGAAAATCAATGTTTGAGAGTGATATAAAGTCGCAAAGTATTAATTTCAAATTCAGCGAATTTACTGAAGTTTTTACCAGTTATTTTCAAAAAAAAGATATATGGATGATGATAACTTTTATTTTGATATATAGATTAGGGGAAGGATTTTTAGAAAAACTAGGACCATTATTTCTTTTAGATAGTAAGAAATTTGGCGGGCTAGGTTTAGGAAATTTTGAAGTTGGTAATATTAATGGTACCTTTGGATCTGCAGCATTTATTTTAGGCGCTCTCATAGGTGGATGGATTGCAGCTTATTTTACATTAAAACGTTCACTCGTTCTTTTTAGTTTAATGCTTAATATACCTCACCTTACTTTTTTATATCTTAGCGTATTTTTACCTACAAATATTACCCTAATTACATCAATTGTTTTTATAGAAAAACTTGGCTATGGAATAGGTTCAGTTGCGCTATCGCTTTACATGATGCAGCAGGTGGCTCCTGGTAAATATAAAACTGCTCACTATGCGATATCGAGTGGTTTGATGGCACTTTGTATGATGGTTACTGGAATGGCTAGTGGTGTATTACAAGCAGCTATCGGCTATAAATGGTTTTTTATTATCGTTATGTTCGCAACAATACCATCATTAATAGTCAGCTGGTTAGCTCCATTTAATATTGATACAGAAATGAGAGGATAAATTGAAATTCTCATTATCCTTAATTCAAATTTTATAGATATTAATCTGTGATGAAACGTTTAGTTTTTATACATCTGCTTTTGATTGCTTTAAGTTGCGTATCCTACGCAGAAGATACGTCCTTAAGTACTTCATCACTAAATGCTCCAAATATAGTTTTTATCTTTAGTGACGATCATGCTACATCTGCAATTAGTGCTTATGGTGAAAGCCGTAAATTAATCGAAACACCTAATTTAGACCGGCTTGCTTCTCAAGGAATGCTTTTTGAGCGTTGCTTGGCTACTAACTCTATTTGTGGACCTAGTAGAGCAGCTACAATTACTGGTAAATACTCCCATTTAAATGGATTTTATAATAACGAAACTACACCGTTTGACGGATCTCAGCCGACTTTCCCAAAAATACTTCAAAGTGCAGGTTACCAAACTGCATTAATAGGTAAATGGCATTTGGGCAGTGATCCAACTGGCTTTGATTTTTGGGAAATCGTTCCAAATCAAGGTCAATATTACAATCCACCAATGATTAGAAACGGACTTAAAGTAAGTCATACTGGATATGTGACTGATATTATAACGGACATAAGTCTAGATTGGTTAAAAAAGAGAAATAAAAATAAGCCATTTCTTTTGATGACACATAATAAAGCACCTCATATGCCTTGGGAGCCTGCTTTAAAACATCTCAACTGGGATAATGATCGTGTTTATCCAGAGCCTGAAACTTTATTTGATAAATATGATCATAATCGCGGACTTGCTTGGAGAGATACTGGTATGGAAATAGCTAAAATATTTAATGATGATCATGCTAAAATTAATACACCACGTGATTTAAATTTAGATCAACGAAAAATATGGGATGCTTATTATAAGCCTCGAAATGATGCCTATTTTAAAATGAATCCACAGGGAGATGATTTACTCAGGTGGCGCTATCAGCGTTATATGCATGATTATTTAGCGACTATCTTATCTATAGATGAGAATGTCGGACGCATATTAAAATACCTTGATGATGAAGGTCTTTCGAAAAATACAATTGTAATTTATTCTAGCGATCAGGGATTTTTTCTCGGAGAGCATGGATGGCTTGATAAACGCTGGATTTTAGAAGAATCACTCAGAACACCCTTTATTATTCGGTGGCCATCGGTTGTGAAAGCAGGTAGCAAAAATAGTCAAATAACTTCTCTTCTTGATGTTGCAGAGACACTTATCGATGCTGCAGGACTTAAGGTGCCTGATGATATGCAAGGGCATAGTTTGTTACCTTTATTACGTGGAGAAACCCCATTAGACTGGAGAAAGAGTTTCTATTATCACTATTACGAATATCCTCGATGGCACCGTGTTCGCCCTCATTATGGTGTGATTACAGATCGTTATAAACTAGTTCACTACTATAAGCCTGATGTAGATGATTGGGAGCTTTACGATTTAAAGGTAAATCCTCATGAAACAATAAACTATATTAATGATCCATCATACGCTGAAGAAGTTAAAATACTTAGACTAGAATTATCTCGCCTAGAGAAAGAGTTGAAGGTGCCGGCAATTTCTGAAGAACCAAGGTCTGTATATGGTACTGCTTCATTTGATGATCCAGCAACTTTGCCTCTATCGACAGATAAAAAATAAACGCATTATCAAGATTATGTATCTTAGTTCGACATGAATATTAGACTAAGGATTAGTACAGTATTTTTATTATTTTTTTTCTGCACTAATGCTTACACTAATGAAGTATTAAATACAAATTCTGAGCTTAATCATTTAAATCTGAAACGTGAATTTAAAATCACTAAGCATTACCTCAATTTACCTATAAAGAATGGAGGCACTAAATTAAAGTTATTAGCTTATGTTGATGGGGTAAAGCTATCTGAAAATAGCATAGAGTTAAATTCGGGTAATCCTGATTGGTGGGCTCCTATGGATGTTAGTGCTTATTTGGGTAAAACAATTACCTTGGAGGTCGATAATATAAGCGATCAATTTGATGCATTTAGATACATCGAAGAAAGTGATACTATAAAGAATTCTGATAAATTATATCATGAGCCATTAAGACCACAATTACACTTTTCTCCTAAGAGGGGTTGGACTAACGATCCTAACGGGCTTGTTTTCTATAAGGGTTTGTATCATCTCTTTTTTCAACACAATCCCTTTGGTGTTAAGTGGGGTAATATGCATTGGGGACATGCAACGAGCAAAGATCTTGTTCATTGGCATGAAGAAGGGGATGTTCTTTCACCTGATGATTTAGGATCTATGTATAGTGGTAGTGCTGTTGTTGATTGGAATAATACAAGTGGGTTTGGTACATTTTCTAACCCTCCACTTGTGCTAATATACACTGCAGCGAATAATACGCCAACCCAGTGTCTAGCATATAGCAACGATGGACACAATTTCACTAAGTATACAGGTAATCCAGTATTAAAAACTATAACTAATCAAAATAGAGATCCAAAAGTGATGTGGAATGAAGCATCTAAGCAATGGATAATGGTGTTGTATGCAGGTTTTCCCATTCAACTCAATCAAAGCAAAACTGATAATAATTATGTCTATCAGTATGCAGTAAAATTTTTAACTTCAAAAAATTTACGTGATTGGAAATCAGCTAGCACTTCTCTAGGTGGATCAGGTAATAATCATTTCTTATATGAGTGTCCTGATTTATTTGAACTACCGTTAGATGATAATCACAACGAAACGCATTGGGTTATCACTGCTGCTAATTCTTCTTATGCCATAGGTCTTTTTGATGGATCTAGATTTAATCAGCAATCGGAACAGTTAACTGGAAATGAAGGTAAAGGTTTTTACGCAGCACAGACATTTAGCGATATTCCAGATGGCCGTAGGATTCAAATCGGCTGGGAGCAAGCTCAATCACCTGGAATGCCTTTTAATCAACTTCTTACGCTTCCTTGTGAGTTAAGTCTTAAGCATACTTCTAAGGGTCTACGTTTAACTAGAAAGCCCATTGATGATCTTATTTCACTGAGAGAAGGACTTAATCAAAACTCAAATCTTGATACGTTTAAGGCTGAGCTTATGGAAATTAGGTTAGACATCGATGCAACACAATTAGGGAAGATAGAATTTACTGCGAGAGGAGCTAAGATAGAGTATGACTGTTCTAAGCAAGAACTCATTGTTAATGATTTGCATGCAGAAGCTCCTAAAATAAACGGAAGGCAAAATATTATCATATATGTTGATAAAACAATGCTCGAAGTGTTCGCCAGCGATGGGTTAATTTACATGCCTATACCTTATATACCATCAAAAGATAATCTCTCAATTAAGCTTACAGATGAGAATCATATTCTTAAGTTGAGTGATATTAAGGTTTATCGACTCAAATCGATATGGGAGTGATAACACATTTTCATTATAATTAAAATGGATGAAAACTAGAACCTCGAAGATAAGTGCACTAAATCGTCGTGAGATGTTGCGTCTTATCGCTGTAGCAGCAGCTCAAACCTCAATTGGCGTATCAACGGCAAAATCTCAATTATTACATACGAGCTCATTTAAAAAACCCAATATAGTTGTTTTAGTAGGTGATGATCATCGTCATGATGCCATCAGATGTATGGGTGATACTGCATTGAATACTCCCGTTCTTGATAACTTAGCAGATAATGGAACACTATTTACGAGAGCCCATATTATGGGCGGCAATAACGCTGCTGTTTGCGTTCCCACTCGAGCATGCTTACTTACTGGAGCTAATGTTTATAGAGCTCTAAATGCAGGAGAAGGAATATCGTTATCTACTGAACGTAAAACACTAGGACAAGTGTTTCGTAATTCAGGATATCATACTTACTGCGTAGGAAAATGGCATAACGATAAGGAAAGTTTTAATCGTAGTTTCGCTGATGCTAGCGGCGTTTTTTTTGGAGGAATGCATGATCATATGAATGTACCAGTTCATGATTTCGATCCTAGCGGACTATACGATACTTCTACCGAATACAAAGCCGATAAATTCTCTACCGATTTTTTTGCGGATAAGGCTGTAAAGTTTATTGAGAATTATAAAGAGGATAAACCGTTTATGCTATATACAGCATTTACTTCTCCCCATGACCCTCGTACACCTCCAAAGGAATTTGCGAAATTATATAATTCTAAAGATATAAAGTTACCGCCTAATTATTTACCAAAGCATGTTTTTGATAATGGGGAGCTATACATTCGTGACGAAATGTTAGCCCCATTTCCTCGAACTGCTGATCGGATTCGCTCAGAGATCGCTTTATACTACGGTATGATAAGCCATTTGGACTCAGCAATAGGAAGAATTATAAATGCAATAAATCGAGCTGGAATTACAGATAATACTATAATCGTATATGTTGCAGACCATGGTCTTGCAGTTGGTCAGCATGGTCTACTAGGTAAACAGAATTGCTATGAACATAGTATAAGGGTTCCTTTAATTATAAAGGGTCCTGGTGTAGGTGTCAGAGAGAGGTATGATCAACTCGCTCATTCTTTTGATCTTTACGCAACCTTAGCGGATTTAGCGGGAGTTTCTACCCAACCAGATTTAGATAGCAAAAGTCTTGTTCCTTTAATGCGTAAGCAAACAAAGTACCATAGATCTTATGTACATTCGCTTTATAAAAGTTATCAAAGACAGGTTCAAGATGGTGAGTGGAAGCTTATAGAATATTCGGTAAACGGTACTAGACGTACTCAGCTCTTCAATCTTTTAGAGGATCCATGGGAGCAACATAGCAAGCATGAGGATAAAAATTATTCTGAAATTATACTACGTTTGCGGGAAAACCTATTGAGTTGGCAAAATTCTATAGGAGATAAAAGTTTTAAAATATCTTAATTAATTATCTATCATTAAGAGTTTTCATAAATGTCATATCTTAAACCTTTAATGTAACATCGTTTGCTCGTTTTTGGAGCTTTTCATCTTGAATAATAACGCTCATAGAAGCTTTTATAGTATTTGCTGCCTTTGGGTGAACGCCCTCGGTATTGTATATTTTAGGAAAACTACTCCACCGTAACTGACTTTGCTAAATTGCGTGGCTTATCAACGTCACATCCGCGCTCTACGGCAATATAGTAACTGAGCAGTTGTACCGGAATAGAAGCTATAATAGGCAGTACCGCTTCATGACACTCGGGTATGATGATTTTATCATCAATCAAACCAGTAGGAAATTCTGCACTCGCCTGGGTGATAGCAATAATTGGTCCTTTGCGGGCTTTTATTTCCTGCATACTCGAGACAATCTTATTAAAGATTTCGCCTTGAGGTGCAAAAAAGACGCTTGGACATTTTTCACTTATAAGAGCTATAGGACCATGCTTCATTTCTGCAGCAGGATATCCTTCTGCATGGATGTAAGAAATTTCTTTTAATTTTAAGGCTCCTTCTAAAGCGATAGGAAATAAAGAGAGTCTGCCAAGAAATAAGAAATCACTGACGTGTGCATAGCGTTTAGCTATTTCACGAATTCGAGGGGCTTGTTTTAGTGCTTCACGCACTAAGTCTGGAACACGTTTTAATGCGGTTACATAGTGCGTACCGTCTTGAAAACTCATATCGCGTAGACGCGCTACATACAGAGCGATCATCGCTCCAACTAAAAGTTGTGAGGTGAAAGCTTTTGTTGAGGCGACACCAATTTCAGGTCCCACGTGTTGATAAATACCACCATCAGATTCGCGTGCGATAGTGGAGCCTACGACATTATTAATAGCGAGTACGCGGTAACCCTTACGCTTCGCTTCTCGCATGGCTGCTAAGGTATCAATCGTTTCACCTGACTGACTTAACACAAAGAATAGAGCATTAGGGTCGAGCGGTGAATTACGGTATCTAAACTCTGATGCATAATCGACTTCTACAGGGAGTCGTGCAAATCGCTCAATGAGGTGCTCTGTTACAAGACATGCATGCCAAGCCGTACCGCAGGCACAAAACATGAAACGGTTGATTTGTCTTAATTCAGATGCCGTTAAGTTTAATCCACCAAAGACAGTCGTACTGCCATCTTCAGAAAAGCGCCCACGCATGGTGTTTTCAAGTGCGGTAGGCTGCTCGAAAATTTCTTTCTCCATGAAATGGTTATAAGAACCAAGTTCAGCATCACTAACAGACCACGTGATTTTATCTACAATCGGTTTTACCGTAGATTGATCAAGGGTTGTAATTGAGAAATCTTTTGGGGTTATGTGTACAAGCTCACCGTCTTTAAAGTAGACGACATTTTGTGTACGACTAATTAAAGCCGATGCATCACTGGCTATAATGTATTCATTGTCACCAACACCAAGCAGGAGAGGGGAAGCTTTGCGTGCAGCGATTAATTGATCCGGACAATCAAGACATAAGACAGCAATCCCATAGGTGCCTTCCACATGTTGTAAGGCTTTTCTAACGCTTTCTAAAAATCGCTCACTGGTTGAGCCTTTGGATTCTTTTGCGAAGTGGTAGGCGATTAGGTTACACAGTACTTCCGTATCGGTTTCAGATTTAAAGGTATATCCCTTAGTGCTTAAAAAAGACTTAATATCAGCAAAGTTCTCGATCACTCCATTATGGATTAAGGCGAATTTGCCATCACTACTGAGATGGGGGTGAGCGTTCGTATCTGAAACACCACCGTGAGTAGCCCAGCGTGTATGACCAATTCCAAGGGTTCCGTTAAAGGTATGTTTGGAAGCTTCTTTAGCTAAATTTTCTACTCTTCCTGCTTTTTTAGCCACTTTCAGCTGACCATCTTCAAAAATAGCAATACCAGCAGAGTCATAACCACGGTATTCAAGGCGTTTTAGGCCTTCTACGATGATGGCTGCTGCTTTATGTTTACCAATATAGCCTACGATTCCACACATAAATGTTTTGTAAAAATAATCTATTATCACAAAGCTTAAGCAAGGTTATAGGGGCTACTTTCACTAGCAAAATTTTTTATTAATCTTTAGATGAATATATCCAAACAAGTTCTTGCGGTAATCATGGGTGGAGGACGTGGTACACGTTTATCTCCATTAACGTTGGAGCGTTGTAAACCAGCAGTACCTCTTGCTGGTAAATATCGTTTGGTCGATATTCCGATTAGTAACTGTATTAATTCCGAGATTAATCGTATTTTTTTACTCACGCAGTTTAATACAGCGTCTCTACATAGACACATTCAAAATACCTACAAGT
>TBL_comb48_EPIDRAFT_1000814_pt1 | contig 24094 bp, 15 predicted proteins | sample TroBogEpilimnion_37_FD_10681 | JGI IMG/M metagenome (IMG submission 10681) | reverse complement strand
ACCAGCCGCAGCCAGCGCGGGGCGCTGGCAAAGGCCGGCACGCTGCCGCCGCTGCCACTGGCGAGAGTGCGCCACTGGTAGCCACCGAAGGCGGTGGAGGGCTTGCGGCCGATGTGGATGTAACCAGCGGTGCTGTCCATGCTCTCGCGCAGCTCAATGCCCGAGATGGCGCTAAGCGCCGTAGAAGATGCGGTGGCGAGCTTCGCGGTGACCATGAGATCGCCGTAATACTGCCAGCCGTAGAACGCGCCCTGGCCGTCGATGCTGCCGCTGCCACCCACGCTGTAAGTTCCAGCATTCACGCTGAAGGTACTGGCCGTGGGCGTGGTGGTGCCAAAGTCTTCTGACACCACGGCTGCGGTGCCTGGGGTAAAGGCGGGCGTGAGCGTGAGGTTGTCAAAGGTGGCGGTGCAGAGCTGCCCGGCGGTGCTGTTGTTACCCGTGGCGGTGAGGCCCATCTGCGTATTCACATCCGCCATGGTGATGGATGTGGCGGAGCCAATCACCGTGTAGGACCCTGGTGCGCCCGCCACATCTGGCGCATAGGAGGCGGTGATATTGCTGCCCGTACGGTCCAGCTTGACCCACACTGGCAGGGTGACGCCGGTTTGCGTGACGACTGCGTCGAGGCTGCTGGGGGTAATGCGCGTGCGGAATTGCAGCGTGCCGCCGGTGTAGCCGAGCACCGCGCGGTTGGACGAGCGCGCGAAGCTGTCGCGGATCGTCACCCCGGCGAGGGGCGTGGTCGCGGGGCCGGTCAGCGTCGTCAGGCGCGCCACGATGCTGCCATCTCCATTGACTTGCCGCGCCATGAGGTGCGCGCCATCGGATGCGGTGGAGGCATAGCCTGGACCCATGCCGGTGAGGATGTAGCTGCTGCCGATCTTCCAGCTCGCACCGCGCTGCTGCGTGGTGGGGCTCATGTCCTGTGCGATGAAGTCCGCCGCATTCACCGCACTGCCAACGATCACCGTGACTTGGTCGCTCACCGTGAACTGCCCGTCCGTGGCTGTGATCTTCAGCACGTACACACCGTCCGCGCTGAACGTCACCGGCGTGGAGCTTTGCGTCGGCGTGCCAAAGGTGGCCGTGCCCGGACCGCTCGCCTGCGTCCAGACCATCGTCAGCGGCTGCGGCAGGCCATCGTCCGTCACCGTGGCACCGATGATCAGTCCATGACCACTGGCCACTAGCGGTGCATTGCCACCAGGGCTGGTGATGTAAACCACCGGCGGGTAGTCGTTATCTTGAATCGTCACCGCGGCAAAGCTGCTCGTTCCGATGTCATAGCTGATGCTCGTGCTGATCGAGAGGATCACCACTTCATCGCCCTCCGTGATGAGGTCATCCACCGGCGTCACGGTGATGGTCTTGCTCGTTTCATTGGCGGCAAAAGTGATGCTGCTGGCGATGGTGGCGTAGTCCGTTGTGTTGGTGGCGGTACCGGCGATGGTGAAATTCACTGTGAGCGAGGCCGTGCTCGGCGCCGTTCGCGTGACGGTGAACTGCCCCGTGTTACCCGCCGTCTCCGTGGCGATGGCATCGTTGGCCACGATGCTCACCGTGCTGCGGTCATCATCAGCGATTGTCACCGTCGCCGTCGCAGGACTCCCCACCGTGTAGCTGGCGTTTGCACTGATCGTCTCGATCACCGTCTCCGGTCCTTCGAGCAGCGTGTCCTGGATCGGCGTCACCGTCACCGTGGCGCTGGCAGCTCCCGCAGGAATCACCAGGCTCAGAGGCGTTGCGATGGTGTTGTAATCCGCGCCCGAAGTCGCCGTGCCGGTGAGCGCCAAGGTCACCGTCAATGCGGCTGCCGTTGGTCCAGTGCGCGAGATCGTGAAAGTCCCCGGATCCAGCCCGGCCTCCGCCGCGTTCGGATCTGTCGCCACGATGCTGACCACCGGGAAATCATCATCCGCGATGGTCAGTGTATGCACCACCACCGTGCCCGGATTGGCTCCCACTGCATTGGCCAGTGCCACGACCACCGTCTCCGGTCCTTCGATCAACGTGTCATCCACCAGAGTGATGGGGATCAACTTCACCAGTTCTCCCGGCGCAAACGTCACTGTGCCATTGTTCAGCGTGTAGTCCACGCCGCCGCCCGTTGCCGTGCCACCCGTCACGCTGTAGTCCACGCTGACACTGGCGGAAGAGAGAGCGCTCAGTGACACCTGGATGAAGCCCGAACCGGCATTCTCCGCGAAGGTGCTGGTGCTGGAGGCAAAGCCCACGCTTGGCACCAGCGGCGGCGTGTCGTCGTCGATGATCGTGTAGGTGTAGGTCGGGTTCGCGCCCAGCGTCGCACCATTGGGATCGCGGATGACGATGGTGATCGTTTCATCATTCTCGGGAATCGCGTCGTTGTTGATGGTGAGGGCGATGTTCTTGGTTTGATCGCCGACTCCAAAGCTTAGCGAGCCGCTGGGCAGAGTGTAGTCTATGCCATCCCCGTAGGCCGTGGTTACGGTGGTGTTGCGGTAGATGAATTCGCCCAGAGCGTTCTCCATCAGCCCCATGTACAGGCTGCGGCAGCGGTAGGTGTTGGACTCGCGAATCATCACCCCCGCCTGCGCAGGCGCTACGCTGCCGCTCTGCGTGAGCACCCGCGCCGTGATATTGAAATCCCCCGTCACCGGCGTGGCGACAAAGTGGCATTCGTCTTCCGTGCCGCCGATCTGCGCGCCCGAGCCGATGATCGTGTAAACACCTCCGTTCAGGACATCCGAACCCTGCGCATTCACAAAGCCGATGGTGCGCCCAATCAGGTTCAGCGTCGGTATGGTGCTGATGCTCACATTATCAAACGTGGCCGTCTCCAGTTGGCCGTCGCTACGCGCGCTCACCGCCAGTCCGGCTTGCAGCCTGGTGCTGAGCGGGATGTTTTGCGTCGTGCCCACCTGGGTCCAGGTATTGCCGTCCTGAGACATGTAGGCGCTGAAGCTGGTGCCTGCGCGGGTGAGGCGCACCCAATAGGGCCGCATCACCGTGGTTGTCGCGGTCGCACCCGTCGTGGATACGCGATAGACCGTGCGTGCCGAGCCGGATTTCTCAGCGCACATTGCCATGTGTTTGGAGGTGTTCGCTGTCGTCTCACGGATCATCACCCCCGCCTTCGAAGTCGCGATGCCGCCAGTGACCGATGCCACGCGCGCGGTGATGGTGCAGCCGCTGGAACCCGTGATCGGGAAGGAAATGTACTGGCACACGTCCGTGGTGCTGGACTGCGACACATCCAGACCGCCCGCCGTGAGAGTGTAAACACCGTTCGTATCCGGTCCGCTGCTGCTGCTGGCCGGCGTGGAAGTGCCAATGGTAAGCTGAGTAGCAGCGCCGGGCGTGACGCCGTTATCCAGGCCGGTGATGCTGACATTGTCGATCGTCGCGACACAGGTCGAAGCCGTGGTGCTGGACGCCGCCCACAGGCCGACGGTGTAATTGTTCGCGGCAAAGCTGATGGTCTGCGTGGTGCCGGTCTGGTTCCAGTTCACGCCATCGTTGGATACGTAACTGCTGAGCAGCGAGCCATTGCGCACCACCCGCACCCAGTACGGCGGCACAAAGGTCACGGGGGGTGTCGTAGTGGTGGAACTGCGTGAGCCTGAGTCCACAATGTAATCGACCGTCACTGGCACGGTCGCCGCAGTCGCCAGCGTCACCGGCACATTCACACTGGTCACGCTCTCCAGGCCGCTGGCTCCGTTCGAGCCGACCCCGGCGGTGCCAAATTGCACGGTCTGCGTGCTTGTTTCGTTGTCATCAATGTAAATGAGAGCGTCCGGCGTTTTGGAGTACGAGCCATTGGTGAAGTGGAAGATCATCGTCTCCGTTCCTTCAAAGATGCTGTCGTCGATCAGATTGAAAGTCACATCCGCACCGCTGCTGCCAGCCGGAATCGTCAGCACGCCCGTGCTGGAGGGATTGTCAAAGGTCAGTGTGCCACTCGTGACGATGGTGTAGTCAGCGCCCGCCGTGGCTGTGCCCTGCATCGCAAAATTTACTACCAGCGCCGAGACCGTCGAACCCGTGCGAGAGATGTAGTATTTGCGCGGAGAGGTGGCCGAGTTTTCGGTGATGCGGTTGACGACGCTGCCGCTGGTGTTGATCTGCGCGTCCGCCCAGACGGTGGGCTGGGTGCCATCGCGCAGCCACATCGTCGCGCTCGCGCTGGGGGTGAAGGTTTGGTAGCCCGCATCCGGGGTGATCGTGAGGATGATCGTCTCAATGTCTTCGGCGATCGCATCGTTGATCGGGTTCACGGTGAGATCATAGGTCGCAGCACCCGCCGGGATCACCAGCGTGCCATTGAGCGGCACGACTGCCGTGGGGGTGGCGCTCACGATGCTGCCCGCATCGCCCACGGCCCAGACGTTGTTCACGTCGATGCCGCGTACGCTGCTCACCGCTCCTGCTGCATTGGAAATCTGGGATGCCCAACTGCTGCCGCCGTTGGTGGTGTGCTGCATGGCGCCGGTGTTGCCAGAGGCCCAGAGGTTGCTCGCGTCCGCCCCCCAGATGGAATAGAGATCTTGCGTCGTGTTGGAAGTCTGCGCGCTCCAGGTGCTGCCCGTGGATTTCAAAATGGTGCCTGCAGTCCCAGCGGCCCAGATGCTGGTGGCGGAGCTGCCCCACACTGCACGCAGTGTCTGCGTCGTGTTGGAAGTCTGCGCCGCCCAAGTGGTACCGTTCCAAAACCGGATCACACCGCTGGCTCCGACCGCCCAGATACTCGTGGTAGAACTACCCCAGACCCCATTCAGCGTCGTCGCTACGCCGGAGGTCTGCGTACCCCAGGCAGTGCCGTTCCATTTCAAAATCGTGCCGCTGTCTCCCACAGCCCACACATTGTTGGCATCCGTGCCCCAGACGCCGCGCAAGGCGTTCGTGGTGCCAGACGTCTGGGCGCTCCATACGGTGCCGTTCCATTTGAGGATCACGCCACCGTCACCCACGGCCCACACGTTGTTCACATCCACGCCCCACACCGCACGCAGAGAGGTCGTCACATTGGAAGTCTGCGCGCTCCATGCCGTGCCGTTCCATTTCAAAATCGTGCCGCCATCTCCCACCGACCACACGGTGGTGGTATTGGTGCCCCAGACTCCCAGCAGCGCGCTGGTGACACCCGATGCCTGGATGTTCCAGGCGGCGGGGTTGTCATAGTCAATGCCATTGGTCGCCGTGCCAGACACCGTGTAATGCACCGTCACCGGCGCACCAGTCCCCCCGCGCAGTGTGAAGCGGAAGACGCCGGTCGTCGAAGGTTCGGCGGCGCTGGAGATGTTCTCCACTTCGATGTCCGGCGTATTGGCCGAGGAGTCGGCAATGGTGACCAACCCCGACGCCGGAGCGCCGACCAGATAATTCGTCGGTCCTGCACCGAGCTGCAGTACCACCTGCTCCGGCCCTTCACCCAGATTGTCCCAGCGCGGGATGATCGTGATGCTTGCCGTCGTTGATCCCGCCGGGATCACCACCACACCTGACAAAGCCACATAATCCACGCCATTGAGCGCCGGTGAGCCCGTGCCTTGATTCCCCGCCACGGAGTAATAAACCGTGAGTGGCTGGGTGGTGCTGCCTGTGCGCGTCACCACAAACGTGCCGGTGTCTGCGATGGCTCCAGGTTGGGACAAATCAACTTCAGCCGCGCTGGGATCCGTCACCGCCAGGCTTACCGTCGGCGTGTCATCGTCGATCAGGTTGATGGTTGCTGTCGTTTGTCCAGAGGTGAGCACGTAGCCTGCTGCCGTCGGAATCGTCACGATGATCGTCTCCATCGACTCCACCAGCGTGTCATCAATCGGCGTCACCGCCTGCGTGACGCTTGAAGCACCGCTGGGGATCGTGACGGTTCCAGTCAATGTGACATAGTCGATACCGTTGGTCGCCGAGCCGCTGACGGTGTAGGCCACGCTCAAGGGGTTGGTCGTCACCCCCGTGCGAGTGAAGGTGAAGGCACCTGCGGAGCCGTTTTCCAAAATGGCAGCGGGCGCACCCACCACTCCCACCTGCGGCAGCGTCGTATCATCATCAATGATGGTCACCGTCGCCGCAGCGGTGGTGGATGACACAAGATACCCGGAACCACTGGCTAGCACCAGGGTCATCGTTTCAGGCCCTTCGGCAATGTTGTCATTCACCGTCGTGAGCACCACATCCAGCGTCGCGCTGCCGGCGGGAATGGTGAACGTGTTGAACGGCGAGTCCCCAGCCAGCAGCGGTGCAAGCGTGTAGTCGGCCGTGCTCGCGGTGCCGGTGGCAGTGGCCACGCTCACGATGAGATCAAGCGAGGTGTCACCTGTGCGCGTGAAGCGGAAGGTTGCCGTGTCAGCCGCGCCCGCGTTTTCGGTCGCGCTATTGTCCGGCGAGCTGATGGACACCGTGGGCAATCCAACGACGCTGAAGTTGGCCCCGCTGAAACTTGGCCCGACGGTGATGGCGTTGTTGAACAGTTCGTTGAACGAGTAGCCATAGAGCAGTGGCGTCACCGCGTAGGTGTTCGCGGCAAGGTTGGTGATGGTGTAGTAGCCGTCCTGGTCAGTGATCACCGGATTGAGACCGTTCGCGTTCAGCAGCACCCCAGGCAAGCCGACACCTCCAGCGGTGACGCGCCCAGAAATGTTGAATTTCGTGGTGAATGAACCGACTGTGACGAGTTTCTCCCGCGTCACGGTGCCGCCCTTCATGTCGCTCACCGTACAGCTCACCACATAGGCTCCCGCGGTCGGGAAAGTGCGTGTGATCACCGCCGAGTTGGGCGATACGATCCTCACCGTCGTATCCCCCCAATGCTGCCATTGATAGGCTAGCGTGTCGCCGTCCACATCGGCGGCCGTTGCCGTGAAGGTGACCGTGCCGCCGAGCGGGATCGAATCTGCTGAAGAGGCGAGCGTCAGAGTCGGCGCGTGGTTGCTGCTGAAGTCGCCCATGTTGACCTGCACATCGAGGTATTTCGGCGTGGTGCTGCTCACGTTCACCGTCGTGATGTAGATGCCGGACTCGGTGTCGCCAAAGGTCTGCCCCAGCGCGATGGGGGCGTCATCTTTGGCGTAGGGAGAGCCAGGCGTGGTGTCGATGAGTTGCAGACTCCCCGAGGCACCCAGCGGGAATTTCCAGCCCAGGATCATGCCTTGGTCCACCCAGGGGCGTGAGCTGCTGCCGGTGTACTGCTGCCGCAGCTCGCCCCAATAGACACGTGTGGAGTCCTTGGTAATCGTCAAGGCATAGTGGTTGCGTGGATCGAGGATCGGCTGGTCCATGGCATACAGGCGGTATAAGCCGCTGCTGGTGATGTTCTGCACAAAGTTGTCCGGCAGCCACTTGATCTGGTTCTTGGCGGAGACGTTGTATTGATCCACCGGCACGCCACCGCCGCCCATCACATCGTACTGATCGCCATACTCCGCATTCGTGCCTGGACCGATCGCGCTGGTGCCGGAGGTGTCCCAGTAATTCGCATGCGCCAGGCCAAAGGTGTGCCCGATCTCATGTGCGCAGACGACGATGCTGTCCGAATACACCCACACATTGCCACCGCCGCCCCAGCCGCCTGTCGGGCGCGCGCCGCCATTCAGGCGCACCACGGTCACGTCGTAGTCATTGTAGTCAAAGCCGATGCGCCGCGCCTCTTCACGCGCATGGGTCATCTCCAGCCCTAAGCCGTCAATGTCGCCACCGTTGGAGGTATCCTTCTGCACATACCACGCCTCATTCTTGGGCAGTTTGATGGGCGGTGTCACGGTGGTGAGCGTCGTGAGCTTGCCGTAGGAGGATTGCAGGTAGTAGTTCGACACATCGCGCATCACCTGATAGCTCGCCGCCTCGGTGGAAGGCGCGGCGTTTTGATCCTGAAACGTCAGCGGAATGTAGAGCACCTTGAGCTGTCCCAGCGCCGGTGTCGGTGCCGCTGGCAGCGGCCCGCTGATGGTTGTGGGGCCACCTGTGGAGCCTTCACCTTGCAATAGCTGTTGAGAGTAAACATCCCGGTGGTAACCGCCGCACAGATGCACCACCTCCTCCGGCGTCTCAACCACGGCGTCCGCTTGGGCCGTGGTGACTGGTTGCGCCGTTTGATCCTCATTCAGCGACTTGATCCCGCTGATCGGACACACGGTGACCTGCTTTTTGGACTGGTCCGGCACCTCGCCGACTTCAAGCACGCGCAGCGGCGCTTCACTGGTCGCGAACTCCCGGTCAATGCCAACACCCAGGATTGCCGCGTTGGGGGTGTTGATCACAATCTGCGCACGTCGGCCATAGACATAGAGATTGAAGGCCCCCTCGCTCTCACTCTGGGCGATGCGGTGCGTCAGTGTTTCACCCGGAGCCAGCGGCGGCTCTCCTGGAGGCGGTGTGCCCTGATAAACCGTCACCGCCATGCGCTGACTGATGCGGCGCTCCAGTTGCTGCAGCACCTCGGGCGGCAATTGCTGCCGCACCACCATGGGCACCGCCGAGGCCAGGGCTTGCCGAGGATCTTCCTTGATCAAGGTCTTCATCACCGGACGACGTGCTGCCGCCAGCTTGACGCCATCCAGTACCATCTTCGCGCGTTCGTCAGGCTCTGCCTCCAGGTACGCTTGGGTCCAGTCATTGAATGCCGCCATTTCTCCGCCTGCCTTGATCTTGGCCTTGGTGGGTTCAGCTTCTTCGATCTTCTTCTCCAGCGGCTTTTCCGTCGGGATCTGGAACTGAATCTCGGCACTGTCAGCCATCGGCTTCGGACTTGGCTTGGAGGGGGATGCAATCGGAGTTTTCTCCCCCGGCGCTTGCTGGAAGAAAATACATAGCGCAGTGATCAGCAGGACTGCTGATAAGATCAAAAGATGGCGAAAACGCATGAATGGTTGGAGGCGTGTATGATCTAACAAATGACAGTCCCTTTTATTAGAAATACGTTCAAATTTCAAAGGGTCGGCTAAGCCCGCCCTTTATCCGTGATACCAGATCGGGGTCTTCTAAGTCAATGCTAGAATCGCGTGAGCGGCGGACACAGAGCGCCGCACGCCTTCACTTTTCCTCGGCCACCGCACGCTCGATGCGACGGTCTGGGACGAGCCAGATGAGTGCTACGCAAACATAGAGGCAGGTGGAGAACCACGGGTAATAACACGCGGCGGGAATGGCCACGAGATAGAATTGTGGCGAGAGCTTGCCTTTGAGATCGCTGCCCAAAGCGGCGGCGAGTTTCGAGTCGCTGCCGTGATTTTTCAAGATGCAGCTTTGCAAGATGTAGTAGGCAATGGCAGCACACAGCAGGACCACGCCGTAGCAGGCCGTGGGTAGAGGGGCGATGTGGTTCTCTCCCATCCAGCCGGTGGCAAAAGGAAACAGCGAGAGCCAGAAGAGCAGATGCAGATTGGCCCACATGATGGGGCCGGTGACTTTGCGGCAGGCCTTCAGCAAGTGGTGGTGATTGTTCCAATAAATGCCCACGTAGATGAAGCTCAGCACGTAGCTGAGAAACACATGCAGCAGCGGCTTGAGCGCTTCCAGATCGGCACCATGCGGCACCTTTAGCTCCAGCACCATGATGGTGATGATGATGGCCAGCACGCCATCACTGAAAGCTTCAAGCCGGTTTGTTTCCATGACCGCAGTTTATGCCAATGAAGGCACACCGATGCCGACATCGACTTCGGCGTTGTAGTCCACGCCTTCGAGGCCAAAGCCGAAGAGGCGCAGGAAGCTGGTCTGGTAGCCTTCGAAGTCGCCTAGTTCGGCGAAGTTTTCGGTGTTCACTTCGGCCCAGCGTTTGCCGACAAGCTCCTGCAGGGCAGGCTTCATTTCCCAGTCGTCCACGCGGATGCGTCCAGCTTCATCGGGCTGCGGATTGCCATTGTAAAGACGCTCGCGGAAGAGGCGGTCCATCTGCTCGATGCAATCCTCATGCGTGCCCTCGGCCTTCATGGCCTTGTAGAGCAGCGAGATGTACAGCGGCACCACGGGAATGGCGGAGCTGGCCTGTGTGACGAGTGCTTTGTTCACGGAAACCCAGGCCTTGCCTTTCAGCGCGGCGAGCTTGCCGTCCAGCACGCGCTGCACGCGCTCCAGATCTTCCTTGGCACGGCCGATGGTGCCGTTCTTGTAGATCGGCCAAGTCACTTCAGGCCCGATGTAGCTGTAGGCCACGGTCTGCACGCCTTCGGCGAGCACGCCGGCGCTTTGCAGCGCGTCGATCCACATTTCCCAATCCTCACCGCCCATGACGGCCACGGTCTGCGCGATCTCGTCTTCGTTGGCGGGTTCGATGGTCACTTCATTGACCACGCCGTTGCCGGTGTTGAGGTTTTTGTTGGTGAAGGAGGAACCGCCGATGGGCTTGAGCACGGATTTGAAAACTTCGCCGGTTTTCGGGTGCGTGCGGCGTGGGGAGGCAAGGCTGTAAATGACGCAGTCCACCTGGCCCAGATCTGCTTTGATCGCTTCGATCACGGTGGCCTTCATCGCATCGGAGAAGGCGTCGCCATTGAAGGAGCGGGCATACAGGCCGGCGGCTTTGGCTTCGTTTTCAAAGGCGGCGGAGTTGTACCAGCCTGCGGTGCCGCAGCGCTCAGGCTCACCGGGCTTTTCAAAGAAGACGCCCATGGTGGCTGCGCCGGAGCCAAAGGCTGCCGCAATGCGCGAGGACAGGCCGTAGCCGGTCGAGGAGCCGACCACGAGCGCTTTCTTCGGGCCATTGGCGATGGGACCGCGCGATTTAACGACGGCGATCTGGTCAGCGATGTGTTTGGCACAGCCGGTGGGGTGTGCGGTGGTGCAGATGAATCCGCGAATTTTAGGGGCGACGATCATAGTTGGATGTGTTCAGCGTTAGCAGTCGCGAGGGTGCTGGCAACTGGTTTTCCCCGACCGAAATGACCCACCACCCCAAGATCGGATGAAATGAGTTCGTGTATCCGAATGCCTCCCATGGTAATTTACCCCACTGAATTGCCGATCCAACCCATCGCCACGATGAAAACCACGATACTTCTGTCTCTCATGCTCGGCCTGAGTGCCGTTGCCCCACTCAGCGCTGGAGCGCCACTCGCGCCCGGCCCTGCATCCGATGCCAGCAGCGAGCTAAGGCCCTTCGCACCCGGCCTCGTTGTCACGGAATATCCACGCCATGATTCGCAGGCGAATGAGAAAGAGAACTTCTACGTGCCGCTGGAAAAGCTGGGCCAGCCAATCGGAGAAAAATACATCGTGGAGTCCCTGGACCCCTGGAAGTGGGAAACCGAACGCAACGCCGTGGCCAGTGGCTTTCTGGAGATCGAAGCCGATGGCGACTACAGCTTCAGAACGAACAGCTTCTATGATCGCAACCTTCTCATGATCCAGGGCGAGGTCGTCTGCGGCTTTCGCGATGGTGACGACACGGTGGCGACGATCCCGCTCAAAAAGGGCGGCCGCGTGAACATCCTCTCAGCGGGCTTTGTCGGTGGGCGCGGATCTGACGGCATCCACATCCGCTGGAAGCCCCCAGGACAGACCGAACTCAGCCCGATCCCGCCGCGCCTGCTCTCGCATGTGGATGACGGCAGCGTGAAGCCGAAGCAAGTAGCAAAAAAGGTCAGCCGTCCCAACAATCTGCTCGCCGCGCATCTCATTACCGTGACGGATGATTTCATTGTCGAAGCTTACAAAAACGGCACGCGTATTCAGGACGGTCAGCGCACGCTGCTGAATGAAATCTTTGGTGCCACGGCCGAGCGCATCAACGTGGATGTGCGCCCTGGCGACTGGCTGGTATTTCATGTGGTGAACAACCGCCTGCGCTGGGAAGGTTCCAAGTATTTCGCCGTCGCCGGCATGCTGGGGGAGAATGACTTTGGCTTCGTGTCCGATCCCGCTTCCGAGGCGTGGTCCGTGTGCGATGATCCTGAGCGCGTGCGTGATTTCATCCGCCACCGCGATGAAGGAACCGAGATACGCGCCAGCCCCATCGCCAAGCCCTGGGGGGAAGGCGACGACCACATGCGCCAGAATGCCGGTGCAGGATTTCCCGGCAAAGCGCTCTGGGGTGGCGGAGCCTCGACGTGGATCAAATTCGTTGCGCCGAAAAACCACCCCAAGCCCGTCAGTCTGAGTGTGAAGGAAACGGCACCGCTCGAAGTGATCACCGAACTGGAGTCTATCCCCGTCAAGCCCGCAGAGCCACCCGCACCTCCCCCTGCGCCAAAGGCCATGCTAACCCCCACCCGCTGGCCGGTGCAGATCTTGTACGGCATGTATGGCAGTGGCGACAAGAATGCGGACGTCACGCTGAAGCTGAAGGAGTTCATTGAGCAGAAGAAGACCTGGTTTGCCGTGACTCCCTCTTCGCTCGGCATCGACCCCATTCCCTACTGGAACAAAAGCCTGTGGATCGCCTATGTGAAGGATGGCGTGCGGCGTGAGGTGCGGCGCTATGAAAACGAGCATGTGCTGCCCGAGAGCTTCTACGGCCCGCAGGACGCGCCGGAACTCACGAAATGGCTGCCCGAAACCCGCTGGCGCGCGGAGCAGGGCGAGCTGCAATTTCACGCCGATCATACCGCCACCGGTTACGGCTTTGAGGGACTGCCGCAGTGGGAGGCTCTGGGCCATAACAAGATGCGCATCACTTGGTCCGATGGCCGTAAAGTGGAATACTTTTTCGACTACACCTGGAGCAGTTTCCGCGAAGAGGGCAACGCCAAGGCGACGTTTAACGTCATGCAGTAGGTCCCATGTCCGCGCCTTCATCCGCCCCCGAGCAACGCTTCTCTGACCGCGTGGAGAATTACGTGCGCTACCGCCCGAGCTACCCGCAGGAGGTCATCGCCCTGCTGCAACGCGAAGCGGCGCTGACTCCACAATCGGTGATCGCCGATATCGGCTCTGGCACCGGCATTTCTGCCGAGCTCTTTTTGCGCGCAGGCTACTCCGTGCATGCCGTGGAACCGAACCGCGACATGCGTGCGGCAGCGGAGCGGCTGCTCGCGCATGACCCCCGTTTCCATAGTGTGGATGGCAGCGCGCAGGCCACCACACTGGCAGATCACAGCGTGGATATCATCGTCGCCGCGCAGGCCTTTCACTGGTTCAACACGCCGGAGACACGCGCAGAATTCACCCGCATTCTCAAGCCCGGCGGCCATGTCGCGCTCATTTGGAATGAGCGCAAACTCGATGCCACGCCCTTCCTGCGCGCTTACGAACAACTGCTCCTCACCTTTGCCACCGAATACGCGCAGATCCGCCACGAGAACGTCAACGCCGCTGCGCTCGGCGCGTTCTTCAGCGGTGCCTACACCACGCATACCTTTGCCTATGAGCAGCACTTTGATTTTGAAGGGCTCCAAGGCCGCCTGCTCTCCAGCTCCTACGCGCCCGCTGCAGGCCAGCCACGGCATGAGGAGATGATCGCCGAACTGCGCCGCATCTTTGACGCCTGTCAGGTGTCAGGGCAGGTCGGCTTTGAGTATGACACACGCGTGCATCTGGGGCACTGATGCTGCATGAAGAACCTCCTGCCCCTGATCGGTGCGGCACTGTTGACGGCGATCTCCGCGCAGGCCCAGCCGAAGATCGTGGCCTATGTGCCGAACTGGATTGATCTCAAAGCCTTCGCGCCGCAGATCGACTACGCGAAGCTCACGCACATCAACCTCGCCTTTGAGAATCCGGTCGATGCGAAAGGAACGCTCTCCTTCAACGCGGAGAACCAGCAGCTCATCACCCAAGCGCATGCGCATGGCGTGAAGATTCTCGTCTCCATCGGCGGCGGCTCAGCCTCGGAAAACAAGACCCTGCGTGCGCGCTATTTTGATCTCATCAGCGAGGCGAAACGCGCAGGCTTTGTCGCCCGGCTCGCTGCCTACGTGAGCGCGCATGACTTCGACGGCCTCGATGTGGATCTCGAAGGCCCGGCCATCAATGGCGACTACGGTGCCTTCATTCACGAGCTGTCTGCGGAGTTGAAGCCCAAGCACAAGCTCCTCACCGCCGCACTCTCACAGGGCTATGGCGGCAAGAACGTGCCTGCGGCTGCGCTCGCTTGCTTCGACTTCGTCAATGTCATGGCCTACGACGCCACCGGTCCCTGGCAGCCCAAGTCTCCCGGCCCGCACTCCACGCTTGCGTTCGCGCAGAGCAGTGTGGACTACTGGCTCCAGCGCGGCCTGCCCCAGGCACAGCTCGTGCTCGGCGTGCCCTTCTACGGCTGGGGTTTTGGCACGGCCTTTCGTCAGGAGGAGTACCGCTATGCGGATCTGCTCAAGCAACACCCCGACGCCGCCAGCAAGGATCAGATCGGCGATACGATCTGGCACAACAGCCTCCCGACGGTGCAGGCGAAAGCGCAGCTCGTCTTGGCGCAAGAACTCGGGGGTGTGATGATCTGGTCGCTCAACTCCGATGCCCAGGGCGAGAAGTCATTGCTCTCGGCCATTCACGCGATCTTGAAACAGGAGCCGTGAAGCGAAGTGCGTTGGCCTACTCCGCACCACACAATTTCACGGGCTTGATCTCCACGGTGCGGTCCCCTTCGCCGACAAACAGCACGCCTTCCTGTAGGGTGATGGTCAGGTCCATGGAACGATCTGCGAGCGCACCGAGGGCCTGGCTTTCCGCCGCCGGGATCTGCCACACGGTGAGGTTGTTGACGCGGGTGAATTTCCCGGCGAGTCCGGCCCACCAGGTGGGGGCGTTGCTGGCAAAGCTGTACACGCTGACCTTCTTGGAGCGGCCACACACGCGCACCAATTTCTTCTCATCGGGCTGGCCCAACTCGATCCAGTGCATGAGCAGGCCCGTGAGGTCATGCTGACTCAGCGCAGGCTCGTCGGCCTCCCACATGTCCTTGCCAAATTCGAGCTTGCCCAGGTCGTTGTTCTCCGGCGCATTGAGCACAAACGCCAGCAGCCGAATCATCATGCGCTCCTCTGTCTCCGAAGGATGCCGCGCGATGGTCAGCTCGTGGTCGCTGTAGAGATTGCGGTCGAGGTCGGAGAAGGAAACCTTGGCTTTGTAAATGATTGCTTTGAGTGCCATGCAGTGGGTTACGCGGGAATGCCGGTGGAGGCAAGGGAAGGCGTGTCACGACGACGACTAGGATGAAGAGGGGGAAGGGTGATCTGTGAGATTTCAGCCGCCCAAGCCACCCCTCGGGTTGCCGGTTTCCCACCCTATGTTTTGACATTGGCAACCGGCAACTAAGTTTCCGCGCCTGTGGAATGCGTGAGCATATGATGGCAGTTTGTAGCATTAGCGTGGAAACCGATGCATGTTTAAGAAACCCTGACGCAAAAAACCAGGGCAACCGGGAGGGGGGGCTGGTTGCCGTGCGGCAAACGGCTGGAGGGCTAGACTGCCAGGTCAAATGGCAGGTCGAGGATGATGTGGGGGAGGATAATCTGCGAGATTCAGCCGCTCCAACCGCCCCTCTGGTTGCCGGTTTCCCACCCTATGTTTTGACATTGGCAACCGGCAACCAAGCTTCAACGGCCACTCTTCATAAGAGCACTGTAGAGCATGTAGTGGTATGGCGTGGCAACCGAAATTAGGTGTCTGGTTGCCATGCAGAAAGGAGGCTGCTCAGGGCCAAAAGTGTGGAGGTGGGCAAAGCAAAGCTGGGGGTGGGCGGTATGCGGTTCCAGGGAGGGGGGCGGTGAGGCATTGGCGCTGCCACACGCATAGACACACAGACAGATATATATATTTATATATCAGTGTGTGTCTGTATCCTATCCCGCCCATGCGTGCCACTGCCTGTGCGTCACCGCCTAGTCGTCAAGTCCTCCACCTACCGATTCGCAGCAAAGCTTTGGCATGGATGCCCCTACGCCTTCACGGAGGCCTCGAATGGCCTTGATCTGTTTGCAGGCGAAAGTCTGGATGGAGCGCATGCGTCCCGCGTGCTGCATTCGGTTTCCCGCCGGATGCCCCCCCCCCTGACTTCCATTCACCGTGACCGCCCACGCATGAGTTGGCCTGTGCCTGGGGTTCGGCTCCCAATGCACTCACGCGCTTCAGCTCAGGAGTACTTCCCTCTCCACACCACGCCCCTGGTTGCCGGTTGCCAAAGTCAGAACATAGGGTGGGAAACCGGCAACCATGGGGGCGATGGGTGGAGAAGGCTGTGCAGGAGAAGGCAAATGGCCGCAGACGAGTGAAGCTGGCGGCGGTTCGTGGCACGCGAAGGAAGGCGCGAGGGGTGGTGAGGAGGTGGAAGCCTGGCAACTGGAGGGGGGCTTGAGTTGCCGTGGTTTTTGAGGAAGCGGGAGGAGAGTGGTGCGGCAGCGGCTTCGGAGTGCGGCATGGGTTCCGCTTGACAAAGAGGCGTTTGGTCATTGCTTTCATCATGAACACCCAACCAACCTTTAAGGGTATCGTGGTCGTCCTCTCTTTGCTCCTGTCGTGGATGAGTTGGGGGCCGTCGTTACAGGCGCAAACTTCGGGTGGTGCCACGGTCAATCCCGTCCCGTTGCTGAAACAAGCGCTGACACTGCTGGAAAAAGCTGACCACGACTACGATGGGCATCGGGTGGCAGCGATCAAGGAAATCCGGGGGATCCTGCATGCGTTGGCCAATCCGACCAACGGCCAAGCTAACTCCACTCCGGGGGTGCGCCAGCCGCCAAACGGCCTGCCACGTGTCGGCAGGAACAAACAACGCGGGCCACGGAACCTTCAGGAACCCCAAGCTGCGTCTGATGCCCTGATGAAACAGGCCCAAGAACTACTCGTCCAAGCCTCAAGTGGCCTGACGGACATTCCGCTGCAACGCGTCAATGAAGCCATCGCCCAGATCTACACGGCGCTGCAAATTCGTTGAAACGAAGGCCACTCCCAGTCATCAGGCTGGGGAGGAAGATCCCCACGTAACGCACGAAACTTGGTTCCCCAAGCGAGGCGGATTGATGCCATCGCGTCTTGGAACTGCGTCATTGACCAGGTTCTATTTCGCAGCAGCCTTGGCCGCAGCTTTTTCCTCTCTTTGCTTGGCCTTTTCGGCACGTTTTTTATCGGCTTCGGCCATGGGCACGGCACCGAGTTTCACGTTCATGCCAGCGCGGTCAAATTGATCGTCGAGCGTGCCGTCGGCTCCCAGGTCGAAGGCTTTCAGCGGGCCGGCGGGGGCGGCTTTGTAGGCTTCCTGCATGGCGACGAGTTCCGTGCGGTCGATCTGGAAATCCCCATTTTTGTCGAAGGGCTTGAGCACGGCGACGGCGGCTTCATCCACCGGCGTGATGACCGGCGGGCGTTTCACTTTGGGCTTCTTTTTGTCCGCCGCAGTGGCCGGAAGCGCGAGGCAGCCGAGGGTGAGGAGAGCAAGGAGGAGGTGGCTGGTTTTCATGCGGTGTGGGAAGGGTGGACGGTGCAGCCCCTGTAACAGAGGACCGGGGTGGGTTCTTGCGGGAAGATGGGTAGAGAGGGGAGTGGAGACGGTGGCTGAAGGGCCGTTGACGGTGGTTTGGGGAGTAGTGGATGGCCGCAAAGAGACGCAAAAAGGGCGCAAAAATGGACCTGGCGGACTCTCGACAAGCCGGTTGAAAAGCCGAAGCGAAGCCGCCATCTTGGGAGCATGAGTGTTTTTGAATCCGCCGCCGTGCTGGATGATCCTATGCACCTGACTTTGGGCAGACCGGTCCCGGCCGGATTGTCACGCCACTGCCGTGTGATGGTGATGTTTGAAACGGAGCCGGGTCAGGAGGCGTGGCCGCAGGGGTTCCTCGAAGAGATTCGTATTGATGACGCGGCGTTTGAGCGGCCTGCGCAGGGTGCTGTGCCGTTCATCGAACCCTTTGACGCATGAAGGTGCTGCTAGATACCAACACCTGCATCGCCCTGATGAAGGGACGTGAAAAGGCGGTGCAGAGGCTGCAGCAATTTCAGCCTGCCGACTGCACGATCTCGACGGTGACCTCCTATGAATTGCTCACTGGAGTGCTCAAGTGCCAGAACCCGGTGCGTGAGCGTGAGAAAGTGCTGCGGCTGATGGAAGTGGTGCGTGTGCTGCCTTTTGACGATGCTGCTGCGGCCAAGGCTGCGGAAGTGCGCGCGCATCTTGAGTCCATTGGCAAAGTCTGTGGTCCTTATGACATGCTGCTGGCGGGCCATGCGCTGTCACGAGGGTTGTTTGTGGCGACCAGCAATGTGAGTGAGTTTTCACGTATTCCAGGATTGCGGGTCGAAGACTGGCTGGCTTGAGAGCGGCTGCATTCATCTCTGGCATCTATTTGTCACCATCCTCCTGCGGGAGGCTTCATCTGGGATTTCACAAATGTGAAATACTTGGCTGGTTCCTCTTCAAAGATCTCTTTGCCCGCTCCCATGTAGGCACGGGTCAGTTCATCAGCACCAGCACTTCGTTCCCGAGTTCAAATTGGGTCTGACCCAGTCTCAAGTGCAGGAAGGGATTACCAATGCCTCCGGAGCATTTGACGGCGTCTAGCAAGGGCTGAATCGCCTCGCTGTAACGATCTGCCAAAAAAAGCGTGTCGCCGATGGCCGTGAACAACCAGCAAGCTGCCGACCATTGATCGAGGGGTAGTGGCAAAAGATCGAGCGCATCTTCGAAACACTTCACAGCAGCGTTGCAGTTGCCTGCATCAGCCAAGGCGTTTCCTCGCTCTGAAAGACGGGTTATCTCCGCATGGATGCTGTCAGAAAGGTCGCTCATTCTACGGTCTCTGCTTTCTAAACCAAGATAGGACTCTCGCGTGCCCCAACACTCCAACCACCGCAAACCACTGCCAACGATTGCAAACCACTCGGGCCTGCGGTGCTTCCCAGAACGAGCTAAAGCTCGGGAGTACTTTCGTTCACGGCCTCCGCGCCTGCTGCAGCGCCTCTTCCTTCAGCTTCTGGATGGTTTCATCGCCCTGGGCGATGAGGGGGTCGAACATGGGGATTTCTTTGGCGTTCTGGCCCTGCTCGTGTTTGCGGAAGCCGAAGAGGTAGGTCTCGTTGTGCGGACGCCAGCGGTTGAAGAAGAGGGTGTCTTTGGCGATGACGGCGCGGCGCAGACTTTCCAGTGCGGGCGCGGGGGCGTCGGGCAGCTTGAGGCCGAGGCCTTCGATGAGCTTGGCGCTGAGCTTTTCATATCCGGCGCGGGTGTAATGCACGCCGTTTTCGGTGAGGGGCTGGCGGATGACGCCGGGCTTGGGCAGGCCGCCCATGAGCTCGAACCAATCGACAAAGAAGGCGTGCTGGGTGAGGGCAAATTTGCGCAAGGCATCGCGCAGGCTGGAGAGGTTTTTGTTTTCGGCGCTAAGATCAGGCAGCGGCGGCGGCAGAGTCTCCAGCGGCGGCGGGGTGGCGATGATGATGCGCACACCGGGGGCCTTGGTATGAATGAGCTCAATGAGATTGCGGTAGCCAGTGAGGAAGTCCGGCAGCGCGCCCAGGCGCTCGAAGGCCAGCTCAGAGCCGTAGCAGAGAATGACGACGGTGGGCTTGAGCAGTTCCAGGTGCGCGGAGAGGCGCTGCAGGCCCTCTTCCGGCGGGCCGAAGTAGGAGCGCGCGTGGCCAAAGACGGTGTCGCCGCTCCAGGCGAGATTGCGCACGCTGACTTTTTCCTCGCCCAGGGCGAGATCGAGCCGGGGCTCAAAGGAGCCGTAGTCATGCTCGCGCTCCAGCACGGTGTTGCCGAGCAGGACGAGGCGGTCGCCGTCTTTGAACTGAAAGGTGGTGGGCTGCGGTGCGTTGGCGTTGACTGCAGCAGTGGTGGCGGCAGGGACATCCGGCTCCGCCGGCGATTGAGCGGATGCCAAGGAGGCGCACAGCAGCGCCAGGAGACCGGTCAGGGATGTCAAATTCATGCGGGCGCTATTGGAGCGGAGGGCGGGCGAATTGTCTAGAGGGAGGTTGGGGGATGGGGGAGTTTACTGTTGTTGACGATGGTTGGCGGTTGTTTGCAATTGTTTGCCGTGGGTGGATGAGGGAGCAGGAAGGAATGAGAGCGCTGAGGAATAGGTCTGATAGTTACAACAACTCCAATTCGACCTATTTCAGATAGCGTATGGCCCCCCCCCACCGCCCCTCCGGCAAAACAACTGCAAACCACAGCCAACAATCGCCAACCACTGCAAACTCCCCTCCTACCTCTTCCGCAGCACCAGCAGCACATCCGCATAGCTGTCGTCAAATTTACGTGGCTCGTTCAGATCGTAGGTGAAGTCGTAGCATTCCAGGTATTCCAGCTCGGGTACCTTGCGCAGGAGGGTGCGCAGTTGCGCGGCGCTGTAGGTGCGGAATTGCCAGTGCGTCTCCTGCGTGTGGGTGCGGCCGGTGTCGGTGATCTTGAGGCGGGTGCGGAGGTTTTCCAGGCGCGTCTTGCTGTCGGCAGACCAGGTGTGGGTGTTGCACACCACTTCAATGTTGCCGCGCTTGGCCACCCAGCGCTCGTGCTCATCTTCCGCGCGGTCGTAGTCCGTGAGGTGCAGGCCAAGGAAGAACACGCCGCCGGGCCGCAGGGCCGCCGCCACACGCCGCAGGCACTCGGCGGCATCTTTTTCCTTGAGCAGGTACTTGAAGGTGCTGACGAGGCAGTGGGCTAGGTCAAAGCCGCCCTTCACGCCCTTGGGCAGGGCGAAGCTCTGCATCCAGTCCTCCCACAGGCGTGCCTTCAGCCCCGCCTTTTCCAGCCGCTGCTGGGCAAAGGCGATCATGTGCGCGTTGCCGTCGAACCCACTGACCTCCCAGCCGCGCCGGGCCAGCTCAAGCGCAAGACGGCCGCTGCCGCAGGCGGGCTCCAGCAGGCGGTGGCCTTTGGCGGGCGTGGCGTATTTCGCGTAGGCCTCCTCCAGAAAGTCCGCCTCCTTGAGGGTGCCGTCGTCAAAGACGATGTCATAATAGAGGGGCGTGTCGTACCAGTCGCGCTGTTCGGTGGGCATGGGGGACATGATGAAGCGTTCGATGAGAAGCGCGAGGTTGGAATGACGAATGAGTAAATCCGAATGACGAAGCTCGAAGGACGTCGCGAACTCGCAGCGTCGCTAACACTTCGCTTCCTGGCACATGCAGCCACCCACGACTTGCCACCTTCGGAATTCGTCATTTTTTAGTCATTCGGGTTTACTCATTCGTCATTCCGCCCCTTTGCCAATCAAGCCCTCATCCTCCCCCAAAAGCAGCCCCCAGCTCCATATGCCGCCTAAAATTCCCGCCCCGGCTGGCACCCGAAATGCTGCTTGATTGTTGTGAACTGGTGGAGATTGATTGCACCCCCGTGCCCTGCTTCCCTTTCCCGATATGATTGTGTGGGATAATTTCTTCTGGTTTACCAGCTACATCCTCGTTTTTACCGCCCTGTCCGCCTTTGGCGCGCACAGAATCAAAGTGTTATACCATTTTTGGAAGCACCGGCTGGACGTGCCGGTACCGCACCACGAGTTCGCCGAGCTGCCCCTCATCACCGTGCAGCTCCCCATCTTCAATGAGCTGCATGTGGTGGAAAATCTGCTGCGCACCGTCAGCGCCTTGGACTACCCGCGCGACCGCCTGCAGATCCAGGTGCTGGACGACTCCACGGACGAAACCGCCGCCCACGCCGAGCAGCTCTCTGCCGGACTGAAGGCCCAGGGCTACGACATCGAGTACCGCCACCGCAGCAACCGCAACGGCTTCAAAGCTGGCGCGCTGGATGAAGGCATGGCCTCCGCCAAGGGTGAGTACATCTGCATTTTCGACGCCGACTTCCAGCCCGCGCCGGACTACCTCAAGCAGGTGATCCACCACTTCACCGACGAGAAAGTCGGCATGGTGCAGGCGCGCTGGGGCCACCTGAACAAGAATTTCTCCCTGCTCACCAAGCTGCAGGCCCTGTTTCTCGACGGCCACCTCGTGCTGGAGCAGACCGCCCGCAGCCGCCACGGCGAGTTCTTGAACTTCAACGGCACCGCTGGCATTTGGCGCCGCAAAGCCATCGAAACCGGCGGCGGCTGGCAGCATGACACGCTGACGGAAGACCTCGACCTCAGCTATCGCGCGCAGCTCAAAGGCTGGAAATTCATCTACCTCAAAGACGTCGTCGTCCCCGCCGAGCTCCCACCGGACATGGACGGCTTCAAGAGCCAGCAGCACCGCTGGACCAAGGGCTCCATCCAGGTGTGCAAAAAGACCCTCGGCAACGTGTGGCGCAGCGACATCCCCCTGCGCCTGAAGATCGAGGCCACCTCCCACCTCACGTCCAATTTCGCCTACCTGCTCACCCTCTGCACCCTGGTGCTCATGTACCCGGCCAACTTTGTGATGGGCAGCTCCTGGCACAAGGCCGTCTTTGTGGACGTGCCCGTGTTCTTCTTCGCCTCCCTCAGCGTCGTCGTGTTTTACATGACCGCGCAGGGTGCCCAGGGCAAATACGGCTGGCTCAAAGCCCTACCTTATGTCCCCATGCTGCTCGCCCTCGGCATTGGCATGAGTATTAACAACGGCAAGGCTGTGCTGGAAGCCCTGCTCAATCAGTCCTCCGAATTCGTCCGCACGCCGAAATACGGCATGGAAAACAAAGCGCAGGCCAGCAAGCAGCGCTCCCGCTACAAGGCCGGCAAATCCATCGCCCTGTGGATCGAAGTCCTCCTCGCCGGCTACTTCGGCTGGATGATCGGCCTCGCCGCCCAGCGCGGCCAGTGGGGCTCCATTCCGTTCCTGCTGCTGTTCTTCTTTGGTTTTGGCTACGTCGCCGCAGGTTCGTTGATGAAGCGGTTCTCGATGTCCGCGTTTCAGGCCCCGCAGCCGGTGCCGGTGGTGGTGTGAAGGGGAGAATCGTCCTCGTCCTCCTACTCGAACTCGTCCTCGATCAAAGCGCGTCTTTTCAAGTTTGAAGTTTCAAGTTTGGCTTCGCCTGTCTCGCGGACTCGGCTCAAGTGGACCGGAGTATTTGCGAAGGCAGCAGGCGCAGGCGTTTTGAAAAGGATCACTTCCTCTCCACCCACCGATACGCCGTCTTCGAGTTCTTCCAGAAGTACTTCTCGCAGGCCTTCGCGCCTTTGGTGCGGAAGTACTCGTCCACGATTTTAAAGATGACTTCATACGGCGCGCCTTTGTCGGAGACGGGCCAGTTGCTGCCGTAGATGAGGCGGTCGGGCCCGAAGGTTTCCCAGAGGTGGTCGAGGATGGGGAGGTAGTAGGCGGTGTCGCTCGGGGCTTTGCCGTACTCGCATTTCACCTGCTCAGCGAGGGCGGAGACTTTCATGAAAACGTTCGGCAGCTTGGCCACGGCACGGATGTTGTCCTTCCATTCGGGGCGCAGGGACTGCGGATCGCCTGAGGCACCAAGGTGGTTGATGAGGATGCGCAGATCAGGCACGTCGGCGGCGAGCTTCGCGGCGTGGGGCAGGTAACTGGGGCTACCGTTCAAATCCAGCTCCAGACCATGCTTGGCCAGCGCCTTGGCACCCGCGAGCACGGCTTCCTGTTTCGCGGCATCTTCAAGAAAAGCGCCGCTCCAGCGCACACCACGAAAGATGGGATTGGCAGCGAAGAGGCCCAAGTGGCCAGTGAACGCATCGCCGGGATCGAGATGACCGACGAAGCCCACGATGCTCTTCTCCTTAGCGGCGAGATCGAGAATCCACTGATTGTCCTCCACCAGCGGGCTGGCTTCGACGATGACGGTTTCTTTGACTCCATGCGGCGCTGCCACCGCGAGCCAGTCGGCGGGCAGCACGGTGCGGTAGAGCTGCGAGCCTTTGCTCGGCCACGGCACACCACCGGGACGGCTGGGATCATAGAAATGCGTGTGCGTGTCAATGATGCGCGTGGCAGGCGGGGCTGCCTGAACGGAGTCATGCAGCAGTGCGGCGGCGGTGGTGGTCTGGAGAAAGCGGCGGCGGTTCATGGGAAACAAACGTCAGACGATGTCGATATAATGAGGCAAAATGTCGAGCGTGCGAAACAGCGCGCCTTTGGTGCGGGCATGCACGCGCAGCAGCACATCGCCTGCATGCACCTGGGTGCCGGTCTTGGCGATTTGGTCGCAACCCACGGCGAAATCGATGGCGTCAGCGGCTTTGGAGCGGCCGGCGCCGAGTTCGAGGACGGCCTGACCAATGCCTCCGGCATCCATGCGCATCAGCGTGCCGCTGGCGGTGGCTTTGAGTTCGCCGATGAACGGCGCACGATGCACGGTGGTCAT
>TBL_comb48_EPIDRAFT_1000811_pt1 | contig 24170 bp, 19 predicted proteins | sample TroBogEpilimnion_37_FD_10681 | JGI IMG/M metagenome (IMG submission 10681) | reverse complement strand
GGGGATTGTCGCCGGCGGCAAGCTGGTGGAGTTTTTCAGTGGCAGGAGCCTCGGGGTGGAAGAATTGCTGGTGGCTGATCCTGTGATGTTTGGCGCGGTGCGCACCGGCCGGATGTCGCCGATCACCGCGCTGAATTTCCTGCTCATCTGCGTGGCTATCCTGGCGCTTTTGAAGGTGCGACTGCGCTTCTGGGCCGGGCCGGTGGCGGCAGTGGTGCTGGCCATCAGTGGGGTGGTGGTGCTGGGCTACATGCATGGCACACCGCTGCTCTATGGCGGCACCATCATTCCCGTAGCGCTGCCCACAGCGGCGGCGTTTATCCTGCTGGGTAGCAGCGTCATTGCGGCCATTGGAGCGGAGTGCTGGCCGCTGCGGAACTGGCAGGGGGATTCCACCCGGGCTCTGCTGCTGCGCTGGTTTCTGCCGATGGTGGTGCTGGTGGCCGTGGCAGAGGGACTGCTGCGCACCCATTTCCTCTCTGGCTGGACGCTGAATCCTGCGCTGACTTCGGCGCTGTCCACCCTGCTCTATATCCTGATCGTCACCGCTGTGATTTCCCAAGTGGCGCGGCTGGTGGGGCACCGCATTGACCGGGCGGAGAGTGAACGCAATGCGGCGCAGGCGGCTCTGGAGGCCCTGAATCGCGAACTGGAGCAGCGCATCGCCGAGCGCACGCGAGAGTTGAGTGCGAAGAATCAGCAGATGGAGGAAGAACTGACGATGGCGCGCGAGCTGCAAATGGCATTGTTGCCGGATCATTTTCCCAGCGTTCCGCAGTCAGCGCCGGTGACAGAAAGCGCCCTGCAGTTTTTTTCACTCTATCGACCGGCAGGGGTGGTGAGCGGTGATTTTTTCAGCGTCTTCCCGGTCTCGGAAACCGGTGTTGGCATCTTCATCTGCGATGTGATGGGCCACGGTGTGCGTGCGGCGTTGGTGACGAGCATGATGCGGGTGCTGCTGGAGCAACATAGCGGGACGGACCCCGACCCTGGACAACTGCTCTCTCTGATCAATCATGGCCTGCATTCAATCCTGAAACAGGCAGGTACAACCATGTATGCCACCGGGGTGATGATGATCGCCGATGCTGCGAAGGCGGAACTTCATTACGCCATCGCCGGGCATCCGGCACCTTTGCATCTTCGGCGTCATGAAGGCGAGACGGTGCCACTGGAGCTCAATGGCCAGGCTGGAGCGCTGGGGCTCTTCCCTCATTTGATCTTTGCCACGACACGAACCACTCTGGAGCCGGGGGATCTGATCATGCTCTACACGGACGGCTTGTTTGAGGTCGAAGACAAGGATGGCGAACTTTACACCCAGGAGAATCTCCAGCAGGCAGTGCATCGACGCCGGAACCTGCCAACGTCAGAGATGTTCAAGGAAGTCCTCGCCGAGGTGCAGGCCTTCACCCAGCGCAGCGATTTCGATGACGATGTCTGCATTGTCGGCATCGAAGTGGTGCGATGTCTTGCCGGAGAGAAGCGGAAGGGGGACAGCAGTCAGGCCGTCAAGGAACTGTCAAAGAGTGGTCACGATGAGTGATAAACGCGATCATTGACCACGCCTTGACCATTTGAGCCTGCCGGACAGTTCCCGTCCTACCCTCACTCTCCCGGCAGCGGTTCAGCCGGCCATGTTTCGAGCCACGGCAGGCCGTAGGCGTTCAGGTCAGCCATGAAGGGATCGGGATTGAGCTGCTCGACGTTCCAGACGCCGGGTTGGCGGTACTCGCTGGGATTGGTGAGGAGCTGGCGCGCAGCGATCATGGCAGGCACGCCGGTGGTGTAGCTGACGCCCTGGGAGTTGGTCTCCTTGTAGCATTCCTGATGGTCGCAGATGTTGTACACGTAGTAGCGCAGCGGCTGGCCATCTTTTCCGGTGCCTTCGATCCAGTTGCCGATGCAGGTCTTGCCCTTGGTGTCGGCTCCGAGGGTGCCGGGTTCTGGCAGCAGGGTCTTGAGGAACTCGATGGGGATGATGTCCACGCCTTTGTGCTTCACGGGATGGATGCCGGTCATACCCACGTTTACCAGCACTTCCATGTGCTTGATGTAGGCGTCGCCAAAGGTCATCCAGAAACGCGCGCGGCGCATAGGGATGTGTTTGGTGAGCGACTCCAGTTCCTCGTGGTAAAGGCAGTAGATGTTCTTCGGGCCGATGCCGTCGGGGAAGGGGAAGCTGCGTTTGATTTCGAGCGGCTTGGTTTCCACCCACTTGCCATCCTGCCAGTAGCGGCCGTTGGCGGTGACTTCGCGCAGGTTGATTTCGGGATTAAAGTTGGTGGCGAAGGCCTTGCCGTGGTCGCCGGCATTGCAGTCGAGGATGTCGAGGGTGTCGATCTTTGAGAAGTGATGCTTGAGCGCGTAGGCGGTGTACACATTGGTCACGCCCGGGTCAAAGCCGCAGCCGAGCAGGGCGGTGAGACCGGCTTTCTTGAACTTGTCCTGGTAGGCCCACTGCCAGTGGTACTCAAACTTCGCCACATCACGCGGCTCGTAGTTGGCGGTGTCGATGTAGTGCACGCCGGCTTCGAGGCAGGCATCCATGATGGTGAGGTCCTGATAGGGCAGGGCGACATTGATGACGACCTCGGGCTTGTAGCTCTTCAGCAGCTTCACCAGCTCCGGCACATTGTCCGCATCCACGGCGGCGGTTTGAATGGGGCGCTTCAGTTCTGCAGCGATGCTGTCGCACTTGGATTTGGTGCGGCTGGCCAGCATGATCTCGCCGAACACGTCGGGAAGCTGGGCGCATTTATGAACGACAACGCGGCCAACGCCGCCGGCTCCGATGATAAGGACTCTGTGGGACATGAGGGGGGAAGGGAAATGACGAATGACGAAATCTGAATGCCGAAATTGGCGGGAGGGCGAGTGTAGCAGGCATGGGGGGAATGCAAGCGACGGAAATGGCGGGTAGGGAAGGTCCCGATCAGCCAATATCAGAGTGCCAGAAGCGTATGACTCGATTCATCAAGCCTTTACCGCAGGCGTGCTGACATCACGCTTGGGTTGCTGTGCGGCGAGGAGATCAGCGAGGATGCCGCCGCTGGAGGAGGCGGGCATGAGGGTGACGGTGGCTTTGCCGTTGATGATTTTCTGGGCTTCGAGGACGTCGAAGACGGCCTGGGCGACGTCGGGGTCGGTGGAGATGTCGCGGAGGGCGTTGCCGACGATTTCGGGGCGGACGGCTGCGGCTTTGGCGAGCTCGATGGCGGCGGTTTTTTCGGCGGTGCTGGTGATGACGCTGACCTGATTGACGCCGTCCTGCTTGATGGCGGAGGTGACCTGGCGGAGGCGGTTGACGACCTTGCTTTCGATCTGCTTGATCATCATGGCATCGCGGAAGTGGACCTTGCGGATGTACACGCTGCCGAGCTTGTAGCCCCATTCATGGGACTTGGGGGTGACTTCGTTGCGCACGGTGTCGCTCATGACGTGGCGGTTCACGAGCATTTTGGCGAGCGGCAGGTTGCTGAGGCAGCGCACGGTGGAGTTGCTGACGTTGGCGGAGAGGGAGCCGCGCGGGTCGGTGTTTTTGAAGAGGAAGGAGACGGGATCGCTGACGAACATCTCATACCAGATGCCGATGCCCATGGGGGCACCTTCCTCGGAATTGACCGCCTGGCTGCGCAGGTAGATCTGGTCCAGACGGAGATCGACGATGTTGCACTTGCCGAGCCAGTTGACCAGAAAGGCTGCTGGGCCGATTTTGGCGGGAAGGAAGTGCAGGCCGGGCTCATCGAGGATACCGACGACTTTGCCAAACAGGATGTACACCTGGCTGCGGCGCTCCTGCACGATGGCATAGAGTCCGATGATGCGTCCGATGGTAAGGATGACGGGCACCGCAATGCTGCAGCCGATGAAGGTGACTGCGGCGGCGAGGAGGAAGTTGGAGAAGATGTCCATGGAAGTGTGTTCTTGGTTCTTTGTTCCTGGTGTTAATCCTTGCGGGTTTCGACGAAGACCTGGCTGGCTTTGTCGAAGAGGGCGAGGCGGACGTTGCGCACGTAGGAGCGCAGGGCGGCGTTGCCACGGGTTTTCAAATCCAGAAGCTGGGAGGCGAGGCACTTGAGGGGCTCGACTTCGGCCTGGGCCTTGAGCGTTTCAATTTCGACGGCACGCTGGGATTGCACGATCTTCTGGTCGGCGCTGGCCTGGGCGAGGCTGATGTCTGAAGAGACCTGATTGTAGGCGGTGTTGATGGCGGCGAGGGCGGACTCGACTTCATGTGGCGGATCAATGCCGGTGATCAGGGATGCATCCAGCACGATGCCGTAGCGAGCGGAGGAGCTCTGGCACTCATGGTCCATGTGCTCGTTGAGATCGCGCATGTTTTTGCGGATGTCGTTGATGGAGATGCCGATGGTGGAGGCGGCACCGGTGTGCTCGCCATCGGCGATGCCGGGTTCAGGCGGGGCTTCAAAGGTTGCGATGCGCTCGCGCAGCACGCTGACGAAGTAGCCCATGACATGCGCGTAGGCGTTCTTCACGCCGAAGACGAAGGCGTAGAGATTGCGTTCGGAAACACGGAAGCGGATCTGTCCGTTGAGACCGACATTGAGCTGATCCTTGGTGACGGCATCGAGGATGCTGCCGGAACTGTTGGCGGAGGGATCATCGGGATCCCAGGCCATGTTGACGGTGCTGGTAGCGATGTCCACTTTGTACACCTTTTCCCAGGGCCATTTGAAATAAGGGCCGCCCGGCTGGATGACGCGGACCTGCGGGTAATCGTAGCGCAGTTTCTGATCGGCGGTGAGGTGCTCGGCGACGGGGTCATCGATCGTGCGCAGATTGCCGACACGTTGTGCACGGCCGAAGCTGGTTTTGACCGCACGCTCGTTTTGATTCACCGTATAAAACCCGGCGATCAAATAACGCATGAGAAACCAGACGAGGAATCCAACAAAACAGCCAAAGGCGGTGGACATAGGAGGGAGAGGTTGCTGGTGTGAAGAGTCCGGGGGAATCGAGGACATGCCAACTACAAACGGACGAAGCAGTTGGAATTCAGGGGGAGGGGAGGGCTGAAGGCAGGCAGCCTGATGACATTGCTGCTTGACCCAGGGCGGGGTACACGGCAACTGCGAGACCCAACCATGAAGTACGTTTCCCTGTTTCTCCTGCTTACGAGCGCCCTATCATTGATGAGCTGCGCAACCTCGAAGAAGCCGCAACACCAGCGTGTGCCGGGGGGGGCGCAGATTTCCTTTCCCAGCCAGCACATCTCGTTCTTTCTGCCGGACGGTTGGAAGGTGATGCCGAAAACCAAGGGGGAGGGGCGGCTGATGGGGGCGGCGCATGACAATGACGGGCAGCCGGGTGGGATGGTGTTTGCACTGATCACCGCGCCTGACTCCAGTCACAAAGGTGTGAAAGACCCCTATTTTCTCAAGGATTATCAGCGTGCCTGGAGCCGGAAGGGATTTACCAAGTTCGGGAAATCGCAACTGGTTACAGTGGGCGGGCGTGAGGCGATGCGCTGCGAGGCCCACAAGCCGGGTACGAATCAATCCCTGCTGAACTACACGTTCATCGACCAGGGGCACATGATTGGCCTGCTGTTTGCCTACTATGGCATGCCCATCACGAAGGGGCCGGCGGTGCAACGTATCGTGGATTCATTCTCAATTGCTCGGTAGGTTCTGGTTGAGCGACGACAAGCAGACAATGAGACAATCAGATGGGGAGAGTATGAGCCTGGAAGCTCCCTTAGCGCCTGAGGCAGACACAAAAAAGGCAATGCCGAAGCATTGCCTTTTGAGAAGGTGATTTGGAACAGAATCAGACGGTCTTGCGCTTACGCTTGATGTTCAGATGAGCCGTGGCTCGCTGGATGGCGGCCATGGCTGCTGCGACTTCTTCCTGCTGCTCGCCAGGTTTCAAATCTTCGAGGGCCTTTTTAGCGCGGGCGATGGCTTCTTCAGCGGCTTTTTCGTCGATCTTGTCGGCGTCAACAGCGCTGTCCGTGAGGATGCGTGTGACGGTGCCGGTCACTTCGACCAGACCTTCGCCAACGGCCATCTCAATCGTTTTGCCAGCCTTGGTGATGCGTAGCTCGCCGGGGAGCAGCGTGGTCACGAGGTTGCTGTGCGCAGGAAGAACACCCATTTCACCCTCATACCCTGGAAGCACGACAGTATCGACCTCATCGGAATAGATGCGGGCTTCAGGGGTGACGATTTCGAGTTTGAGGGGCATGGGGGGAGAATATGACGAATGACGAAATCAGAATGACGAATGTGTGACTAGTCCTTCTTCACGCTGTCGATGCCGCCCTTCATGTAGAAGTTGGCTTCAGGGACGCTGTCGTGCTTGCCGTCGAGGATTTCGGCGAAGCCCTTGATGGTGTCGGCGACCTTGACGTACTCGCCCTTGGTCCCGGTGAAGATTTCAGCGACGTGGAAGGGCTGGGAGAGGAAGCGCTGGAGCTTACGTGCGCGGAAAACGGTGAGCTTGTCGTCTTCGCTGAGTTCGTCCATGCCAAGAATGGCGATGATGTCCTGAAGGTCTTTGTAGCGCTGAAGGACGCGCTGCACACCACGAGCGACGCGGTAGTGCTCTTCACCCACGATTTCAGGCGCGAGGGCCTTGGAAACGGAAGCGAGAGGGTCCACAGCCGGGTAGATGCCGAGCTCGGCAAGGGAGCGCTCAAGCACGACCGTGGAGTCAAGGTGGGCGAAGGTGTTGGCCGGGGCAGGGTCGGTCAAGTCATCCGCAGGGACGTAAACGGCCTGGAAGGAAGTGATGGAACCGGTCTTGGTGGAGGTGATTCGCTCCTGCATCATGCCCATTTCAGCGGCAAGAGTGGGCTGGTAACCCACGGCAGAAGGCGTGCGTCCAAGGAGAGCGGACACTTCGGAACCGGCCTGGGAGAAACGGAAGACGTTGTCCACGAAGAAGAGCACGTCCTGATTCTTTTCATCGCGGAAGTACTCAGCCATGGAGAGGGCGGAGAGGGCGACGCGGAGACGGGCACCTGGAGGCTCGTTCATCTGGCCGTAAACAAGGGCCACCTTGGAGCCGGGCTCGCTGATGTAACCGCCCTGGTCGTTTTTCACGATGTCGTGGCCGTTCTTCTTCACCTTGATAACGTCGGATTCGATCATTTCATGGTAAAGGTCGTTACCTTCACGGGTACGCTCACCCACACCGGCGAACACGGAGTAACCACCGTGGCCTTTGGCGATGTTGTTGATGAGCTCCATGATGACGACGGTCTTGCCAACGCCAGCACCACCGAAGGCGCCGACTTTACCACCCTTGGTGAAAGGGCAGATGAGGTCGATGACCTTGATGCCGGTTTCGAGGATCTGAGCGGAAGGGTTCTGATCAACGAGAGCAGGAGCGGCGCGGTGAATGGCGTAGCGCTTCTGGGTCACGGGGGCGGCTTGGTCATCGCAGGCGTCACCGGTGACGTTGAAGATACGACCGAGCACTTCTTCACCGACGGGAACGGTGATTGGGCCGCCAGTGTCCGTGACGTCCATGCCGCGCTTGAGACCTTCCGTGGAAATCATGGCGATGGAGCGGACCCAGCCGTCACCCATGTGGCTCTGCACTTCGCAAGTGAGGCGGACCTGCTTGCCAGCCTGGTTGAAGTTGATTTCGAGGGCGTTGTAGATGCCGGGCAGCTTGCCGGTGGCGGAGAAATCCACGTCCACCACGGGACCAATGACTTGAACGATTTTGCCGATGGCGGAGAAATCCACGTCTACCACGGGACCAATGACTTGAACGATTTTGCCGATGTTGCTCATAAATGAAGTGAAAAGTAAAAAGGGATAAGTGAAGGAGGCTTATTCAAGAGCCATCTTGGCGGTGGTGATTTCGAGGAGTTCGTTGGTGATCGCGGCCTGACGGAGCTTATTGTACTCGAGGCTGAGGTCCTTGATCATCTGCTTGGCGTTGTCGGTGGCGTTCTTCATGGCCACCATCCGGCTGGAGTGCTCGGAGGCGCGGGATTCGAGCACCATCTGATAGACGGTGTCGTTCACATACTGGGGTAGCACTGTTGCAAACACCACCTCAGCGCTGGGTTCAAATTTATACTCAGTCGCAGCGGTCGCCGTGGCGATCTCAGGAGCAAAGTCACGCTTGCCACCCAAGGTCACTGGATTCACAGGGAGGAGTTGCTCGACGGCTGGGACGACTGTGACGGTGTTGATGAAGTTGTTGAAAACAACGAGCACCTTCTTGTATTCGCCCGTACGATATTTTTCCTGAACGAAACGGCCCACGGAGCGCACTTCGGCGAACTTGGCTGGGTCCTTGATTGGGAAATCAGCGATCAGTGTGCGGCGCAAGCGGTTGATGACCTGCACGGCTTTCCTGCCGATGGTAACGTATTCGACTTCACCTTCGATCTGCGTGGTGACGAGTTTCTTGAACAGGTTTGTGTTCAAGGCACCGCAAAGACCTTTGTCGGAGGCGATGAGTAGGACCAGTGTTTTGTTGCCAGAACCCTCTGCAAAGAAAGGGTGAATGCCTTCTTCAGCCTGTTCTTTGAGGCTCACCAACACTTTATTGAGCATCTCAGCGTAGGCACGGCCATGGCTAGCCTGATCCTGTGCTTTTTTCATCTTCGCAGCCGCGACGAGCTGCATGGCCTTGGTGATTTGGGCCGTGTTTTTGACCGATTTGATTCGGCGTCGGATGTCGCGGGTGGAGGGCATCTTTTAAAGGATGAAAGGATGGGAAACGAAAAGCTAAAACAACTTACTTCCAGGAAGCCTTGAAGTCGTCGAGGGCGGATTTCAGGCCAGCTTCGACATTGTCGAGGGTCTTCTCGTTGGCGAGCTGGTCCATGAGTTCACTCTTGCGGGTGGAGAGGTATTCTTCCAGCTTGGCCTGGAATTCCTTCACGCGATCCACGGAAACGGAATCGAAGTAGCCTTTCTGCATCGCGTAAAGCGTGCTGACCATGATCGGCAGGCTCTTCGGCTGATACTGCTGCTGCTTGAAGAGCTCCACGATGCGAGCACCGCGGTCGAGCTTGGCTTTCGTGCCGGCATCGAGGTCGGAACCGAACTGGGCGAAAGCGGCAAGTTCGCGGAACTGGGCGAGGTCGAGTTTGGTGGTGCCGGAAACCTTCTTGATGGCTTTCGTTTGAGCGGCGGAACCCACGCGGGACACGGAGAGACCGACGGAGATGGCAGGGCGGATACCCTGATAGAACAAGTCGGTTTCCAGGAAGATCTGGCCGTCAGTGATGGAGATCACGTTCGTCGGGATGTAGGCGGACACGTCGCCAGCCTGGGTCTCGATGATCGGCAGTGCGGTCATGGAGCCACCGCCGTAGTTTTCACTGACGCGGCAGGAGCGCTCAAGCAGACGGGAGTGGAGATAGAACACGTCGCCCGGATAAGCTTCACGACCGGAAGGACGCTTCAAGATGAGGGAAACCTGACGGTAAGCAACGGCCTGCTTGGAAAGGTCATCGAACACGATGAGGACGTCCTGGCCCTGGTCCATGAACCACTCGCCGATGGCGCAGCCGGAATAAGGAGCGAGGTATTGATTCACCGCTGAGTCAGAAGCGGAAGCGCTGACGATGGTGGTGTACTCCATGGCACCGGCGTCTTCGAGAGTCTTGACGACACGGGCGATGTTCGACTGCTTCTGGCCGATGGCGACGTAGATGCAATAGAGAGGCTTGTGCCCCTTGAGCTTGCCCTGTTCAGCAGCCTTGTTCTGCTGCGCCTGGGAAATGATGGTGTCGACCGCAATGGTGGTTTTGCCGGTGGAACGGTCACCGATGATCAGCTCGCGCTGACCACGGCCAATCGGGATCATGGCGTCAATGCTCATGATGCCGGTCTGCACGGGGACGGACACGGATTTACGGGCGATGATGCCAGGAGCCAGCTTTTCAACGGGATACTGGGTTTCACCTTTGATGTCGCCTTTGCCGTCGATGGCCTGACCGAGGGCGTTCACGACGCGACCGAGGAGGCTCTTGCCGACTGGCACGGAGAGGAGGCGTCCGGTGGTCTTGACTTCATCACCTGCACGGACGTTTTCGCCGGAGCCGAGAAGCACGCAGCCGACTTCGGTTTCTTCGAGATTCAGAGCCAGGCCATAGACGCCGCCGGGAAACTCGATCATTTCATTCAGCATGACATCGCTCAAGCCTTCAATCTTGGCTGCGCCGTCACCGATTTCACGTACGATGCCCACATTGGACTTCGTGACGGCGGTCTTGAGGCCGGCGATTTGGGATTCGATCTCCTGGAGGATGTTGCTCATGGTATTGCTGGTTTGAAAAAACTGAGAGAGGGGCTGAGGGCGGTAAAATTAGGCGGAAAGGGAGTCTGACAGGGCTTTGAGACGGGCTTTGACACTGCCATCCCAAACGTCGGAACCGACTTTAACGCGGATGCCGCCAAGCAGCTCTGGATTGACACTGAATTCGAGAGTGAGCGGGCGGCCATACTTCTTGGAGAGGCTGGCCTGAAGCTCTGACTGTGTGGCGGGAGCCAGTGCGGTGGCGCTTTCCACGGCGGCACGCTGACGATCCACTTCATTGCCCACAAGGCGTGCAAAGGCATCGAGAATGCCGATGAAGCCACGGGGTTTGCTTTTGGCCACGCTGCTGACCACTGTGCGCACGCGGGACTCATCCAGCTTTCCGTCTGCGATACAGGCGCGAAAAAGCTGGCGGGAGGTGCGGCGGGCTTCCTTGGTGATCTTCATGGGGGGCGAAGCGGCGAGAAAATTAAGCGGAGACCTGGGTGGCGGTTTCCTGATTGATGCGGGTTTGGTCGTCGGTGTTGAGGACCTTGCCGGTGACGCGGCTGGTGGCGTCGGAGACCATGCGGCCGAACTCGCGCTTAAGCTGGGACATGAGCTGTTCCTGCTCAAGCTGCGCAGCTTCACGGGCCTTGGCGATAATGGTATTGGCGCTGGCAACAGCGTCTTGTTGACGGCGTTCTTGGATAGCCTTGGCGGCTTCATCCGCTTCTTTCACGAGGCGGGCTGCATCAGCCTCCGCTTTGTCAATAATGGCCTGGGAATTCTTCGCGGCCTCGGCGGCGTCGCGGGTGATTTTTTCGAGCTTGGCTTCGCCATCCGAGATGCGTTGGCGGCGCTGCTCAAGCATGGCCATGATCGGACCGAAGGCGTACTTCTTCAGAATGGAGTAGACCATGATAAAGATGATGACTTGGGCAAAGAACTTGCCCCAAGCGAGGCCGAAGTCGCCTGCGATCTGATATGCGATGCCTTTGATCTGGTCCATAACGGTGTGAAAGAGAGAGAAGAGAGAGTTAACTGCGGCGGGCTGCGAACAGCCCGCCGCGAAATTCAGGGCTTACTTGCCAAGAATGAAGGACAGAATGCCGAGGCCTTCTGCAAGGGCCATGGCGATAATGCCGAGGGTCAGGATGTTGCCGAAAGCGCCGGGATTGCGGCCGACGGCTTCCACAGCCTTGGAGCCGATGAGGCCCACGCCGATGGCGGCGCTGCCTGCACCAAGACCGGTGGCGATGCTGCCGGAAACGCCGACGGCTGGAAGGGCGTCTGCGCCGTGAGCTGCGGCTGCTTGTGCCATGGAGATAAGTTCAAGTGTCATAGTATGTTTCGAGTTTGTGTTTTGTTGTGTCACCTGCGTCCACGCGTTGCGCATGGTCCCGCAGGCAAAGTCAGAGATTAGTGATGCGCCTCCTCGTGACTGTGATCGTCGTCATGAGAGGTGGAAAGCTGGATATAAACGGTGCTCAGGAGGGTGAACACGATGGCCTGGAGCAGGCCGACCAGGAGTTCCATGAAGTAGAAGGGGAAGGGGGCCAGAATGCTGCCGATGAAGCCACCCATGCCGCTCATGGTGTGCAGCACGTTTTCACCTGCGATGATGTTCCCGTAAAGTCGGAAGGAAAGGGTGATGGGGCGGAAGATGATGGAGAAGATTTCGATGACGCCAACGAAGAGGAAGACGAGAGCAACCATCATGCCCATAACTCCTTTGAGGCCGCCTTTGGGGCCGAAGGTGTGAACGAGGAATCCCCAAATGCCCACTTGTTTGATAGTGATGTAAAGCCAGACGATAAACATGGCGGCGGCAAGGCCGAAGGCGGCATTGAGATCAGTCGTTGGCGGGCGGAGCAGGGCGACGTGAACTTCCTTAACGCTTAGGAGTCCGGTGCCTTCGCCCCAGCCGATGGTACCCACGCCGGGCAGAAGGCCGAACCAGTTGGAGACGAGAATGTAGATGAATACAGTCGCCAGCAATGGGAACACTTTCGGGGCGATCTTAGCACCCACGATGCCTTCGACCTGACCATAAAGAAACTCGATGATGAATTCGAAGAGGTTCTGAGTCTTGTGAGGAATCAGGGTCATGTTGGTCGTCGCCTTGCGAGCAAACCAAAGGAGCAGGGTGGTAATGATGACCGCTACGAACAGTGAAGTGGTAAGGAAGCTCAGATTGCTCTCTTTAAAAAACTCCGACGCGTAGCTGGGCACATTCGCTAGCAGCGGCGAGAAGGAGGTTGGTTGAAGAAACGAAGGCAACATGAGGGGTAGGGGCTTCCGGGGAGGGCCAGTGTAGGGTCTGGTCGGGATGGCGGCCTTTTTTTTAGCCACATGAGAGGGGGTCGCAAGCCCTATTTGTGAAAAATTTCACAAAGTCGGCTGGCTCAGCGTTTGTTTACGGCAATTTCAGCTCATGGACGGCAGCGTTAGAGCCGCTTTTACATTCTATTTTGCCACTGTGGATTGAAGGGGCGGTAATACCAGATACCCCAGCTCGACATGTCCGCTGCATGGTGCGAACTTTGCAGGCGATGCTGACCGCTCCCCGCTTCACATTTTTTGTTCTGTTTGCGCTGACGTCTCCCCTCGGCGCAGCGCCTAAATCACGCCCCAGTTCCGCAGACGTGAAACCCAATGTCCTTTTCATCATCGCGGATGATTTGCGTGACTATGTTGGCTGGATGGGCGGTCACCTGCAGTCGGTGACGCCCAACATGGACCGCTTGGCGAAAATGGGCATGCGTTTCACCAATGCGCATTGCAACTACGCGCTGTGCAATCCTTCGCGCACCTCCATGCTCACCGGCATGCTGGCCTCCTCCAGCGGGGTGTTTGGCAACGAACAGGACTGGCGGCGCAGCGTGCAGATCGTCGGCAAACCGACGCTGCCGGAGTATTTCAAAGCCCATGGCTACACGACGGCTGCGGCAGGAAAAATCTTCCACGCAAACCATGGCGGGCCTGAAGGGCGACTCGCCGGATGGCACGGGGGGCGGCGTGGGTTTGAGCAGGATTCGGCCTGGGGCCAGCGCTTTCCACAGCTAGGTGTGCAGATTCCGGACCTGCCAGTTCACACCGGGCAAAACTTCAACGGTCTCAACATTTGGCACTGGGACTGGGGCGGTATTCCTGTCGCGGAAGATAAGACAGATGATGGCCAGATCGCGGCCTTCGCGGCGGATTTCCTGACACAAAAGCAGAAGCAGCCGTTCTTCCTCGCTCTGGGACTCTACCGCCCGCATTCGCCCTGGTATGTGCCGCAGAAGTATTTCGATGCCCTGCCGCTCGATGCGATCAAGTTGCCGGAAGTGAAGGCGGATGACCTGGATGATGTGCCCACCATCGCGAAGACGCATCTCCAGGATGGCTACCACCAACTGATCGTGGAAAAGAATCTCTGGAAGGACGCCGTGCGCGCCTACCTGGCCAACGTGGCGTTTTGCGATGCCATGCTGGGGCGCATTTTGGCGGCCGTTGAAACCGGGCCGAATGCGAAGAACACGGTCATCGTCTTCACCTCCGACCATGGCTGGTATCTCGGGGAAAAGCAGATGTGGCACAAAGGCAAGCTCTGGGAGCCAACGACCCGTGTGCCGCTCTCCATTTACGCTCCAGGCGTTACCCAACCGGACAGCGTTTCTGCACAGCCGGTGGCTCTGGTGGACCTGTATCCCACGCTGTGTGATCTCACCATGCTGCCGCTGCCGGAGCATCTGGACGGCAGAAGTCTGAAGCCGCTGCTGCTGGACCCGACGGCCAAACGTGATCGCCCCGCCATCACCTGCATGGGAGGCGGCAAAAACGTGGGGTATGCCGCGCGCGATGAACGCTGGCGCTACATCCGCTACGCGGACGGCAGCGAGGAGCTTTACGATCATCACGCCGATCCACACGAGTGGACGAATCTCGCTTCGAAGCCTGAGCACGCGGCGCTAAAGTCCACGCTGGCCAGCTTTTTTCCCAAGGAGTTCAAGAGTGCCACGCGCCCGGTTGCTGAGATCGTCGGAGCCGTCAGTCCATCGGGTTCGGCCGACCTGGTGTTGAACATCGGCGATGTACTCAGTGCTGACGAGGCACCCAAATTGCAGGGCAGGGGGGTATTCATCGACGCCGCTTTCGAGTTCGATCCGCTGGTGGATCAGGACAGCACGCTGCTGGTTCAAGGGGATGAGCAGTCCGGATATGCGGTGCATCTCGTGGCATCCCAGCCCACTTTGACCGTGTTTGCGAATGGCCGGAGCACGATCATTAGCGGCGCAGCGCTAGAGAAAGGCCGCTTCAATATTCGTGCGCAGATTGACACCGGTGGCGCCATTACGCTGGCTGTTCCAGGTCACAGCGAAGTGCTGGGTGTGGCCCCATTTGAACAAGGATTTCCTAAAGAACCACAATCAGGAATCGCCGCAGGGCAAAGCTTCGGTATCTTGAAAGCCGCCCAATATCCCAATAGCACACCGTTTGACGGCGTGGTTTATCGTTTGAATCTGACGATCCTGCCTCCCCATCAGCCGGTCCCTGGACTGCCACGGCCAGACGAAATCAAGAAACCCTGATCCAGCCGAATGTCCGCCAATGTTCCTGTTCGTAGAATCCGCACATTATTTGTGCTGGTCAGCGAACATTTACGGTTCTAAGAAACTGCCCATCCAAATTCATGCGCGCACGCATCATCAAAGACTTCCGTTTCGAGGCCGCCCAGACGCTGCCCAATCTGCCTGGCGATCACAAATGCACCAAGATGCATGGCCATTCCTTCAAGCTGGAGATTGCCATTGAGGGTGAAGTGGATCCGAAGATCGGCTGGGTCTATGACCACGCGGAAATCTCCAAGGCGATGAAACCGCTCATGGACCAGTTGGATCATTCCTACCTCAATGAGATTGAAGGCCTGGAGAATCCCACCATCGAATACATGGCCGCTTGGCTCTGGAAAAAGCTGGCACCGCAACTCCCTGGTCTCTGTGAAATCGTGATCCACGAAACACCCAACGCCCGGTGTGTTTTTCGTGGCGAGTTCTGATTGAAAGTGCACACAGTAATGCGTGCATAGCTGTGCGGCAGCAGGGAGAGTGCATCTGCGCTCGATCAGGACTTGTCGGCGTTTAGTCATGGCTATAGTGCGTGCAATTCATTCACCATGCCTGTCCTCACCGAACGAAAAACGCAGCCGCAATACGATGTCATTGTCGTGGGATCTGGTGCCGGTGGCGGCATGGCGGCAATGATCCTCGCCTTGAACGGTGTGAAGGTTCTCATGATCGAAGCCGGGCGCAATTATGAACCGGTTAAGGAGACGCCGATGTTCAACACGCCAGAGATGGCACCGCTGCGTGGTGCGGCCACGCCGGACCGCTACTTCGGCTTTTATGATGCCACCGTGAACGGCGGCTGGCAGGTGCCGGGGGAGCCGTATACGAACAAGCAGGGCACCGAAGGTGACTTCTGGTGGTGGCGTGCGCGCATGCTCGGCGGGCGCACGAATCACTGGGGCCGCATTTCGCTGCGGTTTGGCGAGTTTGATTTCAAACCGAAAAGCCGTGATGGACTGGGTGTCGACTGGCCGATGAACTACGCCGACATGGCTCCGTGGTATGACCGTGTGGAGCAGTTGATCGGTGTTTATGGTGAGAACGATGGCATCGCGAATGCACCCAACTCATCTCCCGGTGTGCTGATGCCACCGCCGAAGCCGCGTGTGGGCGAACTGCTGGCGAAGAAGGCGGGGAAGAAACTGGGGGTGCCTGTGGTTGCTGCGCATCGTGCGGTGCTCAGTCAGCCGATGGACTGGAAAAATCTGCCCAAGATACTGTTTCCGAACAATCCCAAAGCGCAGGAGATTCTGGGCAAGGACATGATGTCGCGTGCGGCCTGCTTCTGGGCGACGAACTGCATTCGAGGGTGCAGCATCCGCGCGAATTTCCAGAGCACAACGGTGCTGCTGCCGCCTGCGCTGGCCACAGGAAATCTGGACATCATTACGGATGCGATGGTGCGTGAAGTGGTGCTGGATGACAGCGGCAAGGCCACTGGCGTGCATTACATCGACAAGGTCACCCGCCGGGATGCTATTGCGAAAGCCCGCGTGGTCATTCTGGCTGCGAGCACCTGTGAAACCTCGCGCATCCTGTTGAACTCGAAGTCAAGCGACAAGGCGGGGCTGGCCAATTCGTCAGGGCAGGTAGGGCGCAATCTCATGGACAGCGTGGGTACGCGCCTGGGTGCGCACATTCCCGCCATGGAGGATCTGCCGCCGATGAATGAGGATGGTGCGGGAGGACTGCACACTTATGTACCGTGGTGGCTGGTGAATAAGCACGCCAAGCTCGGCTTTGCGCGTGGCTATCATATTGAGATGGGAGGTGGGCGGCAGATGCCGGAGGTGAAGAGTTTTGGATTTCTCGATGCGACTTCGCCGGGGGTGTATGGCCGCAAGCTCAAGGAGGACGCGCGGCGGTACTATGGTGCACAGTTCGGCTTTTCGGGGCGAGGTGAGATGCTCCCCAACAAGGACTGCTACAGCGAGCTTGATCCCAACGTCGTTGATCAATGGGGCATCCCTGTGCTGCGTTTCCACTGGAAGTGGAGTGATCATGAGATCAAACAGGCGGAGCACATGCAGCAGACTTTTGCGGCCCTGATCGAAGGCATGGGTGGCAAGGCGAAGCCGCTCAGCGGAGCGGACGCTATCCAGAGACCCGGCGAGATCATTCATGAAGTCGGCACCGCCCGAATGGGAGAAAAGGCCGCAGAGAGCGTCACGAATCAATACTGCCAGACCTGGGACGTGAAAAATCTCTTCCTCATGGATGGTGCCGTCCTGCCCAGCAACCCCGACAAAAACCCCACCCTCACCATCCTTGCCCTTGCCTGGCGTTCCAGCGAATGGCTCATGGAGGAAATGAAGCGGGGAAACCTTTAACCGAACTGCACCCTCATGTCTGAGTCCTCTCCCATTTCCCGACGCCATGCCTTGAAGGGCCTTCTCAGCGGGGCAGCCGGTGCAGCAGCCGTGCCAGCCCTCGCTGCGCCAAATCACACCGAGCTGGCACCCCCAGCGCATCCGTCGCGATTTGTGTTTCATGACCCCGACTTCATGCAGCCGCTGAAGTTTCCGTGGGAAAAGCTGCTGTCTGCCGAGGAACTGGCCACGACGCGGGCCCTGGCAGATTTGATCCTGCCGAAGGATGAAACCTCTCCCGCCGCCTCGGAGGTCGGCGTTCTAGAATTTATCAATGAGTGGGTCAGTGCCGATTATCCCGCGCATCAGGAGGACCGGGAGGTCATTCGTGGGGGGCTCGGCTGGCTCAATACGGAGAGTTTTAAGCGCTTTTCCAAGCGTTTTGAGGAGCTGGAGGTCGGTCAGCAGTCCCAGATCGCCGATGATATTTGCGATGCAGCCAAGGCCAGGCCGGAGCACCGCACCGGGGCGGCATTTTTCAAGCGTTTCCGCCAGCTCTGTGTCGGCGGTTATTACAGCCATAGTCAGACCTGGAAAAGTCTCGGGTACGTGGGGAATATCAGCGTTGGCGGCCCCTATCCCGGGGTTTTGCCGGAGGTCATCGAGAAACTGGGCCTGCAGGACGTGGTTTGAGGGCTGATTTGGGGGGTGAAAAAGACTTTGTTGGGGAGTAAAAAATCCCTTTGCTCGCCCCTTCATCTTGCTAGTCTGAAAAGGTCATCATCGAGCACGTTTCCGGTAGCGGTTTCATGGACGGATTCAGTCGATGGGCAGCCCTTCAAATCTTATGTCCGAACAGTCCTCTGAGCAGAACACTGCTTTCAATACCGGTGTGGCCGAAAACCAGGCCTACGGTGCCGATCAAATTCAGAAACTCGAAGGCCTCGAAGCCGTCCGGCTGCGGCCTGGAATGTACATCGGCGACCCCGATGAACGCGGCCTGCACCACTGCGTGTTTGAGGTGGTGGACAACTCCATCGACGAGCATCTCGCCGGGCATTGCAAAAACGTCTGGATCTCGATCCACACAGACGGCTCCATCACGATTCAAGACGACGGCCGCGGCATCCCGGTGGAAATGCACAAGGTGGCGAAGATTCCCACGGTGGAACTCGTGCTCACCAGTCTGCATGCGGGCGGCAAATTTGGCGACGGCGCGTATGAATTCTCCGGCGGTCTGCATGGCGTGGGTGCCAAGTGTACCAATGCGCTGTCTGACTGGTTCAAATGCGAGGTCTTCCGCGATGGCAAGATCTACGCCATTGGCTTCGAGCGCGGCAAAACGACGGAGCCGCTGACCGTCCTCGGGGATCTCGATGATCCGAAGACCACCGGCACCAAGATTTCCTTCTTCCCGGATGCCTCGATCTTCACCGTCACCACGACGTATAATTTTGACCGCCTGCTGGTTCGCCTGCGCGAACTGGCTTTCCTCAATCCCGGCATTAAAATCACTCTGACCGACGAGCGCACGGAGACGCAGCGGCAGGAAGTGCTGTTGTACCTGGAAGGTGTGAAGCAGTTCGTGCGCGAGATGGGTGCGGACAAGGACAAGATACATCCTGAGCCGGTGGCACTGGCGGGCCGCCGCGAAGTGCCCATCGACGACAAGAAGAAGTTCATTCTCGTCGATTGTGTGCTGCAATGGAACAAGGGTCTTAATGAGCAGACGCTGTGCTTTGCCAATGCCATTCCGAATCCGGACGGCGGCACGCACTACAGCGGCCTCAAGACGGCGCTGACCAAGGCGGTGAAGCAATACATCAACGCCAATCCGAAGAGCTTCAAAGAAAAGCTGCCGGACATCGAAGGCGATGACTGCCGCGAAGGCATGATCTGCGTGCTGAGCGTCAAGCTCACCAATCCGCGCTTCAACTCACAGACGAAGGTGAAGCTGGTGAACGGTGAAGTCGAAGGCGTGGTGAACTCCATCGTCTATGAAGGCCTGCTGCGCTTCTTTGATGAGAATCCCGACACGGCCATCGAGATCATCAAGAACATCATCATTGCGGCAAAGTCCCGTGAAGCCGCGCGCAAGGCCCGTGAAGCGATCCGCAAGGATGCCATGAGCAGCGGCGGACTGCCGGGCAAGCTGGCTGACTGCTCCGAGCGCGATCCGGCGAAGACCGAGCTGTTTATTGTCGAGGGTGACTCCGCCGGTGGCTCCGCCAAGATGGGCCGCAACCGCCACAATCAGGCGATCCTCCCGCTGCGTGGAAAGCTCATCAACACGGAGAAGGCGCGTCTCGAGAAAGTGCTGCAGAACAAGGAAGTGCAGACCATGATCACCGCCATCGGCACCGGCATTGGTGGCGACAGCGAGGTGGAAGGCTCCTTCAACATCGAGAAGCTGCGCTACCACAAGATCGTCATCATGACCGATGCTGACGTCGACGGCAGCCACATTCGCACCCTGCTGCTGACGTTCTTCTTCCGTCAGATGCCGGAGCTCGTGAAGCGTGGGCACATCTATGTGGCGCAGCCGCCGCTGTATCAGGTGACGCGTAAGAAGCGCGAAGAGTATGTGCAGAGCGACGCCGAAATGGACGCCATCCTGCTTGAACTGGGCTCTGGTGAAATCAGCCTGCGCAACATTGCCGATGGCAGCAAGCTGGCAGCCGACCGCCTCAAGGCGATCCTCGACCTGCTTGTGCCTGTGGCCAAATTTGCCGACATCATCCGCCGCCATGGCGCTGACTTTGAGCACTACCTCCAGGCCCGTGATGAAGCCACCGGCAACCTGCCGCACCATCTCGTGGTGATTCGTGAAGGCAATGAGGTCAAGATTCACTACTTCCATAGCAACGAGCAGATTGCTGCTTTCTCCCGTGATAACAGCGACCTGCATCTCTTTGGCAACCCCGCAGCCGTTGAAGCCAATGGCAACGGAGCTGTCGCACAGCCAAAGTCGCATCGTCGCGCCCGCCTGATTGAAATTCATGAGGCACACGGCATGAAGAAGCGCTTCCAGCAGCTGGATGAACTTGGTCTGCACGTGGATCACTTCAGCAGCCAGGACAAGCCGCTCTTTGAAGTCATCGAAGGCGATGGCGACAACGCCAAGGTGCATCCTGTCTTTAGCATCCCAGGAATCCTCGACAAGGTCATGGAAATCGGCAAGCGCGGGATGGAGATCAAACGATTCAAAGGTCTGGGTGAAATGAACGCCAAGCAGCTCTTCGAGACGACGATGGACCCGAACAAGCGCACGCTCCTTCAGATCAAGCTCGACGAAACCAACGCCCATGAAGCTGAACGCATGTTCACCATTCTGATGGGCGACGTGGTCGAGCCACGAAAGCATTTCATTGAAGAGAACGCCCTCAACGTTCGCAACCTCGACGTGTAAGAGCGAGTAAAGAGGGCAAACAGTTGTCAAGTATCACCAATGGCTACGGACGATCTACAGCAGCTCAAAGTCTATCAACTCGCTATGCGGGTTGGAGAGGGCGTGTGGGCTATGACGGCCGGCTGGGAATGGCTGGTGAAGCAGACTGTCGCTTTGCCATGGATTCGTGCTGCCGATTCCATCGCTACGAATATCTCCAAAGGTTACGGTCACTACGCCTCCAACGAGAATGTCCGATTTTTTTATCATGCCCTGGGTTCAATCCGTGAGACGCAAACGTGGCTCGAAAAGGCTCGGGCTCGCAGGCTCATCATCGAACCTGCGGCCAACGAACTTGCGCTGAAACTCGAAACACTCCGTCGTCATCTCGACCTCTACATCAACTCTTTGGACCTCGATCAAACTTCCACCGTTCGAGAAGGCACCACCGACCTTCTCCCCCTCGAAGAGTTCTTTCACCCACGCCCTCCCGCCTGGAATAATTGACCTATGGATGGTGCTCTGCCGCCATTCCTGACCTTTCCCCGTTTCCCCATGCAAGACCCCAACATTCGCCCCATCTCTGTCGCTGAAGAAGTGAAGAACTCCTTCCTCGACTATTCGATGTCCGTCATCATCGCCCGTGCGCTGCCGGATGTCCGTGATGGTCTGAAGCCCTCCCAGCGCCGCATTCTTTATGCGATGCATGAGCTATCGCTGTATCCGCCGAAGAAGCACATGAAGTGTGCGAAGATCTGCGGTGACACCTCCGGTAACTACCATCCGCACGGTGAGGCTGTTATTTACCCGACGCTCGTCCACATGGGGCAGCCCTGGGCCATTCGTGAGCCGTTGATTGATCCGCAGGGGAACTTCGGTTCCGTGGAAGGTGACCCTCCGGCAGCCATGCGTTATACGGAAGCCCGCATGACGCACCTGGGCGGCACTTTGATGTCGGACATGGAGAAGGAGACGGTCGATTTCGTGCCGAACTACGATGAGCGTCTCACCGAGCCGACCGTGTTTCCGGCGGCATTCCCGAACCTCATCGTCAATGGTGGCACGGGCATTGCAGTGGGCATGGCCACCAACATGCCGCCGCACAATCTCGGCGAAGTCGTTGATGCCGTTTGCGCTCAGATCGACAATCCGTCGATTACTTGCACAGAGCTGCAGGCACACATCAAAGGACCCGATTTCCCGACGGGCTGCGTTATCCTAGGCACCAATGGTATTCGTGATTACTTGGAAACTGGTCACGGCAGCGTGCGCACCCGTGGTCAGGCGGAGATTGTCGAAAACGGCAACCGCGAGCAGATCATCATCACTGAGATTCCGTTCAACGTGAACCGTGCTGAGCTGGTGAAACGCATCGCTGAACTGGCGAACGAGAAGGTCATTACCGAAATCAGCGGCGTGCGTGATGAGTCGGATGAAAACACTCGCGTCGTCATTGACCTCAAGCGTGATGCTCGTGGCCAGGTCGTGCTGAACAATCTATACAAACACACGGCGCTGGAATCGAGTTTCTCGATCCACATGCTTGCCATCGACGGCGGCAAGCCGCGCGTATTGAGCATGAAGGACGCGATTGCATGCTACATCGAGCATCGCCGTGAGGTCATCATCCGCCGCACACGCTTCCTGCTGAAGCAGGCCGAGTTCAAAGCGGAAAAGCTGGAAGCCCAGCTCCTCGCGCTCGGCCATTTGGATGACTTCATCAAGATCATCCGGGACAGCAAGAACCGCGATGAAGCCCGGGAGCGCCTCAAGGCTTACAACTTCTCGATCAGCACCGCCGAGCAGCTCGGCATCATGATTCGCGCCCAGGCCAGCATCGTGGGAGACAAGTACATCTTCACCGACAAGCAGGTCGAAGACATTTTGGAACTCCGTCTCTACCAGCTTGTCGGACTTGAGCGCGACAAGATCAAAGCGGATTACGATGAAGTGCTCGTCAGCATCCGGGACTTCATGGACATCCTGGCTCGTGAATCCCGCGTGCTGCAGATCATCAAGGACGAGCTGCAGACCATCCGCCTCAAACATGCGACACCGCGTCTGACACGCATCGAGGCCGCCGAGGGCGAGATCGAAAACATCGACCTCATCCCGAACGACCCGACTGTTGTGACGATGACGCACATGGGCAGCATCAAGCGTACCGCCACCGCCGAATACCGCGTGCAAGGGCGCGGAGGCAAGGGGCTCAAAGGCATGGAGACCCGCGAATCGCAGGGCGAGGACGCTGCCACCGACTTCGTGGAGCACCTCTTCAGCGCGCATCTGCACGACTTCCTGCTCTTCTTTACGAACACCGGCCGCATGTATGTAGAGCGCGTGTATCAAATCCCTGAAGCTGCGCGCACCGGCAAAGGCCGCAGCATCAAGAACATGCTCAACCTGCGAGCCGAAGAGAAGATCGCCAGCGTACTGATCCTCAAGGCGCAGGGGGCCGAAGACGAAGCCATGTGGGCGGCGGACAAGTATGTGCTGTTCGCGACGAAGGACGGCACGGTAAAGAAGACCGCGCTCGAAGAATTCAAGAACTACCGCAAGGACGGCATCATCGCCATCAAGCTCGATGAAGGCAATGACCTCGTCGATGTCGTGCTCACCGATGGCAACAAGGAAGTCTGCCTTGTGACCCATGAGGGCATGTGCGCCCGCTTCCATGAGACGGGAGACGATCCAACTTCACCGAATCTGCGTCCGATTGGCCGTGCCACCGCCGGTGTGCGTGGCATCACCCTGGACGATGGCGATTTCATCGTCAGTTGCATCACCAACGAGCCGGACACCATGGTGCTCGTCGTCTCTGAGAACGGTCTCGGCAAGCGTACTGCTTTCGATGAGTACCGCCTCCTCACCAATCGTGGTGGCAAGGGCGTGACCACAATGAATGTCACCGAGAAAACCGGCAAGGTCGTTGCTGCCAAGGCGGTGCATGACAAAGACGAACTCATGCTCATGACCACCAAGGGCCAGAGCGTGCGCATCCGCGTCTGCGACATCCGTGAAACCGGCCGCAATGCCCAGGGCGTGAAGCTCATGGGACTCAATGAAGGCGAGACCATTCAGGACGTAGCGACTGTAGTTGCTGATGAGGCGGAAGTCGTGGTGGAAGCTGCTGTCACTGAACCGACTCCGGAAGCACCTGCAGAAGACACCCCTGCGGCGGAATAGACTCACTGAATTTAAGGTAGGAAGTGATCATGCGCATCGTTTGGTGCTGCATGATTCGCCTGCCCATTTTCTTTCTGCTGCTCGTTTGCGCCACACTGCACGCCACGTCTTCGAAGCCGAATTTCGTCGTCATCCTTGCTGATGATCTCGGTTACTCGGATCTCGGCTGCTATGGAAGTGAGATCGCGACGCCGAATCTGGACAAGCTGGCGGCGGGTGGGTTGAGGTTTACACAGTTTTACAACACGGCGCGGTGCTGGCCGACGCGCAGTGTGCTCATGACGGGGCATTATGCGCAGCAGATTGGGATGGACCCGCAGTATGGCAAGTTTCCCGCGTGGGTGCGGACGCTGCCGCAGCGGCTCGCGACGTTGGGGTATCGCAGCTATCACTCCGGCAAGTGGCATGTGGGCAATGCGCCGCGTGTCGTTGCGGATG
>TBL_comb48_EPIDRAFT_1000806_pt1 | contig 24259 bp, 26 predicted proteins | sample TroBogEpilimnion_37_FD_10681 | JGI IMG/M metagenome (IMG submission 10681) | reverse complement strand
TTACCCCAATCTTTATTAACTCATCTAGACCGTCAGCAAAGGGAAAGAAGGCATCAGAGGCTGCAACACTACCATTAACCTCTTTAGAGAAGAATTTTAGGGCATTTATGCATGCTATTTGACTTGAGGATAGCCTATTTGTTTGTCCTGCTCCAATTCCAAGGGTTTGCTCGTTTTTAGTAATAACAATTGCGTTGGATTTAACAAATTTACATACATTAAAAGCAAATATTAAATCTTTAAGTTCTTTAGCAGACGGCTTTCTTTTAGTTACAATTCGTAATTTATTTTTATTAAGATTAATTAAATCTTTGTCTTGCACGAGAAAATTATCACCTAAAAAATTATAAGACAATTTATCTTCTTGATTATTTGATAAAGATATTAGTCTTAAGTTTTTTTTATTTTTAAATATTTCTAAACTTTTTTTAGTAAATTTTTTAGCGATAATTATTTCATAAAATGTTTTGCATATTTCGTCTGCAAGTTTTTCATCCACCTCATTATTAAAACTAATGACGCCGCCAAAGGCACTTATGGGATCTGAATTGTTTGCAAGTTTGTAAGCTTTTAAAGAATTATCAGATATAGCGCATCCACATGGATTGTTGTGTTTCACTATGACACAAGAATTTTTGTTAGTATTGAGATTTTTAGAGATTGATACTGCCGCATACATATCTAAGTAATTATTATAACTAAGTTCTTTTCCTTGAATTTGTTTCAAATTAGTTAGTAGATCTTTTTTATAATTAATTTTATATAAAGATGCTTGTTGATGTGGATTTTCCCCATATCTTAATTGTGATTGTAATTGACCGGCTATAGTTATTTTTTTTGGAAATTTATTATTTTGCTGTGAATTTAACCAATTAGAAATAACTGAGTCATAGTAAGCAGTTTCTAAAAAAGCATCAGTTGCAACTTTTTTTCTATAATTTATAGAGGTTGAACCCTTGTGACTTCTTATTTCTTTTATTAAATTTTCATATTGATTAGGTTGAGAAATAACGGTTGTAAATTTAAAATTTTTGGCAGCAGATCTGAGCATTGCAGGGCCACCTATATCGATATTTTCTATTAGCGTTTCAAAGTTAGCTTTTTCTAATAATTTTTTTTCAAATGGATACAGATTTACAATAAGAAGATTAATGCTGTTTATATTTGCTTTTTTAATTTGCTTTAGATGATTTTCATCATTAATTTTAGCCAGTAATCCGCCGTGAATTTTAGGATGTAATGTTTTTAATCTGCCATCTAAAATTTCAGGAAATTTTGTATATTCAGAAATTTCAGTACATTTAAAGCCTAAGTCTTTTATAAATTTGTAACTACCGCCAGTGCTAATAACCTCTACTTTGTGATCTTTTAAACACTTTAAAATATTTTCTAAATTTGTTTTGTCAGATACAGAAATTAAGGCTTTTTTAATCTTAATAAGTTGCATGGAGGAATGATTGGTATACGATTTTTATTTGGCTTTTTCTAGATACCAAATAATATTTGTTACAGCGTTTTCTATATTGCCTTCTAACAAGATAAAAGAAGACTCTCTAATGTTATCAGAATTTCCAAAATAGAGATTTTTTTCAATTTTGGTTGGTATCTGAGGACTTCTAAAGATCCAGCCATCTCCATTATCAGAGCTTAATAATATATCATTACCCATAGTTTTGGTAATTCGAATATCTGGATGTATATGAAAGCGAACACTAAAATTTAAAATTTGCTGCTTATGGTCTGCGCATTTTAGAGTGTCAATTCCCTCAATAGAATTTTTAGTTTTAAAAAGAGTGATTTGTCTTTCATGTAAAGTTTTAAATCTTTTTTCATATCCATTATGAGCAACAATGCATTTTGTAAATTCTTTTTCATGGCTGATTTCTTTTTTATAAATATCATGTCCATCTATTAATGAATTTTTAAAATATTTTCTGATCAAAGAGTTTTTTTGAAAGACACAAGAAGAAGTGTCATTAATAGTTACAGTCGATTGAGCAGCAGTTGTTGAGCTAAGATAAGCAAGTTGTTCTCCATGACTCTTGGCCGAGCCTGAATTACAAATAAATTTAATATCACTTGATGCAAGTTCAAAAGATAAAGCTCCTGCTTGATAATTTTTACAATAATTTTGAGATGGCGGGTTATTTGCGTCTAAAAAAAGTTCAATTTTTTTTGATTTAATTTTTACAAACCCACAGAAAATATCTTTCATGTCTTCAAATTCATAATCTCTAAGTTTTAAGAATTCAGAAAATTTTTCAGAATTAATTATATTTGCACCATTAAAAATAGGTATTTCACCGTTAGAAAATTGTAAAAATTTAAAACAAACTCCCATAGAAAAAATATAATTGTTAACAAAATTTGGAGTTTGTTTCTGAGAAGCTTTTAGCCATTCTTTTATTAAAATTAGAAAATATAAAGTCCAATATAAATCTTCGGGGTTTTTGCTTTTTACAAATCCATCTTTGCTAAGAAAATTATTTAGCTCTAATTCAAGATTTTTAAGTCCAAATTCACTATAATTTTCATATTGTTCAAACGAACAACCAATTAATATTAAAGTTGCTAAAGATCTTATTTTATCAATTCCTGAATCTATAAAGCTGATATTTATAAATAAATGTTTTGCTTGTTTGATAATGCTATTGATAACTTTACTTCTGAAAATAACATCGCTTTCTCTAAAAACTATTGGATAGCTAGATATCCAAGATATTAATCTTAAACTGACGGTGTCAAAAGCCCAGTGTTTTTCGTGATAATTTCCAAAATTATTAATCCACTCATCAATAATAGCGCATGCTAATATTTTATCGTTTTTTACATGTAAAGCAGGTAGCCAAGAAAAATTGTGTAATTTTTTTATTTTATTTTCTTCTAAATTGTCAATTTTCCATAAATTTGTTGTAAATTTTTTAATCGTATTAATAAGAATAGGATCATAATTAATTAAATCTTGAATTAAGTAGATATTAGAGCACTCATAAATACGATGAGGTTGAACACCGCCTAATAAAATATTGTAATTAGGTTTTTTAAATTTTGATTGTCTTCGATTTTCTTGAAATCTTCTTTTTAAAGAAAGAAGATAAAGATTAAATGTTTGAAAGTTTGCCACTTATCCGCAATTTCTTAATTTATTAATATTCTCTTGTAGAGACCCACCAGAAAATAATGTTGTTCCTGAAACTAAAATATTAGCACCAGCTTTTAACGCAAGTGCTCCAGTTTCAAAATTTATGCCACCGTCTATTTCAAGATCAATATTAAGTTTTTTATCGTTAATTATTTTTCTAAGCTCTTTAACTTTTGGCAATACATCGCTAATAAAACTTTGGCCTGCAAATCCTGGATTGACACTCATAATAAGTATTAAATCTATTTTATCAATTACGTTTAAAAGAGCAGTTATTGAAGTTTTTGGATTTAAAGAAACACCAGCTTTTTTTCCAAATGATTTAATTTTATCTACTGTTTTTTTTAAATCATCGGTTGCTTCTGGGTGAACTGTTATAATATCTGCTCCTGCATCAGAAAAATCTTTAATATATTTTTCAACGGGCGATATCATTAAATGAACATCAAATGGTAATTTTGTATATTTTCTAATTTGTTTTATGATAACCGGACCAAAAGTAATATTTGGAACAAAATGTCCATCCATAACATCTATATGAATTAAATCTGCCCCAGCTTTATCTAGTCTTTTAATTTCTTCTCCTAAATTACTAAAGTCTGCAGAAAGGATAGATGGGGATATTTTTATATTTTGTGTCACACAACACAATTAAATGAATTTTTAGAATTTGAAATGTTTTTTTTAAATAAAAAAAGGCCCTAAACATTTAAGTTTAGGGCCTTTAATTTTAAGAAAAAATTATTTTTCTAAATCTACGTTTGACTTTTCAGAAATGAAAAGAATACCAATAACCGCAGTTCCGATCGCAACTACTATTGGATACCACAGACCGTAATAAATATTACCGTGCAGTGCCACTAACGCGAACGCTGTAGTTGGTAAGAAACCACCAAACCAGCCGTTACCAATGTGGTATGGTAAAGACATCGATGTGTAACGAATTCTAGTTGGAAACATCTCAACTAAAAGTGCTGCAATCGGTCCATAAACCATAGTTACATAGATTACTAAAATAGTTAGCAAACCTACTAACACAGGCTTATTCATTTCTGTTGATTCAGCTTTCGAAGGGTAGCCAGCTTCAGTAAGTGCAGCACCTAATTTATCTGCAAATGCTGGATCCTCAGGACTGAAAGTTTTAGTTCCAACTTTAATAGAAACTTTTTCACCTGGTTTAGCTACGATGTTTTCATAGTTAACTGATGATTTAGCAAGCTGTGCCTTTGCAACGTCGCAAGGTGCAGTAAACTTTTTAGTTCCTGTTGGGTTGAATTGAAACTGACATTCAGCAGGATTAGCAGTTACCGCAACTGGAGAAGATGCAATTGCAGCTTCTAATTTAGGATTTCCATAATGCGTTATTGCTTTAAAAATTGGAAAATAAGTTAAAGCAGCAATGATACATCCTGCCATAATTATTTTTTTTCTGCCAATTTTATCTGACAATGAACCAAACACGATAAAGAATGGAGTTCCAATTAATAGTGAAATTGCAATTAAGATATTTGCTGTTGCGCCATCAATTTTTAACGTTTGAGTTAAAAAGAACAGTGCATAGAATTGTCCAGTATACCAGACAACTGCTTGACCAGCTGTTAATCCTAATAATGCTAAAATTACTAATTTTAAATTTTTCCACTGACCAAAAGATTCAGACAAAGGAGATTTAGATTCTTTGCCTTGTTTTTTTAATCGTGCAAAAATAGGAGATTCGCTCATTGCTAAACGAATGTAGACAGAAATTCCAAGTAAGATTGCAGACAATAAGAAAGGAACTCTCCATCCCCAATCAGCGAATGCAGCTTCACCAAGATAAGTTCTTGTTCCAAGAATAACTAATAGTGACAAGAATAAACCCAATGTTGCAGTCGTTTGGATCCAAGATGTAAAGTATCCTCTTCTATTAATTGGAGCATGTTCAGCTACATAAGTTGCTGCACCACCGTATTCTCCACCAAGCGCTAAGCCTTGTAAAATACGAAGAGATATAAGAGCAACTGGAGCTAAAACCCCAATCTGTGCATACGAAGGAAGACAACCAACTAAAAATGTTGATAGACCCATAATGACAATCGTCACAAGAAATGTATGTTTTCTTCCGACCATGTCTCCGAAGCGTCCAAAGAATAACGCTCCAAATGGACGAACGATAAATCCAGCAGCAAATGCTAATAAAGCAAAAATAAAAGCTGTATTTGCATCTACGCCAGTAAAAAATTGTTTTGCAATGATTGCTGCAAGTGAACCGTATAAATAAAAATCATACCATTCAAACACAGTTCCCAAAGAAGAACCAATTACAACAACTCGTTCTTCATGGGTAAAACCTCTTGAACTCATTTAACCCCCTTAGTTAATTTATAGTGCTATAAAAATAGCTCACTTAATAGATTTAGTAAAAGCAAATTCTGCCCTAAAAACAGTTGATTTTACTAAGAAAAACAAAAAGACATGTTATTATATCAATCTAAAGTTGATAATTTTTAAATGACTAAAAATAATAATTTTAAAAGTTTAGCTGAACGGGCTCTTAAAGAAGCAGAGATTAGAAAAAAAAAGAACAATCAAAAGAGATCAAAAGAAATTAATGGACCAACAGGACCAGAGCCAACACGTTATGGTGACTGGGAAAAAAAAGGAATTACGTACGATTTTTAATTTACTTATTTAATCTATTATCAATTAAACTTTGTACAACACTTGGGTCAGCAAGCGTTGAAGTATCTCCAAGATTTTCAAATTGATTTTCTGCAACTTTTCTTAGAATTCTTCTCATAATTTTTCCAGATCTTGTTTTTGGCAAACCAGGCGTATAATGAATTAAATCTGGTGTAGCTAAAGGCCCTATAATTTTTCTAACTAATTGTTTTAACTCTTGAGTTAAAGTTTCAGATCCATTTTCTCCAGCTTTTAAGGTTACGTAGCAGTAAAGACCTTGACCTTTAATTTCATGTGGATATCCAACAACTGCTGCTTCAGCAACTTTGTGATGTGCAACCAGCGCACTTTCAATTTCAGCTGTTCCTAAGTTATGACCGGACACAATGATAATGTCATCTAATCTGCCCGTGATCCAATAATAACCATCTGCATCACGTCTACATCCATCACCTGTAAAATATTTTCCATCATGTTGTGAAAAATAAGTATCGATAAATCTTTGATGATCTCCATAAACTGTTCGCATTTGACCTGGCCAAGAATCTTTCATACACAATCTACCTTCACATTCTCCTTGCAAGACATTGCCTTTTTCATCTAGTACTTCAGGCATAATTCCAAAGAAAGGTTTTGAAGCTGATCCTGGTTTTAAATCTGTTGCTCCAGGAAGAGGTGAAATTAAACAAGCACCTGTTTCAGTTTGCCACCACGTATCAACAATTGGACAACGAGAGTCACCCACAACTTTATGATACCACAACCAAGCTTCAGGATTGATTGGCTCTCCAACCGTTCCTAAAAGTTTAATAGATTTTCTACTTGATTTCTTTACAATTGCATCACCTTCGCGCATCAGCGCTCGAATTGCTGTTGGTGCTGTATAAAAAATATTTACTTTATGTTTATCGCATACTTGCCAGAATCTTCCAGAATCAGGGTAATTGGGAACACCTTCAAAAACTACAGTAGTTGCTCCGTTTGAAAGCGGACCATAAACAACATAACTGTGACCTGTAATCCAACCAATGTCAGCAGTGCACCAATAAACGTCACCATCTTTGTAATCAAAAATATACTGGTGCGTCATTGATGCATAAACCAAATATCCACCAGTTGTGTGAAGTACTCCTTTTGGTTTTCCTGTTGATCCAGAAGTGTAAAGAATAAAAAGTGGATCTTCAGCATTCATTTCTTCCGGTTTACAAACAGTAGAACAATCTTTGATTAAATCGTGATACCAAATATCTCGTTTTTCATTCCAATCAATTTTATTACCTGTTTTTTTTAAAACAATTGAGTGTTTAACGTCCGGACATTGTTTCAATGCCGCATCTACATTTTTTTTTAACGGAATAATTTTTTGACCACGCAAACCTTCGTCAGCTGTGATTATATATTCTGATTTACAATTTAATATTCTGTTTGAAATAGAATCTGGAGAAAAACCACCAAAAATTACAGAGTGGACTGCACCAATTCTTGTGCATGCTAACATTGCATAAACCGCCTCAGAAATCATTGGCATATAGATTGTAACTATATCTCCTTTTTTTACTCCAATTTTTTTTAATCCATTTGCTAATTTACAAACTTCGTCGCTTAATTCTTGATAATTAATTTTTTTTGAAACATTTGGATCATCCCCTTCAAAAATAATTGCCGTATCCTTTGATTTTTTAGGAAGATGACGGTCTATACAATTATAAGAGACATTTGTTGTTCCGTCATAAAACCATTTAATGGAAACTTTTTTCTTACTATAAGTTACATCTTTAACTTTGGTGTATGGTTTAAACCAATGAATTCTTTTTCCTTCTTTTTCCCAAAATTTTTCATTATTTAAAATTGATTCTTGATAAATTTTTTCGTAAGATTCTTTATTGACGTAAGCACTTTTCGCCCAATTAGCAGGCACTTTGAATAGTTTGTCGTCCACAGATCCCCCTATTTTTTTAAATTCTACCCATCTTATTTATTATTTTCCAGCTTTTTAAATTTATAGGCATTACCGACAGCCTGCTTTGTCTAACAAGAGGTATATCGCAAATTTCCTCATGTTTTTTGATGTCTGATAAAGAAACTGGCTTACCCATGTCTTTTGCATAAGTTACTTTTACTGCCACAAATTTATTTTCTTTATCTTTTGGATCTAAAAATGCTTCTTTTATAATTTTAACTATACCAACAATTTCTCTCTCCTCCCCTGAATGATAAAAAAAAGCAAGATCTCCAATCTTCATTTGTTTTAAATAATTTGCAGCTTGATAGTTTCTAACGCCATCCCAAACAGTACCTTTTATTCCAGCTTTTTTTTGATCATCAAATGACCAGGTGGATGGTTCTGATTTTACTAACCAATAGTTCATAAAAAATATTTTTTAGAACAAACAAAGCCAAATTTAATAAGATAAATCAAGTTTTAAAAATTATTAATATTTAACACCAGCGCCTTTTAAAAAAGCAGCACTAGGATCAAGTGGCCAACGAGGTTTTGCTATAACGTCTAATTTATCTTTAATTCCTTTTTCAAATCTTTCTATTCCTGCCCATGCAATCATTGTTCCATTATCGCTACAAAATTCTATAGGAGGAAAAAAATTTTTAAAATTCATTTCAATGCTTAAATCGTCTAAATTTTTTCTTATACTTTTATTTGAAGCTACGCCTCCTGAAATAACAAAAATCTTATTTTTATTTTTATATTGATTAGTAAATTGTTTCATTGCATTTTTACATTTAAGATACAAAATTTCATTTATTGTTTTTTGAAAAGAAGCTGCTAAATCATTTTTTTGTTTTTGATTTTTAATTGTGCGAGTAATTTGAAGTATTGCAGTTTTTAATCCTGCAAAAGATAGATTGCATCCAGGATGATGAATAATAGGTTTGGGTAAATTAAAAAAATTCTCGTCTCCTAATTTCGCAAATTTTTCAATTTTTGGACCGCCTGGAAATTCTATACCGAGCATTTTTGCAGTTTTGTCAAAAGTTTCACCCAATGCGTCATCAATTGTAGTTCCGATTCTTTTATATTTACCAACACCTTCAACGATTAAAAATTGTGTATGTCCACCAGATATTAAAAGAAGAAGATAAGGAAAACTTATTTTATTAAATATTCTAGCTGTTAATGCATGTCCTTCGAGATGATTAATTGCAAGAAAAGGTTTTTTTAAAATTGCAGCAATACTTTTTCCGGCGCTTAAACCTATCATTAAACATACGAGTAATCCTGGACCTGCAGTCGCAGCAACTCCATCTAGATCTTTAAAAGATAATTTACTTTTCTGTAATGCTTTCTTGATAATAATATCTATTTTTTCTGCATGGGCACGAGCTGCATTTTCAGGAACAACACCTCCAAATTTCAAGTGTTCGTCAATTTGACTAGAGACAATATTAGATAAAATTTTAACATTTCCTTTGGAATCTTTTTGAACGACGGCTGCTGCAGTCTCGTCGCAACTTGTCTCAATGCCAAGAAACGTTAAACTTTTATTCATATTAAGAAGCGTATTAATTGATCACTAAAAAGTAGCGATTATATACAACAAAATGCTATTAAATCAGCTAAATGTTAAAAAATAGAAAAATTATTATAGGGACAAGAGGAAGTAGATTGTCTTTAGCTCAAACAGAACATTTCAGAGATGAATTGTTGCTTGCTTATCCAAACATTGAAATTGATCAATTGGTTATTAAAATAATTAAAACCTCTGGAGATAAGTTTAAAACAGAAAATTTGGGAATGTTAGGAGGTAAAGGATTATTTACGAAAGAGTTAGAAGAGAGTTTATTAGATAAATCAATTGATATTGCAGTTCATTCTTTAAAAGATATACCAACTTTTTCTACTGACAAATTGACATTAGCTTGTTTTTTAAAAAGAACAGATGAGCGTGATGCATTTTTATCTCCAGTTGCAAACTCTTTTGACTCTTTGAAAAGTGGCTCAACCGTTGGCACCTCTTCTGTTAGAAGATTTGCGCAGTTAAAAAGATTAAGAAAAGATTTAAAAATTGTTCCCTTAAGAGGCAATATCGACACTAGAATAAATAAATTAAAGGAAGGTATTGTTGATTCTATAGTGCTTGCAGCCTCCGGTTTAAAACGACTTGGCTTTCATACGGAGATCAAACAGTATTTTGATAAAGATATAATTATTCCTTCAGCAGGACAGGGAATAGTAGCTGGACAATGCAGAACGGATGATCATCAAGTGCGGGAAATATTAAATGTTGTTAATGATAGAGATACCTCAATAATAGCAACAGCTGAAAGATCTTTACTAGGAGTGTTAAACGGTGCGTGTGATACACCAGTTGGTTCTAACGCAGTAATTACTAATGATGGAGAAATATTCTTACAAGCTGAGCTTTTATCTTTAGATGGAACAAAATCTTTTAGAGCGCATAAGACAGGTATTTTAGAAAAAGCTAAAGAAATAGGAATGGATGTAGCAGAAGAAATTTTATCAAAAGCTGGAGATAATTTTATTATATCGGAGACAAAACTTGCGTATACTATTCACAAAAAGTCAGAATAGTTCTGAAAATTTAATTAAGCAACTTTTAGCAAAAGGTCATGAAGTAATTATTTTTCCTATACTTAATATAAAGCCACTCTTACAAAATAAAATAGATTTTAAAGATTTTAATTCAGTTATATTTACCAGCGCTAATGCAATTTATAATTTGGAAAGTAGAGAAAATATTGAACATCTAAATTGTTTTTGCGTTGGAGAACAAACGGCTGCAGTTGCAAAAAAGTTTGGATTTTTGAATATTCAAATAACAGGAAATAATTATGACCAATTAAAAAAATATATTTTTAAATCAGTCGATAAGAGCAAAGATAAATTTATTTATGTTCGCGGTGAATACATATCTAATGATTTGGAAGGTGATTTTAAAAAAGAAGGTATATTTATAAAGGCTTTTATTAATTACACGACAGAGCTAAATACACAGATAGATCCCAAATTAATCGCTGATTTAAAGGAAAAATTAATAGATGTTATTTTTATTTATTCAAAAAGAGCAGCCGGCCATTTATTAAAAATTATTTTAAATAATAAAATACAAGATGATTTAGTTAATTGTAATTTGAATTGTATTAGCATTAATGTCGCAAATACTTTAAAAAAAATAAAATGGAAAAAAATTAAAATTTTTTCTATAGGGGCTGAAGAATTATCTTTAAATTAAAAAAGGAATTTACGTGATCATAAATGGAAAAAAATTTGCACAAAATCTTAAAAATAACATTAAGCGTGAGATAAAATTTCTTAAAATTAAAAAAAAAATAGTTCCAGGATTAACAGTTATTTTAATTGGGAATAATACACCAAGTGAAATTTATGTTCGTAATAAAGAAATTTCAGCACAAGAGGTTGGAATAAATTCAAAAGTTTTGAGATTTAAAAATTCTATTACTGAAAAAAAATTAATTTCTATAATTCATAATTTAAATAATGATAAGAAAGTACACGGCATTCTTGTACAGCTTCCTTTGCCACAACATATTAATGGAAGTAAAATTGTAGAAGAAATAAATCCAAACAAAGATGTTGATGGATTTCATCCTATTAATGTTGGAAATTTATCATCTGGTAAAGACTCTCTCGTTCCCTGTACTCCACTTGGTTGTTATTTAATGATTAAAAGTATTAAAAAAGATTTAACCGGATTAAATGCTTTAATCATTGGAAGATCCAATCTTAATGGAAAGCCAATGGCTCAATTGTTACTTAAGGAAAATTGCACAGTTACTATTAGTCATTCAAAGACAAGAAATTTAAAAGAATTGTGCAAAAAAGCTGATATTGTTTTTGCGGCTGTTGGTAAGCCTAATTTTGTTAAAGGTAATTGGGTAAAAAAAGGATCAATCGTAATTGATGTTGGCATTAATAGAATAAATCACAAAAATGGTTATAAAATTGTTGGCGATGTTGATTTTAAATCTGTAGTTAAAAAAGCAAAAGCTATAACTCCTGTTCCGGGTGGGGTTGGTCCCGTAACGATTGCCTGTTTGCTAAGTAATACTTTAAAAGCTTTCAAGAATAATTAATTATTTTCTTAGAAGTTGAGTGTTTTTTTTAATAAAAGACTCAACTCTTCTTTTATTAAAACTTTTATTTTCTTCAAATGAAACATTTTTCATTGAATAAATACTTTTCTTTGAAGTTCTAGAAACTATACTTACGTTTCCTTTGTAAATTTTGAGTTTGATTTGACCTTCAACCCTTGATTTTTTTCGGTCTATAATTTTTTGTAATTTTAATCTTTCTTTAGAGAACCAAAATCCATTGTAAATAAGTTCAGCAAATCTTGACATAACTGCATCTTTGTCATGGGCTGTTTTTTTATCTAAAGTTAAAGACTCTATTGCGCGATGTGCAAATAAAAGAATTGTTCCACCTGGAGTTTCATATATGCCTCTTGATTTAATCCCAATAAATCTATTTTCAACAAGATCAACTCTACCAACGCCATTTTTCCCACCAATGTTATTTAATAAAGTTAGTAATTTGCTAGGAGAATATTTTTTATTGTTAATAGTTATTGGGTCTCCATTTTTAAATCCAATAGTAATGTAGCTTGGCTTATTAGGTGCTTTTTCAGGAGAAATTGTTCTTTGGAAAATAAACTCAGGAGCTTGTTTTGAAGGATCTTCCAATATTTTGCCCTCTGTAGATGTGTGAAATAGATTGTCATCAACTGAAAATGGAGGAGCACCTTTTTTGTCACTTGGAACTGGAATATTATTTTTATTAGCATATTTTATTAAATCGCTTCTAGATACAAAATCCCAGTCTCTCCAAGGTGCAATAATTTTAATTTTTGGATTAAAATAATAATAAGCAAGTTCAAAACGAACTTGATCATTTCCTTTTCCTGTTGATCCATGTGAAACCGCATCAGCTTTAAATTTTTTTGCAATTTGTATTTGCCGTTTTGCAATTAATGGTCTTGCAATTGAAGTGCCAAGTAAATAAATCCCTTCATATAATGCGTTGCCCCTAATCATTGGAAAAATATAATCTTTCACAAAAATATCTTTTAAATCTTCAATAACTATATTTTTGACCCCCAAATTTTTTGCATTACGAATTATTTTTTTTCTATCAATTTCTTGTCCAAGATCCGCGGTGTAAGCAATAACTTCCGCTTGGTAGTTTTCTTGTAACCAACGCAAGATAACAGAAGTATCTAGACCTCCTGAATATGCCAAAACAATTTTTTTAACTTTTTTCATTTTGATTAAAGTTGCATTTTTTTTTTGCAGCTTTATAAGCATCAGCAAAGCCACTTAAAGAAAAAGTATCGATTGTTTTTGTTCCTTTAGATGAAGTTGCCATCACATTTAGTTGAGAACTTTTTTGCATGATCTCAACAAGCGAAGCCTCCTGATCATATTTTGTTAACCACGCATAGTTGTCGTCTACTTCAAATTGAAATTGATTTTTATCAATTGTTAAAATAACTTTGCTACCAGGTTTATAAGTATATCCACTAGTAATGCTCACTTCATTTTGAAGGTTGTCAGTTGATCTAAAACTGACAAATATTCTAGATTCAGCTCTGTTAATTTTTTTAGGATCACTCGAAACAGGCCTTGAGACAGCAAAACAAACTAACTGGTTATTAATATTTGAATTTTGAGCAGACCAATTTTTAAATTGTCCATCAGTTTTAGTTTGCGCAAATGATTTCGCATTTAAGCTTGAAATTATAATTGCAGAAAGTAAAAAAATTCTTAAGGACAAGGATTTGAATATATAAGTTGTGTATGGTTAATTTCTTTAATTACATCATTCTCCAATTTTAAATCGATACTTGCAATATTAGTTTTAAGCTGTTCCATAGAAGTCGCGCCAATTATAGTTGAAGTAATAAATTTTTGGATAGTACAGAAACTCAATGCCATTTGAGCTATATTTAAACCATGTTTTTTTGCTATATCACAATAAGCTTTAACTGCTGGGTCAGTATTTAATGTTCTGTATCTGTTGAATCTTTCAAAAGGCCAGAAGTCAGCTCTGCTTCCTTTAGGTTTTTGACCATTTAAATATTTTCCTGTAAGGCAACCACCCCCAAGCGGAGAATAAGCAAGCAAACCTATTTTTTCTCTAATAGACATTTCAGATAAGCTAACCTCATAACTTCTATTTAAAAGACTATATGCGTTTTGAATGGTGACTGGTTTTTTAAGATTATATTTTTCTGCAAGTTTAATATATTGGCTCATACCCCAGGGTGTTTCATTGGACAAACCATAATGTTTTATTTTTCCTGCCTTTATTAAATCATTCATTGCCTCCATAGTTTCAAGAATAGGAATTACATTACTTGTTTCTGTATGTTCATATTCAAGTCCACTAAAAACATTAATAGGTCTATCAGGCCAGTGTAATTGATATATATCAACATAATCTGTTTTTAAGTTTTTAAGACTATTATCAATTGCATAATTGATTTGTTTTTTACTTAGACGAGTTTCTTTTTCGTCTGGTCTAAACCAATCCCACATTGATCGACCAACAACTTTATCTGCTAAAATAATTTTATTTCTATTTTTTGTTTTTTGAAACCAATTTCCAATAATTCTATTAGTATTACCGCACGTTTCTCTTTTAGGAGGCACAGAATAAACTTCAGCAGTATCAAAAAAATTAATCCCTTGTGAAAGCGCATAATCCATTTGTTCAAACCCGTCTTTTTCAGAGTTTTGATCACCCCAAGTCATAGTTCCAAGACAAATAGCGCTAACGTTTAGATCGGTATTAAATATTTTATTAAATTTCATGAAGGTGGTTTAATATATTATTAAAATAAGGCAACTTTTGAGTCCTTGAAATTAACATAGTTTAGGATTATGTATTAACCAAACAAACATATAAGGAAAATACTATGGACTTAAAAAATCAATTTGGCCAAGCAAGATCAACAGCAAGGGTAGATTCCGGCTCTGTAGATCAGGGACTTAGATCCTACATGTTAAAAGTGTACAATTACATGGCTACTGGAATTTTGGTTACAGGTTTTGTGTCATTATTATTGTTTAAATATTCTGTAGTAACAAATGAAGCCGGATCAATTGTTGGTTTAACTGCATTAGGTAATGCAATTTATAACTCTGCATTAATGTGGGTTATTGCACTGGCTCCTTTGGGAGTAATTATGTACATGAGCTTTGGTATTTCTGGAATGAGTACAGCAAGAGCGCAAACTATGTTTTGGGTGTTTGCAGCTTTAATGGGAGCCTCTCTTTCTTCAATATTTATTCAGTATACAGGAGCAAGTATTGCGCGAGTATTTTTCATAACTTCAGGAACTTTTGGAGCAATGAGCATATATGGTTATACAACTAAAACTGATTTAACTAAGTTTGGATCATTTTTAATAATGGGATTAATCGGAATAATGATTGCTTCGATTGTAAATATTTTTCTTAAATCTCCAGGTCTTTACTTTGTAATTTCTTATTTAGGAGTTTTAATTTTTATAGGTCTAACAGCTTATGACACTCAAAAAATTAAAGATATGTATTTTACTGGCGGAGATTACGATTTAGTAACTAAGAAATCTATTATGGGAGCATTAACTCTTTATTTAGATTTTATTAATTTATTTATTATGATGCTTAGAATTTTTGGAGATAGAAGAGACTGATAATTTAATTTCTTGTAGCCCCAAGCAATTGGGGCTATAAATTTCCAGAGCATTTTTTAGAACAATACTTTACAAAATTCCAATCTTTTTTCCACTTTTTTCTCCAAAAAAATTCTTTATTGCATCTTAGACAAATTTTTCTTGGAAGATTATATTTTTTCTTCAAGTTTGCTATTTAACTAAATTTAAATATTTAGATGTCTTTTTTTTAGAGATAACTTTTATTATTGAACTTAATGCATCTGAGGTTTTGATGATTACGCCACTTGAGTCTTTAAGCTGATATTTATTATTTTGTTTATAATTTAAATTTTTTATTATTTCAAAAAGAGGATTTTCAGTGGCTTTTCTGTAAATTTCAAAACTTACAATATTTTTACTCATATAAATTCCATAATCTTTCCACTCTCCAGAGCTAACCATTGACCCATAAATATTTAATATTTCTTGAAGTTCTTTCTTATTAAAAAAATTCTCTTTATTAAGATTATTATTTTTTATGAGTTGTAATTTCATTCTTCAATTCTATATTTTTTTATTAAAGATATTTGAAAAATAGCAAATATAAAAGTGATAGGCATCAAACCAAAAACTTTAAATTGCACCCAAAAATACTCAGTTTGCGTTCTCCATACCAATTCATTTAGAGCTGCTAAAAAAATGAAAAAATATATCCATCGATTTGTCATAATATTCCAACCAGCATCATTTAATATTATAGAGTCACTGAAAAGTTCTTTTAGTAGTGGTTTTTTTTTAATTATTTTTCCGTAAAGTAAAATAATAACAAATATTAAATTAATAATAGTTGGCTTCATGAAGAAAAATATTTTGTTATCAAACCATAAAGCTAAACCGCCAAATATACAGACTATAATTGCTCCAATAATTGCAACGAGTTGTAATTTTTTTTCTAAAATATAGGTAAAAATTGTAGATATGATTGTTGCTATAATTAAAGTAATTATCCCATAGAACATTCCAGCTTTTTTATATGCAAAGAAGAAAATTAATAGCGGACCCAAGTCTAAGATAAATTTTATGAGACTTTTGTTCATTAAATTTTTAATTATATTTTTTAGTTTAACCGTTAGTTTTAATATCTTATTCGCTAAGGAATATAAATACGATGTAAGAGCTTATAATTTAAATATTATGCAGATAGACTTTAAAATTGATGATGAGGTTAATAATACAATAAATTTTCATGCCGAAAGTGTTGGTATAGTAGGCTTTTTTGTTAAAGTTTTTGCCAGTGCACAAGATACATTTGATAAAAATAAAGATACTTGGAATTACGTTTATCGCTATGACAAGCCAACAACTAATAAATATAGAATTAACAAAGTTTTATTTTCAAAAGAAAAAGTTTTGTCTTTCGAAACAGATCCTCCAAGATTAGATGACATAACAAAAAAAGTTCCTCGTAAGTCGCAAGATTATTTTGGTGCAATAGATCCTATCTACGCTGTTAAGAAATTATTCTTAAATGATAAAAATAATTTTAATTGTAATAAAAAAATAAAAACTTTTGATGGCAATACTTTTTATTATTTAATTATGAGTAAACAGAATGATGAATTAGATTTTCATTCAACATTTAGTCCTTATAAAGGAAAACTACAAAAGTGTTCTTTAATTTATGTTCCAATTTCTGGATATATTCCAGACGACCCTAATCTTCCAGCACAGTTTAAAGTAGATGTTTATTTTGGAATTGTTGGGGATAACTATTTTCCAATATACGCTACAACACGAGGAAAAAAAGGCATTCGACTTAAAATGTATTTAAATGAAGTTAATTGATCTATTGAAATATGAAAAAGAATCATTACTTTAAATATCAATGATTGAAAAAAAACAAAACAAAGCAAAATTCTCCATAGGCGAAGTTGTCAAGCATCGTCTGTTTGATTTTAGGGGAGTTATTTACGATGTAGATTTTCAATTTAACAATTCAGAAGAATGGTACCAATCAATACCAAAAGCTGCACGACCTAGGAAAGATCAACCATTTTATCATTTGTTAGCAGAGAATGAGGACATTACTTACGAAGCTTATGTTTCTGAACAAAATTTGATTCCTGATGATCCAAACGAACCGGTTCGTCATCCTTTGGTCGATCAAATTTTTAAAGGTAAAAAAGGCAATCTTTATTTTAAACCTGCCAATTAATAAAAATTATTAAATTTAAGAAATTTAATTTGTTTAATTATATAAAAAATATAATTTAAATATTTAAAAATCTATAATTTTTCTATCTTTTATTTTCATGACAATCATTAATTATTTTCAAAATAAGAAAAGTGAATTTTTTTTTTTATTGGTACTAGCGGGAGTTCAATTTACTCACATTTTAGACTTCATGATAATTATGCCTTTAGGTCCTCAATTAATAAAGGATTTAGATATTAATACCCATGAGTTTGGTTTATTAATTTCTTCTTACACTTTTGCTGCTGCCATATCTGGACTCTGTGCCACTTATTTCATTGATAGATTTGAAAGACGAAAACTTTTACTCATACTTTATTCAGGTTTTATTATTTCTACATTAGCATGCGGTTTTGCTTCAAATTATAAAATGCTATTTCTATCAAGAGCAGTTGCTGGAATTTTTGGAGGAATTTTAGGTTCATTTGTTCAAACTATTGTCGCGGATGTTATTCCCTATGAGCGTCGTGGGAAAGCTATCGGAACAGTACTTTCAGCATTCTCATTAGCAACAGTCGCGGGAGTACCACTTGGATTATTTTTGTCACATGCAATAACAGCATTAGATTGGCGTGCACCATTTATTTTTATAGCGTGTTTTTCAGTATTTATTTTTTTTTTATGTTTAACTTTTATTCCAAAAATAACTGCCCATCTTGAGTATAAGAATAATGAGAAAAATAGATTTTATCAAATTTTCAAATTAATAATTAATCCTGAATATCTAAAAGGATTTTTATTCATATCTTTAATAATGCTCGCAGGATTCTTTGTTATTCCTTATATAGCTTTATACCTAACAACAAATGTTGGTTATTTATCATCAAAAATATTTTTAGTTTATTTATGCGGAGGAATTGCAACTTTAATTTCCTCTCGTTTTGTAGGTTACTTAGCAGATCTTTTTGGTAAGCATAAAATATTTAAATATCTCGCGATTTTAAGTTTATTTCCAATTATTGTTACTACTCATTTAGTACCGATATCTGAATGGATAATTTTATTAGATACCACTTTATTTTTTGTTTTAGTTTCTGGCAGAATAGTTCCTGCTATGGCGATACTTAGCCAACTAGTTGAGTCTAAAAATAGAGGAACTTTTATGAGTCTAGTAGGTTCTGCTCAGATGTTTTCAACTGGAGTCGCATCATTGTTTGCAGGTTTGATTATTAGTAAAAACGCTGAGGGATTAATATTACGCTATGACTACGTAGGTTATTTTGCTGCAGTATTTGGTCTAATTAGTTTTTTTTTAGTAGATTATATGCATCCAAAATATGATGAAAAAAGTGTTTAATTTGGTAAATATTATTTAAATTTTAATAAGATTAATAAAATGATAATTCCTCAGATTAGAATAGTTTTTGCGTCTTTTTTTATATTTTTCTCTTCACAACTTTTTGCAGCTGAAAAAATTAGTATTGTTGTAGGTGGAATAGGAAAACAAATTTATCTTCCAGCAAAACTTACAGAAGCGTTAGATTATTTTAAAGAACAAGGTTTGAATGTTGAATTAATAGCAGAACAATCGCAAGCAGGAGTAAACGCTGAAAACGAAATGATAGCTGGAGTTGTTCAGGGTGTTGTAGGTTTTTATGATCATACAATTGATTTACAAGGAAAAGGTAAAGAGGCAATGTCTATTGTTCAGTTTAGCCAAGCTCCTGGAGAAGTTGTTTTAGTATCTTCAAAATTAGCAGATACAATTAAATCTCCAAAAGATTTTAAAGGTAAAACTTTGGGAGTTACAGGTCTTGGTTCTTCAACGAATTTTCTTATGATGTATCTTTCAGTTAAAGCAGGACTTAAATCATCAGATGTTACGCCTTTAGCTGTTGGAGCAGGAAATACTTTTATCGCTGCCATGAAACAAGGAAAAATAGAAGTTGGGATGACAACTGAACCGACAGTTTCCACTATGGTAGCAAGTGGTGAAGCAAAAATTCTTATTGATCAAAGAAATCCAGAGGGAACTATAAAATCACTAGGAGGATTATATCCTGCTGCATGCTTATATATGTCTACAAAGTGGATTAATGCTCATCCCGAAGAAGTTCAAAAACTTGCAAATGCATTTTATAAAACAATGAGATTTATTGACACTCATTCAGCCTCAGAGATAGCATCATTGTTGCCAGCTGATTATTACGGAGAATCAAAAGATCAATACATAAAATCTTTAGCAGAAAGTAAACGCATGTTTACAAAAGATGGGGTTATGCCACAAGGAGGTCCAGAATCTGTATTAAAAGTTTTGCAAGCTTTCGATGAAGCGGTAATTGGAAAAAAAATTGATCTTTCCAAAACTTATACAATAAAATACGTGAAAGCAGCTGCAGCTAAATATAAGTTGTAAATAATTTTTTTACAAATACCAGTTATGAACTCAAATTTTTTGATCGAACTGGATAATGTCGATAGACGTTTTGCTAGTCCTGAAGGAAAAATTATTCAAGTTTTAGATAGCTTTTCAATGACAGTTAAGCCAGGAGAATTTTGTGCTGTAGTAGGGCCCACTGGATGTGGAAAATCAACTACTTTAAGTTTAATTTCAGGTTTAGCAAAAGCAAATGCTGGAAAAGTTTTAATTGAAGGAAAGGAATTCAACGGAATAGATCCCAGAGTTGGATATGTTTTTCAAACAGACGCAGTATTTCCATGGAAGAATGTTTTAGATAATATTTCTGTGGGACCTTTATTTAGAGGGACAAATAAAAAAGAAGCAACAGAGAAAGCTTTTGATTGGATCAAAAGAGTTGGCCTTCAGGGATTTGAATATCATTATCCTCATCAATTAAGTGGCGGCATGCGTAAAAGAGTTGCGTTAGCGCAAACGTTTATCAATTCTCCAGATATTTTGCTTATGGATGAGCCATTTTCTGCTTTGGATGTTCAGACTAAAATATTAATGCAACAAGAACTTTTACAATTATGGTCAAAACATAAAGCGGCCGTCGTTTTTGTTACACACGATATTGAGGAGGCGGTTATTCTTGCTGATAAAGTTTTTGTTTTAAGTAAAAGACCAGCGCGAGTAAAAAAAATTTATAATATAGATATTCAAAGACCAAGAATAGTAAGCGAGGCTAGATATACTCAAAAATTTATTGAGATTTCAAAAAGTATATGGAACGATTTAAGTGAGGAAGTAAATATTTAATATGAATGATAAAATAATAATGAATAGAGAAAGTGAAATCACAAAATTAGAACAAGCTTCTATAAAAAAAGTTAAAGAGCATTGGAGAATAGTTATTTTTTATAGATTTATGTTCTTAACTGCTACTTTGGGTAGTTGGGAAATTCTAGGAAGAATAGGAGTGATTGATCCATTCTTTTTTTCTATACCATCAAAAATTATTTATCAGATTTATATCTGGATCATAAAAGGAACCTCCCAAGGACCTTTGTGGTTACAGGTATTGGTTACTTTAGAAGAGACTGTTCTTGGATTTTTAATTGGAGCAGTAATGGGAATTGTTAGTGGTATTGCACTTGGAAGAAATAAAATGCTTGCAGATATTTTTAGTATTTATATTAAGATTGCTAATGCAATTCCAAGAATTGTTTTAGGATCAATTTTTATTATTGCTCTTGGTCTTGGCATGGCTTCAAAAGTTGCTCTAGCAGTTGTTCATGGTCTTCTTTGTTGTATTTGGAAATGCATTTCAAGGAGTTAGAGAAGCAGATGTAAATCTTATTGCTAACGCGAAAGTGTTAGGTGCAAATGATAGTCAGATAACCTTTAAAGTTGTACTGCCATCAGCTCTAAGTTGGATACTTGCAAGTTTGCACATTAGTTTTGGTTTTGCACTGGTTGGAGCTGTGGTTGGAGAATTTTTGGGCTCCAAACAAGGAATAGGTTTATTGATAGCAACTGCTCAAGGAGCATTTAATGCTGCTGGTGTTTTTGCGGCAATGATTGTTTTAGCTGTTGTTGCTCTTTTAGCTGATTATTTAATTACTAGGCTTGAAAATCGACTTTTAAAATGGCGACCTAATATTCAATAGTCGCCTTAATTAAAACATTTTTAACTCAAAAGTTGGACAGATTATTTTAGTAAAAAATATTCAATGCCTAGCTGAGTTTATTTGATCCCCAAACTCCCTTATCTCAGTTAGGCAAACTTTTAATTCCCCTAAACTTGTAGTACAAAAAATTCTAATAATGTTTGAAATTTTTAGACCTAGGGTATTTTTTAATTTAGCGAACAGCAGTTTATTCTGGTTAAAATTACTTTTTATTATTTCATTAATTATTAGTTTAAGTTTCGCATTAATTTTTTCACCAATTGATTATTTACAAAAAGATATGGTAAGAATTATGTATGTTCATGTGCCCTCTTCATGGATATCATTATTTATTTTTCTAATTATTGGAGTTTTTAGCTTTATAAGTTTAATTTTTAGAATAAAAATTTTTTCAGTTTACGCTAAAACTTTAGCACCTATAGGTTTTGTTTTTTCTTTAATTTCTTTAGTCTCAGGTTCGCTGTGGGGTTATCCTACATGGGGTACTTGGTGGAGTTGGGATGCCAGGCTTACTTCAATGCTTGTTTTAGTATTAATTTATTTCATTTATATATGTACTTGGAATTTGATTAAGAATTTTAATACCGCAGAAAAAATTACAAATATTATTGCGATTATAGGNTTAATTAATTTACCAATAATAAAATTTTCTGTTAACTGGTGGAACACATTGCACCAACCTTCTAGCATTACTCTGTCATCAGCGCCTACTATTCACGTATCTATTTTAGCACCATTACTTATGATGTTTTTTACATTATGTATTTTTTCATTAATTATTTTCTTGATTAGATATAAATATGAAATTATAAATTCCCGTATTAATAAAAAATGATATTAAATTTCTTAAATATGGGCGGTTATGGATTTTATATATGGCTATCCTATAGTTTTGCTTTAGTTTCTTTGTATTCACTTTATTATTTTTCTTCAAAACAGTTAAAATCAGTTAAACATTTAGAAGCTATTTATTCTTCTAGTAGTTTAGAAAAAGTAGTTGATTTAAATTCGGCACAAAGAATTTAATTTCTTAAGTTTAAATTAACATTTTAGTGTATAGAATTTTTTTTACAAAAAATTAATGTTTAGTAAATCTTCAATATCAAGATTAAAAGTTTTTTTTTTATTTTTTTTTTTTACAATTCTAGTAATTTTTTTTGTATACAAAAATATTAAAAAAAATTCTGTCTATTTTTATTCTCCTAAGCAAGTTCAAAATTTAAATAATATGCCAAGCGCTCCAGTGAGAATCGGAGGTCTTGTAAAACAAGGCTCGATAAAGAAAAATAATGGTATTTACAATTTTATTATTACAGATTTAAACAATGATATTTTTGTTGAATATAAAGGCTTGCTACCTGATTTGTTTATTGAGGGAAAAAGTGCTGTGGTTGAGGGGTATTTAAAAGATAAAAAGTCTTTTATAGCTAGAACTGTCCTTGCAAAACATGATCAAAATTATATGCCACCAGAAATAGCAAAAATGTTAAAAGTTAAAACAGAAAACAACAAATAAAATAAGTCTATGGCAGGCAGTATTGCAAATTTTTTACTTTTTGTTTCCTTGCTATTAAGTATTTCTTTAATTTTTTTGTTAACAATAAAAATAAATAAAAAAAATTTTGAAAATTTATCAGTAATTTATTTATGTAGTGACGGTATTTTTTATCTGCTATTTATTAGTTTTATTTTATTAGTTTATAGTTTCATTGTTTCTGATTTTTCAAATTTAGTCGTTTATCAAAATTCACATACTACTAAACCATTATTTTATAAGATTTCCGGAAGCTGGGCTAATCACGAAGGAAGTATGGTTTTGTTTATTTTAATTCTTTCTTTTTATTTGTTTATTTTTACTAAGAAAAAAATTGATCCAGAATTAAAATGTTTTACGATAATATTTCAGTTAATTTTAATATTTATATTCTTAGTATTTTTAATATTTACGTCTAATCCGTTTACTAAAATTTTACCAACTCCAGTACAAGGATTAGGATTAAATCCTATACTGCAAGATCCATTATTAGCTATTCATCCTCCATTTTTATATTTTGGTTATGTTGGATTTTCTATTGTTTTTAGTTTTGTTCTTGCGGCTTTAATGACAAAAAAATTAAATAGCTTCTGGAGTAGAGAAGCTCATTTTTTTATTCTCCTTGCTTGGAGTTTTCTAACTATTGGAATAGGTCTTGGATCTTTTTGGGCTTATTATGAATTAGGGTGGGGAGGTTATTGGTTTTGGGACCCAGTTGAGAATGCTTCACTTATGCCCTGGTTGGCAGCAACTGCTTTGTTACATTCTAATATAGTCACTCAGAAGAAAAACCTTCTTTATTCATGGACAGCATTATTATCAATATTTACTTTTATTTTAAGTTTACTTGGAACTTTTTTAGTAAGATCGGGCGTTCTCAACTCTGTTCATGCTTTTGCAAATGATCCTTTTAGAGGTCTTTATATTTTAATTACAATTTTTCTTATTATATTTGCATCTTTAACTATTTTTTTATTAAAAAATCCAAGTTATCAAAG
>TBL_comb48_EPIDRAFT_1000805_pt1 | contig 24275 bp, 25 predicted proteins | sample TroBogEpilimnion_37_FD_10681 | JGI IMG/M metagenome (IMG submission 10681) | reverse complement strand
TGCCCCATCGTTCATTTGCCATGACAACAATCTCTTTTGAACGGCCAGCAAAATTAGCAATGCCACCGCGCCGAAGTGCAGGTAGCTTTTCATTTGAATCAACTTCATTAAAAATTGCACCAAGCATTTCATCACCACCTACTACATGAGTGATTGATAATTCGACTAGCTGATTTGCGGCGTGTGCGGCATCGAAAGTTTCCACTAAAGCAGCGCGTCCTCCACCAAATAGCAGAGAAAAAACCGAGTTAAATCCGAAAACTCCACAAAGTGGAAGGACAGCGAGAATGCAATCTCCTGGAACAACTTCGAGTGCTTTTGCTCCTGCAAATGAATGTCGAACAATTGAATGCTGATTGTGACCCGCGACCTTTGGAGCCGAAGTTGATCCTGAAGTAGTGAAGAGATTCGAAAGTGAATTTCCGTATCTCTGTGTTGGGTTGTGTGAAGCATGATCTAGCAATTGCCCAAATGAAAAAGCTTGATTTGAAATAGAAATTGCATCTTCTGGAACTTCGCCAACGAACACTAGTGACGGTCGAATAAACGAATCTGTTGAAATCTCAACTTCATTAATGGCATCACCTAAAGTCCCCAAGAAATCAATCGATAAGAAATTATTCGGAAGAATAATTACAGAAAGTGGAACAGTTTTTAATAGATGGGCAATCTCGTGCGATCTGTAACGAGTGTTAATGCCAAGAATTGAGACGCCAAGGGAGGAGCAGGCAAATTGGGCAATCAACCATTCGATTCGATTTGGGATCCATAGCCCAATCGTTGAACCAGGAGTAACCCCGATAGACAAGAGCCCTGATGCCAATTTAAGACTCTTTGCCGCTAGTTCTCTTGCCGTTATTTGCACATTTTTTCCGTCAAAGATTCCAGATGCGAGCACTCGATCGGGATCCGTTGACTGAACATGAAGCAACCAATCAATTAATCCATGCGATTCATCTTCTAAGAGTATGTGATCTGTCTTCGAATGCATTTCGTTCATTGCATTCTTTCAATTATCATTGCTTGTCCCTGACCACCACCAACACAAAGTGTCACTAATGCGTAGCGACCATTTCGTTGTTCCAAGCAATTAATCGCTGACGTAACAAGACGGGCACCTGACATACCGAATGGATGTCCAAGTGCGATTGCGCCACCATTTGGGTTAAGTCGTTCATCACTTGGATCGAGACCCATTTCTCTTGCAACAGCTATCACTTGAGATGCGAAAGCTTCATTGATTTCAACGACATCAATGTCGGCCAACGTAAGGCCAGACCTTTCGAAAACTGATGCAACCGCTTCAATCGGGCCAACGCCCATGATGGTTGGATTTACTGCTGCAATTCCAGATGCAATTATCCTTGCCCTGGGCTTTAATGAAAGTTCGGCTGCCTTTTTAGCACTCATCAGTAAAACTGCAATCGCACCGTCATTGAGTGCGCAGGAATTTCCCGCTGTGACTCGCCCCCCCTTTTCGGGCATGATGCCTTGAAGCTGAGAAAGGCCTTCGAGAGTTGTTGAAGGACGTGGGCCCTCATCATGAGTGAGAACAGTGCCGTCAGGGAGTGGAATAGCAACAATCTGGGAGTCGAACAAACCATTTTCTCTTGCAGAGATTGCTCTTGATTGACTCTGCAATGCGAAGGTATCCATTTCTTGCCTTGATACGTTGTACCTATCGGCAACATTTTCTGCTGTTTCCAACATTGATAAATAGACATCTGCGATTGTAGGTCCATCAAGTTTCGGGTCTAGCAGCGGATTGTTTTCACAAAGATGGCGATCTCTACCAACACGGGAACATGACTCGACCCCAACTACAGCGTAACTATCGCCTTCTCCGACCATAATCGCATGTTGCGCAGATCGAATTGCCTGCAGAGACGACGCACATAACCGTGTCATCGTGAACGCAGGTGTGTCATTCTTCAATTTCGCTAACAGTGATATCGTGCGGCCAACGTTATAGCCCTGTTCCCCCCAAGGAAAACCGGCACCGCATATAACCTCACTTAAAGATTCCTCAGCGTCTACACCGACACGATCCATTAATTTTCGAAGAATAAATGCACCTAAGTCGTCTGCGCGTATTTGGGCTAACCGACCTTTTCCTGCTCTACCAATTGGAGTTCGAACAGCGTCAACAATCACAACTTGATTGGTTAATTGATTCGCCATTACAAATTACGCCGCATCCAGAACCACAACACGCTTTGTGAATAATGGACCCGAAGGTGTAACGGTGAATTCATCGTCATAGTGGGCAGTAACAGAAGACATCTCTGTTGTTCCTACTCCCATTGCAAAGAGCATGTAACAGCGGTGCCTCCAGGAATCATTTGAAATCTTTTCGATGATGTGGTTTGAAGTCAAGTGACGCATCGATCCAAATAGTTCGAGGCTTTGCTTGCCGAAAGCAACAATGGCGTCACGGCCTTCACACCTAGTCCCATTTGCAGCTACAAAAACTCCATCTTTGGTAAAACACTCGGAAACCTCATCAAATTTTCCATTGTCCCAGGACATGTTGTACTTACTTACAAGTTGAGTAACTTGAAAATGCAGATTCATCAATTCAGATTCTGTGGTCATGAATTCACTCTCTATCTATATAATTTCATCAGCAAGCAATTTGCGAGACGAGAATTTCCACTCACCATTAACCTTGCGCAATTCGTCGTCGTATGTGACGAACATTCCAACTTTGTGTCCGTTACCACGGTCGAGCAGCTGAAGGTAGCAAGACATTTTTGCGGTGTCACCACTTAAATGGATTTGAAAGTCTGTTGTGATGTGTCGTCCGTTGAATGTTTCCGAAAATTCTGTAATTAGTTGTCTAAGTTCATCACTGCCCTTGTACGAACGATCAGCATTCGAGCGGTGAAAGAACGCATCCTCAGTAAAGCAGTTGACCCAACCTTCAATATCTAAATTGTCAAATGCGAAGTTATAACGTGCTGTTAGTTGTCGAATTGCTTCATAGTCATCCATTTTTTTCCCCTAATTTTCTATGTCTATTTCTCTACAAGTTGGCTGAGCCAACCTGACAAGACCTTTGGAAAGCCTTCAACTTCCTCCATTGGGTAGTGACCGATGCCTTCAAGTACTAAGAAGTTTGCGCCAGGAATTGAGCTTGCCGCCAACTGAACTTTTTCTTTTTCTACCCAAAAATCATCTTCTCCAATAACCAGCAATGCAGGGCACACCACATTAGAAATTTCCTCTCTCAGGTCGTGTGTTGTCCAGCCAATCAGATCCGAGGTAGTGATAACCGAGTCTTCACGACGATGCATAAGTGCAATTTCTTCAGCTCTTTCACTCGGAACTGACACTCCAAGTGATGCAAACGTTCCATAATAAGTTCTTTCGCCCTGAGAAGGCGAAGCGGCATCTGACATTGAACGCATCAAACCGGCAACAGAGAGGTTGCCGTTGAAGGCGTCGGCTTCCATGGCAACAACTCCTGAAAGCTTTTCTCCATGATGCACTGCAATATCAAGGGAAATCTTTCCACCGATCGAACATCCAACAATGAATGGCTTAATTAGCTCCAACTGCTGGATAACTTCCCAACAAATTTCTGCATAGGTATGTAAATCGCTTATTGGACCCTCCGGCCATGGCGAAGAACGACCATGGCCGGGCATGTCAAGGACGATGACTTGATATCCAAAGGCAGGAAGCTCCTGTACTACTTCACGATATTGAACGCCACTTTGTCCAGCTGTGTGAACGCAAAAGACAGGAATTCCCGTTCCGGACACTTGAACGAAGACGTTTGCACCCTTTACGTCCAACCATGTTGCCTGATGCATAGAATTTGACTCTTTCCCGTCGAGATTATTGATGATAACAAATTAATTGTCAGACACTGTCCAATAGTGGGGTTATTACTTAACTGCGGTAGAGCTGGCCATTAGCATGACCCCACAAAAAAAGGTACTGAATGGACTTGACGAGGCTGTTTCATCGGAGTACGGTTGCTCTAAATATCGTTTTGTCGAACAATCTATCGAGAAATAATGGTTTGTCCGACAATACGACTGAGAAAAGAAAATAGGGGGGGAACTTGAAAAAGATCTCAAAATCAATTGCAGCATTTGCAGTGCTTGCTAGTACAGCAATTGGAGTGGGTGGAATCGCGCTTTCACAAGCTTCGGCGACATCAGGAACAATTTTGGTTGGCTCAATTATGCCGTTGTCTGGAGCATATGCGGACATCGGAATTGCTGCAGGCAACTCAGCAGAACTCGCAGTTCAGCAAATTAATGCCGCTGGAGGAATTCTTGGCAAGAAACTTGTAATTAAGTATGCAGATGATGGTGCTAGTGCAACTACATCTGCCCTGCTTTTCAAGAAGTACATGTCACAGGGTGCTGTGGCAATTCTTGGTTCTGGTGACACTGCATCTACAACAGTTGCATTGGCTGATCAGTACAAGTTCCCAGACATTGGACTCATTGACGACGGTGGTTCAGCGATTTACCCGAATGGACCAACAAAAGCTCCATACCCATGGGCTTGGAGCACAAGTCCAAATGGGTATGCAGTTGGAGAATCACTTGGCTCATACGCTGCAGCAAATTGCGCAAATGGTTTGTACGTCATTCATGACAACACTTACTACGGAGTTGGTGGACTTACAGGAATGCAAATCACATACACCAAGACGCTCAAGGGCAACGACTCGCTCGACGAGAACTGGTCTTCCTCACAGCCTGCAGCAACAGTTCTTACAGCTGAAGTCCAGAAGGTAATTGCCTCAGGTGCTTCATGTGTTGACGTTTGGCTAACAGCACAAGACCAAGCGGTATTTGCTCAGCAGCTTTACGCAGCTGGAGAAAACGGCAAGATCACGATGCTCGGTAACGACGTAACTGGTTCAGACGCTACATTTGCTAATGCTGCTGGTGCAACGGATCTTAAGGGACTTACAGTTGTAAGTTCATTCCTCAAGACTTCAGTCACACCACCTGCAAACTTGAAATCTTTTGTTGCTAAGTACACAAAGACTTACGGAAAAGAACCTTCGGTTTGGGGAGAAGTTCAGTACGACGGTGTAATGATTCTTGCTGAAGCAATCAAGAAGGCTGGATCAACAAAGCCAGCTGCGATAGCTGCTCAACTCAATAAGATCACCAACCACCAGGGTCTAACTGGAGTACTGACATTTACAAATATGCAGCACACAACAATTAACGGACCTCAGTTCCAAAATGTTGTGTTGAGTGACTCAACCACGAACACATGGGTTGCAACCAAATAGGTAGATTTAAGCTAATTTAGATCGAAGTTAGCAAAAGACCGATCGAGCATTGTGCTCGATCGGTCTTTTGCTAGAACCACTAGTTCTAAGGAATTTAATGAATCAAGTTTTGATCACAGGGTTAACTAACGGAGCAATATACGGAATAGTAGCTATGAGCTACGCAATTGTTTTCTATGTGACGAGAGTTGTAAATTTTGCAACAGGTCAAGTAATGATGGCAGCAATTATGGTTACGACTGCTCTCTCTATGAAGAATCTTCCAATCAGCCTCTCCATCATCATTGGTATCGGCACTTCAATTCTCTTGTCTCTCATCATCTACTTCCTGGGTGTTAGACCTGTGCAGCGTCTTGACAGGTTCTCCTTCGCATGGCTTGTTAGCACAATGGGCATTGGAATCGTAATTGAATCAATCGCAGCAATCATTTGGGGAGTTGGATCAGAGCCCTTCCCTCAACTTCTTAACGGTAAAACCTTTGCCTTACTTGGCGGACGTTTAACTGCTCAACAGGCGATGTGTTTCTTGGTTGCAATTTTGATTGTTGCAGCTTATGAAGTGCTTCGCCGTAAAACTCTTTTTGGGAAACTTGGTATGGCGATTTCTAGCGATCCAGAAATCGCTTCGACCATTGGCGGAAATGTGAAGGGCTACGCAATTTTTGCATTCGCTCTTAGTGGCCTACTCGTTGGAATTGCAGGCGTGCTCGTTGGTCCAACATCATTTGCAGACGCCTACTTAGGCGGAACCTTTGGTATCTCAGGTTTCGTTGCACTAATGATCGGCGGAATTGAAAGTCCGGTTGGGGCAATGTTTGGAGGTTTCACACTAGGGATACTCGAATCTTTCGCAGTGACATACATCAACGCACAGTCAGCCTCATGGTTTCCATTCGTAATCGTCCTACTTGTTCTGCTAATAGCTCCTGATGGAATTTTTACATCAGGTAAAATTATTAAGAAGAATTTTCGCAAAATTCTTGCTACTACAAAGGTTGCCCAATGATGAGTGAAGTCTTAACTCAATTAAATACAGCAAAAAATACTAAGAAATCAATCTCATTTCTTAGTGTGATTATTCTATATTTAACAGGCACATTATTGCTTGCCCACACGTCGAACTACAACCAAGGGCTCGTACTAGTTGCGGTTGTCTTTTCGATACTCGCACTCAGCCTTGACCTTGTAGCTGGTGTTTTGGGACTTTATTCTCTCGGACATGCCGGCTTGTTTGCGATAAGTGCATATTCAGTAACCATCCTCATTAATAATTATCACTGGAACACCTTTCTTGCACTTCCATTTGCAATCATTGCTTGTGCACTTGTGGGATCCATTATTGGAGGACTCTCGTTAAGAGTTAGTGGTCTTTACTTCGCAATCACAACATTTCTATTCACATTAATTATGAATGTGTTGTTAACGACGCTATCGATAACCGGTAGTTACCAGGGTATTCCAGGGCCAATGTTTCCGAATTTCGGTTCGGGGCTAGGCGGTCTTGGAACGTCACTTGTATGGGCATGCAGTGGAGCCCTGGGAGTTGCGGTATTGGTAATGTGGTCCATCCGACGCTCATCAGCCTATCCAGTACTCTTAGCCGTACGAGATGCTGAGCCATTCGCTGCTTCTATGGGTGTAAAAACGTCACGCACACGTGTTTTATATTTCGCGCTCTCTGCAGGATTAGTAGGGCTTGCTGGATGGGCATTTTCATTTCTCGGATTTATTAATCCAGGTCAATTCGGCGGTACTGCCTCAATCAACATTCTCGTAATGGTGATTTTCGGTGGAATGAATACACTTCTTGGACCAATAGTCGGTGCAACCTTTATTTCCCTCTTCCCCGTCATTGTTAATTGGAGCCCGCTCTGGCAAGAGGTTATTTTCGGATCGACATTCGTTTTTGTCGTGGTTGTTGTGCCTGAAGGATTTGTGGGATTTATATCACGCACCATTCGAAAACTGCGTAAATCCGATTCAGGAGAATCGCTGCATGCTCCAATATTTGATCAGTTAAGCACCACCGAACTACGTTCAAATTTCTCTAAAGCGCGAACAATTGAGCCAATCGGAAACTCTCCTTACGCACTTGAAGTAAAGGATATTAACTTTTCTTACATTCCTGGTGTCCAAGTGCTACAACATGTTTCACTTGCCGCAAAAAAGGGATCTATTCATGGACTGATTGGTCCTAATGGGTCAGGTAAAAGTACGTTGGTGAATCTAATCGCCGGGGAACTTCAGTTGAGTGAAGGGGCTATCCTTCTTAACGGCCATTCAGTTGAACGAATGCATTCTTATGACAGACCTAGTTATGGATTGATGCGAACATTCCAGTCTTCTGTGATGGTTAAAGGCGTCAGCACTCAAGCCAACGTAGGAATTGGACTTTATTCTCGTTATAGATGGCTGACTACTCGCGCCGTTACGTGGCCACTGTTTCCTCAAAACTGGAAGACCGGCAGAGAGATTGGGGCTCGATCAATCAGAGCACTTTCGCAAGTGGGGTTGAAAGACAATTGGCCAGGCACGAAAGTTGCAGACTCTCCCCATGGAGTTGAGCAGCTCACTCAACTAGCGGCAGCTTGTGTTGGCCAGCCTTCAGTGCTTTTGCTTGACGAACCCCTCGCGGGACTATCTAAAGGTGAGACCCAGGTAGTTTCTGACATTTTACGCTCATTGAGCGATAGCGGGGTTACTGTAATTGTCGTTGAGCACCAAACGCGATTCATTTTTGAGGTGTGTGATGAAGTCACTGTTATTGCAGCAGGTCAAATGGTGGCAACAGGAAAAGCTAGTGATGTGCGAGAAAATGAGCGAGTACGAGAGGTATACCTAGGACAATGACAAATAATAGAATTCTAGAGATTGATTCGCTAAACGCTAGCTATGGTCGCTTTGACGTACTTCATGATATTTGTATGCACATCAATGAAGGTGAAGCAGTGGGCTTATTGGGAGCAAATGGGGCTGGAAAGTCAACACTGCTTCGTTCCATAATGGGGCTCATGAAGCACACTCGAGGGACTATCAACATTGATGGATCGAACATAATTAATCTCCCCGCCCACAAGGTGGCTACGGGGTATGCAGCCCTAGTGCCAGAAGGGCGTCGTTTGTTTCTGAATCAGAGTGTAGAAGACAATCTCCGTTTAGGCGGTATGAGGTTTAGAAAAGATTCGAGCAAAACAGAGGAGCTCCTTCAAAGCGTTTTTAATATGTTCCCCGTTGTAGAGAGATATCGCTCACGGCCTTCAACAGCGTTGAGCGGTGGAGAACAGCAAATGGTTGCAATCGGTCGAATGATGATGAATGATCCAAAATTGATGTTGTTAGACGAACCATCACTGGGCCTGGCTCCTCTTGCAATTGAAGACGTGGTTGCAGGACTGTTGAAGCTGCGAGAGCAAGGCAGATCGATTCTGCTTGTAGAGCAAAGAGTTGACATGGCATTGAAGATTTGCGACCGAATTTATGTGATTTCAGATGGACGCATCATCGATGAAAAAGTCACCGAAGAGCTGGGTCACGATGGACGAGAGTTGATTGACGCCTATCTAGGTTAGATAAGTGACCCTTGTGCATCCAAGGGTCACTTTCTCAACATCTATTTTCTCTCAGCAAAGTAGAGTGCTGCCTCTTCTGCCAAAATTGGAGCAGCAGTTTCAGTCGCCTGCATTCCCATAATGCTTGCAATTTCCATAATCTCAAGTATCTCTTGAGGCGTGGCGCCATATCCAATCGCATTTTCTATGTGAAGTTTCAAGCCCTTGACGTAAAGGTGAGTAGCTGCAGTATCGAAAGCGATGTATACAAATTCCTTTACTTTCGGACTAAGTGTTCCTGAACGCCATGGAACAGAAGAAAATTCAGTGTACGCAGCAAACACTTCAGGATCAAGTTCAAGCATCTCATCCCAGAATGAATGCCAATACCCACGAGTTTTCGTGAAATCAGCCTTAACCTCTTCCTGATAAGGCGTCAGTGGAGACGGACCTGTTCGAAGCCCCTTTTCAACAAGTACTTCTACGAGAATTGGAACTCCAATGTTCATTGCATGAATACCAAGAGTTGAAGTCAATTCTAAAACTTCCATGATTTCCTGAACGGTTGCGCCAAGGCGAAGCGCTTCTCTAATGTGCTGACGGATTCCAGATGGATAGAGATGCGTTGCAGCCGCATCAACTGCAATGTACATAAACGCTTTAGTCTTATCATCAAGATGATTCTTCTTCCATGGAACGGCTGAAAAATTTAGATATGCCTGCATAAATTCAGGATCAAGTTCGAGGATAGTTTCCCATTGTGGGCCCCATGTTTTGCGAATACTGATGAATTCACTTTTTATCTTTTGCTGTACTTCACTGAGTGCCATGTGATTCTTCTTTCTCTTAATTGTTAGCTTGTTTTGGGTAAAGTGCGGTAATTGCAGAACTACTTTCAGCGTTCATCATCTCACGCAGATTTTTAATAGTTAGATGAGCGGCGGTTCGGACATGAAGCGAATAGAGAGTTGCTGCCAAGTCTGAGTCACGTAATTTGATAGCGGATGTAACAGATTCAAGTTCACTTACAGTTTTGCGAGCACGTCCGGGAACGGAAAGAGATATGGCGCGAAGGGGGCGTACGCGAGCCTTAATGCTCATGAGAAGTTTTTCTAGAATAATGCTTCGAGAACCGATGATTAAAGTGCTGTAAAAAATTTCTTTCACTTCAAGGATTCGATTGGTGTCAGTAGTCTTTTCAACAACAGCCACAATGTTTGCTAAAGCAACTATTAGATTCTCAATTTCATCTTCGCTAGCAAGTTCTACAAATCGTGAAACCACAAGTGATTCAAGGACAGCTCGTATTTCGTACAATTCTTCGGCTTCTTCGATGGTTGGAGTAGTGACATGCGCTCCCTTTTGGGGAACGACAGTTACCAATCCTTCACTTGCTAGGTCCCTAATTGCTTCACGGAATGTTGCACGAGAAATACCTAGTAATCCAACAAACTCTCTCTCAACAAGCCTCTGTCCAGGTTGTAGTTCAAATCGAAAAATTGCATTTCGTAAATCGTTAACTGTCCGCTCGCGAACTGAGAGAGTTTTTCGCTCAGAGTTAACAATTGAGTTCTTTTCATTTTGTTTAGACACCATCTTTAGCACTCTCCTGTCGTAGCCACCTTGCGACCTCTGTGTGATCTGACTTGCTATCGAGGCCTTCGGCAGCTAGAGCCCAGAGTGCTACTGCCTCTTGACCCAAGACATGTGGGACGCCCTCTTGGGCCGCTAGTTGGACTGCAATCTTCATGTCCTTCAACATGAGGTGGAGGCCGAAACCTGAATCGTACTGTTCACCAAGTATGAAGTTTGGCCATTTATTTTCAGTTGAGCCACTCCGGCCACTCGAACCATTAAAAATGTCAAGCATTATCTGCGGATTAAGTCCAAATTTTTCACCAGTTAGCATAACTTCAGAAGTGATCCAAAGGTGTGTGGCTGACATCAAATTATTAAGCGCTTTCACTGCATGCCCTGAGCCGATTGGACCTGCATGGACTACTCTTCCAAATACATTGAGTACGTCGAGCTGAGAAGCAAGAATTTTCTCTTCACCGCCAACCATAATTGTTAACTTCCCACTCTCTGCTCCTTTGACACCGCCCGATACTGGAGCATCAAGCATTGAAGCACCGAACGTTTCAACGTGTGAAGCCATTACACGCGTTCGTTGTGGTTCTGAAGAACTCATGTCCAACACAGTCAGTTTTGAATTGAAAGTCTTTTCAACTACTGGATTAGTCAAAACGCTTTCAACTACGTTCGAATCGGGAAGCATCAAAATGATGCAGTCTGAACCATGAATGGTTTCCTCAATACTGTTGAACGTAGTGACACCAAATTTTTCAGCATTATTTTTGGCCTCTTGAGAGACGTCATATCCTCGGACGGTGAAACCAGCGTCAACAAGACGGTGCGCCATCGGTGAACCCATTGCACCCAGTCCTACGAATGCGATTGTTTTAGATTGCACCGCACTCCTTCAATGCCTGCTCCGCCACTCGAAAAGACTCGAGAGATGCTGGAACACCAACATAAATAGCCGTTTGAAGAAGTGCTTCCTGGATTTCTGTGACCGACGCACCATTTGTTATCGCCCCACGGACATGTATCGCAAGCTCGTGATTTCTATTTAAGGCAGTCAACATAACAATGTTCAAAAGACTCCTTGTTTTTCTCTCAAGACCGTCACTATCCCACACAACTCCCCAGCAGTATTCGGTTACGAGTTCCTGGATAGGACGCGAAAAATCACTTACTTGGGCTAACGATCGATTGACGTGTTCAGCACCCAGAACGCTTCGGCGATTTTCTAGGCCCTTTTCATAAGTTTCATTGTGAGTTTTATTTGACGGCATTAGTTCTCCTCAGATGGTGCTGAATTGTATTCTTCATCGGTCACTTCTTGCTCCCAATTTGTCGCGCCAAGGGAAATGGCGGTGTGGACCATGAAGGAATCACTTGATCCACCGTGCCAGTGTCGCTCACCAGGTGGCGCCCAGATTGTGTCTCCAGCTCGAATAATTCGAATAGGGCCATCTGCAGCTTGAATGTAGCCCCGTCCAGCGAGAACTTGAATGATCTGACCATTCTCGTGACTGTGCCAGTACGTACGAGCACAGGGGGTGAAGTCAACTGTATTGATCACAACGCCATCGGTGGAGCTCATAGTTAAGTAAGGAAACACCTCGCCGGTGAACTGGGAATTTGCCTTCCCCGCAATACCAGCATGTTCCTTTGGTGAAATAATTTTCATGTCTTTTTCTCTTCTCCTTCAAAGAGGCGAACGCCTCCAGATACGTCACCAATTGCATCTACAACTTTGTTACTGATTTCATTTGCATATCCCAGAGCGTTGGCAAGTCCGAAACTCGCCAATGGGCCAGCAGCATTTAGACTTGCAATACCAAGCTGACTTGCAAGTTCGGTGTACAGAACTACATCCTTCATCATCAAGGTATTAGTCAACCCACCCTTTAGGTAGTCGCCTTTGATGATCTTGGGGAATCGATTCAGCGTTGCAAAGTTGATACCTGAACTCTTGTTCAGTACTTCAAGAAGAACTTCAAGATTTAGATCGGCCTTCTTAGCGGCAACCATAATTTCAGCTGTTGAAGCAAGCGCAACTGCATTCAGAAAGTTATTGAGCAACTTTGTTGTGTGACCTGCCCCACTTGCACCTACGTAGTACGTATTAGTCGCAAAGTTATTTAGAACTGGCTGAACCTGAGCAAGAATCTCTTCTTCGCCTCCGACCATTAAAGTAAGTGTTCCTGCATCAGCGGCTGCTGCACCTCCAGAAATCCCAGCATCAAGGTACGATGCTCCTTTTGTCTTTAATAAACTAGAGATTTTACGTGTTGATTCCGGTGCAGCAGTACTGAGATCTACAATTATTTGAGCTGCACGAACGTTGGCAAGAACACCCTCGTTACCTAAGACAACCGCTTCAACCACCTTGCTGTCTGGGAGGGACAGCAAGACTATGTCGCACGATCTAACTACCTCAGCAACTGAATTAGCACTATGTGCATCTGCACTGAGAATCATTTCAGGGTTCGTATCAAATCCCAGTACTGACTGACCATTGCGGACGATGCACTTGCTCATGCGCCCGCCCATATTCCCAAGTCCGATGAAACCTATTGATTCACTTGTCATTCAGATCCTTTACTTAGATTGATACATTGCTTTGTCGACAACTGCAGTGTCCCAGGCGCCAGCTCCGCCAGAGGGACGTACGGTGTTAACAATTGTTGCGCCACCGTCAGCGCTAACTACTTGACCCGTCATGTACGAAGAATCATCACTTAATAAAAAGGCGACGACGCCAGCAATTTCTTCTGGCGAGCCAGCACGGCGAAGCGGCGTCGTCGAAGCCCTTCTCTCCATGTCGTTCTTCCCACCACTATTTGACGCAGCAGCTGCGAACAAATCGGTTGGGACAATTCCCGGTGCCACGCCATTAACTCGAATTCCAATTGGGCCGCCATACATTGCACAGCCATGTATGAGACCAACAACACCGTGCTTAGAAGTCACGTATGGCAACAAGTCAGCGCTACCAGTCAATGAAGCAATGGAAGCTGTTACAACAATCGCTCCGGTAGATTTCTGTGCCGCATACTGTCGAAAGGCAGATCGAAGACCAAGAAACTGTCCTCGTATGTTCACGTTCATGACACGATCGAAATCATCAACGCTGATATTCGGCAAAGTTTCAAAACTCCCAAAGATCCCAGCGTTTAAATGGTACAGGTCAATTTTTTTGAACTTTTTTAGAGCCTCTGACATGTAGCGCTCAACGTCTTTCTCGCTTGATACGTCACATTGAACGGAGATGGACTCAGTGGGCAGGGTTGACGCAACCTCTGCCGCAGTCTCGGCGTTAATGTCCACAACCACAATGTGAGCGCCTTCAGAGGCAAGTCGAAGTGCCGAAGCACGTCCCAATCCTCCCCCTGCACCGGTTACAACCGCAACCATTCCCTCAAAGCGCTTTGCCATAGTTTCTCTCTCTTAACGAAAACTGCCAATAGTTGCAGCTAGGTGGCCGTATTTACCATCCACTGCAGCGAATCGATTCAAGGTGTCTGGGTCATGGCCGGAAACAACATGCTGAACTTCGCCTGAGCGCTCCATCTCATGAATAGTGTCAAATGCTTCATACATGTCTACGAGATTCGCGACTGACATGAACAGCATTTCTCGTTCATATTCTTCGTAATAATGAATAGCATCACTCGCAAGCAACACAACGCCCTCATCAGTGTTCACCTTCACAACTGATTGTCCGGGGGTGTGGCCACCGACCTCTAGCAACTCTATTCCCGGAGCCAATTGGTGGGAGCCGCTGAACAATGTGACACGTCCTTGATTCGCAATTTCTGCAAGATGATCATTCTCACTATCTTCAATCGAGTGATGAAACATAGCTCGTTGAGCATTCTTGCTTCGCCAAAAGGCATACTCTTCATCGGCCATAATTACCTGCGAACCTGGAAAAAGACTTAGATTTCCGGCATGGTCGTAGTGATTGTGAGTCAGAACAACAGGTGGATTGTCATTTGGGTCAACCCCAAAATGAGCAAAAAGCACAGGGACTTCTTCAAGGAAGGTACGATTTCTTGCATCACACCCTTGTTTCGAGAATCCAGTGTCTACAACAATGGTTCTTTCTGAATTTTTAATTATCCAGAAAAAGTAGTCCATTTCTATTTTTGCATCAGGTTCGTGATACAGGGAATAATTCAAGTAGACGTCACTCTTTGTTGTTGAGCGAGTTCCGTATTTGACTATTGTTACTTGATATACATCACTGTTTGAGCTCACCGCTACAAACCATCATTTCTTTATTAGTTGTTAAGAATGACGACTTAGGCCAGCACTGTAGCAATTGCTCCAGCCGCTCCAGGAGCAGCAGGGAAACGGTCCCTGGTGCGCCCATCGTGTCCTGGGATGATTGTGGCGCCCTTTTCCTTAGAGAGTTTTAAAATGAATGAGAGGGCATTGCGCATTTCGTCCAAGTTAGTGAACGCGAAGAATGGCCATTCATTTTCTAATTGCTCGTAGAAGTGGGCTGCATCACTGGCCAAAATGAGTGGTCCACCAGATTCAGTCTGAACAAGTGCAACGACCTCACCTGGACAGTGTCCACCGAGTTGATAAACCGTAATGCCAGGGAAAACTTCAGTTTCTTCAGAAATGAGTCGCAACCGACCTTCTTTTTGCGCCTTTTCCACTGGAATTAAATTTTCTTCAGTCGTGAATTCACCTTCAAGCGCGTTAGCGTTGCGCTTTCCAAACCAGTAGTCATATTCTTTTTGTCCCGAAACCACCTGAGCATTGGCGAAGAGTCCTAGGTAGCCAATGTGGTCGTAATGGAAGTGGCTTGTAATTACCATGTCAACGTCCAACGGATCAAGACCGATTATCTCAAGGCCCTGCGGAGTCGGGGTAACGCTGATTTCGCCAAGCCAGTCGTGAGCCTCAATGTCATAGCCTGTGTCCATCAAAATAACCTTGTCGCCAGCGCGGAGGACCCAAAAGTTGTAGTCCATATCTAGGTCGCCATCGGGCAAACCGTACTGCTGGTAGTCATGAAAAACATCATTCTTTCGAACAACGCGCTCGCCATATTTAACTGACCAAACTGAATCGATTTTTCCAGTTGACATTTTTCCCCCTATGAGTTACTTAAAAGTCGTTATTACACTTCAATGTTCCAAGTATAAGATTGTCCTACAAACAAAGCAAACCAGAATTCCTTGACATTTCCAATGAATCCAGGCAATTTAATGATCTATCGGCTCATTTGTAAGACAATATTCTTCATCAAATGACCAAGGACTTTCCACAACCGAGGGAAATAATTTCTTGAGTTAGGTACTATTCAGAATATGACAATAAAAATTTGGCATCAGAGTATGACAGACCTCACAAAGCTGCCTCAGTACGCAAAAACACTAAAGGAGCATGCTCAAACTGTGTGTGCTCCAGACACAGTCGTTGACATCCATGGGGTTATGCCTGGGACGTATCCGCCTTCAATTCCACCTATTGAAGCCATTGTAAATCCTTGGGTGGACAAGATGATTTCTGCTCAAATAGTTCACAATGCTGTCATGGCAGAACGGCAAGGATACGACGCCGTTGCAATCAGTTGTTTTTTTGATCCAGGACTTCGTGAAGCACGCAGCCTCGTAAACATACCAGTCGTTAGTTTGGCTGAAACCTCTTTTTTCGTTGGCACGGTGATGGGTGGGCGATTTGGACTCATCGGACTTGGATCAGAACAGGTCTTTGTTTTAGATGAACTTGCAACTCGATACGGAGCGAATGGACGAATTGTTGCAACTCTCCCACTAACTCCAGGTGTCTCTGAAGACGAACTTGAGAGTGTTCATGGCGGTGGCGGTGATCTTTTGGAGCGTGTTGAACAAGTTGCAAGCAAAGCAGTTGCAATGGGCGCTGACGTGATTATTCCAGCCGAAGGAGTCCTCAACACCGCACTAATGCGCAGAGGAACAAAAAAACTCGCTGGAGTACCGGTAATGGATGCTTACGGTGTGCTTCTTGGTTATGCAGAAATGCTTGCGCGTTTACAACGTTCTACAGGACTAGCAGTCAGTCACACTGGCTACTACGCCGGACCTGACGGAGCTGGATTCGATTTCTTTACGAAAGTGACAATCGAAGCACTTAGTAAAAAAATTTGAAAAGCCGGGGATTACGCGTAGAAGTTATCTGGACCGAAACGAAGCGTCTTCATTTGCTGTGCGTCATGCCCAAAGATCATCATCGCATTCGTTTCTTGCTGGATACGACGAAGGTTTTCTACCGATTGCAGCCAAGCAATGCTGTCATAAACGACTGAGGAGCCCACCGCAGGGGGTCCAAATGAAGAAGTCATGTAGACAGCGTCAGAAGTAAATACCATCGTTCCAGTTTCTGGCAGATCAACTTTGAGTGAACATGTTCCCCAAGTGTGTCCAGGTGACTGAATCAGTGTAACGCCTTCGGCTATTTTTTGATCAGTATCAAATGTTGTCCACTTTAGATCAGCGTAGTCAGCTTTGATGTGAACTCCTTGATGTGGACCCTCAAATCCCATAGCTCCGTCATACTCTTTTTTAGTGCAGATAAGCGTGGCGTCAGTATTTTTGAAATGCTTGACGTTTCCAGAATGATCGGCATGCAAGTGTGACTGAATGACGAACTTAATGTCTTCTACACCAATGCCCATGGCGTGCAGTGACTCATCAAAGTACTGACCTTCTTTTACATCATCATATGGAAATAGTTCGTTACTTCCAGCAGCGGCCCAGTGGGTATTCCAATCTCGAGGACACGTTGTGTCCCAAAGTATCCAACCTTCTGGATGGTCGATAAGAACTGTATGGGAAGGACACTCCACCCACTGCCGTGGAAGGCTTTCTTTCTGATCACGATTAGCGAGCGTCACTCCTCCGGCAGCGATTAACCACCCCAGATCGCAGTGCATGTTTCCGTGATTTTGAATAAACAGTCTTGGCTTTTTCATGTTTTCACCCTTCGTTATTATCTTTCTACTACGTAAAACTGCAAGGCATCAACCACTGAAGAAATCTTTGTGGCCTCTGCATTTTTTAGGGAATTAAATAAAGTATCGACAACTTTTTGTCCGACAAGTGCGTCGTAGCCCGTCTCAATTAACAGCGCCATAAACGCTTCCTGAGCACTCTTCTGGTCACGAAAGAAGAGTGTCTGATCAAGATCTTTAGCAGCCCGAGAGTGAACAGTGCCATCTCTAAGTGTCACTTTGACCTCGCCATCAATGTATTTGTATGAACTCTCAGGAACTACATTCAATTTTGAAATTAGCTGGTTTGTTGCCTCATCATTAAGTTTTGTGGTGTAACGCTTATAGTCAATTCTTCCATAAAGAAGTGTTGAGGCAACTGCGTATGCCGTGCTTGCCATCGCTTGCGGTGGCCTTTCATAGGGCCCTCTAAAGGATGTACCTGGATATGACGCAAAGTGAGCATTCTGGTGCACTGAAACAGTTGTAATGTCACTCGATTTTATTCCTAGTTCGTAAAGCGCCAAGGCTGCTGAAACAACTGCAACGTTATCTCCCAGGGTCGGATAGGGCTTAGCCCAAACATTTAGAATTGATCGCAGATCTGGATCTTTTTCCCAAACAGTGGGAACTTCATCAAGGCCAGCAAACGTGTGTAAAAAGCCGTTTGGTCCTTCCAGCGCACGAGGAGCGCCAATCACTCCCTGCTGTGCAAGTAACGCTGAAAGCACTCCGCGGTGACCAGCTGTGCCATTTTGAACTCGCCAATCGTCGGCTCCAGCACCAACTGGTTCAAGAACGCCACCAGTGTTATCAGAGGCAATTGCAATCGCGTTATGAGCTTGTTGTTCATTGAGCCCAAGAATTACGCATGCTGTTGCTGCGGCTCCTATCGAACCAAAGACCGGGCTGGCACGAAAACCTCTGCCAACAACACTGCGACCAACGACTTCTTCCCCACCAAGCCATGAAATTGTTGCGTATCCACAGAGGATAGCTCGAATAACCGTCGCAACATCAGCTCCGACTAATTCTCCTAATGAAACAGCCGGGGGAACTATAAGTGAGCCTGGGTGAGCCCAAGACGTCATGTCACAGTCATCTTGAAAGCGTGCATGAACTGCGAGCGAATTTGCTGTAACTGCGTCAAGTACTGAAACGTACTCCTGGCGACCCCATACTCGACTGCCTTCTCGTGGATTTTTCAGTTCTTTAGTAAGTGAAGCAAACGCTTGCCAAGGCAGAAGTTCTTTAGCGGCAAGTGCCAAGCCAAACGCATCCAGCATGGCTGTTCCAGCACGTTGTGATAGGTCATCAGCGACGCGTAAATTGTTGCAGCTTGCAACAAATGCTGCAAGCCGTGCTGTCGGACCTGAGAAATTAGCCACTATTGAGCTCCCTAGTGAGTGTGTCCGCCAGGACCATGGACATGGCCACTCGGATTGAATGTGTGCTGGGTCGTCACTTCATTGGGATTCAAAGTGGAGCCTTTTGACGACGAATCTTTACTCTCAAGACCCTGAGAGATTCGGTTGTAGCGCTCATTTGCATTTTCCAGTCGTTCGGTGGCGAGCCCAGGGTCACTCGCCTCTTCTGACTTTTCGCGTTCGACTCTTTCGCGCCAGTACTTAATAGTTTCCATGTCGCCATTATTTACGTCGCTCCATGATGTTGGATATGCAGCTTGCCCTATGCCCGAACTGGCGTTACTGAGAACTGCAATTCTTGAGACGAGTCTCTTCATGAGTCCGTCAGGGCAATGACCACAGTCAGGAGCTTTTTCTTCCTCTGCTGAAATCATGCTTTTTTGAAACAGTTCAAATTGAACACCACAGGTCGTGCATTCGTAACTATAAAAGGGCATTCTCCCAACTCCTTTCTATACTTCTAAGCTCATAGAGAGATTCATGTCTTATATCGAACTTCCATCTCGTCGTATTTATCCTTACCAACCAGTCTCTGGCGCTCCGACCATTCGACCATTTTGTCGAGTGCTGAGTTACTTGAGCCTGTAGTAAGTAGAACTCTGAGGACATCTTGCATCCCCTTCATCGCGCCACGCATTGCTGAGTTTGCGTACAAGATAACGCTGTAACCCATTCTCTCAAGGTCAACTTTTTCGAGGATAGGAGTCTTACCCCCTTCAACCATGTTGATCAGCAATGGAACGTCTATCTGAGTTGGAATAAGTTCAATTTCATCTCGTGTAGTCGGTGCTTCAACAAAAATGATGTCTGCTCCCGCTTCTACGTAGGCATGAGCGCGAGTAAGTGCCTCATCCATACCAGAGGTCGCTAGGGCGTCAGTTCGAGCAATTACAAGAAAGTCTTCAGACTTTCGAGTGTTGACAGCTGCCTCTACTTTTGCAACCATTTCTTCAAGGGATCCAACTTCCTTTCCCCCAAAGTGACCGCAACGTTTTGGAAATAACTGATCTTCAATTTGAATTGCATTCGCGCCAGCGCGTTCTAGCGTTCGAACACAATGAGTCACATTTAGAGCATTTCCAAACCCAGTATCGATGTCAACGACAATGGGAATTTCAATCACATCTCGCATGCGACCAACAGTCGTAACAATTTGATCTAGCGTGATGAAACCTAAATCAGGAAGTGCCAAATCGGTGTTAGTAACTCCAGCACCGCTCATGTACACAGCATTAAAGCCAAGATCTTCTATGATTTTCGCACTCAGCGCATTTGCGGCGCCCGGAAGTAGTAACGCATTGGCTCGATCACTTACTAATTCCTTGAGTGTCTTTGGCATCTTTTATGTCCCCTAAGAACTTTTAACCATGTTACGCACGCGGGTTAAACGGGTCCTTAATTGGCCCACCAGTGTTAACCCAGACACTTTTAACTTCAGTGTATTCCTCGAGTGCATCTGAACCATTTTCTCGTCCGAGGCCACTTTCCTTGTAACCACCAAAAGGAGATGCGTAATTGGTTCTTCGATAAGTATTGATCCAGACAGTTCCGGCGCGAAGTCGAGCAGCGACACGGTGCGCCTTTCCAATGTTTTCAGTCCAAACTCCGGCTGCGAGGCCAAATGGCGTGTCATTGCCAATTTTTATTGCTTCAGCTTCGTCTTGGAATCTTATTAAGCAGACCACAGGCCCGAATATTTCTTCTTGAGCAATGCGCATTTGATTATCAACCTCGCCAAATACAGTCGGCTCAATAAAGAATCCATTATCAAGCTCTGGTCGATTTTCAGGGCGTTTACCGCCATGAAGAAGTTTGGCTCCTTCATTTATTCCAATTGTTATGTAGTCGAGTACCTTTTTAAATTGCCCCTCAAAAGCCACGGTTCCCATTTCTGAGTCTTCATGGAAAGGGTCGCCAATCTTTATTGCACGAACACCTTCGAGCAATTTTTCGGTGAACTCATCGTAAACTGAGTTTTGAATCAACACACGTGAACCGGCCATGCATGTCTGACCAGTAGCTCCAAATATTCCTGCTAGAACACCCTTTACAGCATTATCGAGAATAGTGTCTTCGAAAATTATGTTGGGAGACTTGCCTCCAAGTTCAAGTGAAACACGTGCTAGTCGTGACCCGGCGGCACTCGCGATGTCTTTGCCCGTTGCAGTTGATCCTGTGAATGCAACTTTGTCAACTTCGGGATGACGAACTAGCTGTGATCCAACGTCACCAAAGCCTGTAACTACATTGACTACGCCCTTGGGGAAACCAGCTCTTTCAATTAGCTCCGCGAATATCAGTGTCGAAACAGGAGTGACCTCTGATGGCTTGATCACAATCGTATTCCCTGCCGCAAGAGCAGGACCAAGTTTCCACAACATAAGAAGTAACGGTGAGTTCCAAGGAGTAATCGCCGCAACTACGCCTAACGGCTCTCGCACCGTATAATTAATCATGTCAGGCAGGCTCTGACCAGTAGTCTTTCCTTCCATAACCTCAGCAAGTCCCGCGTAGTAGTAGCAGTGGTTCGCCATTAACTTTGCTTGACCTAAAAGCTCTCGAAGCAACTTTCCATTTTCTCTAACTTGCAAGTGCGCAAGTTCAGCAGAATTGGTTTCTATTAATTGAGCCAAATTACGTAGAAGTTGGGCTCTCTGAAGTGGTCCGAGTGAACTCCATTCTGGTGAATTGAAGGCACGTCTAGCTGACATAACAGCATTATCAACATCAAGTGAAGTTGCACGTGGCACTGTGGCCCAAGGTGCCTGGTTGAATGGATCGGTGCACGTGATTGTTCCGCCAGAAGCTGAATCAACCCATTCACCATTGATAAACATTTTGTAGTTCTTAATTTCTGACGGTCGTAATTCGGACTTGTTCATTGATTTACCCTCTCTGGCAATTATTTAGTAAGAGCGGCAGCATATTTAGCTGCTTCGCTTCCTGCAGTTTTTCCGTACACCAGACCACGCAGCACTGATGTTGCGCCCGGATATTTGAAGTGATAGAGACCAGTGCATTCTCCTGCAGCGAAAAGTCCGGGGATAACACGATTATCAGCATTGATGACACGACCATCGAGGTCAGTTCCGATGCCACCAAAGGTAAAAACAATTGAACACGACATTGGATACGCGAGATAGGGCATCTCTACGAGCGGACGAGCCCAGTTTGATTTTTTGATCGTAAGTCCAGTAGTTTCAAGTCCATCCGGCACCGATGGCACAAACTCACCATTGTTTGCAGCAGCATTGTAATCTTCAATTGTTTTCTTCAACGTAGCGACTGGGACATTAAGAGCAACTGCTAATTCCTCGATACTCGACGCGGTAATTGCTGGTTTATCGGTGACTACTGCGTGTTCGTAGTTTGCAATTCGTACAACAGAACTGTCACAGATTGTGTAAGCAAGATTATTTTGCTCACTCCACACTTTACGAGCGACGCTTTCGTAGGTCTCGTCAACTGTGCCAGCACCTTCATCAAGAAATCGCTCACCTTGTTCGTTAACTAATATTCCGTAGGGGTAAATCATGACAACAGCTTCAGGTTGCTCACTTCGAGGGTCAATCGGCTCAGCATGAAATTGACTCCACTCCCCTGTTGGTTTAGCACCAACACTCATTGCCATACGAATACCTTCACCTTTGTTGAAAGTTCCACCGGGAGCAATTGGACGTAGCCCTGATGCCTTAGATCCCAGATACTGCGTCATCATTTCTTCGCTGCCCTCGAAACCTCCCGAAGCGATGATGATCGTTCTTGTCTCAAGCACTCGCTGTCCTGAAGGATCATTTACCAAAATTCCTCGTGTGCTGCCATCATCATTAAGCAGCAACTGCACAGCTGTAGTTTCGTATTTTATTTCTACGCCAAGCTTCTCACATGCTTCAGCCAAAACATGAACTAGGCGCTCCCCACCACCTACGGGCAGAATTCGAGGACGTGCCTTTGTTATGAAAATAGTTGGGAGTGAACGAAAACGAACGCCAAGATCTTGAAGCCATTCCATCGTTTCAGGTAAACGTTCGATGAGCGTTGTCACGTATGACGAATCAATTTTTCCATTGGAAAACTTATTTATGTCTTCAGCGAAACCTTCGGCCGGTGAGTAAACGTCCTCGAGTCGCAGGTACGCACCCGTCCATGCAGAGTTACCACCACGCTGATGCCTAGGAGCTCGTTCAAGTACTGCAATCCTTAATGTGTTGCCGTCAGCCGAGCCCGCAGCACTTGCAGCAGCTGCGAGACCAGAGGATCCGCATCCAATTACAACAATGTCAAACACCTCATTCGAGATGGACATGAGTACTCCAATTCTGCTTATGAAGAAGCCAGCTCGCTACTGAACAGACCTTGTCAACTATTTACTGGACACAAGAGATTCAATCAGTTGACTCACCCACTGTCAAGTGATTGTCAGACAATGTTGCAGAACGGTCGTAGTAGACCTTAACCCTTAATAAAGCTATCTGAAGACGATACCGAGGAAAACAACGGGAATAGCTTCTCTATCGCAAAAACGTGTAGTTCGTTCTGGAAAGAAGCGCAGCAGTCTTCAAGGACGGTCACCTTAAAGCCTAAATCAGTTGCGTGCCGTGCAGTTGATTCAACGACCAAATTTGTAGCTATGCCTGCCAGAAACAATTCTGAAATACCACTGCCTGACAACATTGGATGGAGTGGTGTACCAACAAACGCATCTACTCCGCCTTTGGTAATTATCGGTTCACTTTGCAGTGGCATAAGTGGCGCAACAAATTCTGCCTCTGGGGAGCCAACCAACATTGCCCGCTCTTTTTTATAGACCTCAAATCGAGCCGATCGGTTAGTTCGCAGTTCGTAACTCGGATCGAACGCGAGTCGCACATGTATTACTGGCATTTGTGATTGTCGGGCAAAATCTAGAGCTTTTTTTGTATTTGCAATTACACCGCGCCGAGTAACTTCTGAAGCTAATGCAACTTGTCGAAGGAGAGGAGGCTCACCACAAAGCGCCTCTTGAAAGTCGAGAAGTAATAGTGCGGTCGTCATTTAAGAGCCCCTTGTTTTTTCAATTTTACGCAACTGTTTACCACGCCGACCAACCACCATCAACATAAATGATCTGACCTGTTATGTAATTTGACGCTTGGGTAGCAAGAAGTGTCAATGGGCCATCAAGGTCAACTTCAGGATCACCCAAGCGACCCAACATAGTTCGATCGCTAAACCACTGCAACCTGTCTGGAGAATCCTTGAGCGGGGCAGTCATCTGAGTTGGATAAAAGACGCCGAGCGCTAGACAATTGACCGTCACCCCACTCGCCCCTAATTCACTTGCGACTGACCTTGTTAGATTTCCAATTCCGGCCTTTGAAGCGTAGTAGGCGGACTCCGGTACTGGTCCAACTCGCTCTGCATAGACACTTGAAAAATTAATAATTTTTCCACTACCCGCAGGGCCCATTACTTTGGCAGCGGCTCGGTTG
>TBL_comb48_EPIDRAFT_1000804_pt1 | contig 24281 bp, 33 predicted proteins | sample TroBogEpilimnion_37_FD_10681 | JGI IMG/M metagenome (IMG submission 10681) | reverse complement strand
TGGCCGCTTGCATCTGTGCTGACTGGTTACTAGCTGCTTGCTGAACATTTTGTTGTTGTTGCTGGGCAGTTTTTAACTGTTGTTGCTGGGCCGCTTGTTTTGCAGCGTCACCAGCGGCAGCAACCGCGTTAGGTTGAGGTTGAGTTGCTGCATCTTGCTGTTGGTTAAAATTAGCGCCAACTGTTGAGGCCATACCAACGGTAGCACCACCCTCTTCTTTCACTTTGGCCCGTAATACACGTTCCATCATCATTAGTTTTAAGTAAGTAGGATTTTGCTCGCTGCTATGGAAAGCGGGAGTAGCTCGGTGCTCATTTACCAGCTTGCTTACTTTTTTCAGCATTGTGCGTGCTTGACGTGTTGATATTACGTCAACATTGATGCTGTCACCGAAGTAACTTTCAAATACCTTAGCGGCTTGTTTTGATGGCGTGGTCGCGGCCAGTTCGAACAGTTTCATTATTAAATCCTTTTTGTTGATAGTATTTAGCGTAATTTACGCATTTTGTTAATTGTTGCTCCACCTGCTTTTTATGGATAATTTTAGTTTCTAACTTGGTTTCAACAGTTTCACGGAATAGCGAATTTTTACTACGTTCCGCTACATTTGCCCGTGTGTTAATATCATTAGTTAAAGCCATTAGTTTTCTATCCAAATTTAGTATATCTCGAGCTAAGTTATAATTGGAAAACTTAGCGGCGATACACCAACTTAATGCTGTTTTTGTGCTGCTAAACGTAACTGCATCGGTGGCAGAACAATAAACACGACATACATTTTTTTCTTTCTTAATAACATATCGACCAAATATCTCATAATCACCAGTCTCATTTTGGAAAATAAGGTTAGTGATTATTTCAGGAAACTCTTTCCTAAAGGCTTTGTCGATATCCATTTCATTCATCATTTTATAATATAGTGCTCTATAAAAAATCCTATAATTAATGCCATAGTGCCTATAATTCCAATACCCCAGGTAACTAATCTATCAGTATTTTTTTCGGTCATTTTTGATAACGAAAGTTTGACCTCTATGATTTCCGAACAAAGATGAGTAATTTTATCATCTAAAATAGTTAATTTTCCTTCAACTGCATTATATCGCTCGGCGCATAATTCAACATGCGCTTCTAAACTTTTTTTCTCAATATCTGTAGGCTCAACCATAATGTCTCCCAATAATATATTTAGCTTAATAAACTAAACCATATATTTTGATTAACACCATCAACTACTAAAAATGGGGTTATATTGTCGTTATCTCCTAATTGTACTAGCATAGGAACGCCGGCACAGTCGGACAATAGCATCTCAGTAGGGTTTTCCTCGGGTCCGTATACATAGGGGGTATCTACTTCAAAACCAAAATTCCACATGCCATCTACTTGTGTCGGGTTATCTAGTTTTGCTATCTGTGTCCGTAGTCCGATCAGCTGTGTTATAGTTTCCCAATTGCGCTGCTGATTTCTTGCGTGATTCCATGAACGTTCATCTACGATATTCTTCCCCGACACGTCGGTAAACGGAACCCTTGAAGATTTATAATGCCCGGTAACTCCGGTAGCAGTAATATCAAACAACGTTTTACAAGAAAATCTCATTCCGAATCTTTAGAAAGTTCATATAATACCTCAGCTTGGGAACATACATCATTGAGTGCTGCATTATTACGCCTAGCATTAAAGATATTCATCCAACGTTCATACTCGGCCCTCTCTTTTTCACGAACCTCATCGGTCGTATATAATTGTCGCTGGGTGTCGCTGGGCTTTCTTACGTACACAGTACGCCCGCCGTCCGGGCTTTCGAAAATTGTTATCTCAGTAATTTTGCTAACCATCATAATATATGTGTATTTAACTGATTATATCGTAGTGTCAACAAAAAGCCCCTTTCGGGGCCTTTGATTATTGCTCGCTTACAAACAAATTAAGTTTTTTAGCTTCTGCGATAATAGTATCCGTAGTGGGAAAATCAGGCATTACTGGGAATTTTAATGCTAACTGTTCCTCTGTAGGACCTGATACGCCAACAAAGACTTCTCGCTTGGACATAAATTCATCCATAAGATTTTGTCGTTTTTGGAATACTGGTTCGTAGAGTGAATCTTTGGCCAGCTTTAAGAGTTCGAGACGAATCTCATAAGGTGTTTTGCTCATAGTTTTCTCCTTGTGTGAATGTGTGTGTTTAAAACACGAGCAATATTACTTAGTCTTAAAAATTATAGTCAACAAAAAACCCGCCTAAGCGGGTTTAGTGTTTTTAAAGTTACCTTTAAAATTAGCTTGCTGATGTAGCTGTTGAAGCTAAACGGAAACCAACGTTAGTAACTGTAGCTGCTGCTACGTTACAACCATTAACGTTACCTAAACCTTGAATAGCTGCTTGTAGCGTTGCTGCTGTGTAAGCTGCTGTTGGGTAAACTGCAAGACTGAAGTCAACTGTGTTGTTTGTGTTGTCAACTTGATAGAATGCAACGGTAGCTGTTTGTTGGATTGTTTGCAGAATTGTCTGTAACGCTCCGTTAACACCGGCTTGGTTGAAAGCTGAATTGCCTAAACCAACTCCGAAAAAGTCCAGTTTTGGACCTGCGAAATTAACTGGTGTACCAGCTGGTGCGTATGCTGTATTTGCTGATAACTGTGGGCCGTTAAGGGTATCAGTTGCAAATACTGGTTGCGAACCACCGCTTACTAAAGTAATGTATGCCATTTTTTAAATCTCCTAGTTTGTGGAATCAATGTTCCTACTTTTATTTAGTCAAAATATAAAAAATGGCTATTATGGGTTAAATTATATATAGTTTTGGCGATTGTTACGGGTAAATGCAAAACGGTTAACCAGTTTACTGATTCCACCTGGTGAGGCAACTACCCATCCCTCATGACCGGGCTGTTGTCTATCTAACTGCTGCAATAGGTCCATTTTAATATCATGCAATAATACAAATGCAGTAAAGGCCGCACCCATTCCATCTAAATTAGAACTAGGACTCTGTAGGTATTCCACAATATTTCTATATTTACGTGGTGTTACTGTATCCCGCAACCATGTGCCAAATCTAGAGATCAAAGTATCAGCAGTAAACCCTTCTTCATGTTCACTATGTATTACATTGTTAATGAAATCTACACATAATCTTGGCAAATCACTTATCTGCATCTGTCTAAGTTCCGATGGATTAAACAATGTATCAATATCATTACCATGTAGTTCTATTATATTTCTTAGTTGTTTGGTTAAATTACGGTCGCTGGGTTTAACATTATCAGTTGGTTTAACTGGGTTAATAATAGTTAATCCAGGTACTGGGTTAAGTTTTATATTACCTATAGGTTCTTTATTTGCACCATGGTCTTTGTAATATGTGTGTACGGCCACACCCACATGACTGTTGGCAATACTTTCTCCCAATTCACTATTTGTTGGGATTTTATATTCCACAGTATTAGGTTTAAAAACTAAACATCCGGTGTCTTCGACAGGTTTCTCCGAGTACAATAGATCACCATGAATAAAACCTCGAAATTTAGGAGGAACAGCTCGGGCCAACAACGGCCATAACATTTCATATACGGGGGCCAGATGTTCTTTACGAGTACCCATATCATCGGCATCGCGCCCATCTAAATGACTAATAAGGTTGGCGGGATTGGAAAATAGACCGTCGTAAGTTTTCGCATTGTACCCACTAACGTCTGTTAATATAAAAGCACCATTGTTGTCGCGGCCAAATATAACAGCTGGTTTGCCGTCCCATTTTACTGTTGCTGAATTGGGGGCATCCTTGGCTAAGTGTCTAATATGAGTAAGGGCAGCAGTAATTCCTGCGACGCCTTTCCTAAATACCAAATCTTCAATATGATCAATGCCACGTGTTCTACCACCGTGAATCTCGGGCATATCAGATTCTATTAACTTCAACATGCCCTTATTGACAATACGATCACGCAATCTAGAAAGAAAATTGATGTCAGATTCGCTCTGTGGATTGGGATTCTTTATAAAACTAAAATCAGTTTGTATAAATCCTCTGGCAGGATTGCCATTAATCGGAGTTTTGAAGTAGATCTTTGATCCTGAATTTTTTACATATTCTCTTGATTTAAGCTCTTGGCTATCACACCAATGCCGCAATTCTGCCATTAATTGATCCGGAGATATCTTATTAGCATCCACATTAAGTTCTAGTTTATGCAAACTATGCTGGTCAGCATTGCTAATATTATCCAGTAGATTTAAATCAACCATGTGTTCAAGCCACTGGACTGTTGTTTTAATATCCGTCTGTTCGATACGCTGAGTATCTAACTTTCCATCTTTATCGTTAAACACCAGATGCATCTGTTTTCCTTACTGTACGTGTGAATTTAGCTGGATCGCGTAATTTAATTGCATTAATTAATTTGCGAGTAAGGTTATCTGCTTGTTCAGGTGTATATGTTTGATCTATTTGTTCCAATAAACGAATAGCTGACGAAATTATGTTATTGGCGCGGTTTTCGATAACATGACGTTGGTCATATTCGATGTATATCGAGTCCAATTCTTCCAATAAACTACGGGTTTTCTTTTGCATTTTAACCAGAACCTTTTTATTATTTATTACGATTTCAAATATAAAGATCCGAATTAACCGCTCTTAATTTGAGATAACATCTGTTTTAGTTTATTACTTTGCAATTCTGCTGTAATTTTTCCTGTTTCTTCTTTATTTCCAGTATCAACAACTCTGCTTTGTGTTTTAATGTTTTCCAGTACACTGGGACGTTTAAACGAGCTTACTGCACTTGCATCTTCGGGCAAATCACTAATTCGCATGGTTTCTACGTTGTATTCCAGTTCGACTTTTTGCCCTACGCCAGTACTACTACGTGATTTCATACACTGAATTTGATAACGGCCACGCTCTTTCATAGCTCTGCTGGTGAAAATACCAAATACGTTATCAGCTGTGTTGATCTTACTAATACCACCAGCAATATGACTATGGTCAAATTCAATTTCTTCCACCGCACTTCGATTTAACTGCGATGCGGTTACAAATAATACACCCAGTTCCTGTGATAAATTGCGCAGTTCTTCCGCCACATATTTGTCCTTAATAAACTGATCGTTAGGATTTACTTTAACCGATACTGGCATTACCAAATCCAAATAATCCACCATGACAAAGTCAACTTTAATACCAGTTTGCACCTGTACTTCTTTCAAATAAGCACGAATATCGTTAACATTACTCTGTGCGGGCAATGCCTTAACACGATATTGTCCGGCTTTTTTACTAAAAACTTTAACTTTTAGTTCCGCAGAATCCATGTCTTTTCTAATATCTTTAGTTGACATACCGGATAGCATGGCGTCAGTTCGTAATCCAACTAGTTCCTCACTAAGTTCTAGACTAACATACACTCCACTTAGTCCTTGTTCTAGCCAACTAATAGCAATGTTCATCATAACCAAAGATTTACCTGAACCAGACCCACCGGCAAAAATGTTCAATTCGCCACGACTGAATCCACCATATAGTATTTTATCTAGACTTGGCCAGCCTGTACTTACTTGTCCACCACTGTTAAAATATTTGTCATTTCTTGCTCTGGGACTGGCAAAATAATCTGTTCCCATGTCCTTTTGCAAGGAGATCTGTACCGCATCTTTAATTAATTTTTCTACCGGGGCAAATTCACCTTTTTCCAATAAGTCGGCTGACTTAAGAATAGCTCGTTCTAGTTCCTGTCGTTGAGTAAATTTCTCAAATTCGTCCATAAACCATTCTAAACTACCATCAGGCAGATCTGGAATTTCGTTTAATTTTATACCAGTTGTTGCTGATACTTGTGCTAGGATCGGCAATGAACTATGGTCATTATAGTGTCCCTTAATAAATTCTGCTGCTGGTCTAATGCTACGATCAAAATTTTCTGGATTATATATATTCTGTACACGAATAAAAGACTCAGCATCGTGCAGCATCATTTCCAAAAATAACCGTTGGGTCTCAATTCCGTAATCGTTTAACAAGTTGTCTTTTCCTTAACTCAATTTTAATTTTGCTGGTTTCTTTGGACTGCAATATAGTTATTAATGTTGCAATCTTACCTAATCTTATTACTGCATCGTTTACATCTTTAATGTCATCAGGCCACTCGGGAATACTAACAGGCCAGTTTAATTCTATAGCGCGATCCACTAATTCCATACCGGCAATATCCTGGTCCGGGACTACTATTATTTCTTTACCTATATTGCGTATTAACCTAGCCTGCGCATCGCTTACTGTATTATGCATTAAAGCTAGACCATTAATACTTAATGCGTCAAATATACCTTCTGTTACGATTACATATTGCCAATCGAAATGCTGTAGGTCTGTACCGAATACATAGCCTGGCTGAAAATCATTGATCCATACCGGTTTACGATCATCTAAAAATCGTGTCGTTCTACCAACTAATGTGTTATTGTAGGTAAATGGAATAATAACACCGGTCCGTGCGCCCTTAGTTGAGCTAATCATATAAGGATAATCAATTGGTACTTGTCTGCGGCGTAAGTAATTCCAAATGTCGGTATGGTCGGGAGTTACAAATTCTACACCACCCATATCTTTTTCTTCAAAATGAATGCCTAGTATAGCATCGGCTATTTTTTGTCTTTCGTCTATAATCCCTTCCACACTACGATGGCGCATACTATCTAATTGAATTCGGTCAATTTCTTCTGCGGGGACATTAAGCCAAGATAAAAATTTGCGTGCCTTGATACTGAGATTACGTCCTAATATAAAACTGGCGGTAAAATTACAATTAAAGCAATGATAACTCCATCCTTCATTACTGCTTTTAAATCCACCTCTTTGCCGTCGATCCACACTTTCACCATTGTGTACGCAACACGGTCCATTGAATGACACCCAGCCTGAACTGGATTGTTTTCTTTTTGCTGGTAAGAAGGAGGTGATGTCAATCATGCTATAGTTTAGCAGATATAACTACGCTAAATCAACTTTATCGGTATAATATGTTTGTAATATAACCAGTTGATATAATGGGAAATGCACCTTGATTAGCGGGCGGTACCGGATATGCAGCAGGATTTACCCCACCAGCCGGGATAGGCCAATAACCTGACCCACCATTGATAATATTAAAACCAGTAACTGTACCCGATCCACCAAGCGTAGCTTCAACAATGGCACCGGATCCACTGCCCAGGATATCAACTTTAGGCGGCGCTAGATATCCAGACCCACCATTTTGAATTACCATATCGGTTAGTACCCCATCTGTACAAACAGCGTAAGCCGATGCTGGTACTCCCGGGGGATTCGGTGTAGAGAAAAGACTGTTATTAAAACATAATCGAAGTAACGGGTACCATCCATACACATTCATATGAATTGTACCAGTTTTATTCAAATAAGTGGTAGATTCTGTGATGTTAATCCAGATACTCTCATAATTTTGTGCCCATTGTGCTTTGATAGTTCCAGTATATCCGATTAAATCCAGTTGAATTGTGGTTACAAAATTCCTTGGTTCAATGAAACTTGAATAAAATTCTGTATTTTGATAGTTGTTAAAAAACATACTACCGTTTCCACCATAATACCAATTACCGGCCCACCCAGGATAATTTTGATACGACGCACCATCTAATGATGTCTGCGCACTTAGCTTTGTAGTAGGTAATGTGCATGGGATAGATGGTATAAACTGCGGGAATACTGAATTCTTGAGGTCGATAGGAGCGCGGGCACCGGCCTGTGCATTTGTAAATACTGCTTGATTTAGGTTACCGCTTTGCACGCTAATAGAATAACTAGCTGGTTGCGCTATTAACTCTAGTGTATCCTGCGCCGGTACATATACTTTTACTTGTCCAGTTGCGGCATTGAGTATAGTCATTGGTTCTTGTAATAACAGTACTGTACCCTCGGTATTTGTTACACGAAAAGTAAAGGTACACCCGTTTACGTTAACCGGCTTTTCATCCTGGTTAACAAAGGAAAATAGGAGTACATTATCTACCCCTAAATTAAGAGTTAGTCTTTTAGCATACACTGGATCGTACCTCGCAGTAAAGTATTGCCCACTGCTGTCGAGCAATAGCACTTGAGTTCGTTGCTGATAAAGGTAAGCGGTGGTAGAATACATACATCTTATTTAGCTATATTTTGAAAGATGTTTTTGAACATAAATATTCAGAACCGATAACTACATTAGATGAACAAAGAAATCTTCGAAAAACTGACCGAAAAGTATCCCTTTATAACCCTATGTGTATATTCTACCCAAGAATATGTGGGAATAATACAAAACCGTGATGATGCGATTACTACTATGTACGATTTTGGTAGTATCATTGACATGGAAGCCAAAAAGTTGTTTTTGGAATTAGCCAATGTATGGTGGTGGGAAAGTAACAGAAGTATTCCCATTAACATATTTCTTAAAAAAGAATGGGAACCATTCAGGGGTTATATTCGTACGTTTATCAATAAGGACCTTGAAATAATTCATGGTCCGATATGTAGTTTAGCAGAATTAGCCCGCAGCAAATCAAAACGTAGATCTATTACTCTTGTTCGTCGAATGCCGGAGTAGATTCTTCCAACAGATTCATATGTAACGCCACCAGTGCGCTATATGAGATAGAGTGACTTTTCTTAAACGTAAAACCTCGGCTATCATCGCCGTCCCATACACTGGCAAATACTTCTTTCCAGGGACGATTTTGCAAATGAGCTTTTCCAGGACGTATAATTGCTATAAATGCCGCCATTCTAGGAATAGAATTGGGCTGCATATTTGCCAATAGTTCAGTATATTTTCCCACATGTACGAGATTTTTGGTCCATTCGGGATCAGTCCATAGGCGTTGCCAATTAGGCTCTTTGGCCAACAACTGATCATAGTGTTCTTGAGACTTTATCAGTTTGTACACAGTCATATTCAACAGATCTATCTTGAAATAACCACGATCCTCGGCTTCTTTATAGTCTATTGCAGCACATAGATGTATAGGATCATACGGAATTTCGGTTACATATACACCAGAGTTGTGATTGCGAACTTTCCCCTGTACTGTTTGCCTCGCAGGTATGGCTTTGATTAGTTTTAGTACCTGTTCCCTGTCTGCTAAGTCTAAATCAATATCTGCTGACATTACCAACCTGCCTTTTTTAATAATTCCTGTGCCGCTGCACGATTATCCGGATCTTCTTTTAATTTCTTGGTCCAAATATCTGGGTCAATATATGACCATATCATGGTTCGATGTTCGCTGGTGACATCCGACAAAAATTTCTGCCCCGACTCGGAGTTATACAATACCCAGGGGCTAATTCGACCCGCAATAATAGCCTGCACAATGGCATTATGATTGCCGTATCTTAAATAATCGTGAGATGGCGCTTCTTTATCTTCGCCCCAGTCTAACGAATGTTCGATTGCCCTTGTAAGTGCATCTTCCATGCGTTCTACCTTAAGATAAAACAAAAGGTATTCTTCGTATAGCGTATCACTACACCAATAGTCTAATTTTTTATTTTGTTTCAATATCCATTCTATAAATCTTGCAGGATTTACGACTCGAGTATTGACACAATAATGACCAAATTTTACGAAAGCCTTATAATATGGGCTGTCACAAAAGTTATCATATGTTTTTGACTTCGCTGACCCCTGAGTTAATTCATAAAATTTAAGATATGCGTTAAATCCTAATCGCACTCCTGCTTCATCTTTTACTTGTCTGCGCCGTCTTGGTTCACACGAATGTGCAGCCAAGCTGGATTCTCTTACAAAAGATTTTTTACAATACTGGCAGGTAGTATTCATTCTACTCGTTCAAAATGTCGGTCAAGTTTATGTTCTTTAATATAAGTCCAACGGTCACATAGCTGTGTTAATGAAATAAACACTGGTAATAATAGTGCTACTTCATTTGCAGTGATGTGCTTTACCGGCTTATATCTCCAATGGGCACCTTCGTCGTCTGCAAAAATAATTTCTTTAAGTACTGGGATCACTGCCACTTCTTTTTTCTTTCGTAATGGCCAAATCATTTTTTTGTCTCCTGCCCCAATTCTTTCAAATAACTGTCTATATCTTTTTTAGTATTAATTTTTGCCATCAAATCAATCTCATCATCTCTCAAATGAGGAAATAGTTCTGCTAGTTGTTTTTTAATTCCAGTGGGTTCTTTTTTCTTGGGAGATATCCAATTATGTCGAAATACTCCCATGCCCGGGCTTACGCTAGTAGCGCATAGCCACTGTAGTTTAGGATGTTTGGCTGTAGCAAAGAAATGCTTATTCAATCGCTCATTAGTAGCAATCAAATAATATTCCTGCAATTCAATACTACCCTGTACACTACTACCCCATCGAATCATTAAATAGTTACTGAATTTTTTACGTTCTTCTTCGGTAAGACTGTCATAAAACTCACGATCCTTCCGATCAAAGCAGGACATTTCGTTTGCGATGCCAAGTTTATCCACGTTTAATTTGTCCCGCTAGTTCACTAATTTGATCTTTAAGACGTGTAATATCTCGTCGCATTTTATCAATAATCCGTGTGTTGGCGTCGTTTGCTGCTTGTAAATTTTTAACCATGGTTTCCAAATCAACCACTATTTTTTCTTTGACAGCTACTTTGTTGGGTAGTACAGGTTCATCACCTGGGCCGTATTGATCATTAGCAGTTACCATATTAAAACGCCTTATTATAATTAACAATCTCGCATGTGCGACTTATGTCTTTAACAAAATATACACAGTCGGGCTTTTTACCTTCGCTTATAGGAACACACAATAACTGACCATTTTTAAGTTTGGGTGCATACCAAGTTACATCTTGATATACATCTAAAATTTCCACTTCCAAAAAACTTGGTCTAAAACTGGTTAGTGGGTTAAATTGGAATGCCTTAAAACCTCGATCATTCAGTGCTGATAACGGTATCACTTCCAAGTCACCGGCCTCGGGATCGCCTATTAATAACTGCCAATCAACGGGCATACGTACTCTATAATCACCTATTCTCAATACCAGTGCAGGACTATTAAAACTTTCCAAGAAGATTAGTGGGATATAGTGGTAGTCTGGATCTTGTGGGTTAGAGTTATCTAAAATACTAAATCGCATATCATCTATTTCTTCTGGTAGGTGATTTAAGTCATATGGTTCGTTGTCTAAGGTTAATATTTTCATATTGTCATTGTAGCATAGATTTTGGTATTGTCAAGATATTTTTACATTTATCAAAGTGATATCGTGTTAATGCTCCTGCTCCGCCAGTGATATTACAATGTGGGCAAGTTAGTTTTTTTTGCTGAGTCCCTCTTCGTTTTTCACCACTTAATTTATTAGCATTTGCTAAATTTGTCATATGTTCGTTACTTCTAGTTGGTTTAGGTTTATCTTTCATTGGGCTCACATAACCAGTTGCTCGCTTTTCTTCCCATTTAGCCGTTATTTGTTTACTAAAATTTTCACCGTGTTTTTTGCCAGTCATGCCTGATATGTGGCCCATTTTACCAGTACTAACTTTTTTACAAAACTCGTCTGACCTAACTCTGCCCTTTAATTTTTCTGATCGTTTTTTATTTGATTCTGCTGAATGTTTTTGAACACCTGTTTTACCTTTATTCCACGGTGCTTTGCCTTTGCGTTTTTCAGACATCTTCTTTCGTGTTTCGTCGCTGTGTATTGTGCCAGTTCTAGCAAACGAAATATTTTCTCTTATTTTTTTATATTCCCATGAAGTGAATTTACGATCTTGATGTTTATTCACTTGAGTAAATTTACCAACTGCCCAGCACATGGCTTGTTTAACTTTGCCAGTTGTCATTTTAGTCAATAATAAATGACAAACAAAATGTTCCCGCGCTGTAAGAGATACTAAGTTTTCTCTATAGTCAGAGCCACCGATACATCGTGGGATAATGTGATGTTTTTCAACATATCTAGTTGTAGGATTCGCGTTGCGAATAATGTTAAAATACCACTTAGTGTATTTGTTTTCTAAAAATACTACTTCCATTCTAATTTCTCCTGGGTGTAGTTGTATTTAGCCTCTTTGTAAAACACTTTGCGCTTGGTTAAATGACGTTTGGCAAATTTACAAGTTGATGTTATGTCCCATATTTGTACATGGTCCTTGTCCTCAGCTTTTCTAATACCACGACCTATACTTTGTATTACCCTAACAAAAGATTTACCAGGCTCAATAAGCACCAGATTAAAGATACGAGGAATATTGATTCCAACAGCGGCGACACCGTAAGTTGCCACGATAATTTTACCCGTACTAATTGCGACCTCAGCATATTCTTCATCTCGTTTAGTTCCTTTAGTTGCACCGCTAACAAATACTGCATGATCTCCCAGTAATTCTACCAGCGCATGACCCGCAGCAACACGGTCAACCAGCACTAGTGTATTACCTGTTTGATTTACATTACCCACTAGTTTAGCTACAGTTTCCAGACGTTCTTTATTTTCCAACAAAAATTTTAGTTCGCTCTGATAATTACTAAATTCTGCGTGATCAACAAGTTGCACTATGTTCACATGACATTGTGCTAGTACTCCTCGATCTTGCAATTCACTGGCTGATAGTTGATTGGTAACAGGGCCTAGGCTGCATTTTAACGCTTGGTATTCGAAAGGTTCCTTGGGAACAGTACCGGTTAACCCCCAACGAATGGGGATACGACTCATTACCCCCGTTAATAATGTCTTAAGTGCGTCTGCTTTGGCCATATGAACTTCATCTACCATTACGCATACCACACCTTCTAGAAATTCGTGTATAGTAATATCGGCTTCGTAATTTTTGGTATTCTTTAGCAAATTATTTAAACTTTGCCACGTGCAAATAGTATGAGTTTTACCAATGTCTTTTCTGTCACCGAAGTAAACTCCCACATCTAATTCTAAACTTCGATAATCTCGTTCTGTTTGGGTCACCAATGACTTATTTGGGACGATTACTATTGTCCTACCATGTGTTTCACAGCGTTGACTTAATGCCGCTGTCATAATTGTTTTACCAGCACCAGTAGCAACTTCTTGAATAGATTGTGGATTTGCCAAAAAGTTGTTAATAATTTCAACTTGATAATCGCGCAATTTAATAGGCTGACCCGCAAGAGGATGACCTTCTCCCCACATAATATGGGAAAAGGTATCTTCATTTACACTCTCAAATATGAAATTGGTTGAGTAATCTCGTTGGTCATCGAGTTCAATGGTATAGTTAAAATTATCCAGAATGGGGATAATCTCAGGTAACAGGTTTACATATGAGCTACCTCCCAATTGGAAATACGCTACCTTACCGTCCCACCGTCCTAGCCTAACTGCTGGTTGATACCGTGCTCCTGGTACATCATACTTGAAGGTGTTAACTAGTTTTCGTCTAGCATCCAGATCAAGACCTTCAATTTTAATATTAACTTCATCCTTAACTACGATCGTGGCCGTTTTCATAGTTGCACATCTTCCATTCCCGCTGCTCTAAGTCGCACAACATGTCCTAACATAAAATTTTTGGATTCCAGTGATTTCATAATGCCCAAATAACGATTACGCAGTAGCGCAACCTCATTGATAAGTGTTTCAAAATCAATAACGTCGTCTTCACCATCAACATATTTTTCAGCATCTCGACTGGTTAATGCGCGAGCATAACCTTCTAAATATTTCTGAAAGAATTTTCGACGTATTTTTCGCAGTTGTAGATTAAGGAAGTTTAATACAGCTTCTATTTCTTGTAATTGGTTAAACCTATGTTCAGTAATGCCCGGTAGGGCGGTAATATTCTTTTCAATAATACCGCCTATCTGACAATCCTGTTTGGCTTTTGCGAGTTCGGCTTCATAGTGTGAAATAAAATCTGGTATCACGCTTAAATCAGCCGCAACACGACTATACCACATGCTTAGTCCTCATAACCGTCATCTTCGTCCCAGTCAAGGGTATCTTCTTCTTCTTCATCTTCTGGATGATCTTTAAGATAACTGGTAAGAGCTCGCTTAATATCAGAGTCACCTTTGAAGGTGTCCTTAATATCATCAGCAGAAATATCATTGTCAATTAATACTGATACTAATGTTTCTGCTGCTTCGTTGCGATCAACTGTGTTGACAAAACGTTTTAATTCGTTATAAATTTCTCTTGCTAAATCTACTGACATTGTTATTCCTCCGTGGTTATGTCTTCAGTACTTACTGTTTCTGGTTGTTTTCCAAAATTCTCCATGATTTTATCTAAACAACCATCTTCATTGGCTTCCCATTTTTTACGGAATTGTTTGATAACTTCACCGTCTGGGGTAGTGAATACTAGACTGTTGCCTTCTTTCTTCAGCATTTCGCGCTTCTCAGCTAAGTCTACCATGCCGCTGTATGGATTCATACCTGTTTCGTAAGGAATCTTGATTTGCATGCCTTCAAATGGCTTTGCATATCTAGTTTTCATAACTTTACATCCTGCACGAATACCCATTACATCAGAGATTTTGTTGCCATCTTCATCTTCTTTCAACTTCATTTTCTTCATAGCAACAACAATACTAGAAGCATAAATGAAACCTTGCCCGCCTGAAATTTTGTCATCTGGATCAAACATATCTTGACTTGCGTATGTGTGATTTGTACATACCATGCCAACATTATAACTGCCAAACATGTTTACACAGTTACGAACTAGTGACGTAAGTGCTTTAGGTTTACGACCCATGTCACCTTTCATATCACCATCATCAAACTGTTTAACATCGGTAGGAGTTAATAACATACCCAGTGAGTCAATAACAAATAGGACCTTGGGACGTTCGCCTTCTGCAAGCGTTTTATAATCACTCATAAATGTTGCGATCGTTTTAGCTACGTCATCAATCATAGCCATGTTAAGTTTAAGCAATTTGCTTTCATCAGTATCAACACCTAGTGCTTGTAACCAAGATTCATCTAGTGCATTTTCTGAGTCAATTAACACAACAAAAATGCCTTGATCTTGTGCGTTTTTAACAATGTTACCGGAACAAATATAACTTTTGCCTGCGCCGGATTCGCCTGCAAATACTGTTACTTTACCTAGTGGGATACCTTTATTAAAATCTCCACTGATAAGATAGTTTAAGGCATAATTGCCTGTTGAAATCCAATCTGTTGGATCGTTGTATCCGATAGACATACCCTCAATTGATTTGGTAATGTCGCGACGGAACTTACTGAAGTCGTAAGGCTTAGCCATTTTTATTCCTTTTCATATAATTTAAAATCTTTTCTAATTCATCTATAGTCATATTGGATTTAAGTTTATTTGCTCGCCAACTAATAATAAAAACATTACCTGGTACATATCCTAATTCTGGTACCAATTTATCTAAGGTTGCTTTATTTGGATTCCGCAAGTGATGTCCACTTTTGCCTCCCCATTCGTATATAAGTTTAATGCCCAATACCGGACAAAATTCAGGTTGTTCTATTTCATCATACTCTATAGTAAATGGTATCCTATTTTTTCTAGATACATTTCTGCGCTGGGTAAACTGTGTTAGCATAGTATTTTCAAGATTATGATACTGATCTCTATTACTATCATAATGTACAGTATGATGACATTCCATACATAAATGTCCTTTTACATACCTTTCCGATAAATGTCCGCGTTTACAAGGCTGTCCTGTAAAGTAAGTTTCCTTGCCTTCGAGTATTGCCAAATCGCGAGCTTTATTTGTTGGGGGAGCCACTTTAGTCCTTTTTGATATAGTAGATATAATAACATAAGGGGGTGGCCCTTATGTTATTGAACGGCTAACCGCTTATGTCTTTTGACGTGCCTTGATTCTGGCTAGAATATCTGCCGGATTCATTGGGGCAGACGCTGCCGCGGCTACTGGTGCGGCCGCTGCTGGTACATCATCGTCATCATCAAAACTATTAGAAGTAGCAACAGGAGTTGGTTTGGTAGGAACAAATTCTTCATCATCAGCTGGTGCTGCTGGTGTCGAAGATTGCGCTGCTGGTGCCTGCAAACCCGCTGGGCGGAAATACTGACCCCAACGTTCCGCATCGTAGCTCTGTCCATCAACCGAAGCTTCAAACATTTCGGCGATAACTTTAAGTTCGATATCAGTTGGCCGCTTTGGCAGAAATGATGACAGATCAAACAACCCATACTGGTCAATTGCCGCCTGTTCGACTGCTAGTAGAGCCGATTCTTTACGAGCCCATTTAGAACTGCTATAGTCAGCAAAGCCACCTTTTGAGCCCTTGGTAATACGGAAATCTAAGCCACGCAGATAGTCTGTTGGCAATTCTTCCAGCTCAGGATCCATCAATGCTGATTTGATTGATGTAAAGATTTGTGGTCCAATAATAAAACGACGGATTGGATTGTCAGGAGTCTTGTCGTCAGCGAGAGGATTCTCACGAACAAAACCTTGGAAAATGTAATCGCGTTTTTTCCAATATTTGCGGCCCATCTCTTCCATTGATTTATCTTTAAACCAATTGCGTACTTCGCTAAGAATTGGACAAGTGTCGCCCCACATTTCTACACATGGAACACGTACTTGTACTTGTTTTGATTCTACTTCGCCTTTAATGCCAGCGAATGGTAAACGAATCATCGCACGTTCTTGCCAAAAGAATGTGTTCTTTGAATTACCGTCTGGGATAAAGCGTAGTGTTGCGGCAGTGCCTTCTGCAATATTCCAGTGCGGATAAATTGCGTTGTCACCTTGTGATTGGTTTGTGTTTTTTGTTTCTGATTGTGCTAAACGAGCACGGATTTCTGCTAATGATGCCATTTTATGATGCCTTTCTAAGTTAAGTAAAATGTGATGCCTATCTAAATGATTAGATTATTAGTTGCTTGCCTAGTAATTATACACATCTAGGTCTGTGCTTACTACTAAAACGACAAACAAACTAAGTTTAAGTTTGCCGTTTTATTCGTATGTCTTATTTATCTATTTTGTAATTCCTGCTAGAAATTTAATGCGATCCATCATGTCTGCATCTCCGCCTTCCACAGATTGCATTCTGCCAGAGTGACCGTATGTACCAGCAAGTGCGCTGCGATCGCCTGTCGCTTCCATCATACTTTCTTCAAAGTCATCTGGACGATCTGAGTGATATCCTTGATGGTGATGGTACTCGGCTTCTTTATCTAAAGCGTCAGGATTTTCTTTTGCTGCCAATAATTTTTTAAGTTCAGCAATTCTTGCTTCGCGTGCTTTGCCTTGTTTCCATTCTCTGTGATCATCACTCATAGCGTAATAAGGATCATTGGCTGCGGCTATTTCTAATTTTGCTAATTCTTCTTCTGGTGATAATTCTGCTTGCGCAGGAGGTTGCCATTTGTCGACTGGTGCCTTACCCGCGTTGGCTAACACTCTCTTGGCATATGATACAAAGTTTTGGTCGTGTCCGCCAACCAATCTAGTAATTTTTCCAGAATTAGAAGTGACTATAACATCACCGCCACGCTCATCATAAGTACCGTGAGGTTTGCCGTCTACTGTGATTTCACCATTTTTAAATTTTATTGTATGCCCACCTTGCGCATATGATTTATTTTCTGTTACTACAACACCTGCTAGTTTTGTCATTTCACTTAGGGCATTTTGGTCTGGTGGTGCCGCTGCTGCTGGTGCTGTCGGGGCTGGCGCCGCTGTAGGTGATGCCCCAGTATTATCAGTTGATTTTGTCAGTTGTCCTAATACTTGTGCTATGGCAGGATTATCTTTTAATTCTTCAAGACGATCTTTAATAACTTTTCTGGCATCTGCGTCGGGATTTTCTTTAGCCAGTTGCTTTAATTTATTATTCAACTCTTTATCAACAAAGATATCACTCAACTGAGAAATAACATTGAAACCATCCGCACCCACTAACAATTCTTTGTCCAATAATTTAATCAGCTCAGCTTGTTGTTCTTTGGTCTCGGGAAATTTCTGTTCGTCAGAATCAGAGTCATCCTCCACTACAAAATTTACCCACTCTTCGAATATATTAGCTTCTTTCATTTTTTGTTCCTGTTGTAGTTTTGCCAGTAAAGGTAATGCTTGTTCAACACGTGAGTCGATATTTTTCTCAACAAACATATGACGTAGATCTTCAATAATAACATCTTCATCTGTTATCTCAGCTGGATCCCAGGATTCAAAATATTTTTTATAACCTGTTTTTGTGCATAGACTTTTTAAGTTGTATTGTAGTGTTTCGTAATACATGTTAGCACTTTCAACTAATTGTGCCGTATCGCCTTCAAATATTCTTCCCTGATTAGCACGTTTGAATCTACTGAGTAAATTCATTTCTTGAACTATAGTAACAATGTGATTACCACGAATATCGTAAGGTTTACCACCTTGTCTTACATGTTCCACCATGGCACGACCAGCTGATAGTTTAGTAAACGGTAATTTAAATCTTTCACCGTCGGCTGTTTCCACATACAGTGAGTCAATGTAGCGAAAACGAGCGTCATTTTCACCAATAACCCGCTTGTGTTTAATCATTAAACGTGCTTCTGTTTCGATGCCGTTCCAAGATTGTGTTTTTGTGCCGGCCCAGCTTTCGCTAAGAGCTGTTTGCCCTTGCATAGTATATTTTAATTTGCTTAAATCTTGGGCATTAAATCCGCCGGGTAAGTTCTCACGCACCGCAAAATTCTTTAACTGACTTAGGAAAGAAAACCAACCTTCCTTATCATCGGACTCCATAGTTTTACCCAGATTGTCCCCAAAGAAAAGAGTTAGTCCCTCGTTACCTATAGAAACAACCGCAGTCCCATAATTCTTATTTGACTGCCCTTTGTACTCGAAAGAGAAAGATACAGCCTCACTGGGAGGGACATCTTGTTTTTTGCCGCCGGCGGAAAGCCCCACGGGATTAAAATCTCTGGTTACGAGTAAATCATGTAAATGCTGGTTAACGTTGTCGGCTTCCATAATATATTATTTATGCTTAATACATTGTAGCGATAAAAGGCATTGGGAGTATCATACTTTCCCCAAAATCCCGCATTTGTGTATCCAAATCAGGGTGATAAGTTTGCAATAGAATCATCATACGAGTAACCAATATAGTGGCCATGACCAAATCATCAGCTGAACCATTCTTAGCTGCATAACCAACTCCAGCAGCCACAAATGTTTTAAGCTCGGAGATTAATGGACGACTATTGATTTTCATTTTATTAGTTTCTATCAATGTTTTCATTTTGGCACAAGCGGTCAGCTTATTCTTATGACTGGTATTGAATCCTTTTCGATATCGGCCGGCTCCACGAGTAGGATCTGACAAGAAATACCCCTTGATATTCTCCTCCCCGAACTGCTCAATAGATATCAGAGCTGCTTCTCCAATGGTATTGTTCTCCACAGAGTAGTATATTGACTGCTCATCCTTAGTGAATCCATAGATATATTTCACTATATCGGCAAGTATACGCACCTGTTCCGGAATAGGGGTTCTATTGTGTTTCCACTCACCTATTTGCTCAGTTGTATTGGCTTCAAAAATCTGGATAGCAGCAGTATCACCACCCGTACCTAACGATGGATCCAATCCCACACAGTACATCCTACCAGCTTCGGGCTGTTTATACCAACGCACCTGTGCAGTCTTGTAAACAGGTTCTATTCCCACTAAATCTATAAGTTTAGCCGGCGCAATCAGCGTTTCATCATTGATAATGAACTCACAATCCATCTCTCGACGGAAGCGATCCTCACCTAATTGTGAACGTTGCTCTGCTGCCCAGTTATCATCTCTATCAGGATGCTCGCGCCAGTAGCTGCGGAAAGCACGGAAGCCATTTATCCCCACTTGTTGCGGATTACCATGGCTGTCTTCCATTTTATTGGCACCTTTCCACAGTAAGGCAAACTGATCTTCGTCACTGTTCGGAGTAGAAGTTATGATACATTTACCACCAGTTGCTAATGTTGGACTGATTGACGTCCAGAATTCCTGCGCAACACTGGGTCGTACGTGTGCAAACTCATCCGCATACAGTAGTGATATACTCATACCACGACCAGTATTTTCAGTAGTTGTAGCCGATATAATACGTGACCCATTGTCAAAATCTATAGAGCCCAGGTTGTAATTAGTGGCGCCGGCACGAATATGATTGGGGCAAAGTTCATAAGCAAAACGAACACGCTTCATAATCTCCTGCGAACCATCATACTTGTGTGCTGATATAAGAATTGTTGAATCTGGTATAAACATAGCATACCATAACAGGTATCCTGCTGCTGACGTTGACTTGCCGGTCTGTCTGGGCATCATGGCAATGGCAAAACGATAGTTATGATACGAATCAATTAATCGTACTTGGTATTCAAATGGATTATACAATTGTCGACCCTGGGTAGGGTGTTGAATATAGAAAAAGTTGCGCATGAAGTACTCGGGGCCGGTTACCGGATCAGCACATAGCGCAAATTCTGCTAATTGTTGTTCTGTATATACTTCTTTTTTGTAGGGCGTTTTTGCCAACGCTTGTGAGTCATAACCCATATTATCTTCTCCGGGGGAAAAGAGCGTACCATGCAGGTGTACCTGGCCGTATGCCTGTGGCCTTTGCATATTCCAACTCTGGAGATATTTTAGCCTTTTGTCGCTCGGCGGTGATACGATTGTATTCGGCTAGTCTTGCTTGGCTACCCAATCCATCTAGTTGACCTGCGATTAATAATTCATGTATAGGGTCATCTGGTTCAAGGTAGCAATCATTGTCACTACTTTGAACCAGATTTTGTGTCGTGATTCTATATTGTTTAGTCATTAGTTGCATTCGGTCCACATTTAGCTCGTTTGGCATTGGTCAATGCTCCGAAATCCACGGGCCATTCTTTACCTGGTGCTAACTCCACTGCGTTTGCTGGAAAAGCATACTTAACTCCGGCTGTTTGCATAAGCTGTGCTACTGATACCCGAAATTTAGTTAAGTCGTTACCTAGATTAGGATAAGGCGCAACATGCGGAAATTCCCAAGCGGCAACTTCATTAGTTTGATTATTAATTACAATCTTATAGAAACCATGCGGAACGATTACACCTTTGCCAATTGTTTTATCTCCTGGGCCATATAATCCACCTGATATAACAGTATATGATTGGTTATGTTGTACCACCCATCCACGTACTGAAGTTTCTAGTAATTTCCATATACCACGATTTAATGATCCTGCTTGTGGGCTCATGTTAGTCATCAAGAACGATTCAAATTCAACTTGGGGATCCCAGCTTAGATCGCCATCCGGGGCCATATGTCCTTTGTCATAATTCGTCCCTACATAGTCTGCTGGCGTAGCACCATTCGGCACACTTTGGTCCGGGGCAAACGCATTAGTGCGGGCTACACATCCTAGTGCATTAGGGGGAGTCAGTTCATACATTACAAACTCCGGTAACTTAGCTGCTACATCGTAGCCAACTAGGTACGCTTGTCTACAAATTGGTTGTATAGGTTTAACACTTTCTGGAAAACCATAAGGCGCATGTACCTGACATGATTGCACAGGATTAACTGGACGTTGATTCCAGGCAAATATAGTGGATGGCAGTACTGATAATAATAGTATAAAAATTAATTTTTTCATGGTTGTATAATCCTTTATGATCTCGGTGGTTTAAAGCGTTGTCCATTTTTTTCCCATTCAGCTTCGGCTTGTCGTCGTATTGCATCTCGTTCTGCTTCGGCCTTGGCGTCGGCTGCTCTGATCTTGGGCAATTCATTTTGATACCAATCTATGTAGCTGAGTGCTGTGTTATTTAAGTACCATGCAACATCTTTATATGTTTTTAATTTTTCAAACGCCTTGGGATCTATTTTTCTAAATGGTCCATCTTTTTTAGCTATCAGTGTTTTGTTCTCTTTGCCTGCAAATTTAGTGAAAAATTGCTCCAGATCCAGCTGATAATATGTATTACAATCGAATATTAGTTCGTTGTTAATAAATTCCTGGGGCCAAGCATGTACATAAGTCGCCGCCCATTTTTCTGCTTCGTCCACCATTGCGCCTGTGTTATTCTGCATGCGAAGTCTTTCTTCTTCTGAAGGATCCGACAGCTTTTGACCGCCTAGATCTACAATCCTAGGACTCCAGTAAGGTGTAACATCATCCACGGGAATAAAGATACCGGCACGACCATGGAATTGAAATATGTCGGTATGCGGAGTCATCTGTGTGAATACTGGATATTTTATGTCCAATAGGCTTAATATTGCATCCTGTCCTCGTTTACCCATACCGCCTTTTATTCCGGCAAACTGAGTGTCACTATTATCTACTTTAAGTAGCAATACTTCCGACACTCTATGTTTGAATGCACGGAATAACAGCGGGTGGTTGCCTATTCGTTCACATAGCTGGGCAGCTACCTTGATACGATTTTTAAAATGTTCGATATCATCAGCACGATTAATTAACTCTGATAAAAATTCTTTTACTCTCATCTTCTTTTGTAACCCTTGAATCCCGTAACAGGACTTATTTTATGTATGTCATTTGGTTCAGTTGATTTTGAGGTGGTTACACCTGTTGCAGAATCTGTGGGAATAGTTTTTATAGCTGCATCAATCATTTTTTGTTCTGCATCAGTGTAGGCATGCACAGTATTATATTTTTCAACCCAGCTAGATTCATCTACCCCATCTATTTTTTTATCATTTACACCATCGGCAGCTGCCATAGCCATGCCTAATCGATTTATATAATAAATTCTATCATATCCGCCAGGATCACGAACTAGGGTAGATGCCTTCATTGGATTTGAATGACCTGTTGGCAAATCACCTATATTTTCAGTAATAAATTCTTTTGCTCTCATTATCTTGGATATCCTTTAAATGCTAGCACAGGACTTGTTGAATCTGTATCCGGGGGTTCGCTTGATGTTTTGGTAGTTATAGCAGTACCTTTAACACCTAATGTTTTAGCCGTGGCATTTAAAATATCAGCATCGGCTTGAGTGTAAGCTACCGTTACAAATTTTTGTGCAGTCGGGCCTGTTTTTTTCATTCTAAAAGAATCTTTATTATAGGGTTCACCGGCTGCTGCTACCATAAAACGCCATTGCATATATGGGTTTGAATTGTCTAAATCATTGTACCTTTGCATGTCAGGAATAGTATCCCGTTGCTCAGTATCAAATACTTCCGACGAGGCCGACTCGCGTATAAATTCACGGGCTCGCATAATTAGCCTTGCCCGTTTACACCAGCTGTCGCAGATGAAGCAGTCCCTAATTCACGAGCTGTAAAATTAGCACCAGTAATAGTTAAATAATTTCCTGCGCCAACATAAATTTGTTGGCGAGCATTGGCTGCAACTTGTGGCGCAGCTGAATACAGGTTGCCGTTAGGAGGTGTTGTTACGGTAAACACATTAGTAGCATTTGCCGTAGCATTAGCACTGATCGTCACACTGGTAAATGGAATCTGTGAAGCTATAGTTGCCCCGCCTGGAATTCCTGTGCCAGAAATTGCACTACCCACAGGTAATGCCATTGCTGCACTAGTAGTAATAACTTTACTAAGATTAGCAGTAGTGCCACTAAATGTAATTTGTGGAGGTAATGCAGCCTGATAAATGTTGTATGTAACAGCGGTATTGCCTGTTACAATTTCACATTTATCAGTGTACCAAAATACATTGGATGCTGATGTTAGTACATTTGCTTGTGACATTTATCCTTCCTTATTTTCTATCGTAGCAATAGTCTTGTATAAATCCATCATACGTTCGCCTTCAGTTACATGACTATGTAAACGTTTGACTTGACTTGCCACAACAGGTGTTGTTGTCTGACCAGTTGACTTAGCACCGTTTAATCCACCTGAAAGATTTTGTGTCATCATCTTTGTATCGGCCGTAACCTGATTAGTTGGATAGTCTGGAGCGTTTTTTGTAACCGGAGCAACAGCTTCTGCAATACCTGCTAACTCACGCAAACGTTGGTTTTCTGAGTTACGCTGGATTGATTCCGACGTTGGTGCATCAGGGCCGGTATATTTCTCTTCCTTTTTATTTCTGTCACCAGGGTTGTTGGTTAAATTTAATTTTACCCACTGATTCCTTCTTTGGGCCCAGCTGTAGGCCGTACCATTAATCCAATATCTTTGTGCTTTGTTGGCATCTGCAGGAATATCCGCAGGTCCACCTGTCCTAGGTGATGTAGATGCGTCCTGTGATCCTTGATCAACCGGATTCCCAAAAGGATCGTATGATTGTT
>TBL_comb48_EPIDRAFT_1000801_pt1 | contig 24350 bp, 27 predicted proteins | sample TroBogEpilimnion_37_FD_10681 | JGI IMG/M metagenome (IMG submission 10681) | reverse complement strand
AATCGGGCGAAGCAGATTGATGCCAGGCACATCAATGCCGGTCTCCTCGATAAACGCCTCAATCCTGCCGGGCAGGTCAAGGGTATCCTCATCAAGGCCATAAATAAAACTGCCATAGACGCAAATGCCTGCTTGACGTATATTTTTTATGCACTCCACCTGACGGCTTGAAGGGTTATGAAATTTCTGATGGGCATGGTTACTGCCATCGTCGAGGCTTTCAATTCCAACAAGAAGAGCACCGCACCCTGAACGGGAAAAAGCTTCCAGCAATTTCGGTTTTTCCCCCAGTGCCGTTGTGGCCTGCCCTACCCAGTTGATTCCAAAGGGTATAAGTTCAGTGAACAGTTTTTCCGCATAGGAATCGTCGGCATTGATCGTATCGTCCAGAAAGAAAAATATTCTTTTATCCTGTTTGAGAAATGCTTCAACCTCCCTGAGAACCGATGGAATGCTCCTGTGCCGAAGCTTGTGGCCGTTCATGACATGCACATTGCAAAAATCGCAGCTGTATGGGCACCCACGGGTAGTCTGCACTACATTGGTGGTAAAATAGTTTTGGATATCAAGCGCATATTTGTCAACAAAACGATCAACTGAAAGATCAGGAAACGATGCAACACTGTACTCAGCTTTCAAACTATCACTGAGAAGGTCTTCCTGCACGTGTGTCCAGATATCGTCAGCCTCCCCGATAACCAGTACATCGGCATGATCGCGGCACTTCTCAGGAAATATGGTCACATAAGGGCCGCCAAGCACAACTTTTATCCCTTTTGAACGAAGCGCACGGGCAAGTTCAAATGCAGGCTTCACCGCCCCGGTCTGCACGCTGATGCCGACTAGATCCCAGGGACAGTCGAGGGGGATTTTTTCGAAACGAAGATCGCAGATGGTCTGACTCACGCCGGGCACCCTTTGAGAACTGAGAATCATCAAAGCAAGAGGGGGAATGGCAAACTGCGCACGCCGGATAACATTACTCAAAACACTGTCCTTCAGTGAACTGAAAAAACTTTGTTCTGAAGAGGCTTTGTCCAAAAGAGACGTTCCGTCAACACCACTGTCAGCCTGAATAAAAACGAGCAGCACCTGCCTGTCATGTTCCATATCGCCCTTCATCAGTTAATTCTGCCTGTACGTGCAAGTTCCTGCAGTTTTTTCAGCTCAAGCAGTGCCTCAATCGGGGTGAGTCGATCAAGTTCGATAGACTCAAGAGCGTTGCGGAGAAGAGCATCAGACTCTTCAAAAAGGCTGATCTGCAGACTTTTGATTTTTGGTGGACGGTTCGTGGGTATTTCAATGTCGCGCTTCTCCATCCCTGCAAGAATCTCTTTAGCACGGGAGATGACTTCAGCAGGCATTCCAGCCATTTTAGCCACCTCGATACCGTAACTGTTGTCAGTGGAACCCCTGACAATCTTCCGTAAAAAAACAACACTGTCGGCAGTTTCGACGACAGTGGCGTTGTAATTTACAACACCTGGAAGACGGGTTTCGAGTTCGGCAAGCTCATGGTAATGCGTTGCGAACAAGGTCCTGGCCTGAATGGAATGGGATATATATTCGCTCATTGACCATGCTATCGACATACCATCAAACGTGCTGGTTCCCCTTCCAATTTCATCAAGCAGCAGCAGGCTGCTGGTCGTAGCGTTGTTGAGAATACTTGCCGCTTCATTCATTTCCACAAGAAAGGTGCTTTCACCGGAGGTTATGTTGTCCGAAGCGCCAACCCGTGTAAAAATCCTGTCCACAAGCCCGATTTCAGCCCGCTCGGCCGGAACAAAACTTCCAGCCTGCGCAAGCAGCACAATAAGGCCTGTCTGGCGCAAAAACGAACTTTTTCCAGCCATATTCGGGCCGGTTATGATCAGCATTTTCTGCTTTTCATCCATCAAACAGTCATTCGGTACATATTGCTCATCGGCACTCATCATTCTTTCAAGTACCGGATGACGACCATTGACGATAACAAGTTTTTCATGCCCCCTGATCTCGGGCTTGCAATATCCGTATTCGGCGGCAGAGAGTGCAAAGGAGCAGAGCGAATCTATTTCGGCAATAATAACAGCATTTTCCTGTATGTCAGAAGCGTGCTCAGCTATCATTGCACAAAGATCATGGAAAAGCTGAACCTCAAGAATCAGGCTTTTTTCTTCGGAATTGAAAATTTTTGCCTCATACTCTTTTAACGCAGGAATAGTATAACGTTCAGCATTGACAAGTGTCTGCTTTTTTTCATAATAAGCAGGCACCTTATCGCGATTCGCATGGCTTATTTCGATATAGTATCCGAAAACCTTATTGAAACTGACCTTAAGCGATGAAATCGACGTGCTTGCCCGTTCCTGCTGCTGAATCTCCATAAGACGGTCCTTAGCCGTGGAAGCAATAGAGCGAAGCTCATCAAGATCAGCATGATAGCCTATACGGATATAACCCCCGTCACGCATTGATGCACCTGACTCAGGATCAATAGCCTCCTCAATACGCCCGGCAAGTTCCTGGAGAGGACTTAACGAAGCTGCAAGCATACGAAGCCTCGCCGAATCTGCATCGTCAAGCAGTTCCTTAAGGAGAGGAATGACTGAAAGTGAAAAACCAAGCTGACGGACCTCCCTTGGAATAGTGCGGAAAGTTGCAATACGAGAAAGCGAGCGCTCAAGATCATTGATTCCTGATAACTGTTCAGCGAGGCAATCCCGCAATACCTTCAACTCAGCAAGTTCTTCAACTGCATCAAGGCGCATCTGGATATCTTCAACTCTCTTCAGCGGCCTCTGCAGCCATCGGCGGATAAGGCGCGCACCCATAGGATTTCGTGTACGGTCCATCACTTGGAGAAGACTGCCATTCAGTGTGCCATCCTGCATTGAAGAGATAATTTCAAGATTCCTCTTGGTCTGCAGATCGAGCGTCATATACTCACTGCTGTGCAACTCACCGATCCGGGTAATATAAGCAAGGCTGTTCTGCCGGGTCTCCTCAAGATATTGAAGAATAACACCCGCGGCCACTTTGCCTGCACGGTTCCCCTCTATGCCAAACCCTTTGAGGGAGTGCGTCTTGAACTGCCGTAATAAAACCTCCTGCGTCTGATCTTCAGTGAACATCCATGCATCAAGTTCAGAAACAAGAGTCTCACGAGAGAGCACTTTTTTCAACTGTTCAGACCGTTCTCTCGCGGCAGCAGAAACCAGGACTTCCGACGGGTGAAGCGAAAGGATAAAATCAGGGAGCTCATCGGGCTGAAACGAAGCAATTCGGAATTCAGCTGTCGTTACGTCAATAAAGGCAACACCGGCAAATAGCATCCTGCCCTCTTTGAGATAAGCAACAGCACAAAGATAGTTGTTGTGGCGATCATCAAGAATCTTGTCGCTGTAGGTAATGCCAGGGGTAACAATATCAGTAATTTCACGACGGACAATCCCCTTGGCCGAGGCGGGATCTTCAACCTGGTCGCAAATCGCAACCTTGAATCCTTTTTTGACAAGTTTGGCAATGTACCCTTCACTTGCATGATGAGGAAATCCGGCCATCGGTATTTCAGCAGAACGCTTTGTCAAAACAATATTCAATGCGGCTGATACCTGACAAGCATCGTCAAAAAAAGTTTCATAAAAATCACCGACTCTGAAAAGCAGCAAAAAATCGGGGTAGCGTTCTTTTACCTCCAGATACTGGCGCATCATTGGAGAATGCTCTTTCTGCGCAATACCCTCTTCTCTGCTCATTGTGTAATAATCAGTTATTAAACCCGTTAAACCTGAACAACAACACCAGCTTCAAGAAAAAGAAGCTGCTGCAGCTCAACTTAATAAACAATATCCGGAATTGCGCTCTTACGCTTGACATGTGGTATAGAAAAAAGTATGTTCAGGAAGAAGTTTGCGGGGTAATGCTTCGAATTTTGAACCTATGTTTTTTCATACAATACTGCGGTTTCTGCACATCGTATGTTTTGCTTCCTGGTTTGGCACTGTCATGGCATCGCTCTTCTTCCTGAAAGCCGTTGAAAGCAAACTTACAGGCAATAACGGCAACCACACAGAGTTTGCTGCGCTTCTAAAGCGGTTTATAAAACTGGAAACAAAGGTTGCAGACGTTGCTGTCATTGGAGTAATCCTCTCCGGCATCATGCTTGCCGTTTTTTACCATGGATGGACAATCTGGGTTTTTGTAAAATCACTTCTTATCGTTCTTCAGGTTGCCCTGACTATCGGTTATATAATACGTTCAGTCCGCATCCTCTCCTATCCATGTTCGAAGTCAGAGTATGCAAGCTGGTACCGTCTCTTTGGAATTTCTCTCACCATGTTTGCACTGGTGCTCATTGTCACCTTTTTTCTTCTTTGAAGCCAGCAGAACTATATGCGCTTTGGAATTTGATTTTCAGGTAATTAATACTATATTTGAGACCTTTATCACTAAAATATTTGTACACGATGCAGGCCCTGATCAAGATTTCCGATAAACAATTTCTGGTAAAACAGGGGGATAGGCTTTTCGTCCCTAAACAAACAGCTGCAATTGGCGATACCGTGGCCATCACATCCATAGCTGCAATTGACGGAGCCAACACTGTTTTGAACCCTGCCGGCAGCATTCAGGCAAAAGTTCTGGGTCATGTCAAAGATGACAAGGTCATCGTTTTCAAGAAAAAACGCAGAAAACGCTACCAGTCAAGAAACGGTCACCGTCAACAGATGACTCAGATCGAAATTATTTCGCTTTAAACAAAATTCAGGTTCTTTAACGTTAATTTTTTCTCATGGCTCATAAAAAGGGTGGCGGGTCGACAAAAAACGGTCGCGACAGTAATCCGAAATATCTCGGAGTTAAAGCTGCAGGTGGCTCAACTGTAGCTGCAGGCACAATCATTGTTCGTCAGAGAGGTACCGTTATCAAGCCGGGCGACAATGCCGGATTAGGACGCGATCATACAATATTTGCTCTTATTGATGGTGTCGTTACCTTCCGCAACGGACGCAATAACAAGAAACAGGTCAACATCCTCCCTTGCTAATATTAGCGCAAATGAAATAAGCCTGTATGAAATAAAAGCTGCCTTTTTTCAGGCGGCTTTTTTTATTATAAGGTCATTATATGGTCTACTATGACAAGAACTTCTGAACACTATAAATAAATTTACCTCTTATGAAAATCACCGTTATCGGAGCAGGAAATGTTGGAGCGACTGCTGCTCTTCGCATTGCTGAAAAACAGCTCGCAAAAGAAGTTGTTCTGATTGACATCGTCGAAGGAGTTCCACAAGGCAAGGCTCTTGACATGTATGAATCAGGACCCGTCGGTCTTTTCGATACACATGTTTCAGGTTCAAATGACTACAAAGATTCCGTTGACTCTGATATTGTCCTGATTACTGCCGGACTTGCAAGAAAACCCGGTATGTCAAGAGAAGATCTCCTGATGAAAAATGCCTCAATTATCAAGGAAGTCACAATCCAAGTCATGAAATACTCACGGAATCCGATTATCGTGATGGTTTCAAACCCACTTGATGTGATGACCTATGTTGCCCAGAGAACAAGCGGACTACCGAAAGAACAGGTTATCGGTATGGCCGGTGTTCTTGACACTGCACGCTTCAAAAGCTTTATTGCTGAGGCATTGGATGTTTCCATGCAGGATATCAGTGCATTGGTACTCGGGGGACACGGTGACTCAATGGTACCAGTAGTGAAGTATACCAATGTCGCCGGTATACCGCTAACTGAACTGTTACCACAGGATAAAATCGATGCACTTGTAGAACGGACAAGAAATGGAGGTATTGAAATTGTAAACCATCTGAAAACCGGCTCTGCATTCTATGCACCGGCTGCTTCCGCCGTAGAGATGATTGAAGCAATCGTCAAAGACCGCAAGCGTATTATCCCCTGCACAACCCTTCTTGAAGGTCAGTACGGAATCGACAATGTTTTTTGTGGTGTCCCGGTCAAACTCGGCAAATGCGGCGTTGAGCAGGTTCTTGAAATCAACCTTTCTCCTTCTGAACTTGAGGCCCTGCAGCAATCTGCTGCCATCGTTCAGGAAAACTGTAAAAGCCTTGCAACGTTACTCGGATAAGCTCTGAAAAATTATCATGAAAAAAGCGGCTGTAAAGCCGCTTTTTCATGATCAGATGTCCCCCATTACATCTGATCAATCTCACTGGCGTGAGAAGTTACAACAGTATAATTACAACTATCGCGCCAAAATAGTAAAAGGCTCAATCAATATATCTACTAACTAAATATATTACAATAAGTTAAAATAAATATTAATACATATTCTCATTTAATCCCCAGATCAGGGGAAAACGTTTTTTGAAACGATCTGTCTCAAATTATTGAACATCATACAAATATGGTACATCTGTCTATCCCTTAAAAAGATAACACTGCTGGATCAACGTTGTCTCAAATACCCGGCAACTCAGGCTCTTCATGAGTAATGCAGTGAATTGCCCCAAGCCCCCAGACAAGATCGGAACAATCGATACCAATAACGTTTCTTTCAGGAAAACATCCCTGAAGTATCTCAATAGCTGAAGAATCTTGAGAACATCTGTAGGTGGGAACAAGAACGACAGTGTTGGCGATATAGAAATTTGCATAACTTGCGGGAAGACGATACCCGCTGAAATAAACCGGAGAAGGCATGGGAAGTTTCAACACATCGAAATGATTGCCATTCAGATCGGTATATCGCTGAAGCCTTTTCAAATTCTCCTGCAATGCCTCATAATTCGCGTCAGAAGTATCTTCCTCAACAGCAATAACTATGGTCGTTTCATTGACAAAACGAGCCATATCGTCCACATGGCCATCTGTATCGTCACCGACAATGCCATCGCCAAGCCAGAGAACTTTTTCAATACCAAGATACCTGCAGAGTTCCTGCTCTATCTCTTCACGACTCAATGATGGATTGCGGTTAGGATTCAGCAGACAAGCCTCACTCGTCAACAGAAGACCTTTTCCATTTACATCAATAGAACCCCCTTCAAGAACCATCCCAGGTGAAACAAAAGGCAACTGCTGCAACGATGCAATCCTTTCAGGAACTGCATTATCATCAGCATAAGATTTATATTTTTCCCCCCATGCATTATAATCCCAGTTGACAATAATTTTCTCAACCCTGCCATCTGTTCTACGAAAAACAAAGTTCGGACCATGATCCCTGCACCATGCATCATTGGTTGGAATCCAGTGAAAATAAATGCGCTCCAACTGAATCTGCTGATGACGCGAATTGCACAGCAATGCATAAACCTCGCGCTCCATTGCTTCATCAAGAACATTGATATGTACCTCCTCGGACGAGCTCAACCAGGATATAATTTCCACAAACACCGCAGGAACAGGCTCAAATTTGCCCGGCCACGTTGCAAGCCTGTGAGGCCAGGAAAGCCAGGTTGCCTTATGCAATGCCCATTCAGGAGGCATGAAATAACTATACTCTATCATAATTATTCAATCAATCAGTTCAGGATTTTGCATGATAACCGGAAGAGAGCTCTCTGATACGCATAATTCGCTGGATTACCGGAGGATGGGAGTAGTTGAGGAAAACATACAATGGATGCGGTGTCAAGTTCGAGAGGTTATTGCGTGACAACTTTTTCAGTGCATCGCCGAGAGCAGCGCCATATTCATAAGTCGACACAGCAAAATAATCCGCCTCATACTCATGCTTTCTTGAAAGAACCTGTATAAAAACAGAAAGTATCCACTCTACAGGAGTGTAAAGGAGTGAAAAAAAGATCAAGCTACCATATACGGAGAGATCCTTCATGAAAAAGGCATCAAATAACAATCGGTTATTCATAAAAAGAGAAAGAAGAAAAAAAAGCACACCAAGATTGCCGAGACTCAGAATCATATTGACAATGATATGCTTTTTTTTGAAATGACCTATTTCGTGGGCAAGAACAGCAACCAGCTCAGAGACTGGATGACTCGTAATAAGCGTATCAAACAGGGCTATTCTTTTGCGCTTTCCGAACCCTGTAAAAAAAGCATTTGCTTTCGCTGAACGTTTTGATCCATCAAGAACATAAATACCGGTAAGTGGAAATTGCACCTTGTCTGCATAATGCATTATGGCACTCTTCAAGTCGCCCTCTTCAAGAGGCACAAACTTGTTAAAAAGCGGCATAATCCAGGTCGGAGCAACATATTGAAGCAACAGAGAAACGGCTGTAATCCCACCCCATGCCCATAGCCATGCCATCTGCCCTGTCTCTTCAAAAAACCAGAGCACTGCTCCAAGCAAAGGGGTTCCGATAAGAAGAGCAAGGAAAAGCGTTTTGAGGATATCTACCGCAAAAACCTTTGGTGTGGTTTTGTTAAACCCGAATTTCTCCTCGATGACAAACGTTTTATAAATACTGAAAGGCAGATCGATCAACGATTGCGTCAGCAGAAGAATACCGATATAAAGAACCCCTGCAGCAACGTTATGTAACCCGTACCCCCTTAAAAAATGGTCAAGCAGATTAAATCCGCCAAGAAACCAGAACAGAAAAAGCACAGAGAGATCAAGAGCAGCTTCAAACAAGGAAAAAACAGTTGAAACGCGTAAATATTCCCGTGATTTCCTGTACGCATCCTCATCAAACACTCCTGCAAACTCATCTGGAAGTGCAGCTTCAGACGCCTTGAGATTCAGAAGTTCTGAAACCAGTTTAACAAGAAAAGTAATGACCAGCGTACAAAAAATAACAGCACCAAAAATGTTCATAACTAAAAAATAATTTATAAAAAAAGAGCGATCAACTGTCAGGATCGCTCATCACTTCATTCGTCAAGAAACCGCTTCTGCAATTCCCCATAGGTTTCGATCCGCCGATCGCGCAAAAAAGGCCAATGCGACCGATAATACCCTATACGACTCCTGTCGCATACAGCAAGAAGAACAGTTTCATCATGATGCGAAGCTTCAGTCATGATTTGACCAAACGGATCACAGATAAAACTGTTGCCCCAAAATTCCAGTTCGTCCTCAATTCCAACCCTGTTGGCCGCTGCGACAAAAACCCCATTAGCTATGGCATGGCTCATTTGTATAGTTTTCCATGCCTCCTTCTGCGTACGACGCACTTCAGGGGAGAGTTCTGTCGTTGCCCACCCAATTGCAGTTGGAAAAAAAAGAATTTCTGCCCCCTTGAGTGCAGTAACCCTTGCAGCTTCAGGGAACCACTGATCCCAGCATATCAAAACGCCAATCGTGGCATAGCGGGTTTTAAACACTTTATAGCCTAGGTCACCGGACGTAAAATAAAATTTTTCATAAAATCCTGGATCATCAGGAATATGCATTTTACGATACTTGCCAAGATAGGTACCATCCGCATCAATGACAGCGGAAGTATTATGAAACATACCCCTTGCTCTTGCTTCAAAAAACGAAGCTACAAGCACCACCTCAAGCTCACGCGCAATCTCCTGCAGCACAAGAATTGATGGTCCGGGTATCGGCTCGGCATAAGCAAACGCATCATAATCCTCGGTCTGACAAAAATAACGGGTGGTGAACAGCTCCTGTAAACAGATAATCCGGGCACCTTGAGATGCCGCCTCCCGTATTTTTCCACAGGCTTTAACAAGATTTTCAGCTGGATCACGTTGTGCTGAGGTTTGAACAAGCGCTATGGTAACAGTATCGGAAGGCATAAAAAGAAGGCATTTATTGAATAAGAAGTCCAGCGGCTAGAAGGATCCCATGAAGAGTCATCAGCTTTCCTGTACCAGCCAGAACATTGTTCAGCTCTCTGCCCTCGCTGGCATAGAGAACCTTGATCATCCTGAAGGCGAGTGGCACCGAAAGAAAAGTAAGAAAAGCCCATGGTGAATAACCATTCAGCCATAAAATAACTGGAACAAGATAAGCAACAACAGTTAATGCGATATAAAGTCTTCGAGCCCACTCTCCGCCAATGCGGGCAGGCAGGGTCATTTTTCCGACCTTACGGTCAGTGGCAATGTCGCGTATGTTGTTAACAAGAAGAATATTGACCGAAAAAGAGCCTGGTACCACAGCTGCGATAAGAACAGAAAAAGAGAGATTGAGAGCCTGTACATAATAGGTGCCTCCCACGGCCACCAACCCGAAAAAAATAAAAACGAACAGATCGCCCAGGCCGGAATAGGCTATCGGATATGGGCCTCCAGTATACGCCCAGGCAAAAAGGAGAGAGAGCATCCCTATAACGAAAATGGGCCACCCCGCAGTGTAAACAAGATAAAGACCAAGCAGAAAAACCCCGCCAAGCAGGGTAACCGATACCTGTATCATGGTTTTTTCACTGATAATCCCGGCAGCGACCGTTCTTGTCGGACCAAGCCTTTCGGCAGTATCTGCCCCTTTTCGAAAATCATAAATTTCATTAATGAAATTGGTTGCCACCTGAATCCCAATCGCACAAATAAGGGCTACAAGAGCTGGCAGCAAGCGAAAGCTACCGGCAGCAGCAGCAAGAGCAGACCCCAGAACAACCGGCACGGCCCCGGCAGGCAGTGTTTTTGGGCGGATTGCAAGCATCCATGCCTGCAGAGATGAACGTTGTGACAAACTGGTTTCAGCAGTTTTAAGATGCATTCTTGTTTTCCTTTGCCTTTTTAAGGCTGCTGAACGTATGCCTGATCTTTTCGCCAGGCTTGATATAGGTTAAACTATGACGCACAGCCATTGCAGCATCACTTAACCCTGTCTGGATAATTTTAAGTTTTCCCGAATAATAAGCGATATCACCGGCGGCATAGAGCCCGTCAACTGATGTTTTCATATGACTGTCAACAACAAGAGCATTATCGGTCAGTTCAAGGTCCCATTCAGCAAGGGGACCGATATTGGACTTGAAACCTATCAATAGAAGCAGTCGGTCGGCTTCAATTCGATGTATTTTGCCGTTCTTTGAGCGAAGATGAACTGCTGTAAGCACCCCGCACTCGGTATCAACAGCCGTCACCTCGGTATGCAGAAAAACATCGATACTTCCGTTTTCCTTAGCCTCTATAACTTCCCTTGCAGTCTTGCCATGCCCCTGAAATTCATGCATACGATGAACAAGAGTTACTTTTGCAGCTGTGTTCAACAGCCCGACAGTCCAGTCGAGCGCCGAATCTCCACCACCGACAATAACAACCCTTTTACCTGCAAAATCTATGACGTTCTTGACCGCATAATACACAGAAGTACCCTCAAGATGATCAATATTACTGAGCTGAGGCAACTTGCGAGGCGAAAAAGCTCCCAATCCAGCTGCTATCAGCAACGCTCTCGAAAGAAAGACTCTGCCTGAGGATACGGTAACCTCAAAGGAACCGTCGGCAAGTTTCCGGTATCTGGTAACCGTCTCACCAAGAATAACTTCCGGATTATACCTCTCTGTCTGCTTCCATAAACTTTCCACGAGACTGGCAGCAGGAACTTCCTGAAAGCCGGCAACATCGTAAATGTGTTTTTCAGGATAGAGTGCTGCAAGCTGCCCCCCAAGTTGAGGCATGCTTTCAATAATCCTGCAGCTGATATTGTTCATGCCACACTGAAATGCAGCAAAAATTCCTGTAGGACCACCACCAACGATGGTGAGATCACGTATCTCTTCACCGCCCTCAAAAAAAAGTTTGTTTATGGTCATTGGCTCGAGAATACCGGATTACTGGATATTATCCTGACTATGAGCTTTTTCAGGCCCTGAATTTTTCAGATAAATCATTCCTTCAGGGTCAACCATGCCATAAAGAATAGTCATCAGATGCCCCTGTTCATCAAGCTCATGAATCTCCACATGTATTGCATCCCGTTTCCTGACCTGGTTTCCTTCGTTATCCTTGAAATAAAAGAGTGCCTTGACTCCTCCATGGGGAGTAGTTCCCTCAAACTGATAATTTCCATCCTCAAGTTCGTCAAGAGCACAGCCCTTAGAAGACGAATCTATAGGACAGGAAGCACACTGAGAGTAAAAACCTTCCGCTGATTCAGCGAATTCACAAATAGGAAATTTCATAATCTCTCGTTTTATTTCGTCGGAATAGTGGTGCCTGCAAATATAGACATTTAAAAAATTATTGTTGTAGAGTTCAAACTTTATTGATTTCTTAAGTCACGGTTTCAATAACAGAATTAAGCACCATAAGTAATGTTAGCCAAACGGATCATACCCTGTCTCGATGTTCGTGACGGAAGAGTTGTAAAAGGAATCAACTTTGAAGGATTAAGGGATGCCGGGTCCATCCTTGAACAGGCCCGGTTTTATAACAATGAACTGGCTGACGAACTTGTTTTTCTTGATATTTCCGCATCCCTTGAATCCCGGAAAACAACACTTGAAGAGGTGTTGAAAGTTTCCGGAGAAATCTTCATTCCGCTCACCGTCGGCGGCGGAATCAACTCCGTCGAAAGAGCTAAAGAGGTTTTCCTGCACGGTGCCGACAAGGTGTCTGTAAATACCGCAGCTGTAAACGACCCATCACTGATTACTCGCATTGCAGAAAAATATGGATCACAAGCTGTGGTGGTCGGTATAGATATTAAAAAAACAGAAACCGATTACCTTGTCCATACCCATTCAGGAAAAATACCGACACGCTATGAAGCACTTGAATGGGCACATATCGTTCAGGAACTCGGCGCAGGTGAAATTCTGCTGACCAGCATGGACCGGGATGGCACCAAAGAGGGTTATGACAATGATATTCTCCGCAGGGTATCAATGTCAGTACATATTCCCGTCATTGCATCCGGCGGTGCAGGCAATCTGGAACACCTCTATGAAGGCTTTACCAAGGGCCATGCCGACGCAGCACTTGCTGCCTCTATCTTTCACTTTCGGCAACACTCCATCCGTGAAGCTAAAGAATTCCTCAGGAACAAAGGGATTCCTGTCCGGCTTTAAATATATCTCTCAAAACTCAATCAGTTACATCTTTCTCAAGCCGCTCGCGGATATCGAGTAACTCCTTACGGCGTTGTGCGGTAGCCTCGGGATAAGATAACTTGAGTTCCGTCAACGTCTTCAAAATAAGTTCCGAAACAATGAGCCGGGCATTTTTTTTGTCATCAGCAGGAACAACATACCATGGGGCATGTTTGGTACTTGTTGCTCCAAGGCAAGACTCATATGCCAGCATATACTCTTTCCAGTATTTTCTCTCCTCAATATCGGCGACACTGAATTTCCAGTTCTTAGTCGGTGCATCTATTCTATCCAGAAATCGTTTCTGTTGCTCCTCTTTTGAAAGGTGGAGAAAAAATTTCACAATCCTTGTTCCATTACAATAAAGATGTTGTTCCATATCGACAATCGATCGAAAACGATGTTCCCATACCTTGCCCCCATGAAAGAGCTCATCAGGGATACCCTGCACTGAAAGTATTTCCGGATGCACGCGAACTATAAGCACCTCCTCATAGTAGGAGCGATTAAAGATCCCGATATGGCCACGCTCCGGCAGACAACGGTTGCTCCTCCACAGAAAATCGTGATCAAGTTCCTGAGCTGAAGGATGCTTGAAACTGAAAACCTGGCACCCCTGAGGATTAACACCTGTCATCACATGCCTGATAACACCGTCCTTGCCGGCAGCATCCATAGCCTGAAAAATCAGAAGCACTGCATACCGATTATCGGCATAATGAACTTGCTGAAGCTTGCTCAACTGCTCAACTTGATTGGCAAGCATCTTTTTGTACTCATTTTTTGAGTTGTAAACCGGATCAACAAGCGTAGGACGTTTAACAAGGTTTACCTTTTCACCTTCACGAATCTGCAGTGTATCAAGGTCCAACCGCATAGAAATAGTATTGTCTACATTGCATGAAGAAAACACGCAATCTGATGTTTTTTAAGCGAAATTTAAGGTTTGTCTTGCTCTTCTTTAAGAATCCTCCAGCTACATTATGAATTGTCATAACGAAAAAGTCAATCATCAGTAAAATTAATTAAATTTATCGACACTATGTGCACGGTACCCTTGAAATCTTGGGCAACCCCTTTTGCAATAGGAGCATTTACTATTTCGGCTGTAACCGGTCTTTTGATTTTTTTTGATATCGAAATAGGCATAGTTGAACCGGTGCACAAATGGCTAAGCTGGCTTTTGGTTGCCAGTATTGTTCTTCATGTGCTCTCAAACTCGAAACAATTCGCTGGATACTTCTCTCAGACGACCGGCAAAGGGATTATCGGAGCTGCAGCAGCAGTAACAATTCTTTCCCTTCTGCCATTTTTCGGTAACAATAATAAAGAGCATGGAAAAGACAATCCGGGAAAATTTGCAGTGCAGGTACTTGAATTATCATCCTTGGAAACCATTGCTCCTGTTCTAAAAGCCACACCAAAGCAACTTGTTGAGCAACTTGGCAAAAACGGCATCATCGTTAAAAACACGTCATTAACGATACAGGAAATTGCAAGAATCAACGGCACAATTGAAAAAACGGTTCTTGGCACCCTGTTACAACCGACTAAAAACGCCTCACTGAAAAACAGTGATAACGATTAATAGTGAAAAAAACACATGAGACTTCTCATTATTGAAGATGAAAGAGGAATAGCCGGTTTTCTTAAAGATGGGCTCGAGGAAGAGTACTTTGCCGTGGATACAGCTTACGATGGTAAAACCGGACTTGATCTTGCCATGACCAACGACTATGACCTGATCATCATAGACTGGATGATTCCTGCCATAAGCGGTATAGAAGTCTGCAGGCAGATACGCAAATCCGGCAACATCGTCCCCATAATGTTTCTGACGGCCAAAGACACACTGGAAGATGTGCTGTTCGGTCTTGATGCCGGAGCTAATGATTACATAAAAAAACCTTTTGCCTTTGAAGAGCTGCTTGCACGCATCAGGGTCCAGCTCAGAAATAAAAATCAAGGCGACGACTCGTTAAGCGCTGGCCCACTCGAGATAAATCCTGCTACCCATCAGGCATTCTGCAATTCCAGCGAAATGACCCTTACTCCAAAAGAATTTGCTTTACTGGAATACCTCATCCGAAATAAAGACAAGGTGTGTACCAGAAGCCGGATTATCGAACACGTCTGGGATATTCATTTTGATTCAGACACATCCGTTATTGATGTCTATATCACGTTTCTGCGCAGAAAACTTGAAAACGCAGGATGCGGAAACATTATTCAAACCATCCGTGGAGTTGGGTATATCATTCGTGAATCCTGAAGCGTAAAATATGAAGACAGAAGTTAAACATGCACTCAAGAATACCTCCATTCTGTTAAAAAAATGGACGCGAATGAGTCTGCGCAACCGTATCGCTTTATACTATACCATTGCTACAGCAATTCTCGTTGCCCTTGTCTTTACGATACTTTTCTTCATGGTCGAAAGAATGGTTTATAAGCAATTCGATGATGAAGTAAACAATGAGGTTACTGAAGTTTTCACAGATGCACACGTAACGAGTCATGATTTTACAAGTTTCTCACGGTTTAAACATTGTATTGATGATAAAGAGATAAATTCCAACGAGACAGAGCACAAAGAGAAAGAAACTTCAAAAGTTGACACTGAATTTATTCAACTGGTCAACATTCAAGGGCAGGTCATCAATAAATCAGTAAATCTTGGTCGTAACGTCCTGATATTCAAGCCAAACCAGACAAAAACGATCTATTTCAATAGCACTATCAACAATTCAACGATTCGTCAGGGACAGCTTCCCCTTTTCAATCGCGACGGCATCATCAAAGGATATCTCATTGTTGCTGTCCCTATGAAAAAAGCAATTATTGTCTTGAACGACCTTCAGAACGTTTTTCTGTTTTCATTTCCAGGCATTATTGTTACGCTCTTTGTTCTTACCCGTTTGATAGCGGGCAAAAGTATACGCCCCATCGAAAAGGTCATTGCAACTGCTGAAAAAATGACCCAGACAAACCTTAATCATCGTATTGAGCTGCCGTATCATCAAGACGAATTGTATCGCCTGTCGGTAACCATCAATGCCCTGCTTGACCGGATGCAAGAAGCATTTCAACGTGAAAAACAGTTCACAGCCGATGCTTCACACGAACTGAAAACCCCGCTGGCTGTGGTTAAAGGCACTCTGGAAGTGCTGGTTCGCAAGCCGAGAGAAAAAGAACATTACGAAACAAAAATTCAGTTCTGCCTGAAAGAAATAAACCGCATGGCGCGGCTGATCGACCAGCTCCTTTTGCTTGCACGATACGAAAGCAACAAAATGAATCCACATAGAGAGGGGGTGATACTTTCCGTTGCTCTTGACTCTGTCACAGTAAGATTGCAGCCTATAGCACTTGAAAAAGAGATCAAATTCAAAGTCGAGGGCAAAGAAAGAGCGACGGTTACTACAGATCCTGCAATGCTTGAAATAATTCTTGAAAATATTCTTTCAAATGCAATCAAGTACTCTCCTGCCGGATCCTTGATAACAATATCCGTTGAGCAAAAAGAAAAATACATCATATGCAGCATTACCGATCAGGGAATCGGAATTCCTGAAGAAAAACTCAATGCCGTTTTTGAACGCTTTTACCGGGTTGATGAGTCAAGAAACTCAAGCACAGGAGGATTCGGACTTGGATTATCGATAGTAAAACGGCTTGCGGATCTACAACAGATCAAAATATCTGTGGACAGCATAAAAAATATTGGGACAACGTTTGCACTGATATTTCCATCCAGCACGCCAGTCAATCCAGTTCCTCAAAAAAGGATGACTGCTTGAACCGAAGTTCTTAATGTTACCGCCGAGACCTACGGTTTCTGCGACTGCACAGCACTCTCTACTTGTTCATTTCTCCTCTATTAAGTCTTCTTCCTGAATCCCGAGCCAGTGCTGAGGGCTGAGCGAAAGTAACCCTTTTGCAAATAACTGAATGGGTTCGTTTTGTAAATTTTATTAGAACGCCTCAGATCGTCAAGATTTTGCATTGTTTGGTCAACTGATTGGCTGCTCGCCTGAGGTGCCTGAGGGCATGATGGAGCTTGCGTCGGGACTGGACGTTGCGCTCGTAGTTGAGGATGCATAATGCAAGGTCTCTGGCTTCTGGTGGATTTAAGCCGTCGGACTCGAGAAGTGCCTGAAGCGACTGGAGGTGAGGGGCCCATATGGAGCTTTCGATCGATGTTGTGAGGCCGTGCCGCATGGCGTTTACTGAGGAGCACCTTTTGCCTTCGTCTGTTCGGGGGCCAGTTGAACGCGCCGCGTTACGCTGATTTGCAGCGTTACGTTTAGCGCTGATCATGCCTGGGAAAGCTCTTCCGCTTCCACTTCGATAGACTGCAAATTACGACGGATCAATGCGTTTTGAAGTTGCAAGCGCTCCGCATTCGTTTTACGGTTAAACGCCACTTCATAAGAGGCCTGCAGGCCAGCGAGGATTTTGGTTTGCAGCGCAATTTGCTGGTCGAGCTGAAGAAGTTCCGAGTTCGTCCCTGCCATGGCTACTTGACGGAGTGACTCAAGAGTGTTTTCCTGAGCATTAAGAGCTTCTTCGATTACGTTGTCAACCTTGTTGGCCAGAAGTGTGTTGCGAATTTGCGCTTCATTTGCGGGGCTGTTCGGAGGATAACCAGAATTAAGCTCTGAGGCCATCCCGGTAGTGACTGTCGCTCGCTTTTGCACCTCATAGCGACGCATCCACCAGAGGCATTCATGGATTTTTTCTGCGAGGTAGACCTGAAGCACTGAACGAGCGCCTAACTCTTCGATGAGTGTCTCAAGACTTGCCTGGTAGAGATCGGCAGACTCTCCGGGTAAAATCGGCACCACTCCCAAAAGCCTGGAGATAGAGGGCACTGAAGCAACTTCGATGGAGTTGGATTGGATTGAATCGGAAACGGGTTGCTCGCTCATGGTTTTTTCTCTCCTTCTATCAGTTTCGGGTTGATTAGATTTTCATTGCCAAGCTCGCTGAGTTTGGTTCGCAACCAAACTGCCGGTTCTTCTTTTCTGTTTAAACCGCTCCTCTTCATTATCAATTTTCTCATCAAATATACGCCAACCGCTCACCATTACAAAACACCAACATCGCAGGTAACTCTCCTCAGCAATAAGAAGGTTGCAACCGTACGTTATGAACTCCGTCCCCCAATCTTGCTTTATACTGATTTATTTGCGGAATTGTTGCAAAACCCAACACTGAAAACATGTTCCTATCTATTACGGCATTTAGTTCCTGAACGAAAAGTAGTTATGATATTATATAATAATATGTTACATTATTAATTGAATGTCGAAAATATTTGACAAACCCCGAGTCGAAGCGTAATAACACCTCATTATAATTCCATTTTGCGATCATATTGATTTTAATATCCAGTCCCAACCGATTATAGATTGAACTCTTTCTCTCGCAGTTCATCCCAAAGATGTTCCACCGGATTTAATTCTGGGGAATATGGTGGCAACCTTATCAATGCCATATTTTTTGGAACCTGTAAATGTTCTGCGCGATGCGAAGGCGCACTATCGATAACCATCACGACAAACTCTTCAGGATGTCTTTCGGAAACAAGCCTGAGAAAAGCTCCCATTCTTGGTGTATCCATGTTGCCGTCCAACATCCAGTCAATAACGCTATCTTTTAGTGATGCTGCGGCATAGGCAGAAACGAACTGCTGAACAAGAGCCAATCTCACTATCGGGCGCAGAGGCACTGGAGCCCAGCATTTTCTCGGATCACTTATTCGTCAGAACCATGCTTCATCCTGAAACATTAAGCGTATTGGCAGGTTCAGGATATTTTGCTTGGCATCTTCTGCCAGTACCTCTGGGAGCTTTTTTTAAACTCCTCCTGAGCTACAACATCGCGTTTCGGATGACACTTGCCTGGTTCAACTTTACGCCACCCATGTCGGGCAAGCATTCGATAAACCGTGGAGGCTGCGATTGACCTTCCAAGACGTTCTTCTAAGTCTGCATGAATTGGCTGAACCACAAGAATTCCTCCTTGTTCTGCTTTTTCTATCCATGTCTGAAGAAACTCAACTTCCTCTTGCGGAGTAAGGTTTTGCCTCCTTCTTCCTCCCCAAGTTCCTTTGGTGATTGGTTTTCCGGTGGCTTGATCGCGAATATTCCTTTGCAAGCGAACTACCGTCGCCACACCGACACCGAGCACACCAGATAGGCCACCGACTGGATGGTGACGCTCAATTCTCCCTTTGGACTACCATTGAGAACAGTGATTTTCATTGTGATTTCTCCTTTTCAGGGCTTCCTGAACAATTATTAGATTTAAAAATATCCAAATCTCGCCTGAGTACCAATTGAATCGACCAATAACAACAGACGCTCAATAAAGCGTAAAAAATGAACCGTAAGCAGTTTCTGCAGGTTCATCACCATGATAATGACCGCTGCAAAAGAGGAGTTAACACGCTGTTCAATAGAGCCCGACATCGATAGGCACTTCAGAGGGTATCGATAACAGGCGCGTGGCGAAGAGTTCCAGGGCACCGTGCCTCTGTTCTTGTGTTAGATGCGCGGGGCCGTAGACAACATGCGGCGCCAATACGTCGAAGCCAACGAACTGCAATATACCTCGATGAATAGGGCGCAAAACACCAAGAATGTCTCCATTGAAGCCGCCCTTGCGATAAGACTCTTCGGGACCTCCGGTTGTGAGGGATAGAAAAGCTCGTCTACCAGTGAAGACTCCCGTCTCGTAGATATGGCCGCCGCCGTAGGTGCGCTGCATGGCGAAGACACGGTCCACCCAGCCTTTGAGAACGCCAGGAAGGCCAAACCACCACAGAGGAAATTGCCACACCATGAGGTCACACCACTCAAGCTTCTGGATCTCCGCTTCAATCTCCTCTGAGAATCCATGCATTTCAGTGGCATAAGCTTCCTCGGCCTGCTGCTTGAGGAAAGATGGATCCTTGATGGTGATAAAGTTCTTGCGGCTCGAGACAGGGTCGAATGCCATCGCATGGAGGTCGGACGTGCGAACTTCATGTCCTGCTTGCAAAAAAGTGTCACGCGCTGCACGGAACATTGAGGCGTTGAAGCTCAGAGGCTCCGGGTGCCAATATACGATGAGTACTTTCATGAGTCCTTTCTGGTGGTTTAATGATGGAAGTTAACATTAACAAGGGCAGGGCATGAGATTCAGTCTGATTATTGGAAGCTAACCTTAAATATACGTCATATTCAGCAAACTTACATCCTAAGCATCAATCTGCATTGTTGCTGACCGCCTGTTGTAATTCATCTTCATCAGCTATGGTGTCCTACACCAGATCATCAATGAATTTACTCTCTTCTCTTGCTTCTGCCCTTATATATGCTCCTGCGGGTGCTTTGAAATAAGAGATCGACGCATTTATTTCTACCGTGGTACTTGATATCCGGTCGAGCATGTTGCAGGAGAACCTGTAAAGCCTGAGGGCGTTGATGAGCTGCACCGCGTAGTGTTCGGCTGCGGTAAGCATGCCTGCATAATAGGGCTCTTTCAGGTGATCCATCAGTAACGGAATAAACTGGTTTGCGGGCAAGCATCCCGTCTTCCGGTATTCCGGGGGAACGATAACACAAAATCCCCGATACGGCATGGCAATCTCACCAAGCGCATCAGAAGCTTCAGCGCCACTGAAACAGAATACGCCTTTGGCTAGTAAAGCATCAATCGAATAAAACTACATAATTCGTAACTATATTCAATTGATTCATTGGAAGGATAGTGATTAGCATGGGCAGAAGCCACGCTTTATCAATCAAAAAAAAATTATATCGTTTGAAGATCAGACCTCTTTAAATATGTATACGAATGGTGCGTGCTGAAAGGGCATTGCTCATTTCTCCTCTTATTCAGTCTTTTTCCGGTATCCCAAACCTGAGAAGGATGCTATCAACGTTCCGTCTTCATCTTTTATTTCTACTTTATACCCGCTAATCTTTTTATTTTTACTCTCTTCTCTTGCTTCTGCCCTTATATATGCTCCTGCGGGTGCTTTGAAATAAGAGATCGACGCATTTATTCCTACCGTAGTACTTCCATCAGCATTACTCGCTATTGCAAACGCATAATCCGCGAGCGTAAATATTGCGCCACCCTGGACAATATTGATGCCGTTCTTATGCTTGTCCTCTATTTTCATTTCAACCAATGCATACCCCGGTGATGCTTCAACTATCTCAATACCTAACAACTGGGCAAACTTGTCGTTTTTCACATTTTTCAGAATGTCTTTATCCATCTGTATTCCTGTTAAAGAATTAGTACCTGCGCCAGTCTCAAGCGTGAATAAACCGGGTAAATTTCACACCCGGCATAGTCACCCCAATGAACAAATAAAAACAACGATTACTCCGATTCTGAGCATTTCATGCAAATCGACACTCAATCTAACAGATTGATTTGACGAAATCTTGCCAAAATGAGTTGTTTGTATGCTTATTGCCTTTGGATCCATCGACTCCAGATATGTTTTATCATAAACAAAGTGATAGCCCTCTTCATCTTGTACAAGCCAGCCAGCGGTACGATCCTGATACATTATTTCAGCTTTTTTCATCGATTATTATCCCTTTTCCTGCTTGACAGGAGCAAGTTCAAAACCGAACAACCGAAGAACCTGGTTCACCTTGTCCATACGCAACGTCTTCTTCCTCTGTTCAAGATCCCGGATAAAACGCAACCCCGTACCGGCTTTTTGCGCCAGCTCGGGCTGTGTCATATCCAAGGACTTCCGTCTATCACGGACAAATTCAGAGAGATCATTCATAGCCACAAAGATACCTGATCGGGTATAATAAATATTACTTGCCACTAATTTATACCATTTCGGGTATAAAATAAAACGAATATACGGTAATTATACTCGAACGGTGTAAAAAAATATTTACGCCTATGCCTCTGTTTTTTCATGACTATTCTGCTATGAATCAGGAGCAATCCAGCTGTCCTGAAATACATGATTTGCCATTACAACGTTGCCTCCAGATAAGGTTTTAAAACCGAAGCAACACGGCACACTGCAGGCATAATGCATCAGTGCATGCAGATCCTTGTGCTTTCTCTGCTGATACCGTTTGAGCGCTTCGAGAACAACATCCATTCCGATCCAGTTACGGAATTTGAAACAGCGATTCTGGGTTGCTCAGCCCCTTTTTCGAGTGCAATGGAAACGGCATGAGGAACCTGAGTGGTCATTTCATGAAAAGAGAGCGCAGAAATAAGGTATAGCACCGCATTCGGCACTCTCTTAACAACGGCAATGAGATCAGGGTATTCAAGTGGCCGACGTCCCATGAGCTGGTAGACACCCCGGGAAAACTGCTCAAGGCCCCAACTATCCCGAAGCTGGTAGAGGGTTCTGGGATGAATTCCCATTGCCCAGAAATGCATGAAATTCGACAAAAAATGTTATCATGCATAGTAATTCGACACAAACATTCATTTTTCGACAATTATGCCAGGTACGATCCCAACCATTTCCGATATCGAGATCACCGTTGATGCCAGCCGCCGATGGGTCGGTTATGCTGCACTGCAGCACTCATTGGGTACAGAGCTGCCGTTAAAAGAGCTTTGTGCGGTTGCGACCGGACATGTCAGAGGAAGTGTCCGGCTGGAAAACGGGATACGTGTCTATGACCAGCGATACCGCCCGGAGGGCAATGTTGCAGGGCACATCTTTTTTGCTCTCAAGCATGAAACGCTTGACCTGCTTGTTCTTAAAAGCATTCTCATCAAGCTGGGAGCAAAAACGGTCACAGCGGTTATAACAACTCACCAAGAAAACAGCAGGCCCGAAGACTCTGGTTTCTTTATGAATGGCTCACCGGCGAGAGGCTTTCGCTTGAAGACATTTCACCCGGAGTGCGTTACCTGCCGCTTCTTGACCCTGAGAATTATTTCACCGGGCCGCAGAGGCAATCAACACGACACAAAATCATAAACAACCTTCTTGGTGACCGTGACTTCTGCCCTATATTCCGTAAAACAGAGGTGCTGCAAGCGTTCACCAGGGACGCACTCTCTCTTCAGGTCGAGCAGGTCATGGTCAGAACCAGTCAGGATGTCTGGCGTCGTGCGGCCAGCTTTCTGCTTCTTGCCGACAGCCGCGCTTCGTTTGCCATTGAGGGAGAGCGACCAGCCCGAAACCGGATCGAACGCTGGGCACTCGTCATTCAGCAGGCAGGGCGCCAGCCGCTCTCCCTCTCCGAAATCATCGAGATGCATGGCAAACTCATCCAGGACAACCGTTTTGTGGCCAAGAGGCTTCGCTTTGAAGGAGTCTTTCTGGGTGAACGCAATCGTGATGGCGAGCCGGTTCCGGAGTTCATCGGTGCACGGCCACAGGATCTCCCCTCTCTGATGCAGGGACTTCTGGATAGTCACCGCATCATGAGCGGTGGCTCAGTTGATCCCATCATTCATGCTGCTCTGATCGCATTCGGATTTGTTTTCATACACCCCTTCGAGGACGGCAATGGGCGCTTGCACAGGGCGCTCGTTCATCATATTCTTGCCGAGCGGAAATTTGCACCTGCGGGCATGGTTTTTCCGGTCAGCGCAGTCATGCTTGAGCGTATCGAGAAGTACCGGCAAGCCCTGCGTGACTTCAGCGCACCGCTCATGTCTTCTATCGACTGGCAGCCAACGCCAAAGGGTAACGTCGAAGTGCTTAATGATACCGCCGATCTCTACCGGTTCGGCGACTACACTGCACTTGCCGAATATCTCTACACCTGCGTCGAGCACACCATCACAACCCTGCTTCCGAAGGAGGTGCACTACCTGAAATGTTATGACCTCGCGCTGACGTCAATCGGTGAGCACATCGACATGCCCGGAAACCAGATACGCGACCTCATCATGTTCATAACCCAAAACAGCATGAAACTCCCTCTTAGCCGACGCAAGAAAGAGTTCGCATCGTTAACTGATGCTGAAGTTCTGGCCATTGAAAAGGATGTCGCAGAAGCTTTTTCTCAGGATGACAAAAGTGAATGATATGATTACCGGGCCTTCAATTCTATTTCTATACGACATCAATTCAAATTGCGGATAAGAAAAGCAAACATGTCTTGTAAGTTTTGGCTCCTCTTCGCAAGCCTTCGAGTCCGAACGACAACGTGTTCCGGCTCTGTATCCGGCTGGTGGCTGCTTCCCCGGCGTTCCTCTTGGCTGATGTCCTTCCGTTCATCTCATCCGCTGAAGCAGGGGCTAACAAACTTGCATTCTCTGCTTTCTACCGGTTTTAATCGGCGCTTTCTAAACGTTCCCTATGTGCCCTTTGAAGCATTAATGCTATCATTTCAAATGGATAAAATTCATCACATCGACAGTTTACTCCTCTGGATATATGGAGTGGCAAGGGTCTTTTCGGTTA
>TBL_comb48_EPIDRAFT_1000799_pt1 | contig 24377 bp, 26 predicted proteins | sample TroBogEpilimnion_37_FD_10681 | JGI IMG/M metagenome (IMG submission 10681) | reverse complement strand
GGCGGCCGAGGCGGGGCAGGTGGACATCCTGGTGGGCACCCAGATGCTGGCCAAGGGCCACAACCTCCCAGGCCTCACCCTGGTGGGCGTGCTCAATGCGGACCAGGGACTGAAGGTGGCGGACTTCCGGGCCTCCGAGCGGACCTTCCAGCTGCTCACCCAGGTGGCGGGCCGGGCGGGTCGCGCCGAGCTGCCGGGCCGGGTGATCCTCCAGACCTATTCCCCGGAGCATCCGGCCATCACCTTCGCTCTGGCCCAGGATTTCGAAGGCTTCGCGGCCTCCGAGCTGCCCTTCCGCGAAGGCCTGGGCTATCCGCCCTTCACCGCGCTGACCCTCTACCGCGCCGAGGCCGACACGCCGCGGGAAGCCCGGGAGGCCCTCGACGCCTTTCGACAGCGCCTGTCCATTCCGGGCCTGCGGGTGCTGGGGCCCCTGGAGGCTCCGGTCCCGCGGATCCGCGACCAATGGCGCATGCACCTCCTCCTGAAGGGTGGCCGCGGCGCCCTCAGCGAAGTGCTGGCCCGCCATCCCCTGGATCCCGCCGGCCTGATCAGCCTCGACCGGGATCCCGTCCAGTTCGGGTGATGTATAAAATTTAGTCACACGCTTGAAATTTGTTGGGGTTGCGGCGAGCCTGAAAATGCAAAGCAAATAAAAACAGTATTTAAAATTGGGACAAGTCTTCTTGTTTCCGGCCGATTCTAGGTTCACGACGACTGTGAGGGATGCGATGAACCGATCCGCCCGGGGCTTCTCGATGATCGAACTGCTGGTGGTGGTGGTCATCATCGGCATCCTGGCCGCGGTCTCGGGGGTCTGGTACGGCGCCTCCCAGCCTTCGGCGGTCAAGGGCACGGTCACGACCATCTATGGGCTCCTCAGCGAGGCCCGCACCACGGCGCGGTCCACGGGCCGCAATGTCACCCTCACCTCCAGCGGGGCCGGGCCCACCCTGACGCTTACTTTCCCGGCCCAGGGGGACGTGATTCCGGCCCCCGCCGGGCAGGCCCTCGTGACCTGGATGCTGGCGGGGTCCGGGACCAATGCCAACAAGTACTCCGCCGTGGACGTGGATGGGACCTTCTGGGGCCAGACCGGGCCCAATCCCGACCCCCTGGCCGGGAACGTGGCCGCCATCAAGGCGCTGTTCAGCAACGGGGCCGCCTCCCTGCCTGCCGCCAACCGGCTCTTCACCGGGGCCACCAACACCACCCTGTCCTTCGATTCCACCGGACGGGCCAGCCAGGACTTCTACGTCTTCGTCGCCGGACTGCGGAATGGCAAGTCCTACAACAGCGCCCCCGTGGGGCTCATCCTCGTCAGCCGCGCCAACGGGGTCCACGCCTTCTACAAGCCCAACGCGGCCAGCAACGCAACCCCCTGGCAACGACTCTAGGAGCCCCCATGAAGCCTCGAGCCTCCCGTCAACAGGGGTTCTCCCTGGTCGAGCTGCTGGTCACGGCCCTCATCTTCGCCATCGGCCTGCTGGGCCTGGCGGTCCTGCAGGTCTCCACCCTGCGCGCCAACAGCGGCGGCCGGAACCGCTTCACCGCCACGTCCCTGGCCGAGGGCTGCATGAGCGCCATCCAGGCCGAGGGCGCCAACTCCTGGGCCTACGCCTCCGGCATCTCCGGAAACGGCGCCGCCTACCCCGTGGCGCTCCGGGTCTATACCGGGGCCACCCTCAACGGGACCTTCGGCACCTTCGACGTCAACGGGCAGCCCGTGGCCGCAGGAAGCGCCACCCAGGTCTTCACCGTGAAGTGGGTCCAGAACGCCGCCGGTGCGCAGGTTCCCGGCAACGCCATCGCCGGCATGAACATGAGGGAATTCGTCGTGACGGTGTCCTGGACGGACCAGGCCACTTCCGCGGCGGGGACCAACATGACCGCCAGTTCCATGTCCATGAGCCGCCTGATCCGCTACTAGGAGTTCAGCCATGTCGCTTCGATCCTTCCAGCGGCCCCGACGCCTCCAGGCCGGTTTCTCGCTCGTGGAGATGCTGGTGGCCATGATGTTCATCGGGATCCTGAGTGCAGGCATGATGCGCATCTACTCGACGAACCTGGCGGGCTTCCAGCGGGTGAATGACACCATCGGAAGCCAGCGCCGGGGCCGCTGGGCCCTGGCCGCGCTGCAGGATGACGTGGAGTCCATCGGCTACTTCGCCTTCGTGGGCTTCAACAACCCCGCAGGTGGCAATTTTTCCGTGACCTCGGGGACCCAGGAGCCCTTCATGATCCTGCCCGGCCCCAGCCAGGTGAAGGTGGTCTCGCCCGATCCCGCCAACCCCGCCGGTGCCCTGCTGCCCGCCACGGCCCTGCCCACCAATCCTGACGAGCTCCAGTACGTGAGCGACCTGTCCCTGCCCATCCAGGCCACCCTGGCCGGTGTCACCGCCGCAGGGCTCACGCTGAACCTCAGCAGCGGAAGCCTGGCCGACCTGCAGGCCGGGGACATCGTGGCCATCCTGGACAACAATTTCGAGCAGTTCCTCATCCTGAACGCGGCAGGCAGCGCCGTGAACGCCGATCTGGCCGGCACGACCCTGGCCCAGACCGCGGGCGGGATCTACCAGCTGAATGCCCCGGGTTCCAAGACCCACCTGGCCGGCACGCCCCTCGCGTTCTTCCGCCCCAGCGTGGTCACCCGGTATTCGGTCCAGGCCCAGGCCTGGGATCCCTCCAACCCTGCGATCACCATCCCCTGCCTAGTGCGCCAGCAGACGCCCTACCCCGTCGGCGGCACCCTGATCAACTGGGCGGGAGTGCCCGTGACCGTGGTGGCCGAGAACATCGAGGGGTTCGTCGTGGACCTCAGCTACGACAACGGCACCACCTGGCTTCGCAGGAACGGAACCGCCGCGGCGCCGGTGGCCTATCCGCCCGGGGCGGCCAGTTGGGACGCCATCGTCGCCAGCATCACCACGGCCCTGGGCCCCTGGAATGTCACGGGGACACCGGCCCGGAACCTGAGCAACCCGATCTGGTTCCGCACCTACCCCTTCCTCATCCGGATGGACGTGACCTCCCGGTCGGCGGCGCCCCGGACCGAGAGCACCTACAACACCACTTCCACCTCTACGAATCCCGTAGCCGACTACGTGCGCAGGACCCAGACCCTGCTGGTCTCCCCCCGCAATTTCGGCTTCTCCCTCTGAGGTTTCCCATGCCCAGGTCTTCGGCCATTCCCTTCCAAAGTCGCCAGCAGGGCGGGCTGACCATCATCATGGCCCTGGTCCTGGTCTCCGTGCTCGGCGCGGCCGTCTTCAGCCTCAGCCGCAACGTGGTGCGGGAACTGTCCATGGGCGGAACGGTCATCCAGGGTGAAAAGGCCGCCGCCGCCGCAGATGCCGGGCTGGACTGGGTGATCACCTGGGGCCAGGGCCACATGAAACCCGCCGACTACGGCACCGCCTCTGCCACCGGCGGCGAGGTGGCCCTGGTCACCGCCCTCAACACCATCATGGGGGGCACCAACATGGGCGTCCCCGTCACGATCACCGGGGCCACGGACCCCTCCATGACCATCAGCAATGGTGGGGCCGCGGCCACCACCCAGACCTTCGACATCCAGCTCCAATGCCTGGGCGCCGGCTGGGGCAACGCACCGGCCGGAGGCACCGGGGGACTGTCCTCGGACAACAACGCCGCCTCGGGCTACAAGAAGGGCGGGCAGTCCACGAGCACGCCCGTGGGCTGGCGCATCCTCGCCACGGGCCACGCCACACCCGTGGGAACCGGCCAGACCTACCAGGCCCAGCGGGAACTGATCGCCACCTTCCCCTACTGAATCCCGAACCTCGAACCAGTCCCATCCGTTCCACCCCTCCAAGGGAGCACCCATGTCACCTACCTTCCTGCGACGGATCAAGCCCCTGGTGTTCGGCCTCCTGGCCTCCCTGGCCCTGCTGGCCCAGGTGGATCCCAACCTGGCCACCAGCACCGACCTGCTCGACGTTTACAAGAGCGGCGGGGTCAAGCCCGAGATGATCACCATGTTCGACTTCTCCGGCTCCATGACTGGGGTCTTCTGGTCGTCGAAGTACTGGACGAATGTGGACTATGGGACCCATGTCGGGGGAACCCCCGGGGACGGCAGCCGGCTGAGCTTCACCGTCAACTCGATCGGCGGTTCTGGTGGATACACCAGCACCAACTACGTGACCATGAGCGCCCCTACCACCTCCTCTTCGGCAACCACCTGCAGCAGCCTCTCCGGCTACTTGGTCAATGCGTCCGGCACCGCCGTCACCACCCCCGCATCGGGCAATGTCACCTTGACCAATGCCCTCACGGCCACCCACGCCCGCATGACCATGACCCTGACCATTAATACCGGAACCAGCCGCCATCCCGTCAACACCACTTATACCCGCACCGTGGACATGCCCTTCCCCTGGACGCTGATGAAGAGAACAACGACAGCACCCACGGGCACCAACCTGCCGGCCTGGATCGACTGCGTGGCGGATCCGGACATCGGGTCGAGCAGCAACTACATCCCCTACGACAACGTCTACACCACCGCAACCTCCGTGGATGGAAACAGCAGCACATCGCTTACCAGCTGGTTCGACTTCACCACGGACTATGTGTACTGGATGTTCTGGGGCACCGATGACGCCAGCACCGGTGGCACAGGTACCTACAACGATGACAACGGCATAGCCCCTCCCGGCGGCGGAGGCTATGTCATCGGCGGGGCGACCACCAATGCGGGGGCCAAGACCGCTTTTAGTAACGGTCTGCCTGTAGGGACCCGGGCCCAGTACCTCAAGAAGGCTGTGCTTGCGACCTGGTTCGCCAACCGGAGCAAGGTCTGGTGGGCCTACCGTTTCCTGGATTGCACCAATGAAGAGGCCAAGACGACCGTTAATTCCCTGAACTTCACCTCGGGCCAGTGGAACAAGCAATACCAGCCCAGGGAGCTCACGATGTTCAAGACTGCCGCCACCAATGGGGCGGTGACTGGTTACTCGGACCCGTCCGTCACCTACTTCCAGTCGCGCACGCCCCAAAACAGCACGCCGTTGACCTACGCCCTGGCGAACAGTCTGGCGCAGATGACCCTGAGTGACAGCACCAGCATCTTCTCCCAGACCAACACCGCCCTGGCCATCGGCGGCAGCGGGGAGACGCCGCCGCCCTGCCGCTCCTCCTACGTGATCCTTTTCACGGATGGCAATGCCAATGACTCAAAAAGCGGCACATGCCAGCATGGGGGGGATGGCTCGGCCATTGGCCCCTTGGGCGGGACCTGGACCACGGCCGCCCAGATCCAGGCCATTCCCTACAGCGACCTGGCCCCGGGAACCAGCACCAGCACAGGCTACTTCAACATCTGGACCCTGGCCGCCGTGGCCGCCCATGGGAACGCCAACGCCAGCCAGCTCACCTCCGGATCCGGCACGCCGGCCGCCTTCGCGCCCTTCAATGTGATGTCCCGGGGCTCCACGTCCAGCGCGCCGCGGGCCATCACCACCATGACCGTGGGTCTCTGCCTGGCCGGCACCAGCACCGATACCAGCGGGGGCAAGGGACCGCTGCTCGCGGCTGCCCTGTTCGGGGACCCGAAGCTCACCAATTTCGACATCACCACGGCCGTCCCCTACGGCGCGAGCGGGGGCAGCTACCAGACGAACTTCTTCGACGCCTCCAACCCCACCACCCTCGTCAACAGCCTCGCCGTCATCCTGCGCAAGGTCGTCCAGGCCAATGCCGGGATCACCGCGCCCTCGGCGCCCCTGGTGGGACTCAACCTGGGGAACCGGGCCTACCTGGGGAGTTTCGAGGCCACCAACACCTCCGGCGGCTCCATCTGGCAGGGGGACCTGCTCATGACGGGCATCGGCATCCAGAGCAGCGGCACCGTGGGCCTCAAGGACAAGTACAACAATTTCGTCACCCAGATCAACGCCAACAATGCCGTGGCTTCGGCCGCGAACATGCTCTATGCCAAGAGCTGGCGGGACACAGGAACGAACTGCCGCAACATCTACACGGTGATCCCCGGCCACGAACCCGCCCTGGGGGGCGCCGCGCTTGACCTCACCGCCTCTGCCCAGAACTTCAGTGACCAGAACAGCCTGCTCACGGACACCGTGATGGGCACCACGGATCCCACCGGCGGGAGCGCCAATTCGGGCGCCTGGCAGCTGATCCGGTTCATCCGGGGGGCCTGCTCCGTCGCCCAGGCCGACACGACCCACAATCCCACGACCAAGACCGGGTCCGGGGCCAACCGCACCGACCTCATGGGGGACATCATCAACAGTTCCCCGGCAGCCATCCAGTACGATCCTTCGCTGATCCCTTCCACCAGCCCGCTCAGCAGCGCCTGGACCAGCACCTACAGCAGCATGACCGGCGCCGGCTTCCGGGTGGTCTTCGTCGGGGACAACCAGGGCCTCTTCCACGCCTTCGGGGAAGTGAGCGGCGTCAATTCCAGCGGCGTCCTCCAGGCGCAGATGGACGAGCTGTGGGCCTTCGTGCCTTCAGAGTACCTCAACAACCCCGCCGGCCCGAGTGTCAACAAGCTGGGCCAGCTCATGACCGGCGACCCCATCAACCACATCTACACGGTGGATGGTTCGCCCGTCATCTACTGGAACAACAGCAACTCCGGCAACCTTTGGGTGGATTCCTCGGATACAGTCCGGGTCATCTTCGGTCTCCGGAAGGGCGGACGCAGCTACTATGCCCTGGATGTGGCGAACCCCGGCCATCCCTACCTGGCCTGGATGATCAACCCCAATACCGCCACCAATGCCACCCTGCAGACCATGGGCCTGGCCACCTCGAGCATCGGGCTCGCGGAGGTGATGACCTCCTCCTCCAGCACGCCGGTGGATGTGGCGATCCTGGGCGGTGGCTACAGCAACACCTCGATGGATGGCCTCACCATCGGGAACAACACGGCCCCCGCCAAGCTGGGCCGCTCCCTGCTGGCCCTGAATGTACAGAACGGCGGGATCCTGAAGACCTACGACTTCGTGAAGAACGCCACCCTGGCGAGCCAGTTCCCGAACATCGGCTCCCTCACCTCCGGGGGCTATCCGTTCCAGTTCCTGTCCGGCACCGGCATGGCCCAGCGGATCTATTTCGCCGACCAGAACGGCGGCGTCTATGCGCTGGGTTCCATGCAGAAGCTGACCTCGGGCGCCGCCGGGTTCAGGGTGGACAGTTCCAACATCGACCAGTGGACCACGGACGGATCCGCCAATGTCAGTACGACTCCAGGGAATCCCGGAATCCGCTGGATCTTCAAGGGGGCCACGACGCTCACCTCGGGCAACGTGACCGCAGCCTCGCCCATCACGACCCCGCCTGTGGCCTTCAAGCTCACCACCTCCATCCCGCAGTTCCGGCGGCCTTCGACCGTCACCGATGCCCCGAACATGATCCCGCCCGTGGTGGGCGTCACCTTCGGCACCGGGGACCGCAATGATCCCATGGACAACGGGTCCATCAAGCCCGTGGGGAATGCGCCGAACATGCAGGTGGTGGTGTTCGACCGCCAGGACAGCGGGGACCTGCCCACCGTGAACGGGCTCCCGAGTTCCGTGGACACCAGCGGCAATGCCATCTCCGCACCCGGATCCTCCTCCCTGCTGGTCAACATGACCACCAATGCGGTTCCTGGCGATACCAGCTACCTGGGGAACAACCAGCACCTCGGCTACTACCTGAACTATCACAGCCCGGCGGCGGACCCCAACAATGCCGCCCACCTCTTCTTCGAGAAGGCCTACCTCACGCCCGTGGTCCTCAACGGCGGCCTGGTCTTTTCCACCTTCACACCCACCACCTCCGGCACCAACACCTCCTGTGCCGGTTCCGGGGTCACCAACACCTACCTCATTGCCAATGTGCTCTCGCCCGTCTTCCAGAGCGGTAATACCACGGTGTCGGATTACCTGAACCCGAACGATGCGGCCGCCAGCGGCAAGGTCTTCACCTGGAGCAACCTGGCCGGCGACCTCACGGCCATCGGCAACCAGATGCTGCTCCAGAGCGGCCAGATCCCCATCGGGACCACGGGGACCTCAGGCAGTGCCACCCTCAGCAGCGCCTTCGTGCAGAGCATCAATGTGCCAGGGGGGACCTCCTCCTTCGCCCCCCGCAGCTGGCGCATCGTCCGCTGATCACAGTCTTTATTGAACGTTTCTTGGGGCCCGCGAGGGCCCCTTTTCGTGGCGGCCGCGCCGAGGTGGTACGCTGAGGTGTGTCAGATCCTTCTCCCATCGCCCGGCTGCGCCCCAAGAAGGCCTTCGGCCAGAACTTCCTGGTGAACGAGGGGGCCATCGCCACCATCGTGGGCTCGGCGCTGGCCTGCGGGGCCCCGCGCCTCCTGGAGGTCGGTCCCGGCCCGGGCGTGCTCACGGAGCGGCTGCTGGCGGACGGGCGCCCCCTATGGGCCGTGGACCTGGATCCGGAGGCCTGCGCCCTGCTGCGGGAGCGCTTCGGGGCCCGGGCCCATTTCCACCTGCTCCAGGGGGACGCCGTCCGGATCCCGCTGCCCGAGGGCGAACCCTGGTCCGTGGTGGGGAACCTGCCCTACAACGCCGCGACGCCCATCCTGGCGCGGCTGCTGACCGGGGACCTCGCCTGGGAGCGCATGGTGCTCATGTTCCAGCTGGAAGTGGCCCAGAAGCTCATGGGCCAGCCGGGCACCAAGGCCTATGGACCCTTGTCCGTACTGGCCCAGCTCTGCGCGAGGCTGACCCGGCTGGTGAAGCTGGGGCCCGGCTCCTTCCGTCCCGCCCCCCAGGTGGATTCGGCCGTGGTCCTGTTCGAGCCCCGGGAGGACCCGCCCAGCCTGCCCGAACGGAAGGCCCTGCTCACGGTGCTCCACCGTGCCTTCGCCCACCGCCGGAAGACGCTTGCCAACAACTGGCAGGGAGCCCTGTCCCCGGAAGAGCTGACCGCGGTCGGCCTGGTGCCGGCGCTGCGCGCCGAAGTGATCCCGCCAGCGGCGTGGCTGTCGGCCACCCGGGCCCTTCTCATCCATCATCCGGAGGTGTTCCCATCGCCATGCCCCTAGTGCCCGAATTCGAAGCCTGGACCGAAGCCCCCGCCGCCGACGAGCTGCGCCTCATCCCCATCGGGGGGCTGGGCGAGTTCGGCATGAACGCGCTGGTGGTCCACAGCGCCCGCAGCCTGTTCCTGGTGGACTGCGGCCAGCTCTTCCCGTCGGACGACCAGCCGGGCATCGATTCCATCGTGCCGGACTTCGCCTACCTCGAACCCTTCGCGGACCGGCTCCAGGCGGTGCTCCTCACCCACGGCCACGAGGATCACATCGGGGCGCTGCCCTACTTCCTGCGGCGCTGGCCGGTGCCCGTGTACGGGACGGCCTTCACGCTGGGGCTGGTGGAAGGCAAGCTTCGCGAGCACGGCCTGGATACCCGCCTGCTCCGCACCGTGAAGGACTACGGCCGGGTGAAGGTCGGCGACGGGGAGATCGAGGCCGAATGGATCCCCGTCACCCACAGCATCCCCGATGCCTGCGCCCTGGCTCTGCACACCCCCCAGGGGGTGCTGGTGCATTCCGGGGACTTCAAGCTGGACCCTGAGCCCCTGGATGGCCGGCACACGGGCCTGGAGCGCCTCCGGGCCCTGGGCGACGGGGGCGTGCGCCTGCTCATGGCGGATTCCACGAACGTGGGCCGCCCGGGACGGTCCCCCTCGGAATCCGTGTGCCGGGAGGGGCTGGAGGCCGCCTTCGAGCAGACCAAGGGCCGCCTCTTCGTGGCCGCCTTCAGTTCCAACATCCACCGCCTCCAGACCGTGGTGGACCTGGCCTACGAGTTCCGGCGCCAGGTGGTCATCCTGGGCCGGAGCCTGGATCGCAACCTGGCCCTGGCCCGGTCGCTCAAGCGGCTGGACCTGCCCGATGACATCCTGGTGGACGTCAAGAACGCCCACCTCTTCGACAAGGATGAGCTGCTGGTGCTCTGCACCGGCAGCCAGGGCGAGCCCATGAGCGGGCTGGCCCGGCTGCTGCGCCGGGAAGTGAAGGGCCTGCCCATGGAACCGGGTGACCGCCTGGTGGTGAGCGCCCGGGCCATCCCCGGCAACGAGGTGGCCATCTCCCGGATGCTGGATACGGCCGAACGCCTGGGGGCCGAGACCTCCCTGGAGGGCCTGGGCCCGGTCCACGCCTCAGGCCACGGCAGCCGCGAGGAACTGGCGGACCTCATCCGGGCCGTGCGCCCGGAACAGATGGTGCCGGTCCACGGAAGCTACCGGAACCTCCGGGCCCACGGGAAGCTGGCCGCCGAGCTGGGCTGGAAGCCCGAACGCATCTCCCTGCTGGACGGTGGCCTCTGCCTCCGCCTCTTCGCGGACGGCCGCCTGGACCTGCCCGGGGCCGTGCCCGTGGGCAAGTGCTTCGTGCACGAGGGCGTGGACCACATGGTGGACGCCCGGGTGGTGCAGGACCGGCTCATCCTCCAGGAGGATGGCGTGGTCTTCGCCACGCTGCTGGTGGATCCCCAGACCGGCGAACTGGCAGCCCCGCCCAGCATCCTCAGCCGGGGCTTCGTGATGCTCTCCGATGACGAGGGCTACGCGGAGCTGCTGGCGGGCGTGGCGCGCAAGGCCTTCGAGGAGGCGCCGCCCCAGGTCCGAAGGGACGGGGAGGCCCTGCGGGACACCCTGCGCCTGGCCCTGCGGCGGATCATCCGCAAGACCACCCAGACCCGGCCCCTGGTGATCCCCGTCATCCTCGAGGCGCCCCAGACCTGAGACTTTCCTGGCTACTGGGGGTCCCGCCTGGGGCCCAGGCGGCCGCCGGGGCGATTGCCCCAGCCCTGCCGGAGGGCCTCAGAGACCCGGCGCTGCATCTCTTCCACGTGCATGATCAGGCGGACCTGCTGGGCGGGGCTGAGCCGGGCCCGGATGTCATCCTCGAATTTCAGCTTCAGCCCGGCCTGCTGGCGCCGCAGCTCAATGAACTGCTCCAGGAGGGGCGCCACCTTGGCGTTCTTCTCTTCCTCGGTCCCCGGCCCCAGCAGGATGTCGCTGAAGCGGTGCCGGATGTCCCGGATCTGCCGCATCTTCTCGAAGAGGTCCTGGTCGTAGCGGGCCCAGCGTTCCGCCACGGCCCTGGCCTGGGATTCCGGGAGCCCCACGGACTGCTGCAGCTGGTCCAGGCGGAACCGGGCCAGGGGACGGCCATCCTCGGCCGGGGCCTGGGCCAGGACGGGCAGGGCCGCCAGGACGAGGGTGGCCTTCAGCAGGATGGGACGCAGCATAATCACCTCGCGAAGGTCGGAGGGGCTTCCAGGTGCTTCAAGAGTGCCTGCATTTCCTCCGGAGAGAGTGCCTGAATCTGGACCGCGTCCTCTTCTGGGTCGTGGAAGGGGGTGTCCGACACCGGGACGCTGGTCTCCAGGATCTCGGTCTGCCTGGGGAGGGTGGCTTCAACGAGGGGGGTCTGGTTGGCCCGCCCCGCCCAGAAGGCGCCCGCCCCCACGGCCATGAACAGGGCCGCGGCGGCGATCCAGGTGAAGGGGCGCGCCCGGTGGTGCAGCGGAAGCCGGACCGGGAGCTTGCGCAGGACCCGGTCAGGGAGCCGGTCGAAATAGCCCGCGGGGGCGAGGACCTCCGGACAGTCCTCCTGGGCGAGGTAGGCCACCCTGGCCTCGGAACAGGCACGGCAGGTACGCATGTGGGCCTCCGCCTCCGCGCCGGGCTCGAGGGGATCCAGGAGCACGGCGTCCATGGTGAGGGAACAGGAATGGGGGCTGGCAGGGGCCTGGGTCATGATCGGCCTCCTTTCATCTGGCGGGACAGGTTCTGTATGGCGTGGAAGATGTGGGCCTTCACGCTGCCCACCGAGGTGCCCATCTCCTGGGCGATCCGCTCGTACTTCCAATCGTGCTGCAGTTTCAGGGTGAGGGCCTGCTTCTGCCGCCGAGGCAGGTTGGGCAGGGCCTCCTGGAGCAGACGCCGGGCTTCCTGGTCGAGCACGGCGGTGATCTGGGTTTCCTCCACCCGCAGGGCGGGGTGCTCGAAGGTGCCCTCGGGCCCGTCCAGGCTCTCGTGCTCCTTGGCCACCCGTTCCCGGTAGTTCAGGGCCTGGCGGGTGGCGATGGTGATGAGCCAGGTGCGGAATGAGGACTCGAAGCGGAAGCCGGGCAGGGCGCGGTAGACGCGGATGAAGGTCTCCTGGACCGCGTCATCCGCGTCCTGGTGGTTCTTCAGGATGGAAAAGGCCTTGCCGTAAACGTCCCGGGAAAAGAGGCGGACCAGGGAGCCGAAGGCGGCCTGATCCCCCTGCTGAGCCTTCTCCACCCACGCCAGCACTTCGGGAGTGTGGTACGGAGAGGCGGGATCGGGGATTCGATCGGCGGTCGGGAAGGCCGTCTCCGTCATCAAGGGCTCGCTCAGGAAGGCTGACGCCATCATGTTAGGCTCCGGCGGCTGGGATCAAGCAGAAACCTCCGTCCCTAGATGGACCCGGCGAGGCCTCCTGGGGTTGAATGGAGAAGGCCTAAGCCTTCAGTCCTCAGTCTTCAGGAGCTTCCATGCGGGACCGTGTCACCCCACTTCTATCCGAGGCCCAGATCCGTGCCAGGGTCCGGGAACTGGGGACCCAGCTGACCCAGGCCTACGATGGGAAAGATCTCGTGGTCGTAGGTTTGCTCAACGGCGTCTTCCCCTTCATGGCGGACCTCGTGCGCGCCATGGAGCTCGATCTCGAGGTGAGCTTCATGCAGGTGGCCAGCTATGGCGGCGGCCTGGAGAGCACAGGCGAAGTGCACATCCTCAAGGACCTGGACCGGAGCATCCGGGGCCGCCATGCCCTGGTGGTGGAGGACATCGTGGACACGGGGCTCACCCTGTTCAAGGTATCCAACCTGCTGAAGGACCGTGAGCCCCTGAGCCTCAGGATCTGCACCCTCCTGGACAAGCCCAGCCGGCGCAAGGTGGAGGTTCCCGTCGACTACGTCGGCTTCACCATCGAGGATCATTTCGTCGTGGGCTATGGCCTCGACCTGGACGGCAAGCTCCGCAACCTGCCCTACGTCGGGGTCTATCACCCATGAACCCAGCCCGCTCCGGAGCCGTCCTCCTCCTCGCATCCTGTCTCCTGCTCCTGGCCGGCTGCGGGTACCACCGCCTGGACCGGCAGCAGCGGTCGGCGGCCTGGGCCAAGCCGGGGCAGACGATCCGCCTGGCACGGTTCCGCAACCTGACCCCGCGGCTGGGCCTGGAAGACCGCTTCACCAAGGCCCTGGAGAACCGCGTGGTGGCGGCCAGCCCCTGGAAGCTGGTGGCCCAGGGGGAGCCCTCGCGATGGGTGCTCCAGGGAACCCTCGAAGAGTACCGGTCGCGTCCCCTGGGTCTCACCCTGGGCAACAACAAGACCCAGGCCAGCGTCGGCTCGGCTTCGCGGGTGGAGGTGGTGGTGGTGGCCAGCGTGGAACTGTTGGATGGGATCACCGGTGCAGTGGTGCTCTCCCGCCGGGGACTGACCTTCTCGAACCAGTACCGGGTGGATCAGAACTTCGCCAGCTTCGACAGCCGTGAACTGGAGGTGATCGAAAGCCTGGCCGACGACTTCGCCGAGAGCTTCCTCACGCAGCTGCTGGAAGGCATCGACTGATGGCCGCGCCCGCCGCCTGGCTGGAGCAGGCCTTCGTCCTGGTGCATGGCGAGGACGGGGACGGGCGCCGGGAGGCCGTGGAGGCCTGGAAGCGGAAACACGTGGACCCGGAGTGGGAGGACTTCTCGCTCACCCTCTGTTCCGAAGGCTGCCCCTGGGCTGAGGTCCTGGCTGCCCTCCAGGAGGCCCCACCCCTGGGGGCCGAGGCCCGCACCGTGGTCGTCCCCGCCGCCGACAACCTGTTCAGCAAACGCCGGGGCGGACCCAAGGACAAGAAACAGGACCTGCCCGAGGCCGTGGCCGCCCTCCTCCAGACGCCTCCCCGGGGCTTGAAGCTGTTGCTGATCGCCTGGGCAACAGTGCCGGGGGGCCCCGGCAATCCCCTGGGATCCAAGCCCTGGACCGACTGGGCCAAGGCCGGGCGCATCCTGAAGGTGGGCCACATCGAACACCGGGATGTCCCGGCCTTCATCGAGGGCCGGGCGGCGGAGATGGGACTCAGGCTGGGCTCGGGCGGGGCGCGCCTGCTGGCGGAGCGGCTGTCCAACGAGAAGGTGCTGACGGAGCGCTCCAGGAAGAAGAAGGCCGAAGGGGGGCACCCCGGGATCATCCAGCGGACCCTCGAGGTCATCGAGCTGATGGCGGAAGGCCAGGCTGTCACGGAGCCCATCATCGACCAGGCCACCTTCCGCCTGGCCGGGGAACGGGCCTATGCCTGGAAGAATGCCTGGATGAAGGGCGATGCCTCCGCTGCCCTCAGGGCGCTCCGGGAGTCCCTGGACGACGATGCCGACGCCGCCGCTCTGATGCTGTTGAATCAGGTCCGGTCCGAGCTGACCCGCCTGTTCGACTACCTGGAGGCCACAGGCCAGGGACTGAAGGGCGCCGAGCTGCTGGAGGCGATCGGCTTCAGCCCCAAGCAGGCCTTCCTCCTGAACGACCTCGCCGCCACGGCCAATCGCCTTCGGGGCAGGCCACTGGCCGGGATGCTGCGGCGGGTGAATCAGACCGAACGGGACCTGAAGGGAATGGCCCTGGGGAAGGGCCAGACGGCGCTGCTGGACCTCACGCTCTACCTGTGCCGGACCTGGGGGCACTGAAGGCAGCTTTCTGGGCGATCCGGACATTGGTCACTTGAGTAGGAGCGGGCTCAGGCGGATCATGGGGGGCTGATCCTGGAGGGCCCATGTCCGAATGCGTCATTCCCACTCTGACTTCGTTGGAGGTGGTGGCATCCAAGTCTGTCCTGCCTGGCGGTTGGAAGGCCGACCTGTCCAACCTGAAGGCCCTGGACCTCACCCTGCCGGTGATGGAACTCCTCCGCCGCACCACCAGCCGTCTGCCCCAGGACGTGATCGACGCGCTGGTGAAGGGCCGGGATGCCGAGGAAGAAGGCAGCCGCGCCTTCAATACCCTGAATGACATGGTGCGGAACATCAACCTTTCGGACGGGCAGGTGACCCCCCTCTGCCAGGACACGGGCTCCATCATCTTCTGGGTCCGGCATCCCTACGGGCTGAGCCAGCGCGCCGCCAAGAAGCAGATCCGCGAGGCGGTGGCCCAGGCCACGAAGAACGTCTGGCTGCGTCCCAACTGCGTGGAATCCCTCAGCGGCAAGAACAGCGGCAACAACATGGACCCCTTCCACGAGCACCACCCGGCCATCCACTTCGAGGAGTGGGACCGGCCTGAGGTCGAGGTCTCCGTCATGCAGAAGGGCGGCGGCTGCGAGAACGTGGGCGCCCAGTACCGCCTGCCGGACGCCACCATCGGGGCGGGCCGCGACATCAAGGGCGTCCGCAAGTGCATCATCGACGCCGTGGTGAAGGCCCAGGGCCAGGGCTGCAGCCCCGGCATCCTCGGCGTGGCCATCGGCGGCGACCGGGTCACGGGCTACGAGAAGAGCAAGGAACTCATCCTGCGCAAGCTGGGCACCGCCAACGCAGACCCCAAGATGGACGCCTTCGAGAAGGAACTCACCAACGATCTGAACACCCTGGGCATCGGCCCCATGGGCTACGGCGGCAACACCACCGCCCTGGGCGTCCATGTGGAGGAGATGTACCGCCATCCCGCCAGCTTCTACGTCAGCATCAGCTACATGTGCTGGAGCAGCCGGCGCGGGACGATGACGATCAAGACCAGTGGCGAACCTTCCTTCGACTGATTCGCGAGGCATCCCATGATCCGACTGACCACCCCCATCACCGAAGACCAGATCCGCCAGCTCAAGGTGGGCGACGAGGTGCTGCTCAACGGCCGCGTCGTCCTCAGCCGCGACATCGGCCACAAGTTCATGAAGGAACAGAAGCCCGAGTGGCTGAAGCCCATCCTCGAGAACATGGTCATCTACCACTGCGGGCCCGTGGTCCGGAAGAACCCGGATGGCACCTGGTCCTTCGTCGCGGCCGGCCCCACCACGAGCATCCGCGAGGAGCCCTACCAGGCGGATGTCATCGACACCTACAAGGTGCGCGGGGTCATCGGCAAGGGCGGCATGGGCAAGAAGACCAGCGAGGGCCTGCAGAAGACCGGTGCAGTCTATCTCCACGCCACGGGCGGGGCGGGCAGTCTGCTGGCCGAGCGTGTGAAGCGCGTAGTCGATGTGAAGATGCTGGAGGAGTTCGGCAGCCCCGAGGCCTTCTGGATCATCGAAGTGGAAGACTTCCCCCTGGTGGTCACCATGGACAGCCACGGTGGCTCGCTCCATGAGATCGTGCTGGCCCAGAGCCAGGAGCGCGCCAAGGCGCTGATGGGCTGAAACGGCTGCTCCCGAGCCTGCCGCGCTGGGTTGAGGGAATGCCCCAGACCTACCACCAACTTCGGGTCGAATTGGCCTCGGTCCTGGCTGGATTCCTCGAGCCCGAGGAGGCCAGGGCGGAGTGTGCCAGGTGGTTCGAGGAGGGACTCGGCCTCACGCGAAGCTGGATGGCGGCCCATGGGACCGAGGAGGTCCCGGCCGCGGTGCGCCGAAGCATCGAAACCTGGGTGGCCCGCCGGGAGGCGGGGGAGCCCTGGGCTTACCTCCTGGGCTGGAGTCTCTTCCGGGGCCGTCGGTTCCAGGTCAGCCCCGATACGCTGATCCCGCGGCCGGAGACTGAACTGCTGGTGGAGGCCGCCCTGGAGGTGGGCCAGCGGTTGGAGGTGGACCGCTGCGTGGACGTCGGCACGGGCAGCGGCATCATCGCCGTGAGTCTGGCCCTGGAGACGGGTTGGAGACTCACAGCTTCGGATCTGAGCCCCGGGGCCCTTCAGGTGGCCGAACGAAACGCCAGGACCCTGGGGGCAGTCATCCAGTTCCGGGAGGGGAGCCTGCTGGACCCTGTCGCGGACCCCCTGGGGCTGGTGGTGGCGAATCTGCCCTACGTGGACCCGGCGGACCTGCCGAACCTGCAGCGGGAATTGGCCTTTGAACCGCCCTCGGCCCTCTTTGCCCCGGAGCGGGGACTGGCCCTTTCCACCTCCCTCCTGCTCCAGGCCCACCGGAGGAAGTCGCCCGCCTGTCTCCTGGAGATCGGCGCCGGCCAGGGGGGCGAACTGTGCCGGAGGGCCATGGGGTTCGGCTGGCGCAAAGCTATGGTTAATCAGGATCTTGCTGGGCATGACCGGATTTTGATCGCCCTGGCCTGAGGGATTGGCACCGTCCTCGCCAAGGAAAGGCCTGGAGGTGCGTCATGCGGAAAATGCTGCCTATCATCCTGCTCGTGGCGGGACTTGGCTGCTCCCTTCCCAAGCGGCACGATGAAAACCTGGTGAAGAAGCCCGCCATTCCGATGGTTGATGAGGCCCCGACCGCACCCCCCTTGAACGAGGGCAGCCTCTGGCGGGACCATCCCATGATTTCCGACCTGCGTGCCTGTCGTATCAACGACCTGGTGACCCTGTCCATCAGCGAATCCACGAGCGCCATCGCCAAGGCTGATGTCACCACCAGCCGGGCCGGGAGTAACTCCTTGAGCGGCTCGTTCCCGATCGGGGGCGGGAGTTCCCTCAACCCGAGCACGGGCACCACCCAGAAGTACGCCGGGGCAGGCGTCACGGACGGACCGGAGCGCCACCTTCACGACGACCGTGACGGCCAGGGTGGTGAAGGTCGTGGGCAACGGGAACCTCATTTTCGAGGGCTTCCGGGACATCCAATTGAATAACGAGACCCAGCGCCTCTACGTGGCGGGGATGCTGGACCCGCACATGCTGGACGCCACCAACACCATCAAATCGGGACAGGTCGCTGAGCTTCGCATCGGCTACGGCGGCCAGGGCGTGATCGACGAGACCTTGAAGCCGGGCTACATCAGCCGCCTGCTGGCCTACATCTGGCCGTTCTAGGGGAACCCCATGCGCATCGCAGCCCTGTTTCTGGCGGCCCTGACCCTCTGCGGGGCGGAGCTGGTCAAGACTGACAAGAAGATCGAATGCAAACTCCGGGACGTGGCCCGCTTGCAGGGCGTCCGTGGCAACCAGCTCCTGGGCTACGGCATGGTGGTGGGCCTGAATGGGACGGGCGACAAGCAGCAGACCATGTTCACGGTGCAATCCTTGACGAACCTCCTGTCCCGCCAGGGACTGACGGTGAATCCGACCCTGGTGACGGTGAAGAACGTGGCGGCGGTCATGGTGACGGCCGAGCTGCCCCCCTTCGCCCGGGCCGGTTCCCGGCTGGACGTGGTCGTCTCCAGCACCGGTGACGCGAAATCCCTGGCGGGCGGCACGTTGTTGATGACCGCCATGCTCGGGCCCGATGGACAGACCTATGCGGTGGCCCAGGGCCCCCTCCTGGTGGGTGGGTTCAGCGGTTCCGCCGGCGGCAACTCGGTGACGAAGAACTACCCCAACGTGGGACGTGTCCCGGACGGAGGCATCATCGAGCGCGAGATCGGCGGGGATTTCAATGGACGGAGAACCCTCCGCTACAACCTGCTGGAAGAGGACTTCACCACGGCCATCCGGGTCGTCCATGCCATCAACGAGGAGTTGGGCGAAAAGGTGGCCCAGCCCATGGATGCCCGGACGGTGGAATTGCAGATACCCAAGGAGTACCAGGGCCGTGCCGTGGAACTGGTCGCCCGGCTGGAGAATCTGAACGTGCAGCTGCAACCCAGGGCCCGGGTGGTCGTGAACGAGCGCACCGGGACCATCATCCTTGGAGCGGATGTCCGCATCGGTGCCGTGAGCATCGTGCAGGGGGGCCTCAGCATCATGGTCAGTTCGAAGCCCGTGGTGAGCCAACCTGCCCCCCTGAGCCAAGGCAAGACCGTGGTCGCGACCAAGAAGGACGTCACGGCGAAGGAAGAGAAGCCCAAGACCCTCACCGTTGAGCCAGGGGTCAGCGTCGGGAAGCTTGCTGAAATGCTTAATTCCATGGAAGTTAGTGCCAGTGACATCGTGGCCATCCTCCAGGCCATCAAGGATGCGGGTGCGCTTCAGGCCGAGCTGAGGGTCCTGTGATCGCCCTGGGGCTTCCCTCCCTCGATGCCGTGGCCCAGGCCCAGGGTGCCCAGGCCCTGCCCGACCAGGCAGCCAAATCTGACAAGGCCGCCCGGCAGTTCGAGGGCCTCCTGATGAGCCTGGTCTTCCAGACCATGCGGAAGACGGTGCAGCCTTCGGGACTCTTCGGAGATTCGGGGGCCTCCCGGTCCACCTACGAGTACCTGATGGATCAGGCCGTGATGGACCGGGCCGCATCCTCTGGTCATGGCTGGGGCCTGGCGGATCGTCTGAAGGCCAACTGGTCGCGCCTCGGGAAAACCGACCCCAAAAAAGAGCCCCTAGCAGGTTGAAGGTTCTTGGCAAACTGCCGATAGGGCCTTGTCGAGGTGAATATGCGCGTCAGTGGCAAACCGGGGGGGGTCGGCAGCACCCAGGGCGTGACTGGATCAAAAGCGTCCAGCACCCCCGCGTCGACTTCCGTGGCACCGGCTGCAGCTTCAGATGCCGTCCAGGTCTCCTCCGCCGCACGGCTTGTGGCCGTGGCCCAGGAGGCCCTGGCCGTGGTTCCCGACATCCGGACGGAGAAAGTGGAAGCCATCAAGAGCCAGCTGGATGCGGATGCCTACAACCCTGATGGAGAGGCCGTGGCCGAAGGGCTTATCAAGGAACACCTGGCGAGAGTCAGCCATTCCTAGCCCCGGGCCCCTGATGTGAGGGCATGATCAGTCCCCTTGGACAGCGCCAGATCCTTCAGACCGTCTCGGTGGAGACGGTGCGGCTGGCCATGGAAGGGGGATTCCAGGTCCAGCAGGAGCAGGCCCGCCGGCAGGCCTTCGATGCCAAGCTGGCGGAGGCCCAGGATGATGTGCCATTTATATCTGAGTCTGAAAGCCTTAGGTTGACGGATCAGGATGCCAAGGGCCACCCGGATGGCCACCAGCACGGCACCGGGTCAGCCGAAGACCTTCCTCCGGATGAAACCAAGGGGACCCCGGCAGAGGGTGCCCGGCCGCACCTGGATCTCCTGGCCTGATGTTTGCCCGAAGGTCCCGGAGGAGGCCTCTCATGCTGCACGCCGTGCCCGAACTGCTGGATGCCATCGAGGCCAAGCTGATCGAGGGCGAGGACCCCTCGCCCCTTCTCTCCAACATCCGCTGGTCGGAGCTGGTCTGGTGGCCCGAGGACTTGAAGAGCAGCCTGGCGCTGAAACAGCGCATCGCCTCCATCCAGACGCTGCTCATGGGCCTCCAGTCCCCCCTGCGGGCCACCCTCGCGAGCCTTTCCGGCTCCCCGTCCTACGGTCGGGAGGGCCTGGCCAGGGATACGTCCAGGGTCCGGCCCCGGCTACAGGGAAAGGTCTGACCATGCCCGGACTCACGTCATCCATGTTCATCGGGCTGTCGGGGCTGCAGGCCCAGCAGTCCGCCTTGAACGTGGTCGGAAACAACATCGCCAACGTGAACACCCCGGGCTACACCCGGGAGGTCGCCGGCATGACGTCCAACCCATCCCAGGTCCAGGGACAAAACTACTTCGGCAGCGGCGTCTCCCTGGACAGCGTGACGAGCGTGCGGGACAAGTTCCTGGAGCTCCAACTCACCCAGGCCACCTCCGCCCAGGCGAAGTACAACACCCTCTCCACGGGCGTGAGCGTCGTCTCCTCCACCCTGGGAGACAGCACAAGCTCGGGACTCGCGGCCCAGATCCAGTCCTTCTTCCAGGGCTTCCAGACCCTCGCCGCCAACCCTGGCAACAGCGCCGCCCTGACCAGCGTGGTGGGCAACGCCCAATCCATGATCAGCAGCTTCCAGACCAACTATTCGCTGCTGCAGCAGCAGCAGGCCGCTGCGAACCAGACGGTGGGGACCCTGGTGGACCAGGTGAACAAGCTGACGTCCCAGATCGCCCAGCTGAACCAGCAGATCGTGGGCTCGGATACCACCGGGTCCAACAATGCCGCCGTGGACCAGCGCACGACCCTCACCAACCAGCTGGCCCAGCTGGTCGGCATCAATGTGATCGATGGCGGCACCAACGGCCCATACCAGATCACCCTGGACTCCGGGGCCGCCACCCTGGTCAGCGGGACCAGTTCCTTCGACCTCGCGGCCGGGGGATCACCGGGCAGTTCCACGGTGACCTCCACCATCGTCGGGCTCCCCAACGGCGGGAACGTCACTGGCAACATCACGAGCGGGCAGCTGGGCGCGGAACTGACGCTGGGGAACACGACCTACGCCGGCTACGAAAGCCAGCTCAATACCATCGCCACGGCCATCACCACGAATGTGAACACGCTCAATGCCGCTGGATACGCCGCGGGGGCGGCCGCCGCAACGGGAACCAATTTCTTCTCGGGGAGCCTGGCCGGCGGAACGCTCTCTGTTACGGCGGCCGTCGTGGGCAATCCCGCCCTCAACATCGCGACGGCCACCACTGCCAACGCTCCGGGTGACAACACCCAAGCCAACGCCATCGCCAACCTCCAGTTCGCCACCGGGCTTGTCGCCGGAATCACGGGTAACTTCAGCGATGCGGTGGGGCACCTGGTCAGCACGGTCGGCATCGACTCGCAGAATTTCCAGACCCAGAGCACCACCCAGCAGAACCTCGTGTCGGCCCTCCAGACCCAGCGGGACCAGGTTTCCGGCGTGTCCCTGGACGAAGAGGCCACGAACATGATGCAGCTCCAGACCGGCTACCAGGCCTCGGCCCACTTCCTTAATGTGATCAATGGGCTGACGGCGGGACTGATCACCCAATTCGGCGGAACCGCATCCTAACTGCTAACAGGTGAACCATGAGCATGCGAACGCCCACCACCAATCAGTACAACCTGTCCCTCCTCAATCTCCAGAATGTACAGGCACAAATCGCCCAGAACACCCAGCGCCTGACGTCCGGGAACCAGATCACCAGTCCCGGCGACGATCCCGCGGGGTCAGCCTCCATTCTGGATTTCCAGAACTCCATCCAGGCAAACACGCAATTCCTTCAGCAGGCCTCCACCGCGAACAACCTGCTGCAGTCGGCTGCCGATGCCTTCACCGGCGCCATCGACGGAGCCAACAACCTGCAGGTGCTGGCCCAGCAGGCCCTCAGCACTCCCAGCACTGGGGCCACGAGCATGTCGAGCCTTGCCGCACAAGTGGGAGCCATCCAAAACAATCTCCTCTCTCTGGCGAACACGCAGTATCAGGGGGTGTATGTCTTTGCCGGCGCCCAGACCACGACCCAACCATTCACGAATTCCGGGCTTACCTACAACAACGGAACTGCCTCGGGCCCGTCCGACTACCTCAATTTGTATGTATCCCCGACCTCCAAGGTGACCACCAACATTCCCGGGGACCAGGCTTTCGGTACCGGAACGGGCAGTGACCTTTTCAAGGCCGTCAATGATCTCTACAACGGGCTCACGGCGAATTCCCAAGCCGCCGTCCAGACAGCGTCCACTGAACTCACGTCCGCGCTGAACAATTTGTACCAGCAGCAGGCCGTGGTCGGCGGGCGGCAGGCGGGCCTGGCTGATCTCCAGTCGAGCATCTCCGCGATCAACCTCAGCCTTCAGTCAGCCCAGAGCGGCCTTCAGACCACGAACATCGCGCAGACCTACACCAACCTGACCAGCGAGCAGACGGCCCAGCAGGCCATCCTGAGCACCATGGCCAAGACCAACACCAACAACCTGTTCAACTACCTGACCTGAGCCCCGGGGCCGAGGGACCGCGGTCGTGACCAGGATGGGGTTTAGGCCAGACTGAGGTGCCTGTCCAGGGCCTCCAGGGCCCGCTGCCGGTGGGCCGCGCCCTTGGCGGATTTCACCGCCCGCAGGCCTCCGGAGCGCTTCAGGCCCCGGATGTCCACCTTGCCTTCCGGTAGCGGAGGGAGTAGGCCCAGCATGGCGTTGGTGGGACCGAAATCCTTGATGGAGGCGTGGGCCAGGTAGTGCAGGAGGCTGCCTAGGACCGTCTCTTGGGGGAAGGGGAGCGCGTCCAAACCCCTCAGGGCCCGGTCCACCGCGAAGGCCGCGGCCAGCCCCCCTGCGGCCGACTCCAGATAGCCCTCCACGCCCGAGAGCTGCCCCGCCAACCAGAGGTTCGGAGTCGATTTGACAGCCAGTGTCGAATCCAGGACGGAGGGCGCCTGGACGTAGGTGTTGCGATGGATGCTGCCGAATCGGGCGAATTCCGCATGCTCCAGCCCCGGTAGGAGCCTGAGCACTTCCTTCTGGGCACCCCATTTCAAGGCGGGTCTGGAAACCCACCAGGTTGAAGTGGTCTCCTGCGAGGGTGTCCTGGCGCAGTTGCACGACGGCATGCGGCCATCTCCCGGTTCTCGGGTCGTCCAGCCCCACCGGTTTCATGGGGCCGTGGCGCAGGGTCTCGCGGCCCCGGTCCGCCATCACCTCGATGGGCAGGCAGGCCTCGAAATAGGGGGTGTCCACCGCATTTAGCGGGACGCGTTCGGCTGCCAGGAGGGCGTCCAGGAACTGCTCGTACTGAGCCTTGTCCAGGGGGCAGTTGATGAAGTCCGCCCCGCCCTTGTCGTAGCGGGCGGCCATCCATGCGATCTCCATGTCGATGCTGTCCCGCTCGACGATGGGCGCGATGGCGTCGTAGAAGTGCAGCTGCGCCTGCCCGGTCTTCCTCGCGAGCCAGTCCACAAGGGGTTCTGCGGTAAGGGGCCCTGTGGCGAGGATGGTGGGGAGGCTGAGGTCCGGCGCATCGACCTGGGCCTCGACCCATTGGATGTTCGGGTGATTCTTCAGGCTCCTAGTCACCTCCAAGGAAAAGGACTCGCGGTCCACGGCGAGGCTGTTTCCCGCCGGGACCCTCGTCGCCTCGGCGCAGGTCAGGATCAGCGAGCCCATGCGCCGCATCTCGGCCTTCAGGATGCCAGTGGCCGAGTTCACGTCATCGCTCTTGAAGGAGTTTGAGCAGACCATCTCGGCAGCCTCGGCGGTGGTGTGCGCTGGGGTGCTCCTGCCTGGCCGCATTTCGGTGAGGCGGACCGCGTGGCCTCGGGACGCCAATTGCCATGCGGCCTCAGATCCGGCCAACCCGGCGCCGATGATGTGGATCACGCCTACCCCCGTGGGGGATATCCTACGGCAAGGATTTGTTTTGCCAGCGGGCCCAACCAGCGCTTCTGGCTGTTCCAAGCGGCTGCGAGCAAATTTTCACTTGCGTAAGGGCGTAGGGATGTTAGTCTGGATGTCCTGCGCAGTTGAGGCTGCGGGGTGCTGAGGAGGCTGAAAGGCAGCTTCGGGCCATGCGGAGAGCATGGGGGCGTCTTTGAAAACCGGATAGAAGATAGGAAGCCTTTG
>TBL_comb48_EPIDRAFT_1000797_pt1 | contig 24401 bp, 18 predicted proteins | sample TroBogEpilimnion_37_FD_10681 | JGI IMG/M metagenome (IMG submission 10681) | reverse complement strand
ATACCGATGACAAATACCGCAATGCCTAAATGTGCAATAGTCATACCGTAAAACCCAGTTGGTATAGATTGCAAGCGTTGCCAAGTAAAGCCTTGTGTACCTAAACGATCAATAAACGAAAGTACTGTAATGGCAGTCGTCCACAAAGCCAAGGTCAAACCTAAGGCTGCACCCCAGGAATAAAAAGGCATAAGCAAAGGCAGTAACAAGCCACCGGCAATACAAGCGGCAATAATCCAACGGACTCGTTGTGCTAATTCGGTTATAGAATCTTTTTTCCAACGCAATAACATACCTAAACCCACTGCAATGGCCAGCGGTGCCATTAAAGGAATAAACACGGCATTAAAATACGGAGGTCCTACGGAAATTTTGCCTAAGCCTAGAGCATCAATTACTAAAGGATATAAAGTACCTAATAAAATACTGGCCGCAGTGACTACTAACAAGACATTGTTCAGTAATATCGCTGATTCTCTGGAAGCTAACTCAAAAGTCGCGCTACTTTTAACAGTCGGGGCNCTAANAGCATAGAGTAANAAAGAACCACCNACNACCACTGCCAGAAANANTAAGATGAACAAGCCCTCTAGCGGGATCACTAGCAAAAGCATGAACGGATGTTAATACCCCAGAACGTACTAAAAAAGTACCTAACAAGCTTAAAGAAAAGGCAAAGATAGCCAATAAAACCGTCCAGGTTTTAAAGACGCCGCGCTTTTCAGTCGCTGCTAAAGAATGTATCAGTGCAGTACCTACCAACCAAGGCATGAATGAAGCGTTTTCAACGGGATCCCAAAACCACCAACCGCCCCAACCTAATTCGTAATAAGCCCACCAACTACCCAAAGCAATACCTAGCGTTAAAAACATCCACGCCATACTAGTCCAAGGCCTAGACCATCTTGCCCAAGCGGCATCTAAGCGACCTTCTAATAATGCGGCAATCGCAAAAGCAAAGGCCACAGAAAAGCCGACATACCCCATATATAGCATAGGTGGATGAATCGCTAACCCTGGATCTTGCAATAAAGGATTTAAATCACGGCCTTCTAGTGGTGCAGGAAATAAACGCTCAAAGGGATTAGAGGTTACTAATAAAAACAAAATGAAACCAATAGAAACCAGTCCCATAACGCCTAAGACCCTCGCCAGAGTTGCTGCGGGTATGCTTTTACTAAATTGAGCGACCAAGGCTGTCCAGATTGTCAGCACTAAGCCCCATAATAATAACGAGCCTTCATGCGCTCCCCATACCCCTGATATTAAATACAGCGTCGGTAAAGAAGTATTAGAGTTAGTGGCGATATATTTAACTGTAAAATCATGCGTTAAGCAGCTATAAGTTAAACATCCGTAAGCCAAAGCCATGAACAGCAATTGTGCAAATGCTGCAGGTCTAGCTACGGCAATCCAACCTAGCTGATTACGAAAAGCACCGATGATGGGCAAGGTACCCAAGACTAGTGCCATGCACAAGGCGAGTATTAGTGAAAAGTGTCCAAGTTCTGGGATCATGGTTATTTGTTTGTTCCTGAGGTGGTCTGATTTTTTAAGCTAGCCTTAACTTCAGGCGGCATATAGTTTTCATCATGTTTAGCCAGCACTTCTTCGGCAATAAAAACACCTTGCTCATTCAATTTGCCATGAGCGACGATACCCTGCCCTTCTCTGAATAAATCAGGCAATATACCGGTATATTCAACGGTCACTTCTTTACTAAAATCAGTGAGCTTAAAACGCACCATCATTCCATCACCCGGTCTTTCAACACTACCTTTTATCACCATGCCGCCTAGTCTAAACAAAGCAGTCTTTGGGGCCTTGCCTGCTACTACATCAGTAGTAGAAAAGAAGTACATTAAATTGTCATTAAATGATTTTAAAGCGAAGGCGGTGGCGATACTGGCACCAATAACCATTAAAGCTATTAAAATTAAGCGCTGTTTTCTGGCTGGCTTCATAGAGATTGTCTTTGTTTCTTTAAGGCTTTAACAAAAAACTGTTTGCGCTGCAAAACTGGAATAATAATGTTTGCTAGCAATACGCAAAAAGTAACACCATAAGAAGTCCAGACATAAAAGCCATAGCCACCCATAGATAGAAATTGGTCTAAACTCATCAAACTTGCTCCAAAACTTTAGCTTTAACCCATTGAGCGTTACGCTCACGTTGTAATAATTCGATACGAATTCTTTGTATTAAGGCGATCAAATAATAAACCTTGAAGGATAAAGCCATTAATAACAAAGGGATTAACATGCTGACATGTATGGAAGGTTTGTCCATTTTGGTCACGGTAGGGCCTTGATGCAAGGTATTCCACCATTCCACGGAATAATGAATAATAGGAATATTAACCACACCCACTAAAGCTAAGATAGCTACCGCTTTAGAAGCGACACGTTTATCATCTATCGCACCATAAAGACCAATAACCCCAAGATACAAAAACAACAATATCAATTCAGAGGTTAAGCGAGCATCCCAAACCCACCACGTTCCCCACATGGGTTTTCCCCATAATGAACCGGTAAATAAAGCGATAAAAGTAAAACTGGCACCGATTGGAGCACTACTAATCGCAACTATTTCGGCTAATTTAATACGCCAAACTAAGCCGATAGCACCAGAAATAGCCATCACCATATAAATAAATAAGGACATCCAAGCACTAGGAACATGAATATAAATAATACGATAGCTATCACCTTGTTGATAATCAGCCGGCGCTAAATATAAGCCCCCATAGAGTCCGAAACCCGTCAACAATACGAAGATAATAATCAGCCATGGCATGACCTTATCAGTAAAGGCATAAAAATGAGGTGGCGAAGCCATACGATGAAAAAATCTTACAACGGCATTAGGAATTAAAAACATAGGTATATTTTAGTTAAGTTTAAGTCCTGCACAGAGCAGTGTCACAAAGAGCATAGTTATCTACACAAGTTTCTTATCGGCGTGGAAACGATAAAAAAATACCGTAGGGGCGAATTGCATACGCCCATTTATTTAAAATCCAATGTTATAGGGCTTCTTTGTAAGGGCGTATGCAATACGCCCCTACGATCTTTACCACAATGTTATCGTTCTTGCGTGAGAATGCTAACAATTATTTGTGTAGATACCTATGCACAAAGAGCGAGCGGAGTAAAAGACCAAGAATGGCTACACACAATCAATAGATATTTTACAAAATATTGTTAATTAACACTCATTTTTAATGCCGCTGCTGTCGGCCAAGGCGCCAAAACTAAAGACAAGCATAACATTGAAATCAAGATATTAATCTGAGCATCTACGGGTAAACCACTGCCAGCCATCTCCACGGCATTCCCTGCAAAAATAAGTACAGGTACATATAAGGGTAAAACTAATAATGATAAGATCATTCCGCCTCGTCGCAAGCCTACCGTTAAAGCGACTCCAATCGCACCGATTAAACTCAATACCGGCGTACCTAATAGTAGCGTTAATAATAAAACGCCTAAGGATTGCGTAGGCATTCCTAAGAAAACAGCCAGTAAAGGTGCAACGATCAATAACGGTAATCCAGTAACCAACCAGTGGGCAATAATTTTAGCCAGCACTAACATTGAAGTTGGATAAGGGCTTAATAAAATCTGTTCTAATGAGCCGTCATCAAAATCTGAGCGAAATAAACTATCTAAAGACAACATAGCGGCCAACAAAGCTGATACCCAAATAATACCTGGTGCAATTGCTTGCAATAAATGAGGTTGAGCGCCGATGCCTAAAGGAAAAAGTGTGATGACTAGAATAAAAAATAATAAGGGATTTGCAATTTCTGTACGACGGCGCACAGCCAACAACAAATCACGCTTAATAATAGCTAGAAATGCGTAAAACAAAGACATTAGGATAACAAGATACGTTGCACATCCACATTCGGCAAAGCGATATCATGGTGTGATGTTAATATAATCATTCCTCCAGCTTTGCAATGTTCAGTCATCAAGCTTTCTATCAATGAAATACCTTGCTTATCAAGTGAAGTAAAAGGCTCATCAAGTATCCACAAGGTGTTTTTGGTAATTAATAAACGAGCCAATGATAAGCGTCTTTTTTGACCCGCAGATAAACTCTGAACCAAAGCATCATCAAAGTTTGCCAACAGCACTTTAGCCAGTGCTTGGGGAATAGAATAGTGTCCCGTTTGACCTAGCGCTAAAGATACTTTTAAATTTTCAAGTACTGTTAGTTCTTTCTTCACACCATCTAAATGACCGACATAAGCCATATCATCGTAATATTGACTGTCGTTAATGGCATTGCCGCCCCACAACACTAGCCCCGCATCAGGCTCTCTAAAACCACATAATATTCGCAGCAATGACGTCTTTCCACTGCCGTTCTCGCCTTCCAGCAATAATACTTGCCCCGCGCTCAACTCGAAATTAAGCGCTTCAAACAAGATGCGATCATCACGAACGCAGCTTAAGTCTTGGCCTTGCAATCGGTGAATTATGTTATTTTGCATTAAACAGCAGGAAATCTCTGGCGTACGGCTTCATAAAGCAATACACCTGTGGCAACAGATAAATTGAGGCTTTCTACTTGGCCTAACATTGGGATCGCTACCAAGATGTCGCATTGTTCTTTGGTTAGACGTCTTAAACCTTTGCCTTCAGTGCCAACCACCAAAGCCATTGGCACTGTAAAGTCAGTTTTATGCAAAGTTTGGGCTGTATCGCCTGCAGCACCAATGATCCATAAACCCTCACCTTTTAACCAACGCAAAGTGCGTGCTAAATTAGTGACTTGATAGACAGGAACCGTCTCTGCCGCACCACTGGCAACTTTGCATACCGTTGGCGTAATACCAGTAGCGTTATCTTTGGTAATAATGACGCCATGAACACCTGTTGCATCAGCGGTTCTAAGACATGCACCCAGATTATGAGGATCTTGAACATTATCCAAAACCAAAAACAAAGCGGGGTCTGTTAGGTTCTCAACTGCTGTTTTTAAATCGCTTTCCGTTAATTCACCGGGCATTTCAACTTCAATGACAATGCCTTGATGATTATTATTGTCAGCTAATTTATCCAGCCTCTTTCTATCGACTTTTTCAGGAACTATTCCTAAGTCTAATAAGTCATCCACCGCCTGAGACAGACGCTTATCTTGGCGACCACTATCAACCCAGGCTTGATGTATTTTTTTAGGTGAATAATCTAAAGCCGCCTGAACTGAATGTAGGCCAAATAGTTTGCTTGATTTCATGTGTTAATAAATTATGGATATTTTTCGGATAGTTCTTGTAGGTCGGGTTAGTGATAGCGTAACCCAAGCTACATTTTTTATCTATTTATGGGCATTTGTAGGCCGGAATAAGTCTTTTCGAGCGAAAGCGAGTAAAGCGTTTCCGGCCTACAACTACAACTAATCGTTTTGTTCAGGCTTAACTCTTATTTTTTCTTTCTGCGACGCTTTTTAGGCTTATCAGAGATCGCTTCTTTTGCTGCAGAACCACCCTTTTGAAGAAGCTCAAAATCCATTTTCTTTTCATCAAGATCAACGCGGGTTACTCTAATTCTTACTCTATCGCCTAAACGAAAATTAATACCCGTGCGCTCTCCTTTTAATTGATGACTAGTTGGGTCAAAATGAAAATAATCTTGACCCAAATTACTAATATGGACCAAACCTTCTACATAAATATCAGCCAATTCAACAAAAAAGCCAAATGAGGTAACTGCAGAAATAATACCGGGAAATTCCTCGCCAATTTTATCCATCATGTATTCACATTTTAACCAACTGACAACATCTCTCGTGGCATCATCAGCGCGACGTTCATTAGCCGAACAATGTTCGCCTAGTAAAATCATATCAGGCACGCCATAGACAAAGTTTTCTATTTTTTTATCTAATAAGCAATGTCGAATAGCGCGATGCACGAGTAAATCAGGATAACGACGTATGGGCGAGGTAAAGTGAGCATACGCATCTAAAGCCAAACCGAAATGTCCCTTAAGGTCAGGACTATAAACCGCTTGAGACATAGAGCGCAATAATACTGTCTGAATTAAATGCGCATCAGGCCGATCTTTTACGCTATCGACTAAATGCATATAATCCAAGGGGGTAGGATTTACGCCACCACCAAATTTTAATCCCAACTCGCCTAAAAAGGTTTTCAGATTTAATACTTTATCTGCACTAGGCCCTTCATGAATACGTAATAACTTAGGTATTTTTTTAGCATTAAGGTAACGAGCCGCTGCACTATTTGCGGTAATCATAAACTCTTCAATAAGTTTATGAGCATCATTACGTACGACGGGTATTATTTTGTCGATTTTACGATCTTTTGCAAAGACTATACGAGTTTCTTGGGTATCAAAGTCCATCGCGCCACGAAGTTCGCGCTGAATTCTCATGGCTTTGTAAAGTGCGTAAAGTTCACGCAGATGTGGCATTAAGGCATAGTGTTTTTCTGCTAACGCCACATCACCATCGACCAACATTTTAGCCACTTCGGTATACGTTAACCGAGCGTGAGAGCACATCACAGCATCGTAAAACTTAGAACGAATAACTTTGCCTTCATCGTCTATGATTAATTCACAAACCATACATAAACGATCGACATGAGGATTAAGCGAGCATAAACCATTCGATAATATTTCTGGCAACATTGGAATAACTTGCTCAGGAAAATAAACCGACGTACTACGATTTTTGGCTTCTTTGTCTAGTTCACTATTAACTTGTACATAATGCGAAACATCAGCAATTGCTACCAGAAGTTTCCAGCCTTTAGGTGTTTTTTTACAGAAGACAGCATCATCGAAATCACGTGCATCTTCACCATCAATGGTCACTAATGGCAGCTTACGTAAATCTACACGACCTTCTTTTGCCGACTCAGGTACTTCTGAACTTAAAGATTTAATAGACTCAAGTAATTCAGCTGGCCAAACATTCGGTAATTCATAAGAACGAATAGCCATTTCGATTTCCATGCCAGGAGCTAGATGATCTCCTAACACTTCAATGACTCGACCTATGGGTTGGCGTAACTTAGTCGGCTGTTCGACAATTTCAGCAATAACAATTTGTCCTTGCTTTGCGTCACCTGCCTCACCGTTCATAACTAACAGTGTTTGTGCAATATTCTTATTGTCAGGGACAACATAGGTAAAGCCATCTTCTTTATAAAGGCGGCCTACAATTTGATGGGTATTTCTTTCTAATATTTCAACGACCGCGCCTTCACGCCGTCCTTTCTTGTCAATACCGGCAATACGAACCATCGCCCTATCATTATGTAATAAGGGATTCATTTCACGGGGCGACAAATACAAATCATCAGAGCCGTCATCAGGTCTAACAAATCCAAAACCATCAGCATGACCGATAATTCGACCAACAATTAAATCTTTATTATTAACGAGGCAATAGCGTTGACCACGGTTGAATAATAACTGACCATCACGCTCCATCGCTCTTAAGCGTCGACGCAGCGCCTCTAGGTCGTCATCACTTTCAAGTTTGAAAATAGTAGCAAACTCTACTCGCGACAAAGGCTTTCCAGCCTGCTCCAAATTATGGAGTATTAGTTCACGACTAGGAATGGGATTTTCATACTTTTCAGCTTCACGCTGAGCGTATGGGTCTTGTGTTGAATTCAAATCAACGTCTTTATTAGACTTCGATGGCATTTATTTAATATAGATACAAGGTGAATAATACAATTAAGTAATAGAGTTACAGCGCACATGATACATGCTTAACTTAAAGAGTAGAACGGAAAATAAAGATTACATGAAATTTTACTAGAAAAAACTTATTTATCTAGCCTTATCACTACAAACATTTAGGCTTAATTAATTGACAAAAAAACCTAGCCTAAGTATATTCTTCGGCTACTTAGCTTTTATAGAGCGTCCTTGCCGGGATGGTGGAATTGGTAGACACGCTAGCTTCAGGTGCTAGTGGGCGCAAGCTCGTGGCCGTTCGAGTCGGCTTCTCGGTACCATCGTACTATGTCATTAACTCAGATATATTTTGCGCTGCTTAATATGTTTCGCGGTTCAAAAATAAAAAACTTATTTTTAAATCCTTATCTTCTAAATAGAATAGAATAGATTTATCTATACTCCTCATCAAATTAAACTTACATCAACGTATTACACTACACGGATATTGAGCTGGATTACAGTTCGTCTTATTGCCGTGTCCATTAATAATTACGTTTGCACTAAAAATGAACCTTATACCCTCATCTATCGAATTTTTGAAATCGAGCACTCGGTATGTTTGAAAACATTCAACAATACCTGAGTAATAGTGCGGAATGGATGCCTCAGGGTTACTCTATCGAATGGACCCCTAGCCTGTTTTGGACTCATGTCTTTACCGATCTTTTAACAGCTGCAGCTTATTATTCAATTCCTCTTGCACTGATTTATATAGCATGGCATCGAAAAGACCTACCCTTTCGTAAAATTTACTTAATGCTGGGCGCTTTTATACTAGCCTGCGGTACTTCTCATTTAATTTCAATTGTCCTGCTATGGAAACCCATCTACTGGCTGGATGCACTCATACACGTAATAACCGCCTTTCTTTCACTAGGCACCGCATTTTTTGTCATTCGTTTAATACCATTATTGAAACAATCGTCTTTACCAACTATGGAAAAAACGATTTATGAAGCCCTACTGATGAAAGGTGACATTGATCTTTCATCAATGCAAGCCAGATTTAATAACACAACACAACTCGCCCCTGTTGGTATTATTAACGTTTCAACGAATAGTGACATACTAGAAGTCAACCCTAAGTTCTGTAACTTCATCGGCTATAGTCATGATGAAATACTCAACATGAATCTTGAGGATATCAGTTGTGAAGATTGTTACTCTCAATACGCAACCAAAATTAGTCAGTGTTTGTCGGGTGAGATTTCTGAATTTGAAGAGAAATGTCAATATCGACATAAAAAGGGTCATGTCATCTGGGGGGCTTTACACGTAAAATTAATCCGACATAAAGATAGTCGCTTGGATTATTTTATTTTAATTGTAGAAGACATTTCTTTGCAAAAAAACCTGCAAGATAACTTAACCATCCAGTCTATGGCAGTTAATCAAAGCCCAAGTCCAGTTATGATTACCAATCTTAATAAAGAGATTAAATACGTCAACCCCGCCTTTTTAAGGCACACGGGTTATTTGTTTAGTGAAGTGATCGGACAAAACTCGCAAATGTTTTTTTCAGAAAAGACCTCGCCAGAAACTTATAGCGAAATGTGGTCTACATTAATGGAATTTAAGCCATGGAAAGGTGAGTTGATCAATAAAAGTAAGCAGGGCAAAGAAACGGTAGATTTAACTGAAGTTATTCCAATTGCGACTGCAGATGGAATTATTGACCATTATTTAGTTTTAAAAGAAGATATAACAGCCCGTAAAGAAACTGAGCTTGCATTGATTACAGCCACCAAAGCAGCAGAATCACTTTTTGAAAGCAAGTCCTTATTCATGGCTAATATGTCGCATGAAATACGTACACCTATCAGTGTCATTATGGGCTTTACTGAACTTGCTTTAATAAAAGACATGCCCGATAACATTCGCGACTATCTTTGCAAAATCAAAACTGCCTCTATGGGCTTGCGCAATATACTGAATGACATTTTAGACTTCTCTAAATTAGAAGCTGACAAAATCACCATTGTTCCAGAATTATTTGATTTGACTTTACTTAAGGACGAACTGTATAGCTTTTTTAAAAGCAGTGCCGATAAGAAAGGCCTTCTATTCACCACAGACATTGCCGCTGATACTCCACTGCAATTAATAGGTGATGAACAAAGAATAAAACAAATACTCATAAACCTAATCAGCAACGCCATCAAGTTTACTGATTACGGTTATGTAAAACTTAATATTTCAGCACTGAGTAAGGATGCCAAGCAGGCAAAACTTTTGTTTTCTGTTCAAGATTCAGGTATCGGCATTACTGAAGAGGATCAGACACATTTATTTCAAGTATTCAACCAAATTGACAACTCTATCACCCGTCGTTATGGGGGTACAGGTTTAGGATTATCGCTTAGTAAAAACCTCTTGCATCTAATGGGGGGGGAATTCAAAGTCAGCAGCGAATTGGGTGAAGGCAGTTTTTTTAGCTTTGAGATTGTTATGGATTTACCGACAGAAACAATTGCATACCCTACAAAACAAGCAGAAAGCTTAGCTGAAATAAACAGCGACCCTGATTCAGAGTACACAAACACACGAATACTGGTAGTAGAAGATAATTTATTCAACCAGCAAATTATTGAAGAGATACTAGCCTTAGCGGGCTTTAGCGTGGAACTTGCAGATAATGGTAAAGTAGCATTAGACTTATTGGAACAGTATGAATTTGATGCGATCGTTATGGATGCACACATGCCGATCATGGATGGTTTTGAGGCGACTACACGCATACGTAGTCAAACACGTTTTGACAAAATGCCCATTATCGCCCTAACTGCTGGCGTATCCCAAGATGAGAGAATACGATGCTTAGAAGTCGGCATGGATGATTTTCTAAATAAGCCCATCAATGGACGATTACTTATTTCCACACTAAAACAACACCTTAATTCAGAAATACAAAATAAGCCTCAGCTAAAAAAACCAGAACCTGCGACAGTAGCGACTACTGAAATAAGCAACAATGAAAATAGGCTGAATGTAGATATACTAAAAAAAGAAATTGGTGAAGACCCAGCCAAAGTAGCTAAGTTCTTAAACTTTTTCCAGAAATCTTCACAAGAGATCTGTGCTGAAATCATAACAGCCATCCGTTCACAACAAATAGATGCTGTACACGCAGCGGCTCACAAACTTAAATCTGCAGCACGTACCGTAGGAGCAATTGACCTAGGAGATTTATGTGTAGCTATTGAAGATGCAGCAATAGCCGGTGACTCAGCAAGTCTTAACACCCTATCGCAGCGCTTTGAAGAAGAATGGACTGAGGTCAATAAACTATTGCAGGCTTGGACCAAATAAAACAAGTTGGCTCTAAGTGATTACGAGACTACGATTTTCTCCTAAAGAGTATCGGCAACTTATCGTTCCCACGCATGAATGACAACATTGTGGTGAAGATCGTAGGGGCGTATTGCATACGCCCTTATAAAATAAGCCATGTAATAAACTTAAGTAAATGGGCGTATGCACTAGAGACTGTGAAAGTATTATGACTTTAGCTTCCCCCTTTGTAAAAGGGGGATCGAGGGGGATTTTATTAAGTCATAGGTTATTGAAATTTAATAATAATCTTTTAATAGATCACCCCCCTAACCCCTCTTTGCTAAAGAGGGGAATAAAAAGAATACTTTCACAGTCTCACTACAATGTTTACATACTAACGAGCCTACCTAAGGAACTCTAATAAAAGTTGTAAATAGCTATGCCAAAAACAGAAAATCAGATCGATCGATAGCAATAAAATACTAATGTATAACGACGAACGTTATACAAATAGGCAAGAATAGCGATACGAAAGTGTTGCATTAGATGATGACTTTAAATAAACCCCAATATTAATAATAATTTAAATGACAATCTCGATACTAATAGCCACAGATAATAGTGAACAAGCTCAGCTTATAGTCGCTCAACTTGCCAAAGACTATAGCGATATAGTTATCTCTATTAAATCCCAATCGCTAATTAACGATTTTGACAAACATCAACCTGATGTTTTAATTCTCGCCTTTGCTAATTTGGTTAAAGCACAAGAGTATTACGAAGCTTTATATGAAAGCAGCAATCATATTACCAACTGCACCCATAGAACCGTGCTTTTGTGCCAGCAAGATGAAATAGAACAAGCTCATGAGCTGTTTAGGCAAGAGGTTTATGACGAATATATTCCCTTTATGCCAACCCCATATGATAGCCATCAGTTGCCTAGGGCAATCCATCGGGCATCATTAAGTCTTAAAGCGGGTGCCATTAACGACACCAACTCTGAATTGATTAAACGGGTCCGTAGACTTTCCAATCTGGAAGCAAAGTTTGAATCTGCACTAAAACTTGCCCACCAGCAATTAGATATCGTCAATCAAGCCTCAGATCAAATAAAAATAGATCAATTAAACGTCTTAACTAATTTTCTTCAGAGTCTTAACGAGCTGACTAACAATAGTACAGAGCAAAGCTTACAAGCACTGATAAATGAATTAGAAGAAAACTTAATTAATCAGAAACTTAACACACTCACCCTACCCTTATTAAAAATAAAAAATTGGTTTAATGATTTGCGACCCTTAATTAACATATTGGTTAACGAGGTTACTTTATTAAAAGTTGTCGCACAAAAAACACCGCCCACAGTATTGATTGTAGATGACGACAAGTTTGCACAAATGATGCTTAACGATATAGTCGCCACAGAAAATTATTCTGTACTGTTTGCAGATAGCGGTATAGATGCACTCAAACTATTGCGTAAGCACAAACCCGACATTATTTTAATGGATATGAATATGCCAGCATTAGGCGGCATAGAAACCATTAGTCGCATTAAAAATTCACCGAGGTTTTCGTCTATACCCATCATAATGATAACGGGCAGTAATGCGAAAAAAGATGTCATCGAAAGCTTGAAAGCTGGGGCAGCAGATTTTATTGTTAAGCCAGTAAGTCATGGGATTTTGCTTGATAAAATCGAACTATTACTTCATTAAACAACCATTAAATAGATTACTTAGCCCTAAAATGACATTATCAAGCTATTTAATTCGCACACTTTAACCTTTACCGGCAATAAAAATGACTAACATTGACATTAATTTAAATCTTTATTTAACTGCGTTTGAAAAAATGGCTGATGCAGTATTGCTCTTAAATGCAAAAGATGAACGATTCATAAACTGCAATGAGGCTGCACTTAAGCTATTTGCTTATCCTAATAAAACTGCTTTTCTTAATCAAAAACCTGCTGATATTTCACCAACACATCAAACAGATGGCATAAGCTCTAGTCAAAAAACTACAGAAAGCTACGCATTAGCCAAACAAACCGGTTTTCATCGTTTTGATTGGCAATATTTAAAACATGATGGCTCAACATTTTTAGCTGAAGTTACTCTAACGCCCATTATTGTAGAGGAAGAAGAAATATTCCATATAACGCTACGAGAACTTAGCGAACATATTCTTCGTGAGCTAACTGAGCGCATACAAATACCAGAAAGTATCATTAAGAACATAATGGCATATCTTGAGTCAGAGAAAACTAATGTCGCTTCTATGTCTATAGATGAAAAAATCAAAGAACTCAATCAACACACTGGTCCAACGGAGCTTAAAGGGTTAAATATTTTAATCGTAGAAGATGATGCCTTTATGCAAGAAGTCATCACAGAATTGCTAGAGCGCTTCGGAGCGACTTTTATCGTTGCGAATAATGGTGCAGAAGCCTTAGAGGCCTTAGAAAAAGATCAGTTTGATGCTGTATTAATGGATTTACACATGCCACTTATGGATGGATTTGTCGCTACATTGCAAATCCGTAAAATTGAAAAGTTTGCCAATTTACCCATTATAGCGGTCACCGCAAGCGTTAGCGAAGAAGCTAAGCAACGCTGCTTGAGAACAGGCATGAATGACTTTATCAGCAAACCCATAAATGTCAGCGAACTCCTTTCTAAAATCACAAGTTGGACTAAAGTATCTGAATAAGCTAAGTGCCGGTGCCGGAATAAGACCAGCCAAGCGTAGCGCGAGTGGCGTTTCCGGCAGCTTAAGCACCGCCAGTGCCGGAAACACTTTCCTTGCTTACGCTCGAAAAGCCTTATTCCGGCCTACGACTTAATAAGCAAAGCGTTTGTTATGGGCAATGGNGTCTACTATTCATCATTTGTAGGCCGGAATAAGTCCAGCCAAGCGTAGCGCAGGGTGGCGTTTCCGGCTACACGTGTTTGCCAGTGCCGGAAACGNTTTCCTTGCTTACGCTCGAAAAGCCTTATTCCGGCCTACGACTGAATAAGCAAAGCGTTTGTTNTGGNNAATGGCGTCTACTATTCATCATTTGTAGGCCGGAATAAGTCCAGCCAAGCGTAGCGCAGGGTGGCGTTTCCGGCTACACGTGTTTGCCAGTGCCGGAAACGCTTTCCTTGCTTACGCTCGAAAAGCCTTATTCCGGCCTACGACTGAATAAGCAAAGCGTTTGTTATGGGCAATGGCGTCTACTATTCATCATTTGTAGGCCGGAATAAGTCCAGCCAAGCGTAGCGCAGGGTGGCGTTTCCGGCTACACGTGTTTGCCAGTGCCGGAAACGCTTTCCTTGCTTACGCTCGAAAAGCCTTATTCCGGCCTACAATTACTACAATTACATCGCTCGAGCGACCAACAATTACTAGCTATCATCAGCATAATGTTATGCTCCCAAGTTTTAGTACTCAACTTAAATATATTCTTGTTGGTCTANTAGGTTTAGTGGTGCGCAATAATATGTTTGGAGTAACACGAAAAGTTATCAGCGNGCCCCCTGAGGGTTTTAGTGTCGGTATAGCGCTCTAGTTTGTAAACACAATGAGTTTCTGCGCCCCGCTAAAATAGTGTAGGACACACAATATAAATATCAGGGTATGCAAGAAAATACTAAGGGTGACACAAAATATTGTCAGCGTTAATCCTGAAGGGTTTATTGTTGATATGCTGATCTATATTAAAGACAGATTTATAATGTCATCAGAGGTGATTATGAGTAATACAAATAAACAGAAAAAACCAGATTTCTCGATTGAGTTTAAACAATCAGCAGCAAGATTAGCAAATGAAAAACGCTTATGCATTAAGCACATACCGATGCGATTTATCTTTGCAAATTAATATTGTCATCTACTTTATATCAATCCATTCTATAATCAGGTCAACTTAAAAAACTCAAAAGGAAATACGGCATGTGTAATACTTGTGGTTGTAATATTACACCGGGTAACCGCCCGCTAGTTTTGGCAGAAAAGCCTAAACGCGGCTTGACTACCGTTTCTGTACTGCAAAATCTACTATCGAATAACAATCATCAGGCTGAACATAATCGCTCGCATTTTGATGCCGCCAAGGTACTGGTAATTAATTTAATGTCGTCACCAGGTTCAGGCAAGACTGCCTTGCTAGAGGCAACTATTAAACGCTTGGGAGATTCTTTAAAGCTTGCCGTGATAGAAGGCGATCTTGAAACCGAAAATGATGCATTGCGCATACAAGCACAGGGTGTGCCTGCGTATCAAATCACTACTGGATCAGCCTGTCATCTGGACGCACACCTCATTCATAATGCTTTGCACCATATAAGCATTGAAGGTTTAGAGTTATTGTTTATAGAAAATGTCGGTAATCTGGTATGCCCTGCTAGTTTTGATATGGGTCACCATCGTAATGTGGTGTTATTATCAGTTACCGAAGGCGATGACAAACCAGCCAAATATCCAGTTATGTTTCGCGCTGCTGATTTGATGTTAATCAGTAAAACTGATTTATTGCCACATTTGGATGATTTCTCGCCTGATAACGCCAAACAGAATTTACATAACCTAGCCAACAACACCGATGTCATCGAACTCAGTGCTAAAACTGGTGATGGCTTAGACGAATGGATCACTTGGTTGCAGGCAGAAATAGCTGCGTATCGTTTATTATTAGATAACCAACAAACTTTGCGCCCTAAGGTGCAGCAAGATGGGCAGTTACTGCATGAGCAGACTGATAAATCTAAGTTTTATCCGGTGTTATAGATATAAAATCATAAATAATGCGCCTTTTATCGTCGGCACATTCTATAAAACTGTACTGTAGGCCGGAATAAGACTTTGCGAGCGTAAGCGAGTAAAGCGTTTCCGGCATAGGTAGTGCTACTGTGCCGGAAACGCCAGCGCCCCTAACCTTAATTTAAGCTTTTGTAGGGGCGACAGATTCGCCACCTTTTAACTAACGAATGTACTAGGCGAATCTGTCGCCCCTACAAGGTACTCTCATATAAAACTAGACAGCCCTTGCTATGCTTTACCCTACACAAGTATAAAGCGCATTATCGGTACACTACAGAGTAAGGACAGGTCGCGACCTGTCCCTACATTACGATCAGCCTATAGATAACGATCAACATCTAATTATAGTTTTAGGGTGGATGCGCTAGCGAGACTGTGAAAGTATTATGAATTTAGCTTCCCCCTTTGTAAAAGGGGGAGAGCAAAGCGAGGGGGCAGAGGGGGATTTTTGTTCCATAAGTTATTGATACTTTATTATTTTTAATAGATCAAATCTCCCCTAACCCCTCTTTGCTAAAGAGGGGAAATAAAAAGAATACTTTCACGGTCTCTAGCGCTTATCCACTCTACAGATCTTTGTTTAAACTTTGTGTAGATAACTCTGCCCTACTAGCGATATAAAGTTACTCATTACACTCTCACCTAACCATGAACTATGCCAGAGACTGCCAAACAGCTATTAGATAAAATCCGGGCTTTGACTCTTCCTGATTCTGTAAGAATCATGAATGTCTGCGGAGGGCATGAACGTTCTATCAGCATGGCTGGTTTACGCACTGCCCTGCCCGCTAACATCGAATTAATTCCTGGCCCGGGCTGTCCGGTTTGCATTTGCCCTGAAGAAGATATTTATTTTGCTATACAACTGGCATTGCATGAACCTATCGTATTACTTGCCTTTGGTGATATGTTGCGAGTACCTGTTAATGTTCCTAAAGCCACCATACGAACACTAGAGCAAGCTAAAGCAGCTGGCGCTGATATTCGCCCTATCGCCTCACCTACCGAAGCCATTAATATCGCTAAGGCCAACCCAGAACTGACCGTTGTGTTTTTTGTTGCGGGCTTCGAAACCACTTGTGCTCCGGTTGCGGCAATGCTTGCACAAGAACTTCCTGACAATTTACACCTGATAATAAGTGGTCGCTTAACGTGGCCTGCCGTCGCTTTATTACTAAATTCAGATAAGCCAGCTTTCGATGCATTGATCGCGCCGGGTCATGTCGCAACAATTATGGGTGCTGATCAATGGCGCTTTGTCGTTGAGCAACATCAAATTCCTACTGCTGTGGCTGGTTTTACGACTGAGAGTCTACTTACGGCTATTTATTCAGTTTTACGTCAACTATTAGACGGCAAATTATTCTTAGATAATTGCTATCCACAAGTTGTTACTCATGACGGCAACCATAAAGCCCAGCAACTTCTTGAAGCTAGTTTTACTGTGATCGATGCAAATTGGCGAGGCATCGGCGTTATTCCTCAATCAGGTTTTGAGCTCTCTCCTGCTTTGGCGATACATAATGCTCGATTACGTTATCCTGACTATGAAACAGCCTCACGTAAAAATGCGGGAGCTATGCCGCCGGGTTGTGATTGCGCGAGCGTGGTATTAGGTAAAATTAAACCTAATCAATGCCATTTGTATGGCACTCGTTGTACGCCTAGGCAGCCGATAGGACCCTGCATGGTTTCTGATGAAGGTGCTTGTCGCATTTGGTGGTCATCGGGTATTAAACAAACGTCAGCTATCTTGATAGATAGGTATTAATATGCAAGCCAAAATCATCACCATTACTGGTAGAGTTCAAGGCGTTGGCTTTCGCCCCTTTGTTAACCGATTAGCAGATCGCTTACAGTTATTCGGTTGGGTGCGTAATCATGCGGGTATCGTTGAAATTTTGGTACAAGGTCGTATCGATCAATTAGTTCTATTCGAACAGCAGTTGTTAAAATCAGCTCCCCCATTAGCCATCATTGAGACCATAAAATCAGTCGATACTGAGCCTAGTGTTTTAGATAGCTTTACTATCATACCCAGCATTTTTGGCAACAATAGTCAGGCGCAACTAGCCCCTGATTACTTTATGTGCGCTGATTGCTTGGCAGAACTGCAAGATAAAAAACAGCACCGCTACCGTTATCCCTTCATTAATTGTACACAATGCGGCCCTAGATACACACTCATTGAACGCCTGCCTTATGATAGAGCCAACACAAGCATGGCAACTTTTCCGCTATGCGCAGAGTGCCGTAAGGATTATGAAAACCCCTTAGATAGACGCTATCACGCTCAAGCTTTAGCCTGTGCTGCTTGCGGGCCTAGACTAAGTTTTAGACAATCGGGCTACCCTGATATTAATGGTAATGAAGCCTCTATCATCGCTGCAGTTGCGGCATTGCGCTCCGATCAGATTATTGCTGTTAAAGGCATAGGCGGTTATCACTTACTCTGTTCAGCTAAATCTGCAAGCGCAGTTGCAACACTGCGAGAACGTAAACATCGTTTCCTAAAACCCTTTGCAGTCATGCTACCTTGGTCAGGTGATGATGGTTTAGATTATGTGTGGCGCTACACCAAAGCTAACAGCACCGAATTAAAGCTACTCGCTGATCCTTTACGCCCTATTGTGCTAGTCAATAAACGCAAGCTCACCCATTTAGCGGAATCTATTGCACCTGGTATGTCTGATATAGGTGTTATGTTGCCTTATAGCCCTTTACATCATTTATTATTAGAAGCCTATGCCGAGCCAGTGGTTGCCACGTCAGCCAATATTAATGGTGAACCCGTTTTAACAGAGGGAGATCAAGTTGAAACACGTTTAGCCTCGGTTGCTGATGGTTTTTTACATCATAACCGTGCCATTTTAAGACCTGCCGATGATAGCCTCTTTAGGGTGATTGCCAATAAAGCCCAGCCCATAAGATTGGGACGAGGCTGCGCCCCCTTAGAATTTACGCTGCCGTTTAGCTTATCTAGCCCCATGCTGGCGCTAGGTGGTCAAATGAAAAATACCGTGGCCTTGGCTTGGAAAAACCGCGTTATTGTGTCGCCGCATTTAGGTGATTTAGGTTCACCGCGCAGTCTACAAGTATTCGAACAAACCATTGCTGATCTTACTAAGCTTTATGGGGTCACTGTAGATCGTTGTGTCTGCGATGCACATCCCGATTATAGTGCGAGTCGCTGGGCAGCAAGCTCTGGCTTAAGCGTGCATAAAGTCTTCCATCATCATGCTCATGCTTCTGCCTTGGCAGCCGAGCATCAACTAGTTGAGCCAATGCTGGTTTTTACTTGGGATGGTACCGGCTACGGAGAAGATGGCACGCTTTGGGGTGGTGAAGGCTTATTCGGTAAAGCAGGTGCTTGGCAACGCGTCAGTTCGTTTCGTCCATTCCGTTTACCTGGTGCAGAACAAGCAGCACGAGAACCTTGGCGCAGTGCCTTAGCCTTATGCTGGGAACTCGGTGAGGATTGGCCTGAATGTATTATAGATACCGAGTTACTTAACCTAGCATGGCAAAAACAACTCAACACGCCACTAACAAGCTCAGTAGGTCGCTTATTTGATGCCGCTGCCGCCTTAACGGGTTTAGTACACAAATCAGACTTTGAAGGCCATGCCGCAATGTGGCTAGAAGCTTTTAGCGATAATTTAGATTCATCAGGCATAAGATTGCCCTTAACTCGTAATGCTGAGCATTGCTGGTTAAGTGATTGGGAGCCTTTAGTTGGTCTACTAAAAGATAAATCTTTAAGTTTAGGCACTCGTAGTGCTAGTTTTCATACTAGCTTAGCAATGACCCTAGTTGATCAAGCGCAGCAAATTAGAACTGAACGAGGGGATTTTGCTGTCGGCTTAACAGGTGGTGTTTTTCAAAACAAATACTTAACTGAACTGACGATGAGCTTATTACAAGATGAAGGTTTCAAAGTTTATGTTCCAGAACAAATTCCTGGCAATGATGCAGGCCTTAGCTTTGGACAAATTATAGAAGTTGCAATGTCTAGCTACAGGTAGCTTCGAAAAAGACCAGCCAAGCCTAGCGAGTGGGGCGTTTCCGGCACAGGAGCCGCGCCTATGCCGGAAACGCTTTACTCGCTGTCGCTCGAAAAGTCTTATTCAGGCCTACAATTGGATGAATTAAGAAATCAAAACTCGTGAGTTTTGACTCCAAAACATCGAAAGCTACAAGCTACAATTGCCCAAAGTTTAATTCTTTTGACAGAATCATAGAAGTGGCTTTAAGTCATGCCTTATTCCCATAGCTAAAACACATACAAACTATGCTAATATTCCATTTCGCGAACAACACACAGAGACAATTATGAAAGCAAATATCGGTTTAATCGGTTTGGCAGTAATGGGTCAAAATCTGGTTCTTAACATGAATGATCACGGCTTTAAAGTCGCGGTCTATAATCGCACGAATAGCACGACTGATGAATTTTTAGACGGCCCTGCTAAAGACACTTTGGTAGTCGGTACGCATTCATTAGAAGAACTCATCGAAAGCTTAGAAACGCCACGCATCGTTATGCTGATGGTTAAAGCCGGTGAGGTGGTTGATCAATATATCGATAAATTAGTCCCCTTATTATCGGCAGGCGATATTATTGTTGATGGCGGTAACTCCTTATTTACCGACACTAATCGACGCACAGCCGAATTAGCCGCACAAAATATTAATTACATTGGCACCGGCGTTTCTGGTGGTGAAGAAGGTGCTCGTCATGGCCCTTCTATTATGCCAGGCGGTAACAAGGATGCTTGGCCTGCTGTTAAAGCCATTTTTCAAGGGATTAGCGCCCAAGTCAATGGCGATCCTTGCTGTGAGTGGGTAGGCGATAACGGTGCTGGTCATTACGTTAAGATGGTGCACAACGGCATAGAATACGGCGACATGCAATTAATCTGCGAGGCTTATCAATTATTATCAGAAGGCTTAGGTTTAAGCGCTGATGAAATGCAAGCCATCTTTTCTGAATGGAATCAAGGTGAACTTAGCTCGTATTTAATCGAAATTACCGCTAACATTTTGGCTTATAAAGATGAAGACGGCTTGCCCTTAGTCGATAAGATCCTCGATACCGCTGGTCAAAAAGGCACAGGTAAATGGACGGGCATTAATGCCTTAGATTTAGGCATACCCTTAACCTTAATTGGTGAATCGGTATTTGCACGTTGCTTATCAGCTCAAAAGTCAGAGCGCATAACTGCTGCGCAGTTATTAGCCAGCCCTAAGCCTGCATTTTCTGGCGATAAGCAAGCGATGATTAATGCCATACGCGATGCTTTATATGCGGCTAAGATTATTTCTTATGCGCAAGGCTTTCGCTTAATGCGCGAAGCTTCTAAAGAATATAATTTGTCACTTAATTATGGCGAAATCGCTTTAATGTGGCGCGGCGGCTGCATTATTCGAAGTCAATTTTTAAATGATATTAAGCAAGCCTATACGGCGAACCCTGAATTAGAAAATCTATTATTAGCAGACTTCTTTGTAAAGGCTATGAAGCAAGCCGATGCGGGTTGGCGCAAAGCGGTTATCTTAGGGATAGAGCTAGGCATCCCTACCCCCGCATTCTCATCGGCCTTAGCTTATTTTGATGCTTATCGTACCGAAAAACTTCCTGCTAATTTGTTACAAGCTCAACGCGATTACTTTGGCGCTCATACTTATGAGCGCACCGATAAACCCAGGGGTGAATTTTTTCATACCGACTGGACTGGGCATGGTGGTAAGACGGCTTCTTCTACTTATACGGTTTAAAACAACAGCCAAAAATAAGTGGGTCGGGTTAGCAATAGCGTAACTCGACCTACGAAACTACAAAACTTAACCATGAGCAGTTTATGAATCTTGATCCTTGTACTTATGTTATTTTTGGCGCTACGGGCAATTTGTCTCGCATTAAATTAATGCCGGCCTTATACCATCTTGATGTGGCAAATCGTTTACCTGACGGCACCCGTATTGTTGCCATAGGTCGTAGACCATGGGATCAAGACAAATGGCTCAGTGAAGTTCGTGATATGGTGACAGCAAAAGCTAAAGATGAATTTGATGAAAGCGTTTTTCAACGTTTTTGCACGCGCTTAGTCTATCATCAAGGTGATCTTGGTGAAGCTCAGTGTTATAGCGGACTGGCGGCTTTACTTAGCGATAAAAATAAGTTTGCCCCTAATATCGCGTTCTATTTATCAATTAGTCCCTCTGACTTTGGTTCAGTCATGGAAATGTTAAGTAATAACCAGCTCTTTAATGAAGAACTAGGTTGGCGGCGCGTTATTATTGAAAAACCCTTTGGTTACGATTCAGAAAGTGCTCACGCCTTGCAAAAACGCATCAGCCATTATTTAACCGAAGAACAAATTTATCGTATTGACCATTACTTAGGTAAGGGTATGGTACAAAATGTATTAGTATTCCGATTTGCTAATGTCATGCTTGAACCCTTGTGGAATCGTAATTACATCGACCACATTCAGATTACTCATTCTGAAGAAATTGGCATAGACAGTCGCGGTGATTATTACAATGGCGCAGGAGCAATGCGCGATATGTTACAAAGTCATCTTTTACAATTGCTAACTTTAGTCACTATGGAGCCGCCTGCTTCTATGGAAGCCGAATCTTTACGTGATGAAAAAGTTAAAGTATTAAAATCTATCCGCCCTATTCCTAAAGAAGCCGTTCACGGCCATGCTTTTCGAGCCCAATATGCGCCTGGCCATATTAACGGTGAAAGGGTCAATGGCTACTTGCAAGAAGCGAATATTCCTGCCGACAGTATCACAGAGACCTATGCCTCTATGAAATTGCATATCGATAATTGGCGCTGGCGCGGTGTACCGATGTATTTGCGTACTGGAAAACGTATGGCAAAAGCGCAATCAACGATTTCGATTTGCTTTCGTCACCCACCACTGCAATTCTTCCGCGATACCAACATGCAATGTATGACGCAGAATTGGATATTATTGGGCATACAACCAGAAGAATGTATCCGCATTGAAATGACCGTCAAGGAACCCGGCTTAGAAATGAAAACTCGTACTAGTAGTTTAGATGCCAGTTTTCGTAATGAAGACGAAAAAGCTATCGATGCCTATGAAGACTTATTACTTGATGTCTTAAAAGGTGATCGATCTTTATTTTTACGTTTTGACGAAGTTGAACATGCCTGGCGTATTGTTGATCCCATTTTACAAACTTGGGCGATAGAGCGAGACTTTATTGCCACTTATCCTGCAGGCTCTTGGGGACCTGAAGACAGTCGATTATTTGAAAAAAGCGACCATTTCTGGCGCAGCACCTTAACTCCGGAGTGTAAATAAATGCAACAAACTCTTCAGTGGCATAATTTTGAAACATCTGATCTCGTAGCAGATGCGGTCTACCAACAAATCCTCGACTCAGCAGAAAAAGCCATTGCTGATCATGGTCAATTTAAATTAGTTTTAGCGGGTGGCAGTACACCTGAAAAAGTTTATCATTTATTAGCGAAAGCCAATGCCAATTGGTCACGTTGGTTTATCTATTATGGTGATGAACGTTGTTTAGCTATTGATCATGCTGAGCGCAATAGCTTAATGGCAAAAAAAGCTTTTCTTTCAAAAGTGGCCATACCCAAAGAACAAATCTTTACCATACCCGCCGAACTAGGCCCTGAATTAGCCTCGCAACGCTATCAACAAGTTGTTGCTAAAGCATTGCCCTTTGATATGGTGTTATTAGGCATGGGCGAAGACGGTCATACTGCTAGTTTATTTCCTGGTCATCACCATAACATTGATGAACTTGTCCATGCTGTTTATAACTCGCCTAAGCCACCGCCCGAAAGAGTCTCTATTAGTGCAAAAGGCTTAAGTGACTCAGCACAGGTCATATTTCTAATCACAGGTAAGAACAAACAAGAGGCTGTTAAAAGTTGGCGTTTAGGTGAAGATTTGCCAGTTGCTGATATAATTCCCAAAAGTGCAGTTGATATTTATATCGACAACGATGCTTTTCTCACTGAATCAGTTTAAAACTTAAAATCATCTAACATAAATTCATAACATTAAGAGTCATTGATCATGAAAAATCACACTGTTATTAGTCCAACTCTAGGCTTTGCTGGACTTGCATTAATATTAACTGGCTGCGCTTCTGAACCAGTACCTGTTCCAGTAGTAGCTCCTGCTCCAGTTGTAGTTCAAACACCTGTTCTTTCTGGCGAACAAATGATCAATGAAAGTCAACGCTTAGCTGCTTTGGGCGACCGATGGAAAAAAGGTAAAGAGTTAGTTGATCGCGGCTCTATATTAATACGCGATGGAAAAAATAAAATAGATGAAGCTAGCCGAATGATTCAAGAAGGCCAACAAATACAAAACGAGAGTCAAGCGACTGTGCAAGCTGCTGCTCCTGTCCTTTCTGGCGAACAAATGCTAAGCGAAAGTCAGCGTTTAGCCACTTTGGGCGATCGATGGAAAAAGGGTAAAGACTTGATTGATCGTGGCACTGTTTTATCAAGAGAAGGCCAGAACACCATTGATGAAGGTAATCGTATGGTACAAGAAGGTCAGCAAATCC
>TBL_comb48_EPIDRAFT_1000795_pt1 | contig 24407 bp, 28 predicted proteins | sample TroBogEpilimnion_37_FD_10681 | JGI IMG/M metagenome (IMG submission 10681) | reverse complement strand
TCGAGGTTGCCGGTTTTCGCGTCAATCATGCGCACGCTGTGGCTCTCGGTGTCGGCTAGCCATGCATTGCCTGCGGCATCGATGGAGACGCCCTTGGGGCCGCTGAGTGTGGCCAGCTTGGCGGGGCCGCCGTTGCCAGTGAAGCCTTTGGCTCCGGTGCCGGCGACGTGGTGAATCTTGCCGGCCTTGAGGTCCATTTTGAAGACCTGATTCCCTTCGCGGGTGACGAGCCAGAGATTACCCGCCTTATCGAAATCCAATGAACGGGGGCCTTTGAGCGGTGTGCCCGTAATCGGCGCACCATCCGGTGTCGCGCCGGGTTTCCCGGTGCCGGCAAAGGTGCTGATGATGCCGGTCTTCATGTCGATTTTGCGGATGACGTTGTTGCCGATGTCGCAGACGTAGAAACTACCATCCGGGCCAAACTGAATGCTGTGCGGTTGTTTGAACTGCGCCTTGGCCGCCGGGCCGCCATCGCCGCTGTAACCTGCCACGCCGGTGCCTGCGAAGGTGGTGATGATCTTTGTTTTCAGGTCGATCTTGCGCACGACGTGGTTCGTCATATCGACGACATAGAGATTCCCCTGAGCATCGAAGCGGAGTTCATGCGGCAGATTGAAAGTGGCCAGCAAGGCAGGGTCGCCATCGCCCGTGTAGCCGGTCTTTCCGGTGCCAGCGATGGTGCTGATCGTACCATCTGGTGCCACGCGGCGGATGCGCTGGCCGGTGTATTCGCAGAACCAGATCGCGCCATCCGGGCCGCGCACGACGCCGAAGGGATTGTCGATCTGTGCTGCAGTGGCGGGACCGCCATCACCGCCGCCGCCTTTGACGCCGTTTCCGGCAAAGGTGGAGATGGTCCACTCGGCTGCGGTGACGGATTGAACGAGAAGAGCGAGGGTGAGGAGAAGGCGCATGGTTGGGAAGGGAGACGATGAAGGACTGGGCGGTGAATGCCAAGCAAGAAATGCACACCCTTTCAGTGGCGCGATTCAGCAAGCCTGCCAGAATCTGCAAACCACCATGAAATCGTTGATTCTCTGCGCCTGTCTCGCTCTGCTGACAACCACCCAGGCAGCGGTCAAGCTGCCGTCCATCTTCTCCGACCACATGGTGCTACAGCGCGACCTGCCCGTGCCGGTGTGGGGCCATGCCGCCCCCGGAGAGGCGGTCACCGTCGAGTTTGCCGGTCAGAAGAAAGCAACGAAGGCCGATGCGAGCGGCAGATGGATGGTGAAGCTGGACCCGCTCACCGCGAATGCCAAGCCGCAGGTGCTGAAGGCAGGCAATGTGACGATTCAGGATGTGCTCGTGGGCGAGGTCTGGCTCGCCTCCGGCCAGTCCAACATGGAGTGGGAGATGCAGATGAAGCCAGACACCGCAGCAGACATCCCGAATGCCGCGCATCCCAATCTGCGCCTCATCGAAGTGCCGAAGACCGTGGCACTGACTCCGCAGGATGAGGTGAAGATCGCGTGGGCTCGCAGCACGCCGGAGAGCGCCGCTTCGTTTTCGGCCATTGGTTATTACTTCGGTCTGCGACTGCAGGAGGTGCTGAAGGTGCCCGTTGGCATCATCCTCAGCGCCTGGGGTGGTACGCGCATTGAACCATGGACGAGCATCGAGGGATTTGATGCGGTGCCGGCCTTGAAGGATTTCACCGCCGATATCCGCTCCAAGCTTCCCGGCAGCGATGCCTACCGCACCACGAATGAGAAGTATCTCGCAGACATCGAAGGCTGGACGAAGGCCGCACGCGAGGCGCTGGGCCAGAAGCAGGCAACGCCAGCCATGCCTGCACAACCGGCCGCATTGCCCTTCAATCAGGACACGCCGACCTCGCTGTACAATGCCATGATCCATCCGCTGGTGCCGTATGCTTTCCGTGGTGCCATATGGTATCAGGGAGAATCCAACCATGGGGAAGGCTTTGCGTACACTGAGAAGACCAAGGCGCTGCTCGCTTCATGGCGCAGCGTGTTTCAACAGCCGGAACTGCCGTTTTACTTTGTGCAGATCGCCCCGTGGCAATATGGCAATGAGGACAGCGAAATCCTGCCGCAGTTCTGGCAGGCGCAGCGCGAGTGCCTGAACATTCCGTACACGGGCATGGCCACCATATCGGACATCGGTGAGGTGGCGGACATCCACCCTGCGCACAAGAAGGAAGTGGCGCGCCGCCTTGCGCTGTGGGCGCTGGCAAAGAACTACGGGCATCAGGAGATTGATCCCAATGGCCCGCTGTATGCCAGTCACGCGGTCGAAGGCAGCACGATCCGGGTGAAGTTTGACCACGTCGGCAAGGGCCTCGCTGCGCGCGATAGCAAGCCGCTGTCCCATTTCGAGATCGCTGGAAAAGACGGCATCTTCCAACCAGCGCAGGCCAAGATCGACGGCAGCAGCGTCATCCTCAGCGCCGCTGCCGTGCCCGAGCCACGCCGCGCCCGCTTTGCCTGGAGCAAGACGGCCATCGCCAATCTCATGAACCAGGATGGTCTTCCGGCGACCGCCTTCCACACGCACTGGCCCGTTGATCCTGATCTGGGCAGCAATATAGCCCGTGGCTGCACCTGGGAAAGCAGCGACAAGAACACCTACGGCTGGGACACCGGCCTCACCGACGGCTCCTGGGAGGAGTATCCGCCCTACTGCTACGCCACCAACGCCACGGAGCAGTTTCCCAAGCATGTCACGATTGATCTCAAGCAACCCCAAACGCTTAACCTCGTGCGCGTAGGGACACCCGCCGCCGGTTCAACCAAGACCGCGGCCGTTTCCGTCAGCACCGATGGCAAAACCTTTCGTGAAGTGGGCAAGCATGCCTTCCCGCTTGGCAAAGCCGCGCGCGCCGAGATTGCCTTTCCCGATGCCTTAGCCCGCTACCTGCGCATCAGCTACCTGGATCATCACGACAAACAGTCCGGCGAATATCCCAACACCTTTGCGTTCACCACCGAGGTGGAAGCGTATCGGCGTAAGTAACGCCGACTATTCCTCCAGCCCACCCGTTGCGCGCAACGGTCCAACTCTCCAACCAACCATGAAACTGACTTTCTGCGGTGCCGCTGGCACCACCACGGGTTCGAAGCACCTTATCACAGTCAACGGCCAGCGCATTCTGCTGGACTGCGGCCTGTATCAAGGCAGACGACAGGACGCCTTCGAACGTAACCGCGACTTCCCTTTCGACCCCAAGGAGATCGATGTCGTGGTGCTCTCGCATGCGCACATCGATCACAGCGGCAATCTGCCGCACCTGTGCAGGCGCGGCTTCAACGGCAACATCTTCGCCACGCCAGCCACACGCGACCTGTGCAGCATCATGCTGCCGGATGCAGCGCACATTCATGAGAGCGACATCAACTGGCTGAATCGCCACCGCAAAGACGACCATCTGCCGCTACTGGAAGCCAGCTACACCATGGTGGATGCGGAGAAGTGCATGCGGCAGTTTGTGTCGGTGGGCTACCACCGCCCGATGCTCATTGCCGATGGAGTGACCCTGACCTTCATCGACGCCGGCCACGTGCTCGGCTCCGCGCAGGTCATTCTCGACATTGATGACCGCGAAACCGGACGAAAATCACGCCTGCTGTTCTCCGGCGACATCGGCCGCCCCAACAATGATCTGCTGAGCGATCCTGAGCCCTGTGAAAAGGTGGATCACATCATCATGGAGAGCACCTATGGCGGGCGGCACCATGAAGAGGCCACGGATTCCAAGGAGCACATCTGCCAGATCATCCGCCGCATCCTGCAACAGAAGGGCAAGCTCATCATCCCCGCCTTCGCGGTGGAGCGCACGCAGCAGCTCCTCTACACGCTGGATCAATTGCGCCACGAGGGGTGCTTTCCGGTGATCCCGACTTTTGTGGACAGCCCGCTGGCGGTGAAGGCCACGGAGATCTTCCGTCTGCACGTAGATGAACTCAAACCCACGGTGCACGAAGCGGCCTTCATGCGCACTGATCCGTTTGGCTTTGAAGGGCTGCAACTCGTGCGTGATGTCAATGAGTCCAAGAACCTCAACAAGCTCAAGGGCGCGGCCGTCATCATCTCCGCCTCCGGCATGGCGGAGACCGGTCGCATACTGCACCACCTGCGTAACAACGTGGGCAACGCCCACAATATCATCCTCTTCGTGGGTTACTGCGCGGAAAACACGCTCGGCTGGAAGCTGCGCGAGGGGCACAAGCACGTGAACATCCTCGGCGACGAGTTTGAGGTACACGCGGGCATTGAAATCCTCGACTCCTTCTCAGGCCACGCGGACCACAATGAACTGCTGGGCTGGTTTGACCGCGTCCAAGGCCCGAAGAGCAATGTCTTCCTCGTCCACGGCGAACCCGAACGCTCCACCGCCCTCAAAACTGCGCTGGATGCCAAGCACGCCGAAGGCCGCAGCGTAAAAATAGCGGTGATGAATCAGGCGGTGGACCTGTGAGCAGGGAAGTCTGCCCCNCCAAGGAAATCCGCCCAGGAAGACATGTTGGCGCGGGATAGTGTGAATCGAATTTTGATTAACGTGGAATGGTTGTCCCAAACCGAGATTTGCACAAGAAGCATGGATTGGAGGATCACAGGGAGGATTCTGCAAACTCTGCTCTCTGCGGTGTTGCTACTAATCCGGCCTCATGAGCGCGCCATCGCTTTATAAACACAGTCCCATTCTATGGCGCACAAACGCAGGGCACATGGTGAACAACTCAGCAAAATGTGAATAATTGTTTCAAAAAGATTGAAATACTACTTGCGGGCTGGAAGGGACTCGCCAGAATGCGCGCTCCCCAAGGCCCAGCCTCCTCAACGAAGCTGGCAAATCAAGATCCTCCACGGAGGCTCTTCATTATCGGAACCAGAACCGGAAAAGTCTGCGTGTGCTCATTGTGAGCATGGCGCGCTGTCCCCCGAAACTGGCTCCGAATAAAGCCAAGGTTTACAGCTCTTTTACACCATGCCCACCATCAATCAACTCGTCAGACACGGCCGCAAAGACAAGGCGGTAAAGTCGAAGTCTCCTGCGCTTGCCAAGTGCCCGCAGCGTCGTGGCGTCTGCCTCCAGGTGATGACCCGCACCCCTAAGAAGCCCAACTCCGCTCTTCGTAAAGTGGCCAAGGTGCGTCTGACCAATGGCTACGAAGTCATCGCCTACATCGGTGGTGAAGGTCACAATCTTCAAGAACACAGCATCGTCCTCGTGCGCGGTGGTCGTGTGAAAGACTTGCCCGGTGTCCGTTACCACATCGTTCGCGGTACCCTTGACTGCTTGGGTGTTGATGCTCGTCGTCGTGGCCGTTCCAAGTACGGTGCTAAGCGTCCGAAGGCAGGTGCTGCCGCCGCTGCCGCCAAGAAGAAATAATTTCCGCTGATTTCACTCCTAATTTCCACACGCCATGGCCCGCAGAAAACGCGTTTATAACAAAGAGGTTCGCAAGGACAGCCGCTACGATAGCGAACTCGTCGCTACGCTCATCAGCAACATCATGCTTGATGGCAAGAAGTCGCTCGCTGAGCGCATCGTTTATTCCGCTATTGAAGCGCTTAACGACAAGACCGACAGCGTCGATCCTCTTGAGCTCTTCAACCGCGCTATCGAAAACACCAAGCCACGCGTGGAAGTGAAAGCTCGTCGCGTCGGTGGTGCTACCTACCAGGTGCCGCTTGAAGTTTCTCCTCGCCGTCAGGAATCCCTCGCTATGCGCTGGATCGTTGGTTTTGCCCGTGGCCGTAAAGGTCAGGCCATGCACCGCGCCCTGGCGAATGAGTTGAAGGACGCCGCACAAGGGCAGGGGAACGCCGTCCGCAAGCGTGACGACGTTCACAAGCAGGCCCAGGCCAACCGCGCCTTCGCCCACTTCCGTTTCTAATCGTTTTCACTTCACTCTTTCCGTCCACTTCACGTTTTTTCCGACCCCATGTCGAACCCCAATTCCCCCAACCGCGAATACCCACTAGAGCGTACCCGTAACATCGGGATCTGCGCCCACATTGACGCGGGTAAGACGACCCTGACTGAGCGTATTCTGTTCTACACTGGCATGATCCACAAGATCGGCGAAGTGCATGACGGCGCTGCTACCACTGACTGGATGGAGCAGGAAAAAGAGCGTGGTATTACGATTACCTCCGCTGCTGTGACGGCACGCTGGAAGCAGCTCAAGGAAGAAGGTATCTTCAAGCTGCGCGAAATGGAAGACATTCGCGTCAACATTATCGACACCCCCGGTCACGTGGACTTCACCGCTGAAGTGGAACGTTCCCTTCGCGTGCTTGACGGTGCTATCTTTGTGCTTTGCGGTGTTGCAGGCGTGCAGCCCCAGTCTGAAACCGTGTATCGTCAGGCTGAAAAGTATCGCGTTCCTCGCATCGCATTCGTCAACAAGATGGACCGCACTGGTGCCAACTTCGACAATGTGGTCAATGACGTGCGCAAAAAGCTCGGTGCCAATGCTTGGCCGATCCTGATCCCCATCGGTGCTGAAGAAGACCTGATCGGTCAGATCGATGTGGTGAACCAGAAGGCGATCATCTACAACGACGACGAAAAGTTTGGTTCCTCCTACAAAGTGCGTGACCTTGAAGGCGCTGAAATCGCCAAGGCCAAGGAAGCCTACGAGGGTCTCGTCGCTGAAATCTGCAATCAGGACGAAGAGCTCGGTATGAAGTTCCTTGAAGAGCTGCCGATTACGATCAAGGAAGTGAAGGAAGCGCTGCGCCGCACGGTGATCGCCAACAAGATCATCCCTATGGCTGGTGGTTCTGCCTTCAAGAACAAAGGCGTGCAGTATCTGATCGACGCCGTCATCGACTACCTCCCAGGTCCACTTGACATTGAGCCTCAGACCGGCCAGCTCGTGGACGATCCTGATACCAAGGTGGAAGCAGTGCCAAATGACAATGGCAAGTTCTGTGCTCTCGGCTTCAAGCTCTGGTCCGACAAATTCGGACGTCTCGTGTTCTTCCGCGTGTATTCCGGCAAGGTTTCCAAGGGCGACACGATCTACAATCCCCGCACTCGCAAGTCTGAGCGTGTGGGCCGTCTCATCCAGATTCAGGCCAGTGTCCATAAGGACATCGACACCTGCTACTCTGGCGACATCGCGGCCCTGGTGGGTGTTAAGGACGTTCGCACTGGCGATACCTTCTGTGATGAAGACCTCGACATCCTCCTCGAGCCACCAACATTCCCAGAACCTGTTATCTCGATGGCCGTGGAGCCAAAGACCAAGGGCGACCAGGAAAAGATGGGCAATGCCCTCCAGCGCCTCTCCGAAGAAGATCCGACGTTCTTCGTCAAGACCGACGAAGAAACCGGCCAGGTCATCATCGCCGGCATGGGCGAACTGCATCTCGAAATTCTCTGCGACCGCCTCAAGCGCGAGCACAAAGTGGAAACCACCACCGGCAAGCCGCAGATCGCCTATCGCGAAACGCTCACCATCCCAGCCGATGGCGAAGGTAAGCTGGTCAAGCAGTCCGGTGGTCGCGGTCAATACGGTCACGTCGTCATCAAGGTTCGTCCTGGTGAGAAGGGTTCTGGTATCGTCGTCGAAAACAAAGTGGTCGGCGGCACGATTCCAAAGGAATTCATCAACCCGGCTAAGGCTGGTTGCGTTGAAGCCGCTCTCAATGGCATCATCGCTGGTTATCCAGTGATCGACATGCACATCGAACTTGTCGATGGATCCAGCCACGAAGTGGACTCCAACGAAAACGCTTTCAAAATGGCCGGTATCTTCGCCGTCAAAGACGCGCTCAAGAAAGCCAAGTGCATTCTCCTTGAACCGATCATGGCTGTGGAAGCTTCCACTCCAGAAGATTACCAGGGCGACATCATGGGCGACTTAAACCGCCGCCGTGGCAAGATTCAAGGCATGGATAGCCGCGGAACCACCGCCATCCTGCGCGCTGAAGTTCCTCTTGCTGAAATGTTTGGTTATTCCACCGCCATCCGCACTCTTTCCTCCGGACGCGCCAGCTACTCCATGCAGCCTTCTCACTTCGAGCAGGTCCCGCATCAGATTGTTGAGCAGATCGTCGAGCAGCGTGGAGGCTCCAAGTAACGGCCCACGCGCACTGAAACCCTACCCCACGGACCATCGTCATGACTAATCAACGCATCAGAATCCGCCTTCGCGCCTATGACTATCGCGTGCTCGACAAAAGCACTGCCGACATCGTCGAAACGGCCAAGCGCACCGGCGCACGCGTCGCAGGCCCCATCCCGCTGCCGACACGCATAGAGAAGTTCACTGTGAACCGCTCCCCGCACGTCGATAAGAAGTCGATGGACCAGTTCGAAATCCGCACGCACAAACGCCTGCTGGACATCGTTGACCCTACATCCCGCACGGTGGACGAGCTCAAGAAGCTCAACCTTCCTTCCGGCGTGGACATCACCATCAAGATCTAATTCGATCATTACTTTAAATAACAGGAGGACACACTCATGAGTCTCGGATTGATCGGAAAAAAACTCGGTATGACCAAAGTTTACGACGCCAAAGGCGACGCAATCTCGGTCACAGTGGTTGATGTCAGCGGCAACACCGTTCTTCAGGTGAAGCGCAGCGATGGCAAAGACAAGTACAGTGCAGTGCAGGTTGGCTACGGCGACCAGTTGAAGGATTCCCGCGTCACTAAGCCGCTGCTGGGCCACTTCAAAAAGCATGGCTGCACAACCGCTAAGCGCATCGTCAAAGAATTCCGCCTCACTGGCGACGACCAACTGCCTGCTGCAGATGCCAAGCTCGACGCGAGCATCTTCAGCGAAGGCCAGGTGGTTGACGTGATCGGCAACACCAAGGGCAAAGGTTTCCAAGGCGTCGTCAAGCGCTGGAACTTCGCCGGACAGCCAGCCTCACATGGTCACATGATGCATCGTCGTCCTGGTTCCATCGGTTGCCGTCTGACCCCCGGTCTCGTTTGGAAGAATCAGAAGATGCCCGGCCATGATGGCACCACCCGCTGCACCACCCAGAATCTGGTGGTTGTGCAGAGCCGTCCTGCAGAAGGCATCCTGCTCATCAAAGGCGCACTCCCCGGCAACACAGGCAGCATCGTTGTGGTGCGCCCCGGCAAAAAAGCCGTCGCCAAGAAATAACCACGAGGAACTGAACCATGTCCGCGACCATTCTCTCAGCCGACGCCGCCAAAGCGGCCAACATCCAACTGACCGAGGGCTATAAAGGCTCCCAGGCTCTCAATGACACGCTGGTGGCCTACCGCGCCAACCGCCGTCAGGGCAATGCCCATACCAAAAACCGTTCTGAAGTCTCCGGCTCCGGCAAGAAGCTTTGGAACCAGAAGGGAACCGGCAATGCTCGTATGGGCAGCAAGCGTTCCCCTATCTGGAGTGGTGGTGGCGTCGTCTTCGGCCCACGCAACACAACCGTCTGGGCCAAGAAGACCACCAAAGGCACCAAGAAGCTCGCCCTGCGCGCTGCTTTGACCGCTCGCATTTTGGATGGTGAAGTGCTCACCACCAGCACCTTCGCCGTGGCTGATGGCAAGACCAAAAGCTTTATCGCCGCCGTCAATGGCCTAACCACCGCGAAGAACGTGCTGCTCATCGGCAAAGGCTTTGATGAACTCACCTTCCGCGCTGGCCGCAATGTCCAGAACGTCCAGCTCATCTCCGCTGACGAAGTGAATGCCGAGCACCTCCTGCGCTACCGCAGCGTTGTGGTGACCGGTGACGCCCTTGAAACCCTTGCCAAGAGGACCGCCTGATCATGAAAGACCTTCATAAAGTCATCAAAACCATCCGTCTCAGCGAAAAAGCTACGCTGCTGGGCGAACAGAACAACGAGTACGTGTTCTCCGTCGATGTCGACGCAACCAAGATCGACATCAAACAGGCCATCGAAAAACTGTTTGGCAAAAAAGTCACCGGTGTCCGCACTGCGAACTATGACGGCAAGGCCCGTCGTGAGCGCCGCGCCGATTACGGCCGCACTAATCACTGGAAGAAAGCGATCGTCCGCCTCAAGGCTGGCGAAAAGTTCGACCTCGCGTAAACCCAGGCCCGCAACCCTTTAACTTATCCTACCGTCATGGCGCTGAAAACATTCAAGCCTACTACGCCCACCAATCGCTACAAAGAGTGGAACTCCTTCGAGGAGATCACCAAGCATTCTCCGGAGAAAAGCCTCACCGTAGCTCTCCGTAAATCCGGTGGCCGTAACAACACTGGTCGCATCACCTGCCGTCACATCGGTGGTGGTCACGACAAGCGTTACCGTCTCATCGACTTCAAGCGCTCCCGCCGTGATGAAGCAGCCAAGGTGGTCGGCATCGAATACGATCCGAATCGCTCCGCCCGCATTGCCCTCGTTGAATACAAAGACGGTCAGCGTGCCTACATTCTCGCCCCCAACGCCCTCAGTGTCGGTGCTTCGGTTATGGCCGGTGAAAAGGCCGCACCTGAAATTGGCAACGCTCTTCCTTTGAGCAAAATCCCTCTCGGCACTTCGATCCACAACATCGAACTCTCCCCAGGTAAAGGTGGCGTCGTCGCCCGTGCTGCAGGTCAGGCCGCTGTTCTTTCCAACCGTGAAGGTGACTTCGCCCTGGTGCGCATGCCCTCCGGCGAAATCCGCAAAATCCTCTCTGTCTGCTATGCCACCATTGGTCAAGTCGGCAACGTCGAGCACATGAATGTCGTCAGTGCCAAGGCTGGCCGCACCCGCTGGCAGGGCACACGCCCAACCGTCCGTGGTATGTGTATGAACCCGATCGACCATCCAAACGGTGGTGGTGAAGGCCGTTCCAAATCCGGTGGTGGTCGTCAGCATTTGCTCAGCCCATGGGGCCACGCCAAGGGTGAGAAGACCCGCAATAAGAAGAAGGCCACGAACAAGCTCATCATCCAGGGCCGTCACGCCAAGAAGTAATTCATTCCTCACTCACGCACTCACATGGCACGCTCCCTCAAAAAAGGCCCTTTCGTTCAGCAAGCCCTCCTCGACAAGGTGGACAAGCTCAACGACGCCAAGCAGAAACGCCCCATCAAGACTTGGGCTCGTTCCTCCATGGTCACTCCTGACCTCGTTGGCCACACCTTCCTCGTTCACAATGGCAAAGACTTCGTCTCTGTCTATGTGACTGAAAACATGGTCGGTCATCGTCTCGGCGAGTTTTCCCTGACCCGTCTGTTCAAGTCTCACGGTGCTGTCACCGTCAAGGCCGCCAAGTAATTCCTGAGCTTCGAGTTCTTTTTTATGTCATTCCGCGCTACCATCACCTGCACCAACCTCTCACTGCTCCTCGCAGTGGGTGTGACAGGTCTGCGTGCGGACGACAAACTCGAAAACCAGGAACTGCATATCACTCTGGCAGTCGCAGCCGCCAAGCTCCAGGCTCAGGACGCTCAACTTCTTGCCGCCAAGGACAAGAATGACGCCCTGGCTCAAAGCGCCGCTGCTGCCAATGCTGAAACGGGCGAACTCAAAGACCGCTACGAAAAATTGCGCGGTCTCCTCGAAGGTCTCGGTGTCGGTGCCCTCGAAAACTCCAAAGATCAAACCCAGGAGCGCCTGCTCGCTGCCCTCAGCGATCTGCGGATCATGAAAGAGCAGCGGGATGAACTCGCCAACTCTCTGATTGAACTGGCCGAGTCCGGCATGGGCCTGATGAAAAGCGCTCCGAATGCCGATCCTGCCGCTGCTGACCGCCTCAATAAAGCTATCACCCAAGCTGATGCCGCTCTTACCAAAGCTGGCGGTGGTCAGAATGGCCAGACGGTTGGCGATTTGCAAAACGCTCGCGTCGTCAGCCTGAAAGGTGAACTTGGCATCGCGGTGCTCTCCATCGGTGCTAAGGATGGTGTGAAGCCTGGTATGCCCTTTGAAATTTACCGCGAAGACAAGCCCATCGCTAAAGTCCTCGTCACTGAAGTCCGCAACTCTGTCTGTGGTGCCGTGGTCCAGGAACTGGCCGCTGCAAATGATCCCGTCCGCGTCGGTGACCGGGGTCGCGTCGATCTCAACAAATCTCTCTAACGAAGTCAAGAACCCCCCCTCGCTTTATGTCCGTCCGCTCCGTCCTCAAATACGCCAGGATCTCCTCGCAGAAAGCCCGTCAGGTCACACGTGCCATCACCGGCATGCCCGTCTCCCAGGCGCTGAGCGTTCTCGACTTCACTCCCAAAAAAGCCGCCTTCCTCGTTGGCAAAACTCTCCGTTCCGCCATCGCGAACGCTGAGAACAACCACGAGCAGGATGCTTCCGAATTCATCGTGCAGTCCGCCATCGCTACTCCTGGCCCGGTCCTGAGCCGCATTATGCCACGCGCACGTGGTTCGGCCGCTCCGATCAAGAAGCGCATGACTCACATCACCGTCATCATCGGCGCGCCGAAGGCTGAAGAAGCCAAGGCCGAAGGCGAGAAAAAAGCTCCGAAATCCGCTCGCCGGAACCCTCCCGCTCTCAAGAAGGCCGCCAAAGCCAAGAAAGCTTCCGAATAACCGCAACGCCCCCCAACCGCACCTCTTCACTTTATGGGACAGAAAGTAAATCCGATCGGCTTCCGCCTCGCAGTCACCAAAGACTGGCGCTCCAAGTGGTACGCACCTGAAAAAGAATACGCAGACTCGCTTCACAGCGATCTCGCCATCCGTGCCTACCTCAAGGAAAAGCTCATGCAGGCAGCCATCTCCAAGATCGTGATCGAACGCGCTTGGAACCAGGTGCGCGTCACCCTTCACACCGCCCGCCCAGGTCTCGTCATTGGCCGTAAAGGTCAGGAAATCGACGTGATGAGCCAGAAGGTCTCCGAAATGTGCGGTGGCAAGCAGGTCAAGATCGACATCTTCGAAATCAAGCAGCCAGAACTCGATGCCCAGCTCGTCGCTGAAGCCGTCGCCGTTCAGCTTGAGCGCCGCATTTCCTTCCGCCGCGCCATGAAGCGCTCCGTGCAGACCGCTATGGACATGGGTGCTGACGGCATCCGTCTCCGCTGCGCTGGTCGTCTCGGTGGTGCTGACATCGCCCGTGCCGAATGGTATCGCCAGGGCAAGGTGCCTCTCCAGACCCTGCGTATCCCAATTGATTATGGTTTCGCTGAAGCACGCACCGTCTATGGCATCATTGGCGTCAAGTGCTGGATGAACCGTGGCAATGCCCCTGAAGGTGTTTCCCGTCCTTCCGGTGACCGCCGCCCACGCAGAGACGACCGTGGTGATCGCCGTCCTGGCGCTCCTGGTCCTCGCGGTGGTGATCGTCGTGGCCCACAAGGCGGTGGTGGTGGCTATGGTGCCCCATCCCCTGCACCCGCCCCGGCTCCAGCCCAAGCATAAACGGCTCCTTTTTCTGAACTAAACCTTTCCCACCGGACCTAGACGTATGGCCCTTCTTCCAAGCAGAGTAAAATATCGCAAATCGCAGCGCGGCAATCGCGGCGGCAACGCCACCAGCGGCAACAAGCTGGACTTTGGTGACTTCGGTCTCCAAACCCTTGACCGTGGCTGGATCAAAAACATCCACATTGAAGCCTGCCGCGTCGCTATCACTCGTTTCCTCAAGCGTAAGGGTAAAGTCTTCTGCCGCATTTTCCCGCACAAGCCCGTCACCCAGCGTCCTCCGGAAGTCCGAATGGGTAAGGGTAAAGGCGCTCCAGAATTCTGGGTCGCAGTGGTCCTTCCAGGTCACATGCTCTTTGAAATCTCTGGCGTGAACGAAGCCACGGCTCGTGAAGCTTGCCGCCTTGCAGCCACGAAGCTGGGCCTCCGCTGCCGCTTCGTCAGCCGCGAAAGCCTCCACAAATAATAACGCTTACCGCGAACTGAATTATGAAGATCAAAGAACTCCGTGAATCGACTGTGGAAGAACTCTCCGCACGCCGTCGCGAACTGAAGCAAGAAGCGCTGAACCTGCGCGTGCAGCAGAGCGCTGGTGGCGGTCAGCTCGAAAATCCAGCCCGTCTTACCCACATCCGCCGCGAGATCGCCCGGATTGAAACCATCATCACCGAGCGTGCCCACGCTGCGGCTGCCAAGAAAGCCGCCTGATCCGGTTATCAACCCCCTGAAGTATTTTTAATATCATGAGCGAGCCCACCGCAGCAGCCCCTGCAGCCACCGAAAAACCAATCGTGCGCAAAACACGCGTCGGCACCGTGGTGTCCGATAAAATGACGAAGACCATCGTCGTCAAAGTCGAACGCCGCGTTCCGCACCCAATCTTTAAGAAGATCGTGCGCAAAACCTCCAAGTTCTATGCCCACGACGAAAAAGGTCTGGCCAAAGAAGGTGATAAGGTGCTCATCGCCGAAACCCGCCCGCTCTCCAAGCTGAAGCGCTGGGAACTGATCGAAGTGCAGAAGCACTAATTCGCAATTTGAACCCCCAAACCTGACCAGGAGAAACAGCTTATGTTGCAAATGGAGTCCTCAATCCCGGTGGCTGATAACACCGGTGCCCGACTGGCCACGATGATCGGCGTGCTCGGCAAGAAAAACACCCGCTTCGCCTACGTCGGCGACATCATCACCGCCCACGTTCGCGAGTCCACCCCGACTGCCGCCGTGAAAAAGGGGGAAGTCGTCCGTGCCGTGATCGTCCGCACCTCCCACCCGATTCGTCGTGTGGATGGTTCGATCCTGCGCTTTGACCGCAACGCCATGGTCATCATCGACAAGGACAACAATCCGCGTGGCACTCGCATCTTTGGCCCAGTGGCCCGTGAGCTGCGCGATAAAAACTTCATGAAGATCGTTTCTCTCGCACCTGAAGTGCTGTAATTCCCATGAGCCGTACCAAGACCCACGTTAAAAAAGGCGACAATGTCGTCGTCATTTCCGGAGCCGCCAAAGGTGCCCAGGGCATCGTCCTGGCAGTGCAGACTGGCAAGAACCGGGTGCTCGTTGAAGGCGTCCGCATGATCAAGAAAGCGATCAAGCCCACCCAGCAAAACCAAGCCGGTGGTTTCCAGGAGCAGGAAGCCCCCATCCATATCTCCAACGTCAAGCGCGTCGAAGCGCCCGTGAAAGAGAAGAAAAAGAAAGTTGCGAAGAAGAAGGTCAAGGCCTAAATCAACGCCCCCCATTTGCCTCCCCCCTCGTCATCGTCGCTCCGCACGGTGCGACCATCGAGGGAAAGGCGGCACAGCCAAACTGAATCATGGAACATATCCTACAGACCCTCTATAAAGAAAAACGCACTGAGCTGAAAACACAGCTCGGTCTTGCCAATATCCACCAGGTCCCGCAGCTCAAAAAAATCGTCGTGAACTGCGCCATCGGCAGTCAGGCTGAGCGCAAGCAGGCCATCGAAGACGCTGTCAACGAAGTGACCCTCATCACTGGCCAGAAGCCAATCATCACCAAAAGCAAGAAGGCCATCGCCAACTTCAAACTGCGTGAAGGTGAAAATGTCGGCGTCAAAGTCACCCTCCGTGGTGGCAAGATGTATGACTTCATGATGCGCTTGGTTCGCACCGCCATCCCCCGTATCCGTGACTTCCGTGGTGTCGCCCCCCGTGCCTTTGACGGTCGTGGCAACTACACCCTCGGTGTCGCTGAACAGTCGATCTTCCCGGAAATCGAGCTCGATAAGATCAAGCGTCAGCTTGGTTTCGACATCACCTTCGTCACCAGCACGAATAATGATGACCATGCCCGTGAAATGCTGCGTGCTCTGGGCATGCCATTCCGCACCCGCACCGCTCAAGCGAAGAAGGAAGATGGCACTGAAGCCGCCGCATAACCCCAACACCCGGACACCCTCAGCGTCATGACCGACCCGATTTCAGATTTCCTCACCCGCATCCGCAATGCTTGCTCCGCGCAGCAAGAGCAGGTGCTCATTCCCTTCAGCAAGATGAAGGCCGAACTCTCCCGCATTCTGCAGGAAGAAGGCTACATCTGGAGCTACGAAGTGGACACCAATGCCACCCATCCCCGCCTCAAGCTCAAGCTCAAGTATCAGGATAAAGCCGCCGTCATTCGCAAGATCGACCGCGTCAGCAAGCCTGGTCTGCGCAAGTACGTCGGCAGCACTGAGATTCCTCGAGTCCTCGGCGGCTTGGGCATCTCCATTCTTTCCACACCACGCGGCATCATGACAGGTGCTAAGGCTCGCANAGCCAAAGTGGGTGGTGAACTCCTTGCCACTGTCTGGTAACCCCCAACCCGTCACAACCATTATGTCACGCGTAGGCAAACAAGTCATTTCTATTCCTGAAAAGGTCACCATCAAAGTCGGTGCCGACCGCTCCGTGCAGGTCAAAGGCCCCAAAGGTGAACTCGGCTGGACTCTTCCTCTCGGCGTCAAAGTCGCCTCGGACTCCACGACCATCAACGTCACCCGCGATTCTGAAGACCGCAAAGTGCGCGCCCTTCACGGCACCACCCAGCGTCTGATCACGAATATGCTCATCGGCGTCAGCCAGGGCTACACCCGTAATCTTGAAATCCACGGCGTGGGTTTCCGTGCTGCGGTGAAAGGCACCAACATCGACCTTCAGCTTGGCCAGTCCCATGACCGCCTTCACCCCATTCCTAAGGGCGTGAAAGTGACCGTCACCGAAAACACCAAGATCGCAATCGAAGGCATCGATAAGCAGGTCGTCGGCCAGCTCGCTGCTGACATTCGTGCTTACTACCCGCCGGAGCCTTACAAGGCCAAGGGCGTGCGTTATGTCGGCGAACACATCCGCCGTAAAGCCGGCAAATCCGTCAAATAATTTCCGGAGATACTCATCATGGCTCTTACCAATCGCAAAGAAATCCGCGCTCGCATTCACAAGCGCATTCGCCGCAAACTCAGCGGCACAGCCGAGCGTCCCCGTCTCGCAGTTTACTTCTCGAACACCAACGTTTACGCCCAGGTCATCGACGACGCGGCCGGCAAGACGATCGTTTCGGCTTCCACCAAGGAAAAAGGTTACGGCGCTGGTAAAGCCAACGTCGAAAACGCCACCAAAATTGGCTCCCTCCTCGCCGAGCGTGCCATGGCTAAAAACATCACCGAAGTGGTCTTCGACCGCGCTGGTTTCATTTATCATGGCAAGGTCAAGGCCCTTGCTGATGCCGCCCGCGAAAAGGGTCTGAAATTCTAAAACCCGCCTCACGCATACTTTTATGGCCGAAGAAACAGTAGTTATCGATCCCCCAGCCGCCGCACCTGCGGAGGCCCCAGCGCCTGCTCCATCCCCTTCCTACGGTGGTTTCCGTGGTCGTGATGATCGTGCTCCGCGCGAGACGGATGGCGTCGAAAAAGTCGTTCACATCAACCGATGCGCCAAGGTGGTCAAAGGTGGTCGTCGCTTCAGCTTCAGCGCACTCGTCGTTTCCGGCGATGCCAAGGGCAAAGTGGGCTGCGGTTTTGGCAAGGCCAACGAAGTCTCCGACGCCATCAAAAAGGCGACTGAAGCTTCCCGCAAAAACATGTTCTCCATCTGCCTCAAGGACAGCACCATTCCTCATGAAGTGACGGGTGCCCATGGCGGTGGCCACATTCTCCTCAAGCCTGCAACTCCAGGTACCGGCATCATCGCTGGTGGTGGTGCCCGTGCGGTGCTTGAAGCAGCAGGCGTCAAAGACGTCATCGGCAAATCCCTGGGTTCCAGCAACCACGCCAACGTCGTGCGTGCCACCCTCGCCGCTCTTACCGCTCTGCGTCCTGCCGATGAAATCCTCCGCGCTCGCGGCAAGGAGATCAAAGAGCGCAAGGCACTCTGATTGAATCCCTCTTTCCCTTTTTAATTTTTCATGCAACTCCAAGACGTCAAACCCCGCCCCGGCGCTAAGACACGCCGCAAGCGCATCGGCTGTGGCGAAAGCTCCGGTCACGGTAAAACCTCCGGCAAAGGCAACAAAGGCCAGATGGCCCGTGCAGGTCGCGGCATCCGCCCCGGCTTTGAAGGCGGTCAGATGCCGATGCATCGCCGTTTGCCAAAGAAGGGCTTCAACAATAAGCAGTTCAAAGACGTCTTTGAAGTCGTGAACGTTGGCAAGCTCAACGAAGCCTTCGAGGACGGCGCAGTCATCACTGAAGCCGCACTGCGTGAAGCCGGACTCGTCAGCCGCAATTGCGACTTCGTCAAGATTCTCGGCTCCGGCGACCTCGCCCGTAAGCTCACCGTTCAGGGCGCGCAAGTTAGCGCCTCTGCCCGTGAAAAGATTGAGAAAGCCGGCGGTTCCATCGCTGCCTGATTTTCCCTGACCCAACCAACCTCTTTAGATGGGCCGGTCTCCGCGCAGCAGATGCTGTCAGGAAGCAGGCCCATCTTCGCTTAGAGTCTTCTCCCCATGATCTCTGCTTTCGCCAACAGCTTCAAAGTCCCCGAACTGCGCTCGCGCATTCTCTTCACCCTGGCGATGATTGTCATCGTCCGTATCGGTACCTCCATCACCCTTCCTGGCGTTGATGCGACCGTGCTGAATGCTTGGATCGAGAACAAAGCGGGGGACAATGCCTCCGGTGCCGCTCAAGTCGCCGCACTGCTCAACATCTTCAGCGGTGGTGGCCTGCAAAATTGCGCCATTTTCGCCCTGGGCATCATGCCCTACATTAGCGCCAGCATCATGCTGCAACTCCTCACCGCCGTCTGGCCTCCGTTGAGCAAGCTGGCCCGTGAAGAAGGTGGCCGTCAGAAGATCACTCAATACACCCGCATCGCCACCATTGTGCTTTGCGTGTTTCAGTCTTGGCTTCTTGCTCAGTCGCTGGCAGATCCGCAGCAGAACTACCTTATGGCCGGCCTACAAGACGCCATTGATAAACTCGGCGGCAGGCCGCTCGTGCCAAACTATGGCTATGGCTTCCTCTTCACCAGCGTCATTACCATCACCGCTGGCACCATGCTCATGATGTGGCTTGGCGAGCAGATCACCGACCGTGGCATCGGTAACGGGGTCTCGATCCTCATCTGCGTCAACATCGTTTCCGACCTCCCCGGTGCCCTGATTCAGGTCTGGTCCACCTTCGTCGGCAGCGTCAAGGCCAGCCCCGCTAGCGCCTTCACTCTTGTCTTGCTCATGGGCTTCATGATCATCGTCATTGCGGGTGTTATTGCCCTCACTCAAGCCACGCGACGAATCGCCATCACCTACGCCAAGCGTGTCGTTGGGCGCAAGGTCTATGGCGGCCAGACCCAGTATCTGCCGCTGAAGATCAATTATTCCGGCGTTATGCCCATCATTTTCGCTCAGGCCATCTTGCTTTTCCCTTCCACCATTCTGGCTTCACTCTTCAAAGATGTGAACTGGATTCAGCGCATGGCGCTCTTTGTTAGCAGCGGATGGGTTTATTATGTGGCCTCCTCGCTGTTGATCTTCTTCTTCAGCTACTTCTGGGTCGCCACCATGTTCCAGCCCACGCAAATTTCCGAAGACCTCAAGAAGAGTGGTGGTTACGTTCCCGGCATACGTCCAGGCAAGCCGACTGCTGACTTCCTCGACTTCACCATGAGCCGTCTCACCTTCGCCGGTGCGATCTTCCTCACCGGCCTCTATGTGATGCCCGGTATCGTCAGCAGTTCGATGAAAATCTCCAGCTCCGCTGCGCAGTTCTTCGGTGGTACCAGCTTGTTGATCCTCGTTGGCGTGGTGCTTGATGTCATGCGCCAGGTTGAAACTCACCTCCTGCAGAGCCACTATGACGGCTTCCTCAAGAAGGGCCGCATCCGTGGTCGTGTGGACCGCATCCAGCAGGGCGCACGCGCAGTGGATTCCACCACCGTTGTTTGGATTTGGGTCGCTCTCGCCATCATGGTTTTGATTGGCGTGGTTTACAAACTGGCTCTCAAGTGAGTTTCACTCAACGCGTCATGGCTTTTGTAAAATCGGGGAATATCCCCATCCGCCACGGCGCGCAGCAACAGGGCATCCGCAGGGCCTGCCAAGTTGCACGCGATGTCCTGATCAAAACCGCCTCACAGGTTGGCGTAGGTGTGACGACGGCTGAGGTGGACCGCTTTGCCGCCGCTGAGATCAAGGCCCTTGGTGCCACCAGTGCCTTCTTGGGCTACCGCAAATTTCCAGGAAACATCTGTGTCTCCGTCAATGAAGAGGTCGTCCATGGCATCGGCGGTCCGCGTGTCATTCAAGATGGCGACATCGTCAAAATTGACGTGGGTGTCTATTTCGACGGCTGGGTAGGGGACAACGCTTTGACCGTGCCTGTGGGCAATGTCGCCAAAGAAACGCTGCATCTCCTTGCTGCCACCGAAGAATCACTCCTCAATGCCGTCAAATACGCACGTGATGGCTGGATGCTTGGCGATCTTTGCCACAGTGTTGAACACCATGTCATCCAGTATGGTTACACCGTGGTGCGCGAGTTCGTAGGTCATGGTGTTGGTAGAAAGCTCCATGAAGAACCGCAGGTGCCTAACTACGGAAAAAAAGGCGAACGCCCACGGCTTAAAGCTGGCATGACTCTGGCTATCGAACCCATGATCAACATGGGCACCGCCAAGACGCGTATCCTTGAAGATAAGTGGACCGTGGTCACCACGGATCGCAAGCCCTCCGCTCACTTTGAGCATGTGGTTCTCGTCACAGCCGATGAACCCGAAATTCTGACAGCCCGTGATCGCATGTTCCCAAAAGGGATTGCTGACCTCACGCCTAGACCGGTGTCAGAGTTGGGCTGATCCTTGTCTCGCGGCAGCCGCTACACTCCAAATACTTGGAGCATTATGAAATGCGCTGGCGTTGGTATTTGGGGCGTCTATAATTTTTTTTCTTCCGCCGTACAGTTGCTACATTGCTACTAAGCGCATGCCAGATTCGTAGTCTTGCGTGCGACTATGTTAAGTGTGCAAGTGACATGCGCGCGATTCGATTTTTGACATGAACGACACCAACCCTTCTTCCAATCCGCCGTCACCCAAAGGCCGTGCCGGTTGCTTTGTGATCATCCTACTCGTACTCGCCGGTGGTGGTTGGTTATGGATGCATCGGCCTCAACCCGCTGCTGGCGGTCCTCCAGGTGGCAGAGGTGCGCGTGGCGGTACTGCCGCAGTCACCGTGGGAGAGGTAAAGCAGGAGGACTTCGAGGAATGGCTCAGCCTGGCCGGTACCCTCACGCCGCTGCAGACAGTGGTGGTACGCAGCCGCGTGGACGGGCAGTTGGACAAGGTACGCTTCGTGGAAGGCCAGATGGTCAAGCAGGGGGATGTGCTCGCGGAGATCGACCCGCGTCCATTTCAGGTCATCTTAGATCAGGCCAAAGGTCAGCTCGAAAAGGATGAGGCCTTGCTGGCCAATGCGAACAAAGACATGGGCCGCTACACCGAGCTGCTGAAGCAGGACTCCATCGCTAGGCAGCAGGTGGACACGCAGAAATCCCTGGTGCGGCAGTATGAAGCCGCGCTCGTCTCAGATCGTGCTGCCGTGGCCAGCGCGGAGCTGCAGCTCAACTACACCAAGGTCCTCGCGCCGATCACGGGGCGAGTCGGCCTGCGTCAGGTGGACGCCGGCAACATGATCCGTGCCTCAGATGTGAACGGGCTGGTGATCATCGCGCAGATAGACCCCATGGGCCTGATTTCCTCCATTCCCCAAGAACGTGTGGCTGCCGTGCGCAAGCGCTTTGAGAGCGGTAGCCCAGTGAAGGTGGAAGCGGTGGACAAAGAGATGAGCAAACTGCTTAGCAGCGGCCAGTTGTTGAGCATTGACAATCTTATCGACACGAATTCCGGCACCTTGAAGTTGAAGGCGCAGTTGCCCAATCCATTAGGACTACTGTTTCCGAATTCGTTCGTTGTCACCCGGCTGCTGGTGGACATCCAAACTAACGCAACCGTGGCTCCAGCGACGGCCATCCAGCGCGGGGCCAAAGGCGGCTATGCCTATGTCCTGCGGGAAGACAGTACCGTGGAATTGCACAACGTCGTCACCGGCCCCACTCAGGGTGAACGTGTGCTCATCATGGATGGCTTGAAGCCGGGAGACAAAGTCATTACACAGGGAGTCGATCGTTTGCGTGATGGTGCCAAAGTCGAGGTCATCACCCCGGGCAAGACTCCTCCCGGTGATGGTGCCAAGGGGGGCAAACCCAAAGGCGAAGGCAAGAGCGGCAAAGGCGCGCCGATGCCCTGATGGCCGGAACCTGCATGAAGATTGACGCATGAATCCCTCCCGCATCTTCATCGAGCGCCCCGTAGCCACCACGCTGCTGATGGTTGCGGTGCTGTTGGTCGGCGGGCTGGCTTACCGTCTGTTGCCTGTGTCGGCACTGCCGCAGGTGGATTATCCGACGATTCAGGTCGTCACACTTTATCCCGGTGCGGGACCGGAAGTGATGACTTCCTCCATCACCGCCCCATTGGAGCGCCAGTTTGGTCAGATGCCAGGTCTCGCGCAGATGTATTCAGTCAGCAGCGGCGGCTCCTCTGTCATCACTCTGCGCTTCATTCTCGGCCTGCGCTTGGACATTGCAGAGCAGAGCGTGCAGGCGGCTATTAATGCCGCTCAAACATTGCTGCCCACGGACTTGCCCAATCCGCCGATTTATAACAAGGTCAACCCTGCCGATGCGCCCATCATCACGCTGGCTCTGACCTCGCAAACGCTTCCGTTGATCAAAGTTCAGGATGCCGCCGACACGCGACTGGTGCCCAAGCTCTCCCAGATTTCTGGTGTCGGACTTGTCTCTCTCAGCGGCGGCATGCGGCCTGCTGTGCGTATTCGCGCCAATCCAGTGGCTCTCTCCTCGCGCGGACTCAGCACCGAGGATCTGCGCAACGCCATCGTCGCTGGCAATGTCAACCAGCCTAAGGGTGGTTTCGACAGTCCCACGCGCAGCAGTACGGTCGATGCGAACGACCAAATGCTTTCCATTGATGACTACCGCAATCTTGTCATTGCCTGGCGCAACAACGCTGCAGTGCGCGTGTGTGATGTGGCCGACGTGGTGGATGACGCCGAGAACGTGCGTCTGGCCGCCTGGGCAGACGTGCAGCCCGCCGTCATCGTCAATGTGCAACGCCAACCAGGTGCCAACGTCATCGAAGTCGCGGACCGGATTAAAACGCTCCTCCCCAAGCTGAGTGAAAATCTGCCGCTGGCCGTAAATGTCCAGATTCTCACCGACCGCACCACCACCATTCGTGCTTCCGTGGAGGATGTGCAGTATGAGTTGCTGCTCTCCATCGGCCTCGTGGTCGCGGTGATCTTTGTCTTTTTGCGCAGTCTGCGCGCGACCTTGATTCCGGCCGTCGCCGTACCGCTCTCGCTTATAGGCACTTTTGCCGTGATGTGGCTGTGTGGCTTCAGTCTGAACAATCTGACGCTCATGGCGTTGACCATCGCGACCGGCTTCGTCGTCGATGACGCCATCGTGATGATCGAAAATATCGCCCGCTACATTGAGAATGGAGAGGACCCCATGCAGGCAGCGCTCAAAGGCGCGCGGCAGATCGGTTTCACCATCATCTCGCTCACTCTTTCGTTGATTGCCGTGCTCATTCCGCTGCTCTTTATGCAGGATGTGGTGGGCCGTTTGTTTCGTGAGTTTGCCATCACGCTGGCCATTTCCATTGTCATCTCGGCGGTTGTCTCGCTAACATTGACGCCGATGATGTGCGCGCGTCTGCTGAAGCACGGCGGGGAAGGGCCGCTTGCGCAGATGGTAGCCCGTGGTTTTGACGCGATCATCGCGCTCTATGGACGCGTGCTGCGTGTCGTGCTGAATCATGGCGCCACGATGATGCTGGTTTTTGCTGCTACTCTGGTAGCCACCGGGGTGCTTTATGAAAGCGTGACCAAGGGCTTTTTCCCCTCGCAGGACACCGGGATCATTCAGGGTTTTGTCGAAGGTGCGCAGAATGTGTCCTTCGCAGAATTGGGGCGGCGTCAGCGGGAGCTGGCACGCATGATCCTAGATGATCCCGCTGTCAAAAGCGTCTCATCATTCATCGGCGTGGATGGCGTGAATACCACGCCCAACAGCGGTCGCATGCTGATCAATCTCCTGCCAAGGCATGATCGCGATGTGACGGCGGGTCAGGTTGTCCGTCGTTTGCAGGACAAAGCCAACCTGCTTGCCGGAGTGCAGTTGTATCTGCAACCCGTGCAGGATTTGAACATCGAGGACCGTGTGAGCCGCACCCAGTTTCAATTCACGCTGCAATCGCCCAGCATGGCTTCCTTGCAGTCGTGGACGCACCAGTTGGTGGATGAACTGCGGAAATCGCCGCTGCTGGCGGATGTGGCCGACGATCTGCTCGACAAAGGTCTCCAGGCACGTGTGGTGATTGAGCGCGAAACCGCCAGCCGTCTCGGTGTCACGGTCGCTGCCATTGATGCGGCGCTCTACAATGCCTTTGGGCAGCGGCTCGTCTCGACCATCTTCACCCAGAGCGGGCAGTACCGCGTGGTGCTGGAGCATGATCATGAATTCCAGGCGGGAATCGCCGCTTTCGATCAAGTGCGGGTACCTTCCGCCACCGGGCAGCAAG
>TBL_comb48_EPIDRAFT_1000794_pt1 | contig 24465 bp, 12 predicted proteins | sample TroBogEpilimnion_37_FD_10681 | JGI IMG/M metagenome (IMG submission 10681) | reverse complement strand
GGCGGGCGGCGTTCCCTTTGTCATTGTCGATCTGGCGACGGACCGCGTGGCGGAGGTGCGGGACGCGGGCTTTCTCACCTTGCAGGGCGAGGCTACGGATGAAGCCGTGCTGAAGACCGCAGGCATCAGCCGCGCACGGGTGTTGGCCACCGTGCTGCCGAATGACGCTGCGAATGTCTTCATCACCCTCAGCGCGCGCAACATGAATCCCACGATTCAAATCATCGCGCGTGGTGAAGTGCCCTCCACCGAGCGCAAGCTGTTGCAGGCCGGCGCGAATCGTGTCGTGCTGCCAGCGCACATTGGGGCCGACCGCATCGCCCACCTGATCCTGCACCCGAACACGCGCGAACTGATTGGCGGAAAGACGAAGGCCAGCATCGACTTTGACCACCACCTCACCGAACTCGGCCTAGATCTGGAAGAGATCGAGATTGGCACGGAGTCGCCCTGGGTCCACAAACGCATTTCCGATGTCGAAACCGACACCGCTGGCCGCATGCTGCCGGTGGCAATCCTGCGCAAGGAGGGTGCCACGGACCTGAACCCCAACCCCACCGCCATGCTCATGCCTGGCGATGCCTTGGTGGTGATGAAGCGCGTCCTGCGCCGGGCGCGCACCTGAGAAATGCAGTTTTCGTTCAAGCTGGCTCGCTGCCTGCGTCTGAAATGCGGACTATGCCCAAGCAACCCGACCGTATTTTCAAAGTAGCCATCATCGGCGGAGGGTTTGCCGGAGTGTACTGCGCGCGCGAACTGCTGCGCCTCACCCAAGAGGTGGCCCAGATGACCGTGGGCATCATCGCCAGCGAGAACCACATGGTCTTCCAGCCGATGCTGCCCGAAGTCGCAGGCGGTTCGCTGTCACCGCAGCATGTGGTGAATCCCATCCGCATGATCTGCCGGGGTGCCGAGGTGCTGAAAGGCGAAGTCACGCACATCGACCTCGAGAACCGCATCATCACGCTGAACGGCGGCATGTTCACCCCTCAGGTCACGGTGGGCTTTGAGCACATCATGCTGGCACCCGGCGCCGGGGTGGACCTCAGCCGCATTCCCGGCATGGGCGAGCACGCCTATCTCATGCGCACCGTGGGCGATGCGATGAAGCTGCGCGCCGCCATCATCAGCCGCCTGGAGGAGGCCAATCTCATCACCAACCCAAAGCTGCGCAAAGAACTCCTCTCCTTCGTCATTGTCGGGGGTGGTTACTCGGGCGTGGAAACCGCCGGGCAGATCCAAGATTTGATTCTCGGCGCACGCCGCTTCTATGAGAACATTGAGCCCGATGAACCCAGCGTCACGCTCATCCATAGCGGCGACCGTCTACTGGGCATGCTGAGCGACAGCCTCGGTACCTACACCGGCAAATGCCTCACCGAGATGGGCGTGAAAATCCTCTTCAAAAGCCGCGTCCGCGCTGTCACCGCACGCACGGTGCAACTGGGCGATGGCGTCAAACTTTCCGCCACACTCGTGGTCTGCACCGTCGGCAATGCGCCGCACCCGCAAATCACAGCGCTCGGCGCAAAAGGCGCGCTGCCGGTCGAGCGTGGCAAGGTCGTCGTCGAGGCAAGCGGGCAGGTCAAAGGCCTCACCCATGTGTGGTCGGCCGGTGATTGCGCCGCGTTTCCTAAAGCCGACGGCGGCAACTGCCCCGAGACCGCCCAGTTTGCCATGCGTCAGGGGGCGCTCGTCGCTAAAAACATCGCCGCCAGTATGGCCGGACGCGCTTTGAAACCATTTCGCTTCACTGGCCTCGGCGAGCTCGCCACCATCGGCCATCGCAAAGCAGTCGCGCAGGTGTTTGGCATGCGTTTCTCTGGTTTCATCGCCTGGTTCATGTGGCGCAGCATCTACCTCATGAAACTTCCCGGCTTTGACCGCAGACTGCGCGTCATGGCGGAATGGACCTTCGAGATGTTCTTCCCGCGTGACATCAACCTGCTCACGCCCAGCTTCTCTTAACCTCTCGGCGAGATGCACCTCGAACCCGGCGACTCGTTGTTTCATGCTGGCGAGCCAGCCCAGTCCCTCTACGCCGTCAAAAAAGGCAACGTGAACATCACCGACGCCCAAGGCCAGCTCGTCAAATCCGCCGGTCCCGGCGAGCACTTCGGCGAGCGCGCTTTGCTGAGCGATGGCATCTGGCGCTTCGATGCCCAGGCCACCGAATCCAGCGAACTCGTCGCCATTGATGGAGAGACCTTCAAGACCCTCGCCAAAAGCATCGGCTCGCTGGATGCCCTCTTCCGTGGCACCGCGCAGCAGTACCATCTGCCCGAGGAAATCCAACACACGGTGGACATGATGCCAGAAGCCACCCGCAAAGCCTGCGCTGCCGACGTCATGACCCGCAACATCGCCTTCCTCGATGCCAGCGTGACGGTGCAGGACGCTGTCACAGAATTCCAAGCCCATCCGCACAGCACGTATCCCGTCACCGCAGACGGTTGCGTCATCGGCTTGCTGCGCCGTTCCGTCGCCTACGAATGGCTGAAAAACCACGGCCTCACCTGTGTGGACAAGCTGCAGGATCTGCCGCTGACCAAACCCTTCTGCATCACCGCTGACACCCCCGTTCCTGTGCTTGTCGGCACCCTGATGCGCAGCGGCGTCAGCAAGGCCGTCGTCGTCGATGAACAAAAACATCTCCTCGGCATGATCACCTTGTTTGATCTGCTCAAAGGGACTCAGCACGCTTAACGGCACCCCGCCACGCCAGGATGCCACACAGCCCAAAGCCAAACGCATTCAGCGTCCCGTGAATCGCCCACATCTGCGGCATCGTCAGCGCGAAGTTCGGGATCACATAGCGCAGGCCAAAACCCAGCGCCAACACCATCGAAGCAAACAACGACGCGCCTGAAAGGAGAAAGCAGATGCGTGTCAAAATCGAGCGCTGCCGCTCCAAGCCGCGCCCAATTTGTGAAACAGCGACACCCAGTGCGCCCAGCACCAAGACCACCACGCCAAACGGTTCCACGAACTTCAGTACCCCAAAGTGCGTGCCGGTGATGCCCACGGCCACCAAAGGAACCCCGAGCAAAATTGCCACACATGAAAAGCGCGTCCAGCAGCTAGGACTCGCCTTGGCGTTCAGCCCCGCCATCAGCGGCAGCGTGAATCCCGCATGATGAAAATGCGCCGCCGTGAGCAGCACGATCAAGGGATCAAATCCCCACGGCGTCCACTGGGCACGATGCGCCACGAACCATGCGGCACCGATGGCGGGGAAAATTCGGGCTGACAACAGCGTCAGCTCAGCCGGATCACGCAGCTTCTTACTTGAGCAATTTCTGATCGCTTCATATGCCGCAGCCGAACGAACCAACAGCCATGGAATGGCTTCGGTAGCCGAGTTCGTTAAAAAAGTGCAGGTCATAAAAAGAGCGCTTCCCGACTCCACCTTGGGCCGCCATTCCTGCTGTGATTCAGAATCCGACAAACGCCTCGACAGCGGCATCAGAACCATCGCTGAAAACAGCAGCAAGATCACGATCCAATAAATGCCCGGAGGCAGTGACTTCAGCATCCAAAGCTGGGCAGCCCATGCCAGCAGTCCAACCAGCCACTCATATTTAAATTTGTCAGATGTCTTCATAGGCTGGCCATCCTCCGCTGCGAATCCCGCACAAACCGGCACTGCCACCACCGCGCCAGTGGAAACCCCAGCCAAGCCATCCAATGACGCGGATGAGAAAAAGCACGAATCACATACCACACGCTACCATCCGGCCGCTGCTCAATGATGAACTGTTCCTCGCCGCACTCCGCATGCTCCGGCAAGGTGCCATACACAAAGCCGTGCGTTTGCGCCGAATCGCAGCGCCGCAGAATCCGGCAGGGATTCACCCACCACAGTCCGCAGATTTGCACCACCATCGCCACGATCTGACCCACCTCCTGCCCTTTGGCTTCTCGACGGGCGACGTGAGTCCATGCCGGAAACATGACCCACGCATCCAGAGCCTCGCACGCGACACGGTACACGCCTTCTCCACTTCCCAGCCTCACCGCATGCTCATCAGCGATGAATCCATCCGCCAGTGGCGGCGTGTAGCTCAAAGGCTCATCTCTCCATGACTCCAGCAGTCCTAGCAGTCGTTCGGGAGCTGGCTTTCGCAGGCTAATCATGGTGGCAAAACGTTGCCATGGCCTGTGGGCAGGAAGAAACGAAAATGCACAAAAAATGGGCCTGCCAGTTTTCACAGCTTTCGAATCTTTTGCATCTTTCGCTAGTCTCGGCCATCCATCCGCATGCCCCCACCCATTCGCGCCGTGATCTTCGACTTCGACGGCCTCATCGTTGACACTGAAAGCACCGGTTACCACACCTGGAGAGAAATCTTCGACCAGCACGGCCATGATCTTCCCCTGGAGCGCTACGCCCAGGCGGTCGGCACGGACTTCATCACCGGGGCCTATGATCCCAAGCGTGATCTCGAACAGCTCACCGGCCGTGACTTCGATTGGACCGCCATCGAAATCGCACGCAAGACCCGCGAGGGTGAACTGCGCAAGCACTTGCACCTGCTCCCCGGTGTGGCGGACCGCCTTCAAGAAGCCGCCTCACTCGGTCTGCGCATTGCTATCGCCAGCAGCAGCCCGCGAGTGTGGATCGACTCCTGGATGGACCAGCTTGGTCTGCATGATCACTTCCACCACATCTCCACCGTCGATGACACCGGCAAGGTCAAGCCCGACCCCAGCCTCTTCCTCCACGCCGCTGAAAATCTTGGTGTGGCGCCTGAGGAAGCCGTCATCTTCGAAGACTCCCTCAACGGCCTCCGCGCCGCCATGGCCGCTGGTATCCGCTGCATCGTCGCGCCCGGGCCCATGACGCGGCACCTGGACTTCACCGGCGCATGGAAACGCGTCGATTCCCTCGCGCACGTCTCGCTCAAGGAACTCATGGCATGAAGCTGCACACATTGCTTGCCCTCTTGATCATCAGCTCGCTTCACGCCGCTGATCCAGCTTGGTTGAGCACGGGCGAATTCCAGTGGCAAAGCTCGCCCCCGCTCATTGGTCCCGCAGCAGACGCAGCCGACCCCGATGTGGCGCTCAAAGACCCCACCATGGTTTTTCATGAGGGAAAATGGCATCTGTTTGCCACGCATCGACGCGCTTCAGGCAAGGTGGACATGCAGTACCTCACCTTCGCCGATTGGAGCGAGGCCAGCAAAGCCACGCGCCACACGCTCGACCTCCATGATCAGTATCATTGTGCACCGCAGGTGTTCTTCTTCACACCGCATCAAAAGTGGTATCTCATCTACCAGCTCGCCGATGAACGCCGTGCACCCAAGATGGGGCCGTATTTTTCCACCACGACCACCCTCGCCGATCCGAAGTCCTGGACCAAGCCGCAGCCCATGCTCGAAGCGCTCCCCGAAGGCGGCGACAAAATCAAATGGATCGACTTCTGGGTCATCTGCGACGCCACCAAGGCCCACCTCTTCTACACCAGCGACGACGGCCATTTCTGGCGCCGCGAAACGGCCCTATCCAATTTCCCGCTCGGTTGGTCCAAGCCCGAACTCCTGCTCAAAGACACGAAGGAAGAGCTCTTCGAAGCCTCGCACACCTACAAGCTCAAAGGCCACGACCAATATCTCACCCTCATCGAGGCCATGGCTCCTGGCCAACGCTACTACAAAGCCTGGCTGGCAGACAAACTCGAAGGCCCCTGGAAGCCGCTGGCCGCCACCCGCGATCACCCATTTGCCTCCACCGCCAACGTCACGCAAAAGGAGCCCTGGACCACCAGCATCAGCCACGGCGAACTCATCCGCAGCAGCAACAACGAAACACTCGAAGTTGATCCCGCGCATCTCCGCTTCGTCTTCCAAGGCGTCGATGCCGAAGGCTACAAGGCGAAAAAGTATGGCAGCATCCCCTGGCAGATCGGGATCCTCGATCTCCGCATGAGCCCTGTGGAGCAGACCTTGCACAGCATCATCTTTCCCAAACTAAATTTCCAAGCTGCCGATGTGGGAGATGTCATCAGTTTGCTCAACATCAAAAGCCGTGAGCTACTGATGACACCAGACACAAAGCCAAGTGGGGTGAACCTCGTGGTTCAACACGATGACAAAACCTCAATCACAAAAATTTCCCTGAATGCCGAAAACCTATCCTATCGAGATGCCCTTGAGGAAATTGCCTGTCAGTCCAACCTGCGCCTGACTCTCTTTCGAAAGGGGGCGGTACTGAGTCCCAAGTCAGCAAAAATTCCTGAGAATCCCTGGCAGACCCACCAAAAAGCAGTGCCGTGAACGGACTCCAGTTCGCTGACCGCGATGTCTGCCGATATGGATTCCATGGGGTGTCGATTCACACGAGAACTCATCCAACAGAAAGGCCGCCGTCTTTGAGGCGGCGGCCTTCTTCTCTAGCGGTCAGCTCATTAGCTGTTTCTTGAACCAGCCACGAACTTGACAGGTCGTCACCTATTTCGGGCCCGGAGCGGTTTTCGGATGATTGAGGAAGGTATTCAGGTGGACCTTTCTGCTCACCGGGCTGGTAACAGGTGCAGCAGTGCTGGCGGCCCCCGCTGAGCTAGGAACACCTGCGCTCGCCTGCTGGGCAGAGGCACTTCCTTGCTGAACGGGCACACTGGCCTGTGGGGCGGGTGCAGTGGGTTCAGCGCGCGGGAAAATACTCGTCACTTGGCTGAGGTGCAGTGGGCGCTTGATCTTCGCTGGGGTGATAGGGGGTCCAGCCTGCGCCAGGGAGGCAAAGGCCAGCAAAGCGGCAAGCATGAGTTTCGTTTTCATGGCTGGTGGTGTGTTTGGTTTGGTTGGAATCTCATCCAAGAAACACCCTCCGCGTTGGTTAACGCGATGAGGCGCTCCTGAAGTACGGCTATGAAAATAGTCAGAATCATCCCTGGTGCAATGTTAGCCGTTTGGACGGCTGCTGATGGAGCCTCTAGGCGGCGTTTTGTAGCAGTTAGAAGAGCACCCTTTGCCCAAGCATTCATTCGCCTGAGGAATCTCGCTTCATTACCTGCACGGCTCCCAGCCACAGCAGGATGGGAACGATGGCACTCAAAGCAAAGGCCCAGGCCGGTTCGCTTTGTCCGAGATGGCCGATCCCCGCAAACACAAACCCCGTGGGCACTGAGCCACAGGCCAGCGCTGGCAAAAACACCCGCCAGCGCATGTTCGAAAGTCCCGCGAGACAGGCCACTGCCTCTGGCAGCACCGGCATCCAGCGAGAGAGCGCCACCAGCCAGCCGCCGCGTTGCTCGAAGATTTCCTCGCCTTTGCGCAGACCCTCCGCACCCGCGATCCAGCGTGCCGCACCCCGCCCGAGCCAGCGGCACGCAGCATAGGCGATGCAGCCAGAAAGCATCGACCCCGCTGCACAAATGAGGCCGCCCACCCACCAGCCATACATCCAGCCCAGCGCCGACATGACCACCGTCGAAGGCACCGGCAGCACGATGTCCGCCACCAGCAGCGCGATCCCCGCCGCCCAAGCCCATGTGCCATAGCCTTCCATCCATCGACGCGCGCCTGCAAGGCTCAGGGTTTGATCAAACTGCGCCCCCCAGATCACAAACGGCACGATGATCCCCGCGAGGATCACGAGAATCAGAAGAATGAGCGAGCGGCTGCCACGGGTCATACACCAACACAGCAGGCAATGCGGCTCAGGGCAAGAGCGGTGCTTGCCGAGACACCATGAGTGCTCATTGCGGACGCTCCGCCACCATCAGCCGGGTGAAGGGGCCATCGCTCACATTGTAGTAGATGCGTTTGCCATCTGCGCTGAAGGCAGGATGGGGGTGATTGCGCCGCCAGGATTTGGCACCACCGTTTTGAGCAAAGCTTTGCAGCAGCACCCATTTGCCACCTTTCATGTCCGCCACCTGAATGCCCCATTCATCGCCTTTGCCGCCCACATTGCGGCTGAGGCCATCGGTGACCATGAGGGTGCCGTCCGGACTCACGGAAGGATGAGTGCCGCTGAGGACGGGCACATCCTTGAGGCGGGTGTATTTGGCGGGATTTTCGGCGATGTCGAAGCTGATGTTTCCGGCTTCAAAGATGTGATGGGAATCGGGTGTCCAGGCCGGGTGGCCCCACTGGTTGCGCTGCCAGACGCAGGCGGCTTTTTCAAAGTCATAGACGACGGTACCCTGGCGATGGCTTGCAGCCTTGGACATGTAGTTGTCCCCGCCACTGCCGGCGGCGATTTTGAAAAACACGCGCTTCAGATCGGGGCTGAGCACGGGGAAGAAAACGGAGCAGGGCTTGCCCGCAAACTCCTTCTGCAACCAGTCGCTATACTTGGCCTCCACCTCCGCGATCTTCGCCATGGTGGTGGTCTTGCCGGTGGCAGCGTCCCAGACTTCGAGATCGCGATACGGACCCGGATTCCAATGACAGCCATACATGGGCAGCAGATCACCATCTGGCCTGCCGAAACCGACCTGATGATCTTCTGCAACGATTGTCTTCGCCAGAGTTGAGACATCCACCACGACCACACGCCATTTCTTGTCGATCACTTCATGAAACGCCACGCGCCTGCCGCCGGAAAGCCACTGCTGGCAGGCGACGCGATGGGCGTCCTCGGTGTGGATTTTCTCGGCCAGCACGGTCTCTTTTCCGGTGGTACGCTCGATCATACGGACCTCGCCAAGATGGCCCTGGGGGTCGGTGGAGGTGAAAAACAGCACGCGAGTTCCGTCCGGACTTTCAGGATTGGTGAGATAATAACTGTGCGTGGTGTGCCGCCCTTCTATGGCTGACACCGGCTTGATCGTGACATCCTTGGACCATGCCGCGACGGGGTCATCCGCCATCACGCTGACCACTGGAAACAATAAAAAAGCAGCAATGAGGCGGGCATTCATCTTTCGTTAAACGCTGTGGTGACCAAGGTTTATCGTTGAACCTTGGCATGGCGGTTCCGGCTCACTCGCACCAGAACGCATTCCCGCTTTTCGGTCATACCACCTGGCTGCGGCGTTTCAGCTTCCAGCCAATCGCCAGCCACAGCAGCAAGCCGCCGCTGAGATAGAGCAGGCGTGAGGTCGTCTTCGGATCGCCCACGCGCTGGATCGCGACCTCCAGCACGGCATGGTCTTTCAGCTTCGAGAAATGATGCGCCGTGCCATCCAGCGGCAACTCGATGCCCAGCGCACGCCGACCCGTGGGGCGCAGCGATTCGACGGTCTGTGCGAGGGTGACAGGCCGGGCATCCAGCATGCGGCGTTGCTCCTTGCCTTCGTTATCGACCGGGGTGGCTTCTTTTATGGGGAATATCGCCGCCGTTGTAGTTAACCCGGCAGAAGCTGCGAAGGGATCTGCTGCTACTGGAGCCGCCGCCGGAGCGGGCGCACCGAATGGATCGGCTCCCATCGCTGGAGCAGCGGGCGCTGTGAGCGGCATTTTGAGCCCCTGCGGCGGGGCAGACGCGCGAATAGCACCATGCATTTCGGAGCCTAAGGGCAAGGTGCTGGATGCGCTTTGTACTACCGTGCTGGTTAGGACTGAGGTGCCTACAGAACGCGCTCCTGCGACGCTCGCACCCATGTTTAAATTCCCCCCGTAAAGGGTGGTGGCCGAGTTTGCGAAACTCGCCCCGCTAGAGTCATTCATGGCACCATTGGTGATCACCGAAGCAACTTCGTCTGCGCGAATAAGCGGCGAGTTGTGGATTGCCACCCCGGCACCACCGCCTGGTAGCGCCTGCATGTCTTTGGAATTGAACAGTACGCTATTGGCCGGAGCATCTGCTGCCACCTGCATACCGCCACTGCGCAAAATTGTCCCATGAGCCGGAAGCGCCGGTGCGCCATTTTGCCCGAGGTTGTTGCTGCGGGCGTTGGAGTTCACAGTATTGAACGAGCCGCTGATGTTCTGAGTTACGGCCTGGGCACCGCCGTTGGTGAAGTTCAGCGATGCGACGTTAGCTGTACTCGTCTGCAAGGTGCCTTCATTTACCGTGGTCCCGCCGCTGTAGGTATTGGCACCACTGAGCGTCAATACTGCTCCACCGTTGATTGTGAGTGGAACCGGCTGCTGCGGCAATAACTGACCATTGGCAAAGTAGGAATTGTCCACTGCGACGTTGTCATTGAAAAGCTGGCCGCCGTTGGTTGTGACGGAGCCGGTAAAGGTGTTGTTGCCTGCAAGCCGCAACTGCTGCTCCTCGGGCGCAGCTTTGTTGAAGCCCCAGGCTGTTTGCCCCTTCTCGATCTTGCCGCCTTTTGTTGCGGTCTTCTTCTTGGCATAGTTGCTGTCCCAGTTCCCTTTGAGCAGTTCCTGCTGCTGCTTCACCTCGGTGTCCATCTCACTCGGTTGAATGCTGCTAGACAGCGTGAGAGTGCCGCTACCACTCTTGTTCAGCAGCTCGCGCTTTTTCTGCTGCACCATCTGTGCCAGGGCATTCGCTTCTCGGTAGGCGGCTTCGGCATCGCCGTAGTCGAGTTTGCCAGAGGACAGCGCCCGGTTGGCCTCGCCGAGTTCGCTGAGCATGCCTTCGAGTTGCAGCAATTCGCGGCCTTCTGCGGCGGTTGCGGTCATGTTGCCATCAAAGTCTTTGAGGTTCCAGCCCTGCGGCGTCCACACGGTCCACGTCGTACGTTCCACCGTCAGCCCGACGATCTCGGGATCATCGAGCTTTGCGGTCTTTTGCAGACCGCCGCTTTGGGGGAAGCGATAGATCATCTTCACCTCCAGCGCCCGCTGTCCAGGACGTGTGTGGATGAGTGGGATCAAGCGCACACGCCTGCCGCCCTGCGATTCTTCATCAGCACGCACCGGCTCGCCGGAAACGCTCACGCTGATCAGTTCCGCTTGGTCCGGCAGGATCATTGGTAGGAACTGCAACGAGCGGTTGATCAGTGAATACTGCGCGATGTCCCAGCGTGTACCATCTGGGCGCAGCACGGTCGTCAGATCGGCCAGGGTGATCAATGCGGCGGTGCCCTCGGTGCTGGTGAGTTGCTGGTAGGCAAGCTTCAGGGTGCCATCGCCCGTGGCGCGGAAGAACTTGGGTCGTGACAGGTTGGCGGGCAGGTAGGGCACCGCCTCGCGTGCGACTTCTTCCAGCGCGGTCTGGGTGGTATTCTTTGCCTCGCGTGCGGATGCATTGTCTAGCACAAACCAGCGTGCCAATCGGCTGGCGTCCACCACTTTGACAAACGGTACGTCCAGCTCTGCCGTTAGCGGCAGGNCGAGATCAAAGGTGAGTTCTGCGCGGTCCAGCACCTCGGTTTGCAGGGAGCATTCGTACACCCGCTCAGTGCCGTCGATGTGGGAGCGTGTTTCACGCAGCAGTGGGCCGCTGACTACGGCCTCTGGCAGGGCGGCGGGTAGGCGCACGCTGAGCTGGCGCACGGCTCCTTGCTCCACCAATGCAACCACTTGCTGCGAGATGCGGATTCCTGCGTCTGAAGCGAGAACGAGCGCTATTGTTTCTGCGGAGAATCGGGAGGCTTGGCGGGTGAGGGTCACGTCCACGGTCCAGGCTGTGCCTTCGTGCTGAAGGGCGCGCTTCTTTTCCATGGGCGGGGCGATGGCGAAGACGCTGTCGAGGGCGGTGGGATCGAGCTCTTTGAGGTCTTTGAGTTGTGTCGGATCCGGCAACTTTATGTCGCTGGCGGCATGCGCGACGATCAAAGCCTTGCCGCCGACCTTTTCGTAATTTTCCAGTTTGAGCGGTTCTAGTTTCCATGAGGTCACGGGCTGGGCGGCCACTTTGGCGAGATGGACGACGACGCGGGCTTCGGGTCCGGCGAGCTTTGAATCTAGCTGCAAGTACAACTGGGTGCCCTCATGCTGCCAGGCGGTCAGCGCGGGGCCTTGTACGGCCTGGACTTCGTATCCGGCGGGCAGGCCCACGACGGCGCGGGTCCAGAGGCCGCGTTTGCGTTTGAGGGTCAGGGCGGCCAGCAGCTCGGCTTTTTGTTCGGAGAGTTGGAAGACGTAGCTAACATCGGCTTCAGCGAAGAGGGCGGCGGGTTGTACGTCGTAGGTGGGTGCGGTGGTGCCGGTCCACTGCCAGCGTCCGGCATCTTGCAGGCCGTTGCGGTTGGTGTTGGTGGAGCGCTGGGCAGTGCCGCCGTTTACTTTGACCTTCATGGAGTCATCGTGCAGGAGTGCCAGATCCTGTTTGACGCGGAGAGCCGTGGGTTGGATCAAGGGGAAGGCGCGGGTGCCGGAGGTATTGAGGTAACGCTGGGCACCTTCGATTTTGAGGAGGACGCGGTGGCTGGCCTCGTGCCGCATGGTGATGGTGCAGATCAGTTTGCCGCCTTCGCGGCGGGTCTGACTGGACATCGTTGGGATGCGGACGGTTCCGGCACCTGGGAGCGTGGTGTACATGTTGAGGGTGCCGATCTCCAAAACGGCACCGTTTGCGGGAGCGTCCACGGCAAACTCCAGGGTGCGGCGTACGGCACCGGGGAATTCGTATTCGATTTCGGCATCGACGGTTTCGGGTTCCAGTTCGCGCAGGGTCAGGGTGCTGCGCACGGTGGCAGAGGGGACGGGGCCTTCGCCGCGCTCTAGACCGCGTGCGGAGCGCTGGAGGCGCACGGAGCTATGATTGCCGAGGCTCTGGGTGAAGAGGCGGCCATCCTCCTGCTGGAAGTCGCCGATGTCCTTCGTGTTGGGTTCCAGGCTGGAATGAATCGTGGCACCGAGGAGCGCTTCATGTCGGGTGACATTTTGCAGCGTGAACACGGGCAGCACAATGTCTGCCGTGGCCTGCGCGCGGGTTTGCCGGGCCGTGAGCGTGAATTGGAACTCACCGGCGGTTTGTTTCGGCAGTTTGATGACCACATCGGTGCCTTCCAGGTTCCAGGATTCGATCTGGCCTTTCACATCCGTGATGGTCCAGCCAGCGGGCGGGGTGAGGCGCGTCTCGAAGATGCCCACGCGGCGCACCGTGTAGCTGAACTCGGTGCTCAAGGTCGCGGCCTCGCGGCGCACGCTGAGTTTCGTCAGGCTGGTGGCCTCGACCTGCGGCTTGGCCTCGGCGACATTGAGGGTGAGCTGGTAGGGCTGGCGCAGAATGCGGAAGGTGCCGACCTGGGAACGGCTGTCTCCGGCCAGCGAGCGCGTGGTGGAAGTGAGGGTCTTGGGCGTGACATCGAGCTGCGCTTCCGCGCCGACCACTACCTCGCCATTCGCCTGAGCGGCCCCGATGACTTCAAGGTCCGGGACGCTGACCTCAGCGGGAAGCTTGGCTACGGGGCCTTCGAGCTGGAGCTTGAGCGCGTAGTCATCGCGCAACGGTTTCTCAGGCAGTACGATGAGTGTTTTGCGGCTAGCTTTGCCAGCTACGGTTTCGATCTTCCACTCCTTGATGCCAGCGCCCGTGACACCGAGGATTTCCTGGTCGGCAGGCAGGCCGATTTTCAATTCGTTGATCGGCGCACGTAGCACGCGCAGGGCGATGTCTGCCGTCGTCGTCACGGAGCCGATGCCGATCTGCGTGGTCAGTTTGTGCTGCGCCAGCACCAGCGGGCTCATTTGCGTGACGACCTGAGCGGCACCCCAGGCGATGTTTTGCTGCGCGCCGGCACCGAAGAAGCAAGCGAACTGCGTCTGCCCGCCTTCCACCTTGGCGGTGAAAGCGGCGGCGGGATTGAGTTCGAATTCCAGGCCCTCTCCCGGCACGGTGATGCTGAGCCGTGAGACCGCCGCACGGGGCAAGTTCAGCGTGACCTGCGATTTGCCTGCGCTGCGGATGATCGGTGCATAAATCTTCAAGGCGATTTCATAGACGCCCTTCTCCGGCAGCATGAGATCGCTGCCATCCGCGCGAGAACGCAGCACGGCCTTGCCCGTGGTTGCTTCGCCAATGCCAGGGGCGGCTTTCTCCGTCAGGGGCAGCAGTACCCAGCCTTTCTTGAAGGATTCCACGGTGATCTTGGCATCGAGAATCACGCTGTCTCCCTCGACACGACCGGTGTATTCGGCTTTGGCCAGCACGGCTTCGGCGGGTGGCGGCTTGTCATCCTCTTCGCGTTTTAGCGTGAGTTCGTTCCAGAGATCGAGGAATTCGCGGTAGGGGAGGAAGACCCCTTTGCCACCATCCTTGAAGACTTTTTCGAGTTCATCGAAGGGTACATACACTCGGCGTTCACGCTCACGCACGGGGAGTTTGTCATTGGCGGGCGCGGGAGTCTGGGCGCTGGCGGCAGCGCAGTACGAGAAGAGAAGGAAGGACAGCAATGCACGCATGATTGAGCGGATGGTTGGGTATGATTTCACAAAATTTGTATCAGGAACGCGGCTTTTTGACGAGCACAGATATGTAAACGCTCAGTAAAGACCTAGGAGCAGCACGCGGCGGGTGCGTCTTTCTTGGGTGCATCTTTTCCGCCAAACTTGGGTGCCTTATCTGCGTTTATACTTGACCACTGCGCTCCCAGCCGCTGCTTTAGTCCCATCTGATCATCCTCGACATGAAAACCACTTCGCGTTTCGTTACTCTTGCCTCCGTCTGCCTGATCACTGCCGCCAGTGAGCAGCTCGCGGAAGAATTCCACACGTGGACGAACACTTCCGGCAAGCAGGTGGAGGCGACTTTGGTGGCGGTCGATGCGGCCGCCAAGAAACTGAAAATCAAGACCAAGGATGGGCGTGAGTTTGACGTGCCCATCGCCAGCCTGAGTCCGGCTGACTTTGAGTATGCCAAGGCGCGCTATGCCGCCATGCAGGCTCCCCCCGCCGCTGCACCTGCGGCAACCCCCATGCCTGCCACGCCCGCTGCGACACCACCGGCTACTCCTGCCGCCACGCCGAAAGCTGGGGCCAATGTCGCCGCTTCGAAAAAGCCTGCGCCTGAACGGCCGAAGATCGCGGTGACTCCCGTGTCGAAATTCAAAGCTCCTTCGGTCAATGATTACCTCGGTGGCATCGCCAAAGTGCGCCCGCGTTTGATTCACAATGCGGCTGGCTGGGCGGCGCTGAAGGGGCAGATCGCGACAGATCCGGTGCTGGCAAAAATCATGGAGGCACTGAAAGCCTCCGGGGAAGATCTCCTGCTGGACCCCGAACTGACCCGCATCAACGGTGACACCGGTGGAGAAGGAGCCAAGGCGGTCTATCGCATCGGTTTGCTCGGAGCGCTGCATTACGGCGACGGCGATTTGAAATGGCAGGACAAGGGTGCCAAGGAAGTGCTGGCCCTGACGGACAAAGTGTCTTTCCGTGACTGGCACCCGGACCTCATGGACAATGTCACTGACATGGTGGTGGCCACGGCGCTGGGGTATGACTGGTTTCGTGCGGGTTTGAACACCGAACAGGCCGCCGTCGTGCGCACGTATCTCGCTGAGAAAGGCATCGCGGCCCTCATCGCCCATCTCGAAGGTGAAGAAGTCCCTGAAAGTGCCAAAGGACAGTCCGGTGGTCAGACCGGAACGAAAGTCAAGCCACCGGCGAAAGTGCAGGCCAAACCTCAGGCGAAACCGGACGCTGGCAAAGTGCTGCCGGGCAGCGAGCAGATGGCCGCAGCCTCCGCGCTGCTGCTTTCCGCGATCTGTTTGGTGGATGAGGAGCCAGCCGTTGCCAAAAAGGCGGCGGAGGCTGCTGCAAAAATCTTTGGCAAAGGCATCGTCCGCTTTGCTCCGGGAGGTGTGTGGCCCGAGGGCCTGCAGGCCGGCGAGATGGTGATGGACTACGTCGCGATGGTATCCGAGTCGCTCAAAGCAGCCGCCGGACGAGATCTGGGCATCAGCCTGCTGGAAGGCATTCCGCAGTTCGGCGTCGCCCGCATGCACCTGATGGGTCCCAGCGGCCAGACGTTCAATTTCGGGGACTCCACGGGTGCGGCATCCACCCGCCCGTGGGTTGCCACCTGGCTGTGCGGCGTCGCGGGCAATCCCGGCATTCGCGCTGTGGCCGCTACCGGCAAGCAGCCTGTCACCTCCTCCTACTTTGGGCAGGTGGGTAACTTCTTGTATTACAACGCGCACGCTGCCGGAGACGGCACGGCGGACTCGCTGGACTACTCGCAGCCCGGAGGGTATGTGGCTGCCTCGCGCTCCGGCTGGGATAAAAATGACTACTTCATCGCGGTCAAAGGCGGCGACAATGAGGATACTGCGGCGCAGCTCGACATCGGCAGCTTCGTGCTGGAGGCAGGCGGGCAACGCTGGGGTATCGAACTCGGTGCAGAACTGGACAAGGCTCCTGGCTTTGAAGTCAAACCAGGCGCGGACCGCACCAAGCGCTTTGCTCTCTATCTTGAAAACACGCTGGGTCAGAACACGCTGGTCCTTGATGGCAACCAGGATATGGACGCGAGTGCTTCAGTGCTGCTGGGGGCCTCCACGCCGGAGCGCGGATTTGCCGTGGTGGATATGACGAAGGCCTATTCCAAACATGCCAAGGATGTCCATCGTGGTGTCATGGTCGTGCGCGGGACTAAGCCTTACGTCGTGGTGCAGGATGATCTGATGATGAAAAACACCGGCAGCATCACCTGGAGCATGCACACGAAGGCGGAGATCACCGCGAGCGGCACCACGGCCAAGCTCACGCTCGGGGGCAAGACGCTGGTCGCCACGATTGTTGCACCTGCCTCCGCTACCTTCAGCGCCGCCGAGCCGCCGGAAGCCGTCGGCGAGCAGGTCCGCGATCTGGTGAAGGAAAAGGTCCATGTGCTCAAGGCTGCGGTCGAAGGTGTCAAAGGGCCACAGAGCCTGTGCATCACGTTTGCACTCGATGAAGCGCCGGCGCACACGGCCGCGCCGATTGCGGCGTGGGGGAAGAAGTGATCACGCCCGCGGGTGCGCGGCTTCATAGACTTCCTTCATGCGCTGCGTGGAGACGTGGGTGTAGATCTGTGTGGTTGATAGGCTCGCATGGCCGAGGAGTTCCTGCACGCTGCGCAGGTCTGCGCCGTTGTTGAGCAGATGGGTGGCAAAGCTGTGGCGCAGTTTGTGCGGGGTGAGGTGGACGGGTAGGCCGGAGGCGCGCCAGTATTTCATGATGACATCATCCACGGCTTGGCCGGTGATGCGGGTGCCGAGCTTGCTGCGAAACAGCGCGCCGTCATGCACGCCGGCTTTGGCGCGGTAGCGCTGCACGGCTTCGAGGGCTTTGGAGCCCACGGGGCAGAGGCGCTCTTTTTTGCCTTTGCCGAAGACGCGGACGGTTTCGGTGTAGGTGTCGATGTCAGCGACGTTCAGGGCGACGAGTTCGCTCAGGCGCATGCCGGTGCTGTAGAAGAGCTCCAGGATGGCGGTGTCGCGCTCCGGTGCCCAGACGGCGTCGCGTTTGGATTTTTCCATGGAAAGTGGCAGGGCGAGCATGGCTTCCACCTGGGTGACGGTGAGCACGACGGGGAGTTTTTTCTCGCGCTTTGGGAGCTGGACTTCGAGCAGCGGGTTGGTCTTCCAGCCACGCCGACGGGTGAGCCATTTGAAGAAGCTGCGCAGGGCGGCGAACTGGAGGCGGATGGTGGCGCGACCACGTTCGCGCTTCATGAGGTCGAAGAGGAAGACGCGGAAGTCATCGGCGGTGAGTTCGCTCCAGCCTTTGAAGGGAGTGCGCCATTCGCGGAACTGGCGGAGGGCGAGTTCGTAGTTAGCTAGGGTGCGGTCGGAGGAGCGGCGCTCCACTCCCATGAACTCCAGAAACTCGGCGGCGAGCTTGTCATCCATGGTGGTCATCCTCAGGTGCGTTTTGCGCGGCAGGCGCTGCAGATTTCATCGCCGGAGTCGAGCACGCGGAAGTCGAGCTGCGGATCATCCAGCTCGGTCTTTTTGCAGACCGAGCATTGGTGGAAAAAGGTGCCCTCGGGAATTCGGGCCGAATCAAATCGGCTGCGGCGTGAGGCGATCTGGGCCATGCGGGCCCGTTCGCTGACGAAGCCGGGGCCGAAGGCGACGAAGAAGTTTAGGTGCGCCAGCAGAACCGGGAAGAGCAGGGCAGGATTGCCCATGACCACGAAGGCGGTCATCCCCGCGCTCAAGGCCGCCACCCATTTCATTTTGATGGGCAGGATGAAGTAGATGTAGATCTCCTCATTCGGAAACAGACTCGCAAAGGCGAACAGCAGGGTTTGGTAGAGAAACATTCCCGAGGCAGGCCAGTGAAACAGCAGTGCTCCCACGGTGACGGCAAACATCCAGCCGTAGATGTAGAGATTGACGCGAAACGCGCCCCAGGCCGATTCCAAACCGCGGCCAATCCACATCATGAACATCGCGCCGATGAGCGCCCAAATGAGTGAAAAATTGCCGGGAATGAACACATGCGTGATCAGCCGCCAGATTTCACCGTGCATCACTCGGGTCGGATTCAGCTCAAGAAACTGCAAATACGCTGCCGCAGCCTCAGGCGTCATCACCATGACCATGAAGAGCACCAGCAATTGAAATCCGGCGATGACCTGGACGAGGCCGGGAATGGCGAAACGACCGAATTTGGACTCTAATTTGGAAATGAGGGGCATGTCAGGGGTGTCTGGTAGTCCGGTTTCAGCTCGGAGCCAAGAGAAGAACGAACGTCACACACAACGCGGCGATCCAATCGCGCGTGCCGAAGCGATCGGCATCGCCGGTGAAGCGGAGGAGCTTGAAGAGGGCACCGGTGGGGCAGGTGTAGCGGCAGTAGGCCAGCGGGGTGAAGAGGGACCAGAGCAAGCCGAGGATGGCGATGGCGATGCTGGCCCAGCCGGCGACGCGGTAGAGGTAGGCGTCGAAGGGTTCGAGGGCGTTCAGATTGATCGGTAGGGCGAAGGCGACGCTGAAGAGAATGAAGGCGAGGAGTGCGAAGGGCAGTTTGGAGAAGAGGGAGTCGATGGTTTTCGAGGGCGACCACTGCCAGGGTAGGCGGCGCATGAGGAGCTGCTGCAAGGCACCGTGGGGGCAGATGTGGTGGCAGTAGAGCTGTTTGCTGGTGAAGACAGGGCCGAGAAGAGCGACGGCGGCGAGGAGGACGAGGCCGTGGGCATTGCGCCAAGGGGTGCCGTGGGCGGCCCAGCCGGCGAGGAGGCCTTGGGAGAGCATTTCTCCGGCGATGAAACCGCCATAGAGGACGAGAAGCGCGTGGTGCAGGTGGCGGCACCAGGCCCGGCCCCGCAGGGGGCTGAAGGCCATGGCAAAGGCGGCGAGGAGGATGGTCACATGGCCGGTGTCTTGCCAGCGCCAGCGGATTTGGTGCCACCAGGAGCGGCGGGCTTCGCTTTCTTTGAGCCAGGACTCTGCGCGCACGCGCAGGCCTTCGGCGATGCCGTAGCTGGTCTGCGTCGCCCCGGAGACGCCTTCGATGCCTGCTGCGTTGAAGTCGATGTGAGCGATCTTCTCGGTGGTCATGCCGTCGAAGGTTTTTAGGAACGCGGGATCGCCCGTGACGTAGCCGACGTACTGCTCGGTATCGTAGCTCCGCCGCAAGGCGATTCCGCGCAGCGTGGTGCCAGTGGCGTCCATGAGCATGAAGGTATCGCTGGGGCCTTTATAGCCGATGGTGCCGTCTGAAGCGGGGGCGGTGCGGACGGCGAGGGCGATGACGGTGTTGTTGGCATCCAGCACTTCGTGGGAGCCGGGATGTGATTTGGATTCGCGCAACTGCGCCGCCTTAGGTTCGAGCTTTTTGACTTCTTCGAGGGTGATCGCGTCGGGGAAGCGCAGGGAGGTGGTGGCGCTTTTGCCGAGGCGGCGGAGAACGCCTTCGGCGATGGCGCTGCTGGTGAGGGGGGGCGCGCCGGAAACGGCTTGCGGCTGTAGGTTCGCTAGCTCGGCGGCCTTCTTGTCCGTGAACTGTTTGAAGAAGGAGCGTTCGCGCACCACTTCGGCGAGATGGTCGGTGGTGTCGCCGCTGCTCAGGATGCGGAGGCCGAGGACTTTGCCGCGTGAGTCGAGCGCGATGAGGGTGTTGGTGGGGCCGGAGTAGCCGATGATGTCATTGGCTTCAGGTGAAGTCTGCATGACGTGGCCGAGCGTGATGCCGGAGGTGTTCTTGACCGCCTGCATGCCGTTTTGGGGTGACAGAGAGGCAGCGGTGGGGAAGAAATCGTGGATGCGGTCCACGGTCAGGACCAAAGCCGCAGAGGGGTGGGAGCGGCGGATGGCGAGGACCGCTAGCGCCAGCAACGCGATGCGCCAGAGGCGCAGGGCGAGGGGTTTCCAGCGGTGGGGAGTGGGCATGTAGATCGTTAGCATTCACGCGCTGAGAGAGATACCTTTTTTGCCGAAGCCTTTAGGAGAGGAAAATCCTTTTGAAGTTACTGACTGTCGCTCAATTCTGACGGCAGTTTCAATCGTTACGATTAGTTCACAAAGTTGTTGAACATCGCCTTTCCACTAGTGTTCAGGCTTGTGCAGTTCTTCTCCGAGCTTTATGAATAAAGTGGCTCGATTTGCTTCAACTATGTTCAATTCACTACGCTTTTTCTTTGCCAAGATGTGGTCCTTAATTAAGTGGACCCTCGGCGTAATCCTGGTCATCTGGCTGTCCTTCGCTGGCTGGCATTGGTGGGGCGGCGACAGGACGGATTTGGAGAAGGCCAAATCAGCCGCTGCTCATCCTAAAAAAAACAGCAGTGGTCGTCTTCGTTTACTCCGCCAGCACCAGAGTCTCCAAGTCCGAAAGCGGGAGCGGTGCAGATTGTTGACCGGTGGAAGGGCGCGGTAGAGGTCGAGGTTTCGCCGATGGAGCCTGCCGGGGATGGCTGGTGGCGTCGGGCGCGGATCATCAAAGCCCCGTTCAAGTATCCGCTGCTGCGTTTGGAGGAGATCTTCGCAGCGGATGATCAGGGCCTGCCAACGAGGCTCGTGCGGCAGGTGGCCATGGTGGCGGATCACGTTCTGGTCAAGCCAGCGCAGGGAGGGGCGCAGGATTTGATGGCCACAGTGCAGGCGATGGGAGGCGAGGTAAAGCTGCAGCAGCAGCTTAGCGGGGTATGGATCATTCAATTTCCCTACCAGGGATTGGACACGGTGTCTGCCGGGGTTGCTATGTTGCAACAAACGCAGCTCGTTCATATCGCCGAGCCGGATTATTTGGTGCATGCTTCCGTGTCGCCCAACGATCCACAATTTGCGCAGCAATGGGCATTGAAAAACACAGGGCAGACGGGAGGAACCTCTGGGGCGGACATCAGTGCCACTACCGCATGGAACACACACACAGGTACCGGCAACGTTGTGGTGGCGGTGATCGACAGCGGCATCGACTACACCCACCCCGATCTGACAGCCAACATCTATTCCAATCCAGGCGAGGTTGCCACAAATGGCAAGGACAACGACCATAACGGCTATGTCAACGATGTGCGCGGGTGGGATTTTGTGAACAACGACGCCGATCCGACGGATGACTCGACTCAGGGGCATGGCACGCATGTCGCTGGAATCATTGGCGCGGCCGGCAACAACCTGATCGGTGTCTCGGGTGTGTGCTGGCAGGTGAAGCTTTTGCCGGTGAAGTGTTTCGACGCCCAAAACAATGGCACCGCAGCAGACATTGCGGAAGGTCTGGCTTATACCACCCTCATGCAGGTGGCGGTCACCAACAACTCCTGGGAGAGCTTCGCCAATTCCCAAATACTCCAGGAGATCGTGGACGCAGGTTGCAGTGCGGGAATTTTGTTTGTCGGGGCAGCTGGCAATGACGGCATTACAATCGGTTCATCTTTCTCGCCGACACCGGCGTTTTTTAGCAATCCGGTGCAGATCACGGTGGCGGCCACGGATCAAACTGATGCGCTGGCCAGTTTTTCGAACCGGGGTACTTCCTTGGTGGATCTGGCCGCTCCGGGCGTAAACATTTTGAGCACCAAGCCCGGCAATGCATACCAGCAGCTCAGCGGCACCTCGATGTCAACCCCCATGGTGGCGGGTGCTTGTGCTTTGCTCAAATCCTACCGGCCATTGCTTACAGCGCCGCAAATCAAGCAGGCGGTCTTGCAAAATGTGGATGTGCTTCCCTCTCTGGCCGGAATGTGTGCCACTGGCGGGCGATTGAACGTCAACAAGGCGCTGCTCTCGGTTCAGCGTTTGTATTGGAGCGGCGGATTGGACGCGCGTGGGCCGCCCGGCGGGCCGTTTGTCAATGCCTCCTCTACGATTCACATCGTGAACAATTCTGCAGCCGCCACAGGGTGGAGCATCTCCAATACGGCATCCTGGCTCACCTTGAGCGCTACCAGCGGCACTCTTGCTCCAGGGACTTCCACAGACGTCACTCTCAATGTGAACAGTAGCGCCAATGCGCTGGCCATGGGGCTGCAAACAGGTACCCTTACGCTGCAGGACCAGAGATTGAATACCTCGCAGACGACGACGGTGACTCTCGATGTGCTTGCCGGAGTTGTTTACCGGTTCCCACTCGATTCCGATCCTGGCACCTCCTGGACTCGTACAGGCTCGTGGACTTTTGCCCAGCCAGTCGGTGGTGGCGGCGGCACTCTGGGGTATCCAGATCCTGTCAGCGGGGCCACTGGAACGTATGTGTTCACCGACAGTCCAGCGGGAAACTTTGTTGGTAACATCAACAGTGATGCCTTGCTGACCACTCAGAAAATTGATTTGTCCGGATTGATCAACACCCGTCTCCATTTCAAGCGATGGCTGAACACAGACCGCCCGCCGTTTGCAAACGCACAGATCGCCCTCAGCACAGATCTAACGAACCCTGAGCAGAACATCATCTGGCAGGAAACGGCGGCGGTCCACGACTCTGGCTGGACCGACCAATACGTGGACATCAGCGCGCTGGCGGATCATCATCCATCTATCTACATCACGTGGATTGCGCGAAACTATAACGGGGCGGATCCGCAATCGGGTTGGAACATCGACGAAATCGAGATTCTCGGGCAGCCGATTCAGGGTTTGAAATTTGACCCAGTGGCAACCTTGAACGAGGCAGGTCCCGCCACCGTGCAGGCCACCCTTCATCTGACGCCGCCGACCACGACGGTGACGACCCTGCAATTGACCTCCAGCATACCCTCCCGTGTCAGTGTGCCATCGTCGTTGTTTGTGCCTGCTGGCACTAGCCAGATACAGGTGCCACTGACAGTTGTAAACGATTCACTGCTGAATGGATCGCCAAGTGTCACCATCACCGCCAGTTCATCAGGTTACCTGGGGGTGCCTTTGACTTTGATCGTTACGGATAATGAAACGGCCACGCTCACACTGACTCTCCCAAATTCGGCACGAGGTGGCGGACCACCCGCAACGGGAACTGTCGCGGTGTCGGCCGTTCCTGCGGTGGATGTTCAGGTTCCGCTCATCTCGAGTGATCCAGCCCGACTCAATGTGCCGGCGGTGGTGACGATTCCGGCGGGTCAGACCTCAGCGAGTTTTAGCGTTTACTTTCCACGAAGCATGGTGCTTCAAGCAGATGAAGTCGTGCAGGTGAGCGCCGCAGTCGGCGGCTGGACCGGGGCGACGAAACCGGTGACGGTGCTGGGCGACACTTCTGCGGACATGAGCATCGTGGTGCCCGAACTGGTTTCGGAAGGTGACACTGGAGCGACCGGGTTTGTCCGGCTCAACCGGCCTGCAGGCAGCTCTCCAGTCACGGTCACCCTGACCAGCTCCGCCTCGGATGTGATGGTGACGAGCAGCGTGTTCATCGACACTGGATCAACCTGTGGTACCTTCTACATCACGCCCTACGGCAATTCTACGATGGAAGGACGGCGCACGGTGACCTTCACAGCGAGCGCTGCAGGAATGGCGACGGCGACGGCGGCCATCCAGGTGGCAGACGGGAATGTCGCCAGCATTGTTATTGCTCCGATTGGGCCAGCGCAATACGCCTCCCAAGCTTTCGCCGTGCAAATCATGGCGTTGGATATTAACGGAGCGGTGGCTTCTGGGTTCAGCGATTCCTACTTGTCGCTCATTGCGAGCAATGGTTCGACAACAGCCCTCGTGGCCCCAAACTCGTTCGCCATGAACAAGGGGGGGTGGAGCGGCACCATCAGCATCGCGACACCGGGTGCTTGGAAGCTTACGGCCGCGTCTTCGACGGCCGCGCTTTCGGGCACTTCCAATGTTTTCAACGTCGTCCAGCCAACCACACCGGTGCAGGTCAATTTGGGCAACAATGACATGGTCTATGACGCCTTCCGCAGTCGGCTGTATGTGAGCACGCCGTCTGGGACCATCATTCCCATCAATCCGGTCAATGGTGTTCAGGATGCCCCCATCGTGGTGGATCCTACGTCAGCGGGAGCCATGGGCTTGTCCGACGACGGCTCGCAGCTTTATGTGGCGGTGAACGGCGGCTCCAGCGTGCGGCGGGTACCTCTCGCCACCCGCATCCCCGCTGAGACCTTCGCGCTGCCAATGTATAATTACGTGAAGCAGATACTCGTCGTGCCTGGCAAGCCGATGTCAGTAATGGTGAACCAAATGGTGTACGATGCCGGAGTGGCTCGTCCTGTGGCCAATCCGAACTATCTCAATGGCCAGGTCGTTCCCGGTGTGGATCCTGGCAGTTTCTACGGTGTTTACCCCTC
>TBL_comb48_EPIDRAFT_1000786_pt1 | contig 24567 bp, 20 predicted proteins | sample TroBogEpilimnion_37_FD_10681 | JGI IMG/M metagenome (IMG submission 10681) | reverse complement strand
ACGCCACAGTTAATAAGATGGTTGAGTAGTTTTGGTGCTGATGTAGAAGTGCTTGACCCTGAAAGTTTGCGAGAGATGATGGCAGAACGCCATCGTGTAGCGGCTCAGCAGTATGTAAAATAGGCTGATACTGTATTTATTACAGCGAACTTGTAATAAATTGGTTTAATCAAACCAATTTTGTAAGCTCAGGTTTTGAAAGTTTTGAAAATCTTGAATATTTCGAGTGACTAAGGTTAGTTTGTTACTAACGGCAATCGCCGCTATTTCTCCATCTGCATAGGCACAGGTTTTTCCTTGTAATTGTAATCGTGCGCGCTCTTTTGCATACCAATCGGCAGCGAGTTGATCATAAGGTAATATAATTAAACCATTGGTCACCAGCATCTCTAAATAAGCTTGAAGCAGTTCTTTTCTTTTCGATGCTTGGAGTAATTCACAACAATATACCAATTCATGCCAAACTATTGCAGCTGTTGCATAGCAGCCATCATGATTTGAAAATTGTTGTAATACATGAGTATTAGGTTTTAATCGCGCCGGCTCTGACAAAATATTACTGTCCAGTAAATAGCTTATTCGTCCCATGTAAAGACTCGTTCTTGGCTGCTAGTTCGAATATTTTTAAGTTCTGCTTCAGTTAAAGTTGTTTCATCCTTAAGTTCACTACGCCACTGCTGGATCGCTTGATATAAACTATTATTTTTATGTACCAATTTTTGATAATTGGCTTCAGATAACATCACAGCAACCGTCTTACCATGACGGGTGAGATGAATAGTCTCATCTGATTCAAGTTGATAAATCAATTGAGATAAATTATTTTTTGCCTCAGCTATAGTACTGATTTTCATTATGCACCTTCATAAATATAGCTATATTTATAGCCATACTAATGCTTCCAGATTTCGCTATCAAGTTTGTTCGATAGAAATAATTTTAACAGCCCTTAATAATCAAATGCGACATCATTTGTCGCTAGGTAGCCTTAAGCTAAGTACCGTTAATAGATTAATGTTTTGTTGTTAGCTTGTTCGATTTAGCAAACAGTCTAAATCAGTTCTTTATGGGGCAGGTGAATATAAATGCTATTGCTAACCTGACCTAAAAAACTTTAACTGTGGGCTGCATTATTGTGTTTATATGACATTCGCTGAACAAGCCAAGTCTAAATCAATAGGTCATATTTTGTCGCAATATGACTTTATAGTAGCACTGTCATTAAGACATTCACTTAATATCTCGGAGTTATTATGAAAAAACAAATTAATAACACTGCAAAGTTATCACTACGTGGAGGTTTATATGTTGCGTGATGAATGGGTGTTTACTTATAAAATCGAAACAATCGCAGAAGCCACCACCAGTAACTTACAGTTTCACCAAGAACGCTTCAAATGGTGGAAAGATAAAAAAGAGCAAGTAATGGCTAAAATCAGAGAGGATGGGCTTGAAATTGATGAAACGATTGTTATGGATATATTTCACCTAAAAGCAGAGACTGGGAGCGTGGTGCTCAAGTAACATCTCTAAATAAAATTACTTTCAAAACTAGCTAGATACAGATAAGTCGTTAACCGTGACATGCATGTGCCCTTGTAATTCTATTGCCTGATAGCTCATATTAGCCCATTACGATTCACATAGAGACAAAATAATTTAATAGTCTTTCATTACAACGCCCTGTTCAGTTTATATGTTTAGAACATTGGACTAGGTAATGTAGTTATGAACCTTTAAACTACGTCATTATTTTGTAACGCAATGCTTCCTTAATGAAAAATAAATTACTTCCTTTTTTTAATGCTTTATCGAAAGATGAACAAAGTATTGTATTGGCGCTGGCTGTTATTTATGCGCCGATTGGTCAGTCTAGTTTTGCAAAATTGTTAGAAAAATCAGCTTGTTTTGATCGACAAACTTTAGGTTTAATCAATAAGCCCCTACGGGATAAGTTGCAACATAGCAAATTGATAATTATGTCGACAGATGGCTGGCGATGTAATGAAGAAATTGCTGAACAACTGATGCGTATAGCTATAGATCAAACTTGGTTTAGCAAATTGACTCAACAAATAATTGCTGAGCCTAATTATTTTTATTCTTCCAAGGTCAATGCTTATCACGCTATCAAGCAATTACGAATATTTTTATATCAAGGTAATGAGACTGCATTTGCAGCTAATATTGAGCGTTTTTATTCTGATTATAGAAAAAGTTTCACCGAAGCAATTAACAAGATATTCTTCAAAAACTATGATGCGGCGTGGTTTTCGTCGTTATCAGATCAAATTAAGTTTCAAGTATTAGACTATTTATTACGTGATGGTCGTATGGACTTCATCGATAGTTCAGGGTCTTATCAATTAATGGAACAATTCTTTGGCAAGCAAAAGCCGAATAATCCTATTATCGTTCATGGTCTTATTGAAGAACGATTATTACGAGGCAATTTGCAAGATGCCGAGCGCTGGTTAGTGGGTGATAATTCATACAATGGCTTGAAGTTGCTGGCAACTTTGCATTTTTTGGAAAGCAAAAATGATGCGGCTATTGCGTTATTTGAACTAGCGTTAAAGCAGCTTAAAAAGGAAACAGGCAAACGAAATGTCAGTATTGAAGGCATACATGGGTTCTTTTTTAGTTTGGCGTTAATGAAGACTCGGGTATCCCAAAATATAGTACTCTTAAAGCAACAAACTCAAATTACTCTTAAAAGATCTTGGCATAATGAGGGCTTTTATATACTTAATTTAATTCTCTTAGATGCGGTTGATATCTATCAAGGTAAATCGACCAGTGAGCAGAGTCAGCATTTATTAAGAGCCAATAAATTGCCTTATGAACGTTTGTTTCATGTTCTGCTATTGTATTGGATTGGAGAAATAGACGGCATCACTAAGCACGTTAGAAATAAAGATTTTCTGGCTGATTTAGCAAACTTTTGTTTGCAGTCTCAGTCATTGGGTTATGAATGGTATGCCGCCGTAAGTTCGTTGTTGTTGCAACGACTTAATTATAAAAATCAAGCCTGTGAAAAATTAGCACAGCACTATTCAAAATCAGTCTTCAAAAATATTATTGATTTATTGCCGCAAGTTTCCGCATGGGAAAGAGCATTAGATGCTCTAACTCAATTGACGACAGGGGCCGAAGTTACAGTTCAAGCAGAGTTACGCATGATTTGGTCATTAAGTTTACTCAATAATGCCATATTATTAGAACCTAAAGAGCAACGTTTAGGTAAAAATGGTCGATGGACTAAAGGTCGGCCGATTGCATTAAAAAGATTGCATCAAGACCTTGCTGACTTTGATTATTTAACCGAACAAGATCGACGAATTTGTAAGCATATACAAGTTGAAAAAGAAGAGTCTTATTATGGTTATTCCAGCAAAGAATATTATGCACTGCCCAGTATTGCGATTGTTGAGGCGGCAGGACATCCTCATGTTTATTGGCTAAATCAAGAATCTACAACGCCCCCTGTTGACATAACTTTGGCAGAGCCGCAATTGCTGGTTAAGCAACAACAAGAAAACTTACATATTTCCTTGCTACCACCGATAGGTGCACAACACATCATTGCTCAAAAAACCGCAAGTCATGGCCTAATTGTTTACGTAATTAATGATGCACATAGACAAGTAGCCAATATTTTAGGTAAAAATGGCTTAACAGTTCCCGCAACCGCCCGTCAACAAGTGATCGATTCAATTTCTTCAATTGCTTCAATGTTAACGGTACAGTCTGATATCGGTGGCACGTCTAGTTATGCTGAAACTGTAGAGGCTGATAGTCGCTTACATATACATCTACAACCGGTCGGACAAGGCATACAAATAGAAGCATTCATACAGCCTTTTAATGAAGGTGGCCCGCTTTATAAGCCGGGAGTGGGAGGCAATACCGTATTAGCTGAGATAGATGGTAAACAATTGCAAACCACTCGTGACTTTGATTTAGAAGCCGGCTATTTACAGCAAGTATTGAATGAATGCCCTGAATTATATGTTGTTAAAGATGCTAAATGGTTATTGGATGATGCTGAATCTGCCTTAGAAGCGTTGTTACATTTACAGGAATTAGGTGAATTTGCAGTTCTGGAATGGCCTAAAGGTAAAAAAATTCGTCTCAGTCGTGAAGCAGGTTTGTCACAAGTTCGATTTTCTGTGCGCAAAGAAAAAGATTGGTTTAGTGTTGAAGGCTCTGTGCAAATTGATGATCAGCAAGTGCTGGATATGCAGCAATTAATGAGCCTGTTAAACGCTTCATCTGGTCGTTTTCTTAAACTAGATGATGGTCAAATCATCACTTTAACTCAGGAATTACGCCAGCGACTAGATGATTTTGCAGGTCTGGGTGATGTGCATAAAGACAAAGTACGCTTTCATCCCTTAGCCGCACAAGCCTTAGATGAAATCACCACGGGCATGGATATTACTGCGAGTAAGCCTTGGCAAGATCAATTAGTGCGCCTTAATGAAATGGGTGATTTAAACCCGCAGCCACCCTCAACCTTACAAGGTGAATTGCGTGATTATCAACGCGAAGGCTTTCAATGGATGATGCGCTTGGCTCATTGGGGCGCAGGTGCTTGTTTAGCGGATGACATGGGTTTAGGTAAAACAGTACAAGCCTTGGCATTAATATTGTCCCGTGCACCGCAAGGACCTTCGCTGATTTTAGCACCGACTTCGGTCTGTATTAATTGGCTAGAAGAATGTCAGCGTTTTGCACCTACCCTCAATGTCTATCAATTTGGCGTAGGTGATCGGCAAGAGATGCTGGATAATGCGGGCCCTTTTGATTTAATTGTTTGCAGTTACGGTTTATTGCAGACAGAGGGCGAGCGCTTAGCAGAAAAAACTTGGCACACCTTGGTTGCTGATGAAGCGCAAGCTATTAAGAATGCTTTAACTAAACGATCTAAGGCTGCAATGGCCTTGCAGGCTGATTTTAAACTGATTACCACGGGTACGCCCATAGAAAATCATTTAGGTGAACTTTGGAATTTGTTTAATTTCATTAATCCTGGTTTATTGGGGACATTACAAAAATTTAATGAACGTTACGCACAGGCGATAGAAAATCAAAAGGATCAGAGCGCTCAACATCGATTACGAAAATTATTACGCCCGTTTATTTTAAGACGCTTGAAAAATGACGTATTAACCGAATTGCCTTCACGAACTGAAGTCACTTTGCATATCGAATTAAGTCCTGAAGAGCGGGCGCTTTATGAAGCCTTACGTCGTAATGCTATGCAAACGATGCTCAGTAACACAGAACAAGCTGGGCATAAGCAACTGAAAGTGTTGGCAGAAATTATGAAGTTGCGCCGTGCTTGTTGTCACCCTCAATTAGTGATGGATGAAAGTACGCTCAGTAGTTCTAAGCTACAAGCTTTCGAAGAGTTGGTCGATGAGTTATTGGAGAATCGTCATAAAGCCTTAGTGTTTAGTCAATTTGTCGGACATTTAGCGCTCATTCGAGAATTGCTAGATAAAAAAGGTATTCCATATCATTATTTAGATGGCTCAACCTCTGTACCGCATAGAAAAAAAGCCGTTAATTTATTCCAGGCCGGTGAAGGTGATTTGTTCTTAATTAGCTTGAAAGCAGGAGGCACCGGTCTAAATCTAACCGCTGCTGATTATGTGATACACATGGATCCTTGGTGGAATCCAGCTGTAGAAGATCAAGCATCTGATAGAGCACATCGTATGGGCCAAAAGCGCCCAGTAACTATTTATAGACTCGTTGCAAAAGACACTATAGAAGACAAAATTGTCGAACTACATAATCATAAGCGTGATTTAGCTAACAGCTTATTAGAAGGTGGTGAAGTAAGCGGAAAAATGTCTGTGGAAGACATGATGGCTTTGATCAAGGATATAGATTAAGGCTATAAGTTCGTGAGGTGAATTTGTGCTAGCAATTTAGTATTTTGGAGCTCTGTGTCGCCTAACCCGATACCCGCAATCTGTAGGGTGTTAATAGCCCAATGCGCGCGCACCACACGCTCTAAGGGTTTCGGATCATTTGCATCAAGGCTACTGATGAAGTAGCGTGTTTCTTCAGTAACCTTATCACCGCATTTAAATTTTATTTTCAAGTAATTTTAAGCGCGATTGCCCTATAGCTAATAACATTATTCACACTGCCCGGTTTTTAGTGATAGTCGTCTTAGATAAATCTGCAAAGCTTTGCAACTTCCAAAATACTTCCATCTACAGTAAATATCAACAGAGTCTGGTTTAGGTCCCTGCTGTATTGTCGGCTATCAACTTAAAATGGGGCACGGTTAAGCCGTTCATGGTTCGACTGTGCTCACCACGAACGGCTTAACCTTTTACTGTAACGTCTTAATTTGGTAGTCGTAATTTCTAGCGATAAGTGGATTAAGATAGGTAGCGTGACCTAATGGTCGCGCTACACTAGGTGAATTTTCTGTGATTAATTTAGCGAATGCTTTTAATGCGGACAATTAACGGGCTTTCTCTTATTTGTGCTCCTCCTCTTTAGGCTTAATTTTTAATAATGTGCCGCCTTCAGCTTCATAATCTTGTACGCCCACTGCGCCTAAAACTTTATAACCTTTTGTAGTTAACAAGTCGGCGCCTTTTCCTGCACGACCTGCATGATTAGATACGGTGATAATCGCACGATCTTTAGGGATAAACGCCAAGCTATTTTCTAGTTCTTTACTTTGAATGCTTAGGTACGCAGGAAAGCCACCAATTTTTGAAATTTCATCTGGTTGACGCAAATCGATCAAAATGATTTCACTGGGTTTTGCTAACCACACATCAATTTGTGCACGATTTAATTTTGGGGATTTAGCGGTATAAGCATGTTGTTCTGCTGGCGCTGGTTTTTCTGCATCAGCTGCGATGGCAGCCACTGAGGTAAATGCCAGTAAGAAAGTAATTAATAGTCCTAGTTTTTTCATTTTATGTTTCTCGTTAATTTATTAAATAGTGGTATTTTTTGTTAAAAAGTCTCGCGCTTAAAAATGGCGAACGGGATGTTTTTTGATTGTACGTTAAGAGTAAAGCAGAGTTTGTGCCAAAAAAAGCAGTAATGACGATAAAGAGAGTATGTCCATGATAAACAACCTTTATTATTTGATAGTCGTTGTTTAGGTTGTTATTTTTTAATTCTTATGGACTTTCAACTGCTACTGTAGCAACAACTAGTAAGCAAGTAATGCCCATCAAGCAGCAGCTACGATATAAAAAGTTATATCGTGAATTTTGTTGATCAGTAATTCACAAAGAGTAGTGTAGCTGATGCTCTGCGTGCAGCTTTTGGACAGTCGCTGTTGTTAAATCAGCAATGCTCGGCAACTTTAAAGTTTAAAGTATTAAAAAACAATTGGTTAAAAATAGGCATGAGCTTTGCTGTATTTAAATAAACAATTAAGCCCTGCATTTTAATTGGCAAATACAATGACCTATATTTTTAACAAAATTACATGAATGATCTTAAACCTGAGTTAGATAAAACTTGTTACCCGCTACAAGCAATTGCGATTCTTATTTTTGCCAAGAAAAGTTCTCAAGTAGCCACCTTTGACTATATTTGTGAGCAAGCAAAGATCACGCTTGCTTCAGTTAATTATTATTTAAGGAATAAACTGTGCCCTTATCTTAAATCGTGGAGTTTTGCTTTTAATATTAAATTACCGGCATATCAACCTAACAAAGCTGTAATTAGTGGTATCTCAGCAGAGCAGCAGTTAGTAATGTGTATTACCTCATTAATTGAACATGTCACTAACAGCAACGCCTATTCATTGACCATTGATAATAAAGAAACGCCAAAATACATGGATTTGCTCGCTGATATTTTCGAAAAAGAAGTTGATTCGCAACGCCAGCAAATACTGGATTTACTTAAGGAATGTCTTGGGTCGTCTGCTAGTGAACAGCAAATTCAATTTTGTCATATTAGTATCATTGGGCAATGCTTTCAGTTAGTGAGCTTAAAACAAATGCACAAAGTGATAAACGCGAGACATTATGTGGGTGAATTAAATGACCTAAAGATATTTATCGAACATGTGGTTGCGTTTTCGTTAGCGGGCATTCAAGCAATTCGTATTCAAAATTTACATGAAAGCTATGCGCAATAATTATGAGTAACCCGAAGTAATTGACTCCGATCTTGGCTATTCTTTCCGTATCTTATTTTTGCAAAGCCAAAAAAGCTGGTATTTAGCTTACGAGACTGTGTAAGTATTCTTTTTATTTCCCCTCTTTAGCAAAGAGGGGTTAGGGGAGATTAGGGTTATCAAAAATAATCATTAAATATCAGTTGCCTATGTTAAAAAATCCCCCTCGATCCCCCTTTTACAAAAGGGAGAAGCTAAAATCATAATACTTCACGGTCTTTCGCTAATTCCCAGCAATCGGTGCGTGGAGATGATAGCTATACCTTATATACGACTCCAGTCCAATAGATAAGCCCTACAGGGTCTCGCGAACCAAGAAAGACCTTAGTACGATCTCACTGCTAATGATTTTGATTCCAACACCGAAATAAAAATCCTCCACTAGCTGTTGCTCTGAAAACACCCCAGAAGCAGAAGCTCTGAATAACTGATGCTTAACAAACAGCTAACTTTACGGGTAACGGTAAGGGTATTGTTGATTTAAATGATGCTGAAATTTTTTTATTCATTGAAAACAGTTTGTTACTGAGTATTTATTGAGTCTTTAAATATTTTTGTCGGTTATGGCACAGCAGATGCATTACATAAAGTAATAGCATTTATTTAAGCAGTCCCGTTGATGCATTAGCATCAAGAAAACGTTGGTTTGTTTTTTAGTAACAGGAGTTTTAGAGCATGAGCAACCCTTTAATAGTATTGGATTCGTCTAAGGCAGCGAATCGTAAGCTTGAAATAAAAAAGGCCGAAGTATTCCATCTTTATTCAGCTACTGAGAAATTGTTTGGCAATTTAGTTGGTTCACCGTCAACTTTGGCTTTAGGACATTTCAATCAAAATCTTAATCAACGTGATAGCAGAGCTATTGATTATTTGGTAATTGGTGTTTTGTCGCTAATGATTCATTCAGTTGCGGTTGATTTTTTGAAACGCTTGCCGATTGAGCAAGAAGAGTTGATTGAAGCGGTCAAAATTCCATCTAAAGTACAGATTTCTTTTGTGCAACCTAAACCTAAACCCATTGTGACTCCGCCACCAGCTGTAAAACCGCCACCGCCTAAAGTGGTTGCATTAGAAAAGCCGCCTACACCTAAAATTAAACCGAAGCCTGAGCTTAAAACGGTAGAGCAGCCGCCTATATTAACGCCAGTCAGTGATGCAGCCCCTGAAGCACCCGTGATTGCAACACCGGCACCGTCGAAACCCGTAGAAAAAGTTACTCAGCCAAGTTCCGGTGCAGATTATCTTAATAATCCAACGCCTGCTTATCCTGATGTGGCTATGGATCGTGGCTGGGAAGGTAATGTGTTGATGAAAGTTCATGTACTCGCCAATGGCAGACCTGATAGCGTTTCTGTGATTAAGTCTAGTGGGCATGATTTGTTGGACGATGAAGCAGTGAGAACAGTTAAAAAATGGTCATTTGTTCCAGGTAAGCGTGGTGATACGCCCATTGATGGCTGGGTAACGGTTCCAATTACATTTAATTTACAAAACTGAGGTTTATTTATGACAGACTCGACAGAAGTGCTTAGCCAGGTGGCTAATCAAACAACACCAGCGGCAAATGCTGCTCCAATAACACACGATATTACATCGAGCCTTATTGTAGACAGTACCTTAAATATTTTGATTGTTTTTTCAGTGCTGACTTGGGCTTTGATAGTTATTAAGGCCATACAACATATTAGGATTTCACATCACAACAGGCTTTATGGAAAGAAATTTTGGGGTGCGGCGGATTTTCAGACCGCAGCCTTATTAAAAAATGAAAAAGGGCCGGCCGCTAGAGTGGCCAGTGTGGGCTTCACTACTTTGCAAGAAGCTGATGGGGGTACGACTACACATGATTTGGAGCATACCGGTGATCGCCAAGAATTATTAGATAGGCGTTTACGTCAACAAATGCAAAAAGAACGCGGAGCATTGGAAAGTGGTTTAGCTATCTTAGCAACTATTGGCAGTATCTCACCGTTTGTCGGCTTGTTTGGAACGGTGTGGGGCATTATGGGTGCTTTGACTAATATCAGCAAAAGCGGTTCGGCCAGTTTGGATGTGGTTGCAGGCCCTATCGGTGAAGCTTTAGTGGCTACAGCTGTCGGTATTGCTGTTGCAGTTCCTGCTGTGATTGGGTACAACTTTTTTATACGTAGAAATAAAGTGATTTGGGCGTACCTTGATGACTTTTCTATCGACTTTGTCCATCTGGCCTTGAAAACTTCATTTTTAATTCAACGTCCTGTGCCGGTCGTAGTAACGACTAATAATACGACAGCACGCAATAACACAACGACTGATAATAACTCAACTTTACTGAGAAATACTCAAGAAGACCTCACCCCTACTGGAGCATAAATATCATGGCTTTTAAAACTCAAGATGATGGCGGCGATGATGTCATGGGCGAAATTAACGTAACGCCTTTAGTGGATGTAATGTTGGTATTGTTGGTGGTGTTTATCGTTACTGCACCCTTATTGACCCAAGCCGTACATGTCAATTTACCAAAAACAGCTGAAACGGCCGCGCCTGAAGAAAAAGAAGCGGTCTATGTCAGTGTTGATGCTAAAGGCAAGGTGTTTATTGATAAAACCGAGATAGCGTTGGAAAGTTTTGAAAAAGAGCTGCTGGCGCGCAAAGCAGCTGATCCTGAAATTGCGCTTAATCTTAATGCCGATGATGCCGTGCAGTACGGCACGGTTGCCAAAGTCATGTCATCAATAGAACGGTCAGGAATTACCAAGTTGTCAGTACTCACTATTCAAGACAAGTAAAGGCTATTAATGATTGCCTAGGGTAATCATTAAACGCGTCATTTCAAATTAAGCTTGGGCAGTCCTTTTAATTTAGTCTTTGGGCTAGTCAGGGAGAGCTATGCCTAAAAAACGGTTTTTATAACAATATCAATTTATTAGTAACTTAAAGTAGTGGTGGTTTCATGAGCGTCAACAATAAGCAAGGCCGACAGGCAAGAGTAACAATATCGAAAATTGAGAAGGAGACACAGAGTAATAAAAAAGCACTAACAGCTGAAATGCTTAATCCATTTTGCCCTCAGCCACTAACATTTGATGCAAGAGGAAACTTAAGTAGATTGAGCATTGTTTTACTTGGGGCTTTTGTTATAGCACCTAACTACAGCTTTGCTAAAGCTAAAAAAACGCCAGCAAATTTAGCGGCCGAAGTCGCACAATTAAAGAAACAACTGGGCGAAACCCAGCAAGAAAACCAACAACTTAAAAATGCGTTGGTCAGCTCTGTTAAAACTGATGCTGTTCCTACAGAGCCCTCGGTTAATGCTGCAGCAAAATCCTCCGTAAAAGCTAAGCCTGTCGCAGCTATCACACCAGATGAGCCTGCTAAGGAAGAAAAAACCGCAGAAGACAAAAAATTGAATGAAGTGGTGGTTACTTCTCGTCGTCGTGAAGAAAAACTGCAAGATGTGCCAATACCTATTTCGGTGATAGGTGGTAAAAATCTTGAACGTGATAGAACCTTTGACGTTCAAGATTTAACTAAACGCGCACCGAGCTTAACGGCAACTACGCCTAATGCACGTAGAACCGGTATTTCAATACGGGGTATCGGTAAAGCCAGTGGTAATGACAGTATGGAACCGGCTGTTGGGGTTATGGTTGATGATGTCTTTATGGGTAGTGTTGGTATGAGTTATCAAGACTTTACTGACCTAGATCGCATAGAGGTTTTGCGTGGCCCACAGGGTACCTTGATGGGTAAAAACACTACAATGGGTTTACTTAACTATGTCACAAAAGCCCCTAGTTTTAATCAACGCGGCTTTTTTGAAGGTGAGGTAGGTGGTAATCAACAATCTGGAGTAATTCCAGGAGCTTTTAAAGGACGTGCGGCTTACAGCAACAAGGTGGTTGATGATTTATTAGCTTTTAGCGCTTCCGTGAATGTAAATAAGCAACAGGGCGATATTAAAGACACCAATCCCCAAATGCAGGGCGTGTCTATTAATGAGAAAAACCGCTATGGCGGACGTTTACAGTTTTTATTAACACCTAGCGATAAAGTCAGTTTTAAAATAAATTCTGATTATTCCGAAGGCAGAGAATACAGCAATATTAAACCTGCACAACTTGATCCTACCACTTTTGCAGATGGCTCGCTTCGACCTATTACCTTCACTAGTCGCTTATCACGCGATTATTTTGGTGGCTATAAACCCATTATTGGTTCAGCGGCTTGGAATAGTAATGATTCAGGTCAGATTCAACCTTTGGTCACCAAAAATGGTGGTGTATCAGGCAAGTTAGATTGGGATTTAGGTAAAGTAGGTACTTTCACTTCAGTTTTGGCTTATCGGGAAAATCATTTTGATGCTAAAAATGATAGCGATGAAACCAAATTCGATATTAATGTGGGTGGAACCAAAGTTGATACCAACCAATATTCTGGGGAGTTCCGTTTAGCATCGAAACCCTTTAATTGGCTGGATAATCAGGGTGGTTTGTTCTTGATGCATGTCGATACTAGTTCTCTTTCAAGAACTTTATATGGACAGGATGCAGGGGCATTCTATGCGAGCAATGCGCAATATCAAACGCTTAACACCGCAGCAAATAGATCTTATCTAGTCTCATCGCTGAATAACGTTTATTCAACGACCTTAACTACACCCAAAACAGACAGTGTTGCCTTATTTGATCAGGTCAATATTCATTTTACCGAGAAAGCTAACTTAACCTTAGGTGTTCGAGAAACCTATGAAGAAAAAAGCAGTGATATTACTAAGCTAGCCACCAATGCTGATAATTCTAGTTTGCAATCAACGGGAAATGCGACTGCTGATGCGATTCGTGTAGCTCAGATTCAAACCAATATCGGCACTACCCCTAGATCTACTATAGGCGAATGGTCAACCGCATGGTTAGCAAATCCTAGCTATAAAATAAATGATAATTTGATGGTTTACACCTCGGTATCGGGTGGGCAAAAATCTAGTCCGGTTGAGTTCAATACATCCAATGGATCATTTATAAAAATTAAACCTGAAAAATCTTTGGATACCGAGTTGGGTGCAAAAAGCTTGTTCTTGGATAAAAAATTAATGGTGAATACCAATTTATTCTTCACTCATGTTCAGGATTATCAAGCAACCACCAGTGTGATTGACCCTACCACTGCAACAGGTTATCGATCCCAACTTGGTAATATTCCAGGTATTGAAGCGATGGGCTTAGAGCTAGATTCAGCTTATTACCCTACTTCTTATTTATCCTTTAATGCCGGTGGTAGTTATAACCACGCTGTGTATTCAGATTGGAGTACTGCGACCTGCGCAGTGGAAGTTACTACTCAAACTGTTTGTAACAATACTGGTAAACAAGTTGTAGGTGCCCCTGAATTGACGGGTATTTTTGGCTTCGATATACATAAACCCATTAATTATGGTTTAACCGCTCATGGTTGGGCAAACACGGTGGTGCGTTCTGGGCAAAATCTTGATGCTTTATTGTCTGTTTATGGCAAGCAGGATGCCTATCAGGTTACTGATCTAGGTATTGGCTTAATGACCGGCAAAAAGACCAAGTATGAAGTTAATTTGGTGAGCAACAATATTTTTGATACTAAATACACCACGAGTATTAATCCATACAGTACTACAGGCGCCGTTGGTTATGACGGATTGGGGGCTCGTCGTTATGTGGGTTTAGTGCTGCGTGCTAATTTTTAATTATTAATTGATGAAAAGCAGTGTCGTTGTTTTGCTCTCGTTTACCGCGCCGAGCACCGCAGGTTTTTGTTGGGATCAGCCCGAACCAGAGGCAAAATCGAGGAGCACAGGAAGAAGCTGCAATCGAGCCGCCCTCGGGTGCGATTACCCTATTAATAAATGTCGCGATAGCGAGTTCATTATTTGTTTTTTTAAACCGCTTAATGGCTACGGAACATGATTAATTAATTTACTTAACTTAGCGAAAATACATAAAACTTAAACTTTAAATTTGGAGATATACCGTGCAAAAAAGCACCTTTCTTAAAAAACTAAGCTACCTAACAGGTACGCTATTATTAGCCAGTCTTGCACATGCAGAAAATACTGTCACACCCGATATTATAGGTGTTGTTGCTAAAGATACACCGATTGAACTGATTAAACAGGGCTTTGATGGCACAGAAGGCCCGATTGGTTTGCCTAACGGTAATTTGTTATTTACCGAAACTAAAGCCAATCGCATTGTACAAATAACTCCCAATGGCAAAGTCTCTAGCTATTTAGAGAACAGCAATGGTTCTAATGGCTTAGCCTTAGGCAAGCATGGCGAATTATTTTCTGTACAACAATTAAAACCTAGAGTGGGCATTATTTATCCTGCTGGCAAAAAAAAGACCCTAGTCGAAAACTATGATGGTCAAGAATTTCAACGCCTCAATGATTTAGTGTTGGATAAAAAAGGCGGTATTTACTTTACTGACATAGGTTCACGTAAAACGCCTGAAAACCCTAATCCTCCAGCCTCAACGCCAGGACTTTATTATGTAAGCCCCGCAGGTGTTTTAGAACAGCTTGCTAAAGACATTGAACGCCCTAATGGCGTGCAATTAAGCCGTGATGAAAAAACCTTGTATGTTGCTAATACCGCGGGTGAATATTTGCTTGCTTATGATGTTGCTGCAGATGGTTCTATCAGTGGAAAACGTAATTTTGCTAAATTGGCAGGTTTTGCATTGTCAGAACCCGGCAAAGATCCATCTAGCGGTGCGGATGGTATTGCCATTGATGATGCAGGTAGAGTTTATGTGGCTACTAGCGCAGGTGTAGAGTGTTTAGTGAAACAGGTCTAACCTTGGGTGCTATCCCCTTACCTAAAAAACCACAAAACTTGGCTTTTGCTGGCAAAGATAAGAAAACCCTATATGTCGTTGGACGCGGTGATGCTTATAAAATCAGTGTATTAACTGCAGGTTTTAAAGGTCGCGCAAAATAAAAGTAACTTCAATAATCTTCGAGCTTCTAATAGCTCGTAGATTTACATTTCATGGCTACNAACTAAAGACGTTACAGTAAAAGCTTAAGCCTTGCGCCGTGTCCCGTCTTGAAGTGATAGCCTATTTCATCANTAGNAAAANAGGGAGGCATCATGTCACGTAAAACTGCCAAAGACTTCGATCCAAAAGTACTAAATTTATTTGATCAATATGTACATGGTCAACTTTCTCGGCGTGGTTTTTTAAAATCTGCCGCTGCCTTTACAGCAGCGGGTGTTACTGCCGAAGGTTTACTTGAAGCGTTGAGTCCTAAATTTGCTCAAGCACAACAAATCAACGCTGATGATCCACGTATCGATGCTCGCTATGTGGAATATCCATCGCCCCATGGCTATGGAAGAATTCGTGGCTATTTGGTTCAACCTAAAAACATTACCAAAAAATTACCCGTGGTGTTAGTTATTCATGAAAATCGTGGACTGAATCCGCACATTGAGGATATTGCTAGACGTATCGCCTTGGATGATTTTATTGCCTTCGCACCTGATGCGTTGTTTCCTTTAGGAGGCTATCCTAATGATGAAGACAAAGCCCGCGAGTTATTCAAGCAACTCGATCAAAATAAATCCCGTGCTGATTTTATAGCCGCTGTTAGTGCCTTGCGTATATTGAAAGATGCTAATGGTAAAGTGGGCGCGGTGGGTTTTTGCTATGGTGGCGGTATCGTTAATTATCTCGCGACACAATTACCTGATTTAGCAGCCGCAGTGCCTTTTTATGGTTCTCAGCCCTCAGCGGAAGATACTAAAAAAATCAAAGCACCTTTATTAATACATTATGCAGGTGCAGATGAACGCATTAATGCAGGCTGGCCTGCTTATGAAGATTCCTTGAAAGCCGCTGGCGTCCGTTATGAAGCCTTTATTTATGAAGGTGTACAGCATGGTTTTAACAACGACACTACACCACGCTTCGATGCAGCCGCTGCAAGTTTGGCATGGCAACGCACTATCCGTTTTTTTAATGACAATTTGCGTACCTAAAGGAAACCAACATGTTTATTCGTAAAGAAATCATCCTGCTATCGGTATTGGTGGTCTTAAGTTCAAGCAGCGTATTTGCCGCAGAAGTCGTTGCTAAACCTGATCCAACTAAAACCCCACCTGTACCTGCAGCACATGGCCCTACCTTGGAGTCGTCTATAGATGCAGCGCGTGCGGCAATTGAAACCTGCTTAGATAAAGATCAAAAAGGCGCTGCGGTTAGTGTAGTTGATGCAGCGGGTGTGCTTAAAGTGTTATTGGCTGCTGATGGCACTTCAGAAAGAGGGGTATTGTCTAGCACTAACAAAGCAGTCACATCACTACATTTCAAAACAGCGACTAGTGAGTTATTTAAACAAAAAGATACCGATAAAGCATTGGCGGCAAAATTGGCTGAAAACTCTAATTTCAACGCCAGACCCGGTGGCATTTTATTAAAAGACGGCGATGAAGTTATTGGGGCTATCGGTGTAGGTGGCGCGAAGATAGATGAAGAATGCGCCTTAGCGGGCATAGATAAAATTAAAGCTCGCGAAAAATAAAAGCACTTACTTGTTGTATTGCCCAAAGTTAAGTGAATTTAGCAGTTGTAGGTCGAAATAAGGCTTTGCTAGCGTAAGCGAGTAAAGCGTTTCCGGCATAGGCACTGCTCCTGTGCTGGAAACGCCACTACGCGCTAAGCTAGTCTGGTCTTATTCCGGCCTACAAATGCTTAATTGTGGGCAATGACAACGAGTGACGAAATAGGTGAATCCAGCGCTCCATTTGGAAAAGCTGGGAGTTGATAATTAGGGTTTATGTAAAAACGCTCATGAATAATTATGAATTTTAAATACTTTATTAACAGTCTCGTAAGCATTGTCGACCTTAAAATTAATTAGCTATGACTATGAAAACACTACAGCTACTTTTTATAGCCCTATTAATGGGATCAATGAGCTTTAATGCCCAAGCGACTGATTCTTTTGCCGCTACCGATCAAGTTAAAGTGCAGCTTATTGCTTCTGTTGATGGCGTGCATTCAGGCGAAGAAATTCTGGTCGGCTTGCAGCAACTCATTATTCCTGATTGGCATACTTACTGGAAAAACTCGGGTGATTCAGGTTTGCCGACTACGATTAGCTATGACTTACCCAAAGGCTCTAGTGTTAGTGATATTTTGTGGCCGGTACCTGAACATATTCACTTTAGGGCCGGTGACTAATTATGGCTATAGCCATGAAGTTGTTTTACTGTCTAAACTTAAAATACCCGCTGATGTGGTAGTTGATAGCTCATTTGCGCTTAAAGCCAAAGTAAAGTGGCTAGTATGCAAAGAAGAATGCATTCCTCAAGAAGCTGAATTGCAACTAGATTTACCCGTGTTATCAACAGGTGTAAAAGGTGGTCATGGTAGTCCGCTGATTGCAAACGCGCTTGCTGCTTTGCCCTTAGAAAGCCCTTGGCCATTTAGACTTCAAGCCCAAGGTGAACATCTGTACTTAAATGTACAAGGTTTGGCGAAAAGTAAGGCCTTTATCAATAAAATTCTATTTTATCCCGATGCGTGGGGCAAGGTCGTACACAACGATGAACAAATTCTAAGCGTTGCTGGCGATAGCCTGCAATTGCAACTCAAAATAGGTGACGAACCATTAAGGCAAGGTGAGGTGCTTAGTGGTGTTTTGGCGGTCACAGAAGAAACCAACAATGGCTTAATAACACGCGGTTACCGTGTTAGCGTGCCACTCACTCCTGCACCAGTTACTGAATCAAAAGACACGGGTGTCGATTTGTTATTAGGGACAGCCTTAGTATTGGCCTTATTGGGTGGCTTAATATTGAACTTGATGCCCTGCGTATTTCCTGTACTGTCGATTAAAGCCTTGTCTTTAATTCAACAGGCTGACAATGACCCTTTAGAAACTAGGTTACATGGCTGGGCTTATACCGGAGGTATACAACTCAGCTTCTTATTATTGGGTGTGTTGTTGATTGTTTTAAAATCAGGCGGGGCTGAAATTGGTTGGGGTTTTCAATTTCAATCACCTTTGTTTGTGTTACTGGTCGCTTATTTATTGTTTGCAGTCGGCTTGAGTTTGTCGGGGGTATTCACTATTGGCGGCTCGATAGTTGGGGTCGGTTCTAATTTAGCTAGGCGTTCGGGTTATACCGGCAGTTTCTTTACAGGAGTATTAGCGAGTATTGTTGCAACACCTTGCACAGCACCCTTCATGGGCGCGGCACTGGGCTTTGCTCTTACCCAACCGCCGTTGATACAAATGGCTGTGTTTCAGAGTTTAGGTTTGGGTTTAGCGTTGCCGTATTTATTCCTTAGTCATTGGCCCTCTCTACAGCAACGCTTACCTAAACCTGGCATTTGGATGGAGCGCTTAAAGCAAGGCTTTGCTTTTCCTATGTATGCTGCAAGCGTATGGCTAGTTTGGGTGTTAGCACAACAAGTTGGGACTAACGCCATAGCGTTTGCTTTGGCCGGTATGGTGGCGATTGCTTTTGCCGCTTGGCTTTATGAAATCACTAAACTATCAGCCACAAAAACACGTTTTAGTGGGGTAAGTGTAGCGACTTTGGCTTTGTTTGCGGCGCTATTCGGAAGTATTTATGCCATTAATAGTTTGGCTGCAAATGTTCAAACAGGCGGTGTGCTTAGTCATGACCAGAATTGGGAACCTTATAGCTCCTCTCGTCTTAAAGAATTACGCGCTGCGGGTAAACCTGTATTTATCAATTTTACGGCGGCTTGGTGTATCAGTTGTCTAGTCAACGAAAAAGTGGCTTTAAGTCAGAAAGCGGTGATCGATTCCTTTAAACATGAGGGTATTACCTATTTAAAAGGCGATTGGACTAATCGAGATGTTGAAATAACTCGAGTTCTTGCTGATTTTGATCGTAGCGGTGTGCCGCTCTATTTATTCTATCCAGCAGGGACAGCAGAAAAACCTATTATTTTGCCGCAAATATTAACGCCGGAATTAGTGACACGAGTAGTGACGATTAATTAGGCGTTTGCTTTTCTTGGCCAATAAAGGAGTGTTTATGTTGTAGCAGAATCAGCTCGTCATTTTTATATTCACGGCTATGCCATCTTATTTTTTTAGCTTTTATTAGGATTTATCATGTCAAAAAAACAATTTCCAAGCTTTCTCTTAACTAGTTTGATGCTTATGTTTGTGGCCTTTAGTGTGCAAGCTGAACCGGTCATCAATAAACCTGCGCCATTATTTTCAGCACCAACTGCTGATGGTAAAACGGTTAATCTAGCCGATTTTCATGGCAAAACGGTTATTCTCGAATGGACTAATAATGAGTGCCCCTTCGTTAAAAAACATTATGAAACAGGCAATATTCCTAATCTTCAAAAACAAGCTGCTGCACAAGATGTTGTTTGGTTACAAATTATTTCTTCTGCACCAGGCAAGCAAGGTTTTGTTGATGGAGCAACCGCTAAAAAGTTAAACGAAGAGCGCGGTGCAACACCGACTAATACTCTATTTGACCCTGAAGGCACGATAGGCAGATTGTATATAGCGACTAATACTCCACAATTTTTTATCATCAATCCAGAAGGTATTTTATTGTACAAAGGTGCCGTAGATAGCATTCCCTCAGCTGATAAAGCTGATATCGCTAAAGCAGAAAACTACATCAGCGCGGCTTTAAGTGAATTAGCGGCTGGCAAAGCAATCAGCAAAAACACGACTAAACCTTACGGTTGCACAGTCAAATACGCAAGTTAAGATCGCCAAATAATCTGTAGAGACTTAATCATGGCTATAAAACCAAAAACGTTAATACAGGTGATGGTGTGGGACTTGCCCTTGAGAATTTATCATTGGTTGTTGGTGGTAGGCGTATTGGGCGCCTACATCACAGCTGAACTGGGCGGATCTTTGATTGATTGGCATGGTTATTTTGGTGTACTGGTGTTGGGCTTACTGATATTTCGTTTGATTTGGGGGTTTGTCGGAACAGCTCATGCGCGATTTATAAATTTTTTGCCCAGCCCTGCGCGGCTGCAATCTTATCTGGAGGGTCAATGGCAAGGTGTAGGCCATAGTCCCCTGGGAGGCTTGGCTGTATTTGCCATTTTGGGCGCAGTGCTATTTGTCGCGGGTAGCGGCTTATTTGCTAATGATGATATTGCTTTTCAAGGAAGTTGGGCTCATCTGATTGATAAAGCGCGTAGTGACAAGATTAGTGCATGGCATAGTTTGAGTTTTGATGGATTGACTGTACTGATAGCACTGCATCTTGTTGCTATCGGCTATTACCTTTGGACTAAACATCAAAATCTTGTGTTGCCTATGCTGACCGGTAAAAAGCTGCTTGCCGAGCTACCTTCCCAAACTTTGGACAATTATTTAAAGCGATTTTTAGTCGTTTTAGCGGTGACCATAGTATTGACCTGGAGTTTATACCGTGGACTGCCAGATTATTTTTCTCATGCACCAAGTAAACCACCCGTCACAACCTCCACTTTATAATTTAAACACGATACTTTAAGACTATGAAAACTAGATATTTACTTGCTTTAGCACTATCAACAATAACCGTAACAACTGTCCTAGCCGGCCCGATTGAAGATCAAATCAAAGCCCGTCAATCTGCTTATGAATTTATGGGCTGGAATGCCAAAAAGATTAAAGCCCAGGTGGTTGATCATCCTGAAACTTATAACAAAGAAGACATAATAGCCGCAGCCAACGCATTAGCAGCAGCGGCTAATTCTGGCTTAGGTGAGCTTTATGGTGAAGGTACCGATAAAGGAACAGGCTGGCAAATATCACACCTTAAACCTGAGTATTTTAATGAGCAAGATAAGGCAAAAGAATTTGATTTAAATCTACGTAAAGAAGCGACCAAATTAGCAGATATTGCGGCAAGTGGAGATATTGATGCCATAAAAGCGCAGTTTGGTGAAGTCGGTAAAGCCTGTAAAAGTTGCCATGATAGTTTTCGCATTCGTGACAAATAAATGTTGATCATTCATCAAAACACCCTGAAAAATCAAAGTTAATAAACCATTTTTGTGGATAGCTGCCTAACGGCACACCTTATAACCTCCGAATCATTTAAGTCTTCGGAGGTTTATTTGTAGTGTCCAACGGCGAATTATGATTGTAAACGCCTTAAAAAAACCTTAGCTCCCAAAAAACGTCCAGTCTCAAGGCGGTCTACGGCATCATCACTTTAGTTATAACCGGTCTGTTAAGGAATGGGTGTCCAATTTAATTTGGGACCCCGTTTTACTTGTTAAGCTATTTTATCGTTCTTATTTGGAGCCTCACTGCCCACAGTTATGCTCTTGCAGCCGGAATAAGACCATGCTAGCGCAGCGCGTGGTGGCGTTTCCGGCACAGAAGCCCTGCCTATGCCGGAAACGCTTTACTCGCTTGCGCTCGTAAAGCCTTATTCCGGCCTACCATAAGCGTCAATACTCCTTAATTGTGGGCAGTGACGCTCCGCGTGGGAATGATATACTACTAAAATGTCCCACCTTAAGTTGATAGCCATAAAATACTAATCACTTATTACCGAAGATGATATGAATAGACTCTACAACATGGCTACTTTTAATGAGCCACTTAGTCCCAAAATTCAACGCTTACAAAAAGCAGGTCTAGTCATATTCACCTGTGCATTAATGCTGAGCCATTCAAGAATTACATCGGCCGCAGATACCCAAGGCAATGCAGAAAATAAACCAACTGAACAAATCACTCAAACAAGAACTTTAACTAAAAAGCATAAGAAAAAAAAGCGATTGCTATAACTGGTACTAAGCCTGTAGCCATTAAAATAGAAGATAGCCTAAAAGCTCTGCAGGCAGCTAACCCAAAAAGTGCTGCACCAAACAAGACCCCAGTAAAGGCCGCTAAAGAACAAACGGTAGCGCTCAAAGAAGTGGTCGTTACTTCGGGACGCGCCAAAAATCTTATAGGCATTACAGGTTCGGCCTCTCAGGGCGAAATCAGCCAAGAGCAGTTTGAGTACCGCGCACTATCACGTAACGGTGAATTAGTCGAAGTGGTACCAGGGGCTGTAGCCACCCAACACAGTGGTTCTGGCAAAGCCAACCAATATTTTTTGCGGGGCTTTAATCTTGACCATGGCACAGACTTTACGACTTACGTCGATGGCATTCCCATGAACATGCCTACTCATGCTCATGGACAGGGTTATATGGACATCAACAGCGTCATTCCCGAACTGGTAAAAAATATCGAATACGGTAAAGGTCCCTATTATGCTGAGGTAGGGGACTTTTCATCTGCTGGGTATGCAAAAATGTTTTCAATGGACAAATTACCCGAAGGCATCGCCAAGTTTACGGGTGGTGAATTCGGTTATTACCGAGGTTTACTGGCTAATTATACTAAAATCGGTAACGGCAATTTACTTTATGCGGGTGAATTCAATGCCTATAACGGTGTTTGGCTGCAACCGGAAGGTTCTAAAAAATTTAATGGTATGCTGCGCTATAGCCTTGATCAAGGTAACTGGGGATTGTCTCTCAATGGCAAAGGTTATAATAATAGTTGGACAGCAACTAATCAGATTCCACAGGCTTCAATTGATAATCATACGCTTGGATTATATGGCACTATGGATCCTAGTGATGGAGGACAAACTAATCGTTATAGTTTCTCGACCCATTTATGGAACAAGGCTGATAAATGGAAAAATGATGCCAATATCTATGTGCTTTATACCGACTTAGATTTATTTTCCAATAATACTGGCTATACTGACATAGCTAATTTTCCAGGAGGCGACCAGCTACATCAGTTTGAAAATCGGGTTCAGACCGGTGGCAATATTGAACATACCCGCTACAATAAGCTGTTTGGTTTTGTTATGGATAACTCTATCGGTGTTCAGCTACGCCATGATGAAATCATGCAATTAGGTCTAGATCATACCGTTAACAGGCAATATGTTAGTACCGTCAGTCATAATAAGGTCAGTGAAACCAGCGCTGGTATTTATCTGAAAAATCAAACTTTTTGGCAGGAAAAATTACGTAGCATAGCTGGCTTACGAACTGATTTTATTAATAACGACGTCACGGCACTCGATACAGCGACTCATGATACCAGTGTCAATTCAGCAAATTCAGGCAACGCACAAAAAGCACTTGTTAGTCCAAAGCTTAGTTTAATCTTTGGGCCTTGGCTCAAAACCGAATATTTTATTAATGGCGGTTTTGGTTATCACTCCAATGATGCACGAGGCACTACGCTGCAAATAGATCCAAGCTCAGGCTCTGCATTGGATAAATCTGCCGCTAGAATCTCGCCTATGGCAAGTTCGCATGGCGCAGAAATCGGTTTTCGTAGCAATTATTTTAAAGGCTTAAATAGCACTATAGCCTTATGGTGGTTAGAGAGTAGTCAGGAACTAGTCTTTGCTGGCGATAATGGTACAACAGAAGTAAAAGGAAAATCCCAGCGTTATGGTGTTGAATGGGCTAATTATTACAAGCCTACCGATTGGTTGACGTTAGATGCCGACTTTGCCTTTACCCATTCTCGTTATGATGCGAACCCTGAGGGTGAAACCAATAGCTATATCCCCAATTCTGCAGGCAGGGTTATCTCTACAGGCGCTACAGTAGTGGCACCTAATGGTCTATTTGGCAGTGTGCGTATGCGTCATTTTGGTAGCATGCCATTGGATCCATCGGGTAGCTATTGGGCGGGAAACACAAGTATTGTTAACTTAGGTGCTGGTTATAAACAAAAACGATACAAGCTAGAGCTCGATCTATTTAATGTTTTCGACTCAAGTTCAAACGATATTGCCTATGCTTATGATTATGCCTACCCCAATGGCGCGTCCGCACAAACTGGGCTTTTGAAACATCCGGTCGAGCCAAGAATGCTAAGAGGGACTATAACCGTTAATTTTTGAGGCAATAGTTACAAGCGGTATCTTTAGTTAAATTTAGATCGCTAAAAAACACCACGTCATAATTTAAGTTTATTTGACTCCTCTCGAATATGGCAAATTGATAGGTATAGCTATACACAAGTTTCCTATCAGGCTAGGAGCTATAGAAAATATCGTAGGGGCGTATTGCATACGGCCATTTATCGCGAAAGTTAATGAGAGGTAAACCAAGGGCGGATAAGCTTTTGTTCGGGTAAAGTTGAGCGATTGACCAGCGCCCCATTGGCATAAGTGAGTGGTTCAGGAGTTTTAAAAGTCAGTCCATTGACATTTTCACTACCATTAGGCTGGAATTGAAGATTCAATAAAGGCGAAGAACCTCTTTTTTTAGATCCGATACCTCCGAGTCATCCGCAGCATAGACAGGCATGACTGTTGCGAGTGACATTGTGAGGGCAGCGATAGATAATCTTTTTTGTTTCATGATTAAATTTC
>TBL_comb48_EPIDRAFT_1000778_pt1 | contig 24742 bp, 26 predicted proteins | sample TroBogEpilimnion_37_FD_10681 | JGI IMG/M metagenome (IMG submission 10681) | reverse complement strand
AAGGCGGCAGTTGCCGTTAGCAATGTTGCGCTAAGAAGTACGTCAACCAACACCGTTTTGCGAACACTCACCCCATGCCCATCATTGCGATGTGCATGCTTCTTACTCAATAAGAAAGAAATCCCCAAGTTGCGGGAGGTGTTCGACAAAAGCAGTAGCCCCAAGTTAAATTGATATGAATCGATTATTTAGGAGTTGGTAACTACCCTCAACCCTCCGATCGGAGGGGTTTGCAAAATATTTTTAATATTTATCTATACCACTTTGATTTATTGTTTGCGCCCTCATCGCGGCATTGCTGCGCACAAAATTACCTGAGAAGGCTTTTTTAAAACGGAATGCTTGCCCTCACCCAGGCCTGCATTGTTTTATAAGAGTTATCGACGTTGAGCTGTTGTCCACTTGAGTTATACAGGGGATTGTTGCCTACTCTAAAGGCCAAAGAGGCACTGACTACTGCCCTGTCATAAAAATACTTCGCAGTCATACCTGCATCCCCAAGCTGATAATTGTTATTCGCATTGGTTAAACCTTGCCAGCCGTTATAGAGATTCACGTACTGCTGCACCACCCCTAAATCACCAAAAGCGCCAACTTGCCAACTCTCATTAATACGATGCATGAGCTCGGTTGAGAAAATAGCGCCTTGTGAACCACCACCTTGAGAAGTCGGATAGGCTCGCACACCATAAGCGCCGCCCATATAAATTTGCTCTGAAGAGTTCAGGTTTTTACTAGCCAATTGCCCATATACGGAATTAGTCCACGTAGTGTCTGGCAGAAATGAGAGGTCTTGCGCGTGGGTGAAACTAAAAGTCCACTTGGAATACGATCCCGCTGTTCCTACGCCATTTTGGTCTGCTTGCGACTGACTTAAATCACGAATACCTAAATGGCCAAAGATAAATCCCGCAGAATAATTAACAATTGAACCGCTAGTTGTTGCCCAGTCGCCACTGATGCTGGCATTAGATGCGGTTAGTTGATAGCTACTAAGAGTAGTAACAGGATTGGTCTGTACGTTATTGTATGCCCGGTTCTCAATACTCAGCTTTGCTGTAGAGTTTGCACTTTGACTACGCTGTAAAGCATAAGTAGTATTTGCTTGAAATGTCGCTGCAGAACCTGCTGATGGTGTTGAGTTCCAATTAGGCAAGGTCATATATTGAAGATAGGAGCTTTGCACCCCTACCTTCCAGCCGTCATAGCCAATGGGCACAATATAGTTAGCGACTACATAACCAGAACCCTGCGACTGAATGGCGTTTAAGTTGACTTGATCACCAATACCAGACAAATTATTCAAGCTCAAATTGGCAATGGCTTGGGCTGCGCCAGTACTAGCACTGCCGTAGTTACTGACCGCACCTTGTCCGCTAAACCAAGGGGTATCGGATAATTTAACTTTGAAGTTACTTAAGCCTGACTCACTACCAGGCTCAAAAGCACCAGTTGCTGAAACGCCTGGCGTGTCATTGAGCAATAACATGGCCCGCTCAATTGGCTGCGTATTAATATAAACCTCGCCATTAACACCATGGTTAATATAGGCCTTAGCACGCTCTACTGAAAAACGAGAACTCGTTTTACCAGTAGCATCGACAGGTTCAACAATCACTGAGCCCATCTTACCTTCTAGTATCTTAATCAGTACTGCGCCATCTTTAATCTCTTGCGGGGGTAAGCTAGCCTGAGCGATACGCCCCTGTGATGCATAAAAATCCTGAATGGCTACAGCCGCATCTTGGAGCTCACTAATTTGCAGTGTTTTATTGGTCCAAGGCTTTACAACCTTATCTAGCGCTGCAGTAGTAAATAGCGTGTTACCTTCAAAGGCAAAGCGTGACACTACAATTTGTTGCCCCTTCTTTTCTGATGGAGTCTGCTCTGGTTTGGGTGGTTGAGCTAAAGGGGTCTGAGATTCACGTTGAAGCTGTAAATCTAGTTGGTTTTGAAGTGCGCCAGCATTTGGAGCCTGAGCCAACACCCATGAGCTAAGCCCTACACCAACCAATGCAATGGAAGCTCTTAGTAATGCTTGGATACAAAAAGGATATGGGTTCATCTATTCTTGAGGTTCAGGTTATTCAATCAATAGCGGGACGCTGGTATATGTGCAATTTTTTGCACTGAATACAACTAGTTGAATTATTTCTGGGATAGTAATTCTTGATAACCCTACGAAAGCAGGGATCGCAATAAATTTAAGCGCTCGTCAGGGAAGTATTTAAGGAAATTAATTCGGCAAGCGAGCGCAAACGTAGCTTGTACATCACTTCAGATTTGTATTCTTTAACAGTAGGCAAGGAAATCCCCAGCTCATCTACCAACTCTTTATTACCGTAACCCTTAGCTAGCAACTCAAAAACTTGGCGCTCACGCGGCGATAATGCTTTTAGAGCCTCAGTTAGCTGGGATTTTCGGATCAGCGCTTGCATAGCAACACTATCTTGCTCGATGGCTTTAGCAACAGCACCTAAAAAAGCTTCGCGACTAAAGGGCTTGAGCAAGAAATCGAAGGCTCCATTTTTAAAGGCTTTAACAATTTGCTCATCTAAGCTCTCGCCACTAATAAAAATGATCGGGATCTTGTGCCCTTTATCAATCAACTCAGCTTGCAGCTGAACACCTGATTGCTTTGGCATCCGCATATCGGTAACCAAAACGGCTGGTACTACGGGTTTGAATTCGAGTAAAAATTGCTCAGGGTTAGCAAACGAGAAAATGGTGTAGCCGCAAAACTGCAAAGCTCGCTCCAGGTCAGAGCGTAACTCATCATCGTCTTCCACCAAAAAGATGTATTTTTTCGAATTCATTGTCTGCTTGATTAATTCACTTGACCTTGTGGAAATATATTATGAAGAATGAGTCCTATGACGCATACCCTGCGAACGAAGGGAATACACAGCTTTTAATACTAGTGAGGGCTCCGTTTTAGCCCCCAACTGATTTTTCACCAGGAGGGATGGTCATGATAAAAGTAACGCCGCCATGATTTGGTAAGTTTTCAAAACTTAAAGAACCTTGATGTCGCTCGGCTATATAGTGCGACAACCAAAGCCCAATACCTGTTCCAGAAGATTTAGAGCTGGCAAATAAACTAAATAGCTTGGTTGCTTGTTCTGGCCTGACTCCTGCACCATTATCCGTAACACAAAGTCGATACCACCCTCTCTCGTCATATTTGGTTTCAATCCAAATAGTTTTCTCATTCCGACCTAACGAATCGAGCGCTTCTATTGCATTCGCAATGAGATTAGCTATCACTTGCCGCATTAAGGAATCCCAAGCAATAATCGGCTCTTTAGCCTGCAGATTTATTTCGATCGTGATGCTTGATTTTCGAGCTCGGTCAGCATAAAGAGCAGCCACCTCCCCAACCAGAGTGTCTAGATTGATGGATGCTGCACTATCTTTGCCTGACTGAAATAACTTTTTTAGACTAACAATGAGCTGGGCAGCCGAGTGATTAGCCTTCAAAATATTGCCCATAGAAGACTTAAGGTCGTCTAAATTCAGATCGGGGCGATTGATTCTGTCGAGCACCTCATCGCTATTCAACTCAATCCTAGCCAAAAATTGATTAAGCTCATGCGCCAAACCTGCAGATAATGCGCCCGTTTCGACCAAGGCATTCTTATTCGATAAATTTTCAATCAAGATATCCTTCTCTTGAAGTAAATATTCAATTTGCGCATCCCTGGTCTTCACTTTGATAGCGTTATATGAAAAATTCTCCAACCAGTGCATCAAGATTAATAGCTGGAGAAATATAAAAAGAGTGCCCCTCAAAACGCGGGAAGAAACATCAAAATGTGCAATTTCAATCCGTGTAAATCCAAAAATATGGCCTTGATAATTAGCCACAAAGATAATCATCATCCAGCACGCAAAAATTCCAATGAATATCAAACTGGTAGAACGGATTAAATTGAACCAAATTGTTGGAAGCTGCTTATTACTACTAGTGGCTTCGAAAAGCGTCCAACCCAAAAGGCAGAGAATGAAGATATAGACGGCAAATGATCGATCTAAATAGCTTCCGTTTTTTCCGACTAAAAAAAAGGTGAGGAAAAAAAGAAATAGGCATCCTAAACTCGCCAATATAAACTTCTTGGATACCACTCTTCGAAGAGCCCTAAAGTAAAGGGGCTGATACAGCATCGCGAACCCAAAAAGAAAATACCCAATAAAAAATATCTTTTTAAAAACTGAATCTGGCAGCTCTTCAAAAAAACGATACGAATCTAAATTTTGACCAAAAAATATAAAGGCTACGACAATAATCGCTGTACCAAAGAAGCCAATCAAACTTCCAAAAGACAAGAAATAAAAACTCTGATTTCGCTCAACCCCTTTGGATAATTGAATACCTGAAACCAACATTGATAACAGGATCAATGATATTGAGGCGAAATAGAATGATAGGTACTGAGACATTTTTAATATTTTAAGTCTGAACTATATAATCGATTCAAGAAATAGTCAGAATTGATACCCAACACCCAACAGAAATCTGGTAGTTTGGGCAGATGTCGTTACAGAAGCATTCAATGTCTGTCCTAAGGAGGTAATCGCTCTGGTCGTTGTCTGAGCATCATAAGATAAGTAATTGGCCTCACCAAATATATAAATCGAGTCACAAATAAACTGCTTGTATCCTAAGCCCAATAAGTAGCCACTATAGTTAGGGCCTGTATTTGAGTTATCCACTTGGGTCTGCTTTCCTACCTTTAGATAAAGCAAGCCATCTTCCATCTGAATACCAGGGGAAAGAAAAAATCCATAGTTATATAAGGCAGTAACTCCACTTAGGGTAGTAGTTTTATTTAAAGCTTGAATTTGAAGTTGTTGTGTGAGGCCATTAGAAGGAGAAATATTGCCACCAATTCCAAGAAAATAGTGCTGCGCAATATTGAAACTATACCCTGCAGTGAGTACTGCCAAATTATGGCTGGGGCCGCTTGAACTAATACTAGATGGAATATCCGCCCCATTGAGCTTCAATACAGAACTAGTGGATGTATTGACATCACGGTACCCAAGCCCAACGTCAGCGTAAAAGCCCTCAAATTTAGAATGTGCTCGGTTCAGGTCTTGGGCGCTTGCCGGTACGCAAGTAAATATCACTACTACGAGGAAGGGGGCAAACCAAATCCCGGGCATTTTTAAATATAACCAACAAATGGGCGAGACTACAGTGTGGGGAGTAAGGATTAGATTTAATACCCTACGATCGTAGGGTATAAGATTTAAATGACGTCCAATTAGATCTCTCGATTATGAGTATCGCTTTAAACAACACTCAAAAGTCTATACATAACCTAGATAGAAATTTTTTGGCAAATTTCAAAACTTGGAATGCCGACGGTTTAAGGACACTATATCGCAAGTAATTTAGTGAAATTCTGTGCTAAATTGAGTCTGTCGGCGTTAAAACATCCCTTTTAATCCGTTGGTCGCGAGTTCGAATCTCGCCCGACCCACCAAAAATAAAGCCCTTGAATATATTCAGGGGCTTTTTATTTTCTTTGCCCTAAAGGCTACAAGTACATCAATTCTTACAGGATTAGTCCAGTTAAAATCTCTCGCACATTCTGCGGAATAGGCGTTGGCTTATTAGTACTACGATTTACATAGACATGCACAAAGCTTCCTGCTGCTGAAGCAATATCATCATCATTTTTAAAAATAGCAACCTCATATTTAGCGCTGCTGTTGCCTAAATGTGTCACTTTTAAGCCCACATGGATCATATCCGGATAAGCAATTGGTGAAAAATATTTACATTGGGTTTCTATTACAAACCCAATAACATCACTCTTTAAAATATTTAAAGCATCACGCTCAATTAAATATCGATTTATAGCCGTATCAAAAAAAGAATAGTAAACAACATTATTAATGTGTCCGTAAGCATCGTTATCCATCCATCTAGAATGAATTTCTTCAAATGCTACAAAATCAGAGCGTGCAGGTGGGGTTGTTTTTTTATCACTCATAAGGCCTCTCGATAAAGATCTACAGCATCTTGTAAAGTGATTTCGCGTGGACTATTGATTAACAAACGAGTTTGTAGCATTGCATCGCTTGCTAGCTGCTCAATATCCCCTGCAGTTATACCAACATCCATCAAGCGTTCTGGTAACCCCAACTCGCCAGACAAGCCAGCTAAAAAATCAACCAATTGGCTTGCCTGTTCTAGCGTTGAACCCTGAAGACCGGGCTTAATAATCTCCCCAAGTTCAGCATACATCGCATGTGCACACTCTAAATTAAAGCGCATCACAGATCCAAGCATTAAGGAATTAGAAAGCCCATGCGGCACATGAAATCTTGCGCCTATAGGATAAGCCAGCGCATGTACTCCAGCAACCGGTGCATTTGTAAATGCCATGCCAGCAAGACAAGCGCCAAGCAGCATATTTTCACGCGCTTCAATATCGCTGCCAGACTTCACTGCCTTATGCAGATTCCCAGATAGTAGTCTGAGAGCCTCTTTTGCCAAACAATCCGATATTGGGTTTTTTAAACGCTTGGTAGTAAATGCTTCAATAGCATGGACCATTGCATCAATTCCGGTAGCAGCAGTGACATGCGGAGGAAGGCCTAAAGTTAACTCTGCATCCAATAGAGCTAAATCAGGTAATAGATAAGGGGAAACCACTCCCTTTTTCTCGCTCTCGCTCACAGTGACGATTGAAATAGTAGTTACTTCAGAGCCTGTACCCGCTGTCGTGGGAATGAGGAAGAGCGGTAGACGTGGTCCTTTTGCCATGCCTACACCATAGACATCCGCGAGAACTTCTTTGCCAGAGGCAAGAAGTGCCACTAACTTCGCTACATCCATAGAGCTTCCGCCCCCAAATCCGACGATACAATCAGCTCTGGAGGTTTGGGCCATTGCAGTTGCTTGCTCGATTACAGAAACCGGAGGATCTGCCTGTACATCTGAAAAAACCTGAACTGGGAGATTCAATTCCTTAAACAGAGTCAGTGCTTTATTCAATAAGCCAGCGGATAGAACTCCATGATCAGTAATAATAAGTACTGATTTAAAACCACACTCCCACAACCTCTTTGCTAAATTTGAGGCCCCACCTCTTTCTAAGACAATAGAACGAGTGGCGTGAAAGTCAAAGTGCATTTTTCTTCTTTTTTATAAAAGTAATATTAATGTCTATTTTCGCATCTTTTAATCCGTTGGTCACGAGTTCGGAGACGAAGTTTCGGCGCAGTCAATCTCGCCCGACCCACCAGCAATACAAAGCCTCCGGAGAATTCTAGGGGTTTTTTCTTTGGACTTCCGCTAATATCGAATGAGCGTTACAGTTTTCTCTAAACATCTAACCCTAACAGAAGAACATTAAAAAATGAGTAGCGATCCAAAAATACTAGCATTTGATGTCTTTGGCACAGTAGTTGACTGGCATGGATCAATCGCGGCTGAAGTCAAAAGACTTGGACTGCCAGTTGATGCGAATGAATTTGCCACTGCTTGGAGAAATGGTTATAAGCCAGCAATGGCTAGGGTTCGCTCTGGTAATCTGCCGTGGACTAAAATAGACGATTTACATCGAATGATTCTCGATGACATCTTGAAGGATTTCAAGATTACCTCGCTATCCGAATCACAAGTGCACGAATTAAATCTCGTTTGGCATCGCCTCAATCCCTGGCCAGATAGTATCGTGGGTCTGACAAGGTTAAAAAGCAAATTTACTATCGTCACCCTATCCAATGGCAATCTCGGTCTACTTGCAGATATGGCAAAAAATGCGGGGCTTCCTTGGGACTTAATTCTTTCAGCAGAAGTGTTTCGGCACTACAAGCCCGATCCAGAAACATATTTAGGTGTTGCAGAGACCTTTGACGTTCGCCCTGAGCAAGTCATGCTTGTAGCGGCACACAAAGATGACCTAGTAGCAGCACAAGCCTGCGGACTTCAAACAGCTTTTATTGAGAGGCCACTAGAATTTGGGCCCAATTTCACAAGAAAAGACTTACATCGCGAAGAATTTACTAATTACCATGCCAAAGACCTGAATGATCTTGCTAGTCAATTGCATTGTAAATACTAAGTTATGGCTATAAAAGGCCTCTAGATATTGAGCAGTTCAACAATGTGTTGGGTCAATATTTGAATATAGACTCCACACTAGCCTTATATAAAGCATTACATAGCGGCCACGAAGTATTTGAAAGCTCAGGATTATTTACAGCTAATAGTCTCAACAGATCTATATTGATTCGCTCTTTGAGCCATAGCCTCAAATCTTCCTCGAACACTATTTTTTATAAAGTACTCAATGATCATAGACGGGATAATGGAATTAGGCTCCACTTGGGCGTCATACTTAAAGATCACTCTATCTTTATCTTCCAGTAATTTCCAAGATCCTTTATAAGATTTCATATCGCCACTAACCTGCTCAAAAGTGAGCGATTTATTTGCTAGCTCCGTATATTCCACGATTGATTTCATCTCAACCGGAAAAAAAAGAATTTGCTCTTCAATGACTCTGTAGACACGGACCTTACTTCCCGACCTTGAAATCACTTTTGCTTCAACTATTCCTGGGATATTTTTTGAGCCCTCATAGTCTGTAATAAATGCATAAGCCTTACAAATATTCATTGGTGCAGAATAAGCTGCCTGAATATAAATCCGATCATCAATAGACCTTACGCTCACCTGAACATCAAAAGGATTCGAAGTCTCTTGAGCAAAGCTCTGAGAAGTAATGAATATTAAGACGAGAGTAAGAAAAATTTTCATTTATAGATTTTGTAATCTTTTAGGATTTCTTGTTTTCAGCGATGTAGTCATCTTAAAAACTCATTTTATCTAGTACGCTAACAAATTACCCTATGAATTAGCCACATACGGGCCGCTGAGCATCAATTCCCTATTGGGAATAAAATAGTAGATAGACATAAACATTGCTTAAGAGGCTCATAATGCTTGACCCCATGGTTCTTAGTCGCATTCAATTTGGCGCAAATATTACCTTCCACATTCTTTTTCCTACTATTTCTATTGCTTTAGGATGGTTTCTTCTTTACTTCAAAGTTCAATTTAACAGAACCAATGATTCTAGCTGGAGCCAAGCATACCAATTTTGGGTGAAAATTTTTGCATTGACATTTGCCTTAGGGGTGGTGAGTGGTATCACGATGAGCTTTCAGTTTGGGACTAATTGGCCCGGTTACATGAATACGGTAGGTAATATTGCCGGCCCTTTACTTGCGTATGAAGTGCTTACTGCTTTTTTCTTAGAAGCCACCTTCTTGGGAGTGATGCTGTTTGGCAGCAAAAGAGTGTCCGCTCGCGTTCATACTCTTGCTACCTTTCTAGTAGCTTTTGGAACAACCTTATCAGCTTTCTGGATCATCGTATTAAATTCTTGGATGCAAACACCACAAGGATTTGAAATGATTGATGGCAAGGCACATGCTACTAATTGGTTTGCCATTATCTTTAATCCTTCGATGCCTTACCGCTTAGCGCATATGCTTACTGCGGCCTTCATTACAGTGGCATTTTTACTCGCTGGTATCTCAGCCTATAGGCAGCTCAGAGGAAGCAAGTCTGTTGCCAATCGCGCCGTCCTGAGAATAGCCATCACTACGGCAGCAATTCTGATGCCCATACAAATAATGCTTGGTGATGCCCATGGACTCAATACCATGCAACATCAACCAGCTAAGCTTGCTGCAATGGAGGGTATATGGGAGTCTGGATCAGGCATACCTGCCGTGCTTTTTGCCATCCCAGATCAAAAGACCCAAAGTAATCTCTACGAAATTAGCATTCCTAAACTAGCTTCCTTTTACCTAACCCATCATTGGGATGGCGAAGTACAGGGCTTAAAAGATTTCCCCAATAAAACTCCACCAGTAGCTCCGGTATTTTTTGCTTTCCGGATTATGGTTGGCATGGGTCTATTAATGCTGTTGGTTTCATGGATAGCGCGCTGGCAGATGTTTAAGTTTCAAGATATTCGACCATGGATGGCAAAAATCTTAGTGGGAATGACTTTTTCTGGATGGATTGCAGTCGTTGCGGGTTGGTACGTAACTGAAATTGGCCGGCAGCCTTATGTCGTGACCGGGGTATTAACCACTGCTGATGCAGCTACAAAAATAGCTGGGGGTATTGTCCTGAGCAGCTTGCTAATGTATTTATTTTTATATGTCTCGCTCATTATTTCTTACATTGGAGTTGTTTTCTATATTGCTCGTGAAGGGGATAAAGTGAATGCAAGTACTCCTATTCCGAATTCATCTAACTCCTATGCTCAATAAACTAAGTTCCCAATGCCATTAACTATGATTCCTGATCTAGGCCAAGCATCTGGCTGGTTGCCATTATTTTTTCTAGTAGCTATGGGTATTGCAGTACTCTCCTACGTGGTACTGGACGGCTATGACTTAGGTGTTGGCATTCTTTTAAATAGCGCTACTGATGAAGAAAAAGACATGATGATTTCTTCTATTGGCCCATTTTGGGACGCTAACGAAACTTGGTTAGTTCTGGGTGTTGGACTACTACTAGTTGCATTTCCTATGGCGCATGGCATCATCCTGACCGAACTCTATATTCCTGTCGCCATCATGCTGGCTGGCTTGATTTTGAGAGGCGTTTCCTTTGATTTTCGGGTCAAGGTTCAATCCCATCAAAAGCCGCTGTGGAATTATCTGTTTTACCTAGGCAGTCTGATTGCTTCTATTTCGCAGGGGGTCATGATCGGCCGCCATATCGTAGGCTTTGAGTCTGGTTTACTCGGATGGTTATTTGCTTTCCTAGTAGGTGCATGTGTTCCTGCCGGATATGCTCTACTTGGTTCAACCTGGCTCATTATGAAGTCCGAAGGAGCGCTACAGTTAAAAGCTGTTCGCTGGGCAAAAGTGAGTCTAGGCTTTACAGCGTTTGGCATTGGATTGATATCCATTGCCACACCATTTTTTAGTCCTGAAATTGTGGTCAAATGGTTTGTCTTGCCAAACATCATGTATTTAGCCCCAATACCATTGACGACTCTCATACTCTTTATCATCATTGAGCGGACTCTAGCAAAGCTAGCGTCAAATCCACATCAAAAAATGTGGGTTCCCTTTGTTGCAAGTGTTGCAATCTACTGGTTATCATTTTTCGGTATTGCTTATAGTCTCTTTCCATACATCATTGTTGATCAAATGACAATTTGGCAAGCTGCTGCAGCAACTGAATCTCTCTGGTTAATTTTTTGGGGTACAGCTGTTGTCCTACCAGCGATTCTTCTGTACACCTTTTATTCATATCGAATATTCTGGGGCAAGACTGTCCCCATGAGCTACTACTAAGTAGCTTTTAAGAAGACTGAATGAGGTCAATCATGCTTCAGTCTCTTTGATGTATTTTCCTGGTTTATTTTGCCTGGTTCACCGACTTCATTGGGCTCGACGTAACTCATCCACATAACTCGGCTCAGGATGCAATGTGTAGGTAGTGCCAGCTTTTGCTACTTGTCCTGGAACCTCGTGGCCCACGATCAACGGCAACTCTTTAGCTAGTTGCAGTAGCTTGGGGATATTCATGCCAGTGTCATAGCCCATCGCATCGAGCATGTGAACAGCATCTTCACTAGAAATATTGCCACTAGCTCCGGGCGCATAAGGACAGCCACCCAGGCCACCTAAAGAGCCATCAAAACGCACAATACCAGACTGTACTGCCGCAAGTAGGTTTGCTAAGCCCATGCCACGGGTATTGTGAAAATGGAATGTTAACTGCAAACTAGAAAATTTTTGCTGCAAATCATTTGCCATTTTTGCTACTTGTGCAGGATGTGCCATACCAGTGGTATCGCAAATCGTGACACCCCTCACGCCAAGATCAGCAAAACGTTGCACGAAGCCCTCCACCACAGTTTGTGGCACATCACCCTCCATAGGGCAACCAAAAGCAGTAGATAGAGAAACGTTGATCGGCGTTCTGCCATCAACATACTTCACTACTTCAGCCAATCCAGCAAAACTCTTTTCTCGACCCATTCTTAAGTTGGCTAGGTTATGGGTCTCAGATGTCGACATCACGAGATTAAATTCATCAGCCTTGGATTCAAGGGCGCGCTCTGCACCCCGTAGATTGGGAACCAAGACGGTGTACTCAACTCCGGGGACACGTTTGATACGTCCCATAACCTCCTCAGCATCCCTGAGCATCGGAATGGCTTTGGGTGATGTGAAGGATGTCACTTCAATCTTGTTAAAGCCACAGTCACTCAGCTGATCAATTAGTCTTACTTTATCGTCTGTTGGAATAAAGTTAGGCTCAATCTGAAAGCCATCTCTAGTAACAACGTCATTAAAATAAATTCTGGTCATGGTGTTCTTTTCTTTTTTGCTTTTGTTTTTTTGCTTTTTGCTTTTTGCTTTTTGCTTTTTGCTTTATTTATTTATTTTGTAAAGGCAATACCACGCTCTTTTAATGAGGCAACTTGCACTTCTGTTAAGCCAATGCTTTTTAAGATCTCGTCGGTGTTCTCGCCAATACCCGGAGCAAGCGTTTTAATAGAGCCTGGGGTACGCGAGAGCTTCGGAATAACCCCCGGCACATCGAGCTTGCTGCCATCTTGCATCTGAATGGTTTGAATATTTTCTCTTGCCTTGTAGTGTGGGTCGCTTGCAATATCAGCAACGGTATAAATTCTGCCGGCTGGGACCGCTACAGAATCCAGTACTTCTAATGCCTTGGTGGTGCTGACCGTCTTGGCCCACTTACCAATGGCTTGGTCCAACTCAGCCACACGTTTTACACGTCCATCGTTATTCTCTAGCTGCGGATCATTACCCAAATCATCACGCCCAATCACAGTCATCAGGCGCTTAAAAATACTATCGCCATTGCCAGCAACCAAGACATAACCACCATCTGCGCATTGGTAGGCATTGCTAGGAGCGATACCTGGCAAAGCACTGCCAGCTGCTTGTCTAACTTCACCGAAAGCGCTGTACTCAGGCAACAAGCTTTCCATACAGTTAAAGACCGCTTCATACAAAGCGATATCAATAATTTGTCCTTTGCCACTAATATGGCGTTCTTGCAGGGCTAGCAAAATACCGATCACACCATGTAATGAGGCTAAGGTGTCGCCGATGCTGATACCAACTCGAACTGGCACTCTACCTGGTTCAGCAGTGAGATGACGCAAACCACCCATCGCCTCGGCAACGACACCAAATCCAGGCTTATCACGGTATGGGCCGGTTTGGCCGTATCCACTAATACGCAGAACAATTAGTTTAGGGTTGAGCTCTAGTAATTTTTCTGGGTCAAGACCCCAGCCCTCTAACGTTCCAGGGCGGAAGTTTTCTATTAAGACATCCGCTTCAGTGACTAATGTTCTAACGATGTCTTGTGCCTCAGCCTGCCTTAAATCTAGTGATAGTGATTTTTTATTACGTGATTGCACTTGCCACCAGACAGATGTGCCATCTTTTAGCAGTCGCCATTTACGCAAGGCATCACCAACTTTAGGCGGCTCGATCTTGATGACATCAGCACCAAAATCAGCCAAGGTTTTGGCAGCAAATGGCCCAGCGATGAGTTGACCCATCTCTACGACTTTTAAATTTGCTAACGGCTCCATCACCCCTCCTAAAATATACTTTGATACACAGTTACCCAGCTTAATTGAAACCTGAATTGAGGCCTTAGTTTTGACCTTAATTGTTATTTTAAGACTTATCCTTGGTACTCTAGGAAGGCTGTAAAACCGTGCTTTTATAATCGCCTAGACCCACTTTTGCCCAGCAATACGCTTGAATGCGCAAAAATAACTAGTCTCCATGAATTGATTTCTATTGATATCAATATTGATTTATTGAAAACCAAGCTAGCTTTTTCTTGCTAGACATAATGATGATGGCAGCTAAAAACTTCCAAGGGCTAAAAGGTAAAACGCCTATTACCTTAATAGCAAAGCAGTTGCTATAGAAATGAGCTTATCTAGTCCAACCAAACTGGATGTTTCTGCATCACACTATTAAATAACTCAGACTCCAAATGGTGAGTTAGCCACCTCTTAGTTGCAGGTATAGGCAGTAGATTAAATCTATCCGAATCAACCATCGAAAACTGTCTAACAAATGGAAAGATAGCCACATCCACCAAAGTCATTTTGCTTCCTAGTAAATACTGCGAGTGTTGCAATTCCTTTTCCATTGGCAGCAACATCAATTGCAAAGCTTCATCCAGAACCGCTTCTGAATCTGCCTCAGGATGTCGATTGGGATATTTATATTGATCTAGTAAAGTCTTAAATTGACCATCATTTTTTTTAATCCATGCTTGGGTAATTGGATCATCTATATTGCCCCACCCATCTGGATCGGATTGATCGATTGCCCAGCGCATGATATCTAAACTTTGGTCTAGCACTAGCTGATCGATCAGTAATACGGGCACAGTCCCCTTGGAGGACGCATCTAACATTGATTGGGGTTTATTACGCAACTCAATCTCGCGGTGCTCAAGCACTACCCCTGCGTACTTCAAAGCCATACGTGCACGCATTGCATATGGACATCTGCGATAGGAGTACAAAATAGGCTTCATGAAGATATTGTCCAATATTCTTCACGGCCCTAACCACTCCTTTTTTAAGTAATGCCCCGAAATCAATGGGAGCTTAATAAATTACCCTTTGCCAACCGCTAGGGCAAGCTTGAGTTTGCGGATAGTAGAGCCCATTTTCAGGGCAATAAGCTGCAGTCTGAGCTTGCTGAGGGTAAACGTATTGGGGCGCGTAATAAATGGGTGCTGGCCTGTAATAGGCGTTAGCAACCGCAACCCCCGCTATTGCGCCGACTGCAAATGGCGCCCAACCCCCACGCCAAGAACCGCCATGGCCGCGGTAATAGCCACCGTAGTAAGCACCATGAGCGCCAGCGCTTGTAGCCATTCCAGCCAGCATTAGTCCTGTAAGCAGGCAAATTAATATCTTCTTCATACAGACCTCCCAGTCAGAAAGGAACTCAGTCCTTTCTTACACAACGGGTCTGGATCATGGCAAGTTGACAGCCCCCAATGAAATACTTTTAGCCTCGTGTTTAAGGAGTCTTTTTAGCCCTACATGCGTCAGAACAGTATTTAATAGACTCCCAGTTCTTGGCCCAGGACTTTCTCCACGTCATTTCTTTTTTACAAACAATACAGATCTTGCTTGGCAAGAAACTCTTATTCCCCTTAAATGATGTCTTCATCATAATTGCCTAGAGACTATCAAGTTGAGATAGAACTATTTTGGCATGCAGCGTAATTTCTTTTTGGTCCTCATCGCTGATTCTTTTCAGATTTGCCGTCATCAATCTGGTTCGCGGACTAGCTTCAAATTGATCTCGATGTTTGATCAAGAAATTCCAATACAAAGTAGTCATGGGACAAGCTTCTTCCCCATAGCGAACGTCAGGTTTATATTTGCAAGAGCCGCAGTAGTTACTCATCCGCTTAATGTAGGCACCACTGGCTATGTAAGGCTTGCTGGTAAATCGACCCCCATTAGCGAATAAGGCCATACCCGCTGTATTGGGCAGCTCAACCCATTCAATCGCATCCACATAAATCGCCAAATACCAGTCGCATACCTCTTGCGGCAGAATTTCTGCCAAGAGTGCAAAGTTGCCAGTAACCATCAAACGCTGGATGTGGTGTGCATAACCGTATTGCAGTGTTTGACCAATAGCATCTTTCATGCAAGCCATCTGGGTCTGTCCAGTCCAATACCATTTCGGTAAGGAATTTCGATGTTCGTAATAGTTATCCAGCGCCATCTGCGGCATATCGAGGTAATACATGCCTCGTACAAACTCACGCCAACCTAATATTTGTCTTATGAAGCCCTCGATAGTCGATAGATCTAAAGCGTATTTTTTCCAGGCATCTAAAACAGCAGCGATCACTTCGCGAGGATTTAGCAGCTTGAGATTTAGAGCACTCGATAAAATGGAGTGCCACCCAAATGGTGTATCTGTCCACATGGCATCCTGGTAAACACCAAAATTTCGTAAACGGTATTCCACAAAATACCCAAGAGCCTCTATTGCTTGCTCTCTAGTAACCGGCCAATTAAATGAAGCCAGTGATCCAGGGTGATCTGGATAAGTCTTTTCAACAAAAGTGATCACCTCTTGTGTAATGGCATCGCATTCAAAGGCTGCTGGCGCATCAATAATCCCTGGACCCTTCTTAGGGAAAGGCTTACGATTATCTTGATCAAAGTTCCATTGCCCACCCTCTGGATTACCTTCCTTATCCAATAAGATCTTGTGTGTCTTGCGCATCAAGCGGTAAAAATACTCCAGCCGAAGTTCTTTTTTATTAGCAGCCCAATCCACAAACTCTTGGCGCGAGCAATAAAAATGCTCATCCTCACGCATCTCTAGATGAATTTTGAGTTCCTTTGCCAATGCTTCAATGGCTTGTTTGAGGCGCCACTCACCTGGCTCAATACAAACCAGATGCTTTACATTCTTTTGAAGAATCTGCTCTTTAAGAACCTCAACAATTGACAATCGAGATTGTTGAATATAGGTCAGCGGGTAATTTAGCTTTTCGATGGCTTTTGCATAGTGACGCATCGCCGACAGAAATAGAGCAATTTTGGCTTTATGGGTCCACACATACTGAGCTTCGTTAGCCGATTCAATCATGATGATTTCATCGGACTTAGGGTCAAAGTCTCGCAAGGCAGAACTTTGTAAATCAAGCTGATCTCCCAGGATCAAAACCAATCGCTGAGGGTGATCTCCCTTCTGCTTTGGCTGCTGCTTCATTTATTTTTATATTGGGTTGGGCAGTAAGCCCGGGTGACATCTTCACTGCGCAAAGCGCTGTGTTTGGTCGCTCGTCCAGTCACTCTCTTGCGCCAGAGTTCAAAGGAACTTCGTTTTAATGATTTGCGCATAATGGCTATCACCTGAGGCTCACCCAAGCCAAAGGTTTTCTCAATGGCATCAAATGGTGTGCGATCCTCCCAGGCCATTTCAATCAGGCGAGATAAATCTGGTTCAGCGATGGTATTGGGACTTAGTTTTGGCACCCTGCAAGTTTAAGACTTATTCAATAAACTGGCTGGAGCCCATGATTGGAAAAATACGTCAAAAATTGATTGCATTAGATAGGCCGATCCTCAAACCGGCTATGGTAATTATTTGCCCGATTTGCGATCGTGCGATACCGGATTCACAGAAGGATGCCCATCACCTCATCCCCAAATCCAAAGGCGGAAAAACTACTGAATACCTACACCGGATTTGCCATAAGCAAATTCATGCGCTTTTTACTGAAACAGAGTTGGCTCATCAATATCATCATGCCCAGATCCTCAGAGAACACCCAGAAATGCAGAAATTTATTCAGTGGGTTTCCTCAAAACCAGATGCCTTCTATGAGAAGACGCGTAAAAGTGCTCGACTAAAGCAAGTTTGATGGATTTGCCTGCACCCTTTAGGTGCAGATTATTTTGTTTTTGTGCACGCCAAAATATCGTTCTAATTCTTAAAACTTAAGATATGTCCATGCGTATCAAAATTACAAAGAGTCTGGTACTACCAGCCCAAATGCTCGAGACTGAAAGTATTCCTGAAGCCCTGTTTCCTGAGGGTGACTATCTTGCCAATCTGACACCAGACGGAAAGATAGAAGTTATCAATACTCGAACAATTAAAGCGCTCTTTTCCTTCTCTCAATTTAGAGAAAAGGTATCACTTGGAGAATTTATTGTGATGGAGGCTTAGCCTCTTTCAATGCGCCAAATCTAAACTGATCACTACAGCAGTTAAGGCTGAAACTGATTCAAATGCTTTTGAGTGAGGCCCATTTGCATCCACATCCTCCCAATTAAATTCCAGAGAAAAGTGGGCGGACTCAACAATTAACTCATAACTACTGAGAGGCTTATTACCCTCACTTGGCTTTGGCTCCTCGCTGACTGGCACTCGAAGAGATTCAATAGCGGCAATTATTGTACTGACCTCATTACCGGTTAATACGCGTGTACGCAGGACATCATCCGTACGCTTAATTGAAATCTTAGCCACCTCATCAATAGTCACTTCATATTGATTTAGGCCAAGATCTTCCCAAACAGTTAATTCCAAAGCAATCGGATAGGTTTTCATCAATCCACCTCGTCAACATGGGGTTCATCAAAGTGCTCTTTATGTGGCTTGAGCTTTGCTTCTAATTGAGCCCATTTGCTTTGATGAATACGGTACTCGCAATTTTCAGCATGATTCTCTAATAGGCCAAAAATAATCGTGGTCGGAATTTTGCAATGAAGGCAGCGATAAGCGTGCTGGTGTTCTTCAATTTTTTCTTGGGGGTAATCGATATAAAACGGCTTCATGACAATTCTCTCCATCAAGACCAAGTCAATAAAATGATCTTACACCTGAGCCTGATAGAAGTGGGGCTCATGGTTCATATTTAAGGGCAATTACCTAATGCTCTAGCAATGAAGCAGGGCATTTGAGTCGATAATGCTTAGCTAACATACTAAAGAGAAAATGAATATGCTCCCTTGTATCGAACTAGAAACCGCACCAAATCCAACAGCTGCCGTTATCTGGCTTCACGGCCTTGGTGCAGATGGCAATGACTTTGTACCCATCATCCCAGAATTAAAACTGTCTGGATGTCCTGGCATTCGCTTTGTATTCCCGAGTGCCCCAAGCATGCCAGTCACTGTGAATGGTGGCTATGTGATGCCAGCCTGGTATGACATTATCGGCAGAAGCCTCACTGACCAAGAAGATGCTGCTGGGATTTCAAGATCAGCCGCCTCTATTGTTGAGCTGATTGAAAAAGAAGCTAGTCGTGGCATTGCGTATAACAAGATTGTCTTGGCAGGATTTTCACAGGGCTGTGCAATGGCTTTGCATATCGGTTTACGCTTTCCACATCAGCTCGCCGGAATCATCGCACTATCGGGTTACTTACCATTGGCAATGACTGCCAATTTAGAAAAGCATTCTGCTAACTCCAATACGCCCATCTTTATGGCCCATGGCACCTATGATCCAGTGGTAACCCTGGATCGCGCTCAGGCATCACACGCTGCGCTAGAAAAAATGGCTTATTCAGTGGATTGGAATGAATACCCTATGGAGCACTCAGTCAATCATGAGGAGCTTATGGATATCTCGCGGTTCTTGCAACAGGTATTAGGTACTAAGTGAGTCCATCCGTAATCAGTTTGATACTGGCTACTAACAAGAAGAATCTTACCGTGTGGTAATACCACTTCATGGAAATTCTTTTTGCTAAGTAAAAGCCAAAGTAAACTCCAATGGGTACACAAGGCAATAAGATAATAGAGGTTGCCAGCTGCTTGTAATTCAGCAGATCCAAATAGGCATAAGGTCCTAACTTCCCAAAATTTATGATCGCGAAAAAGACTCCTAGTGTCGAGGTATAAACCATCGGCAAGAGCTTTTCTCTAAGCATATATACCGTAATTGGTGGCCCTCCTATATGCGCAACAAAGGATGTAAACCCTGAGGTCAGTCCCATTGCGCGCCCAAGCCAGGGATACGACTTCGTCTCTTTCACATTTATATACGACATGGCGACATTCTGAATTAAAAAGAGCAAGGTAAAAATACCAATCGAGAGGGTCAACACCTGCGGTGTAATTGCAGTAAAGAAAATCATGCCTAAAAGAAGACCTGCTATTGCCGGTGGGATAATGATCTTGAGAATGCGCCAATTGGCGTTGCGAATAAAACGATGTAAGCCTACCAAGTCAATAGCGATCAACAGTGGCAGTAGGATTGCTAAAGCCTCATTAATGCTGGATTGACTGGCCATTATAGGCAGGGAGAGCACCCCTAGACCAGCACCAAAGCCACTCTTGGAGATACCAACAATAATGACGCTAATCACTGCACACACAAAAAATGTGAATGAATGCGCATTAAATGACTGGGTCAGTGAAGCAATGATGAAATCAAGCATCCAGAGATCTTACCAAGCAATAAATAGATAGAGAGCTGCCGCAGCCATAAAGCCCGTAGCTAGCCATCCAAGAAATCGCATAGAGAGCGAAGCAACATAATTCCCCATCACAGATGACTTAGATGACAAGACCATAATTGCTACCATCAGGGGTACGGCAACAATTCCATTAATCACCGCGCTCCAAAATAGTGCTTTCATGGGGCTGATAGGCGAATACTGAATCGCCAAAGCTACTAAAACACTGAGTGCAATGATGGCGTAGAACTTGCTTGCTTGGATGGCGGAGTCCTCGAGACTTGAGCGCCAACCAAACACTTCAGATAAAGCATAAGCAGCTGAACCAGCAAGCACAGGAACCCCCATTAATCCAACGCCCAATATTCCTAGCGCAAATAGTAGAAAAGCAAATTCTCCAGCAAGCGGTCTTAATGCTGATGCAGCCTCTGCTGCTGTATTAATGTCATTGATTCCGGCGGCATGTAAAGTCACTGCAGTAGCCAAGATAATGCAATATGCAGCTACATTGGAATACAGCATGCCGCTCCAGGTATCCCAGTGGATCCGCTTAAGCTCTGTATTAATTTCCTCATTACTCTTGGCCTCAAGCAGACTTGTCTGACCGCGCAGATTCATATCTTCTACTTCTTGAGAGGATTGCCAAAAGAATAGGTAGGGGCTAATGGTGGTACCAAAAATACCAACAACAACTGCGGCTGACTCTGCACTCCATGTCAACGCGGGAAAGAATGTGCTCCAGATCACATCACCCCAAGGAATATGCACAGTAAAAAGAACGGCGCCGTATGCCAATAAAGATAAAGATAACCATTTCAGAAAGAAAACATAATGACGGTACGGTATCAATATTTGTAAGGCTAATGTCAGCAGTACAAAGATACCCGTCATGATGTGCCAATTGATACCCGTAACTAATTGCGCTACCTCTCCCATTGCGGCTATATCAGCAGCAATATTGAGAACATTTGCAATCAAGAGCAACAACACAAGAATGATTAACACCGCAGGTGGAAAGGCGAGCTTCATATTTGCTGATAAGCCACGCCCTGTTACCCTGCCAATACGAGCGCATAACACCTGAATGGTCGACATTAATGGATAGGCAAACGGCATAGTCCACAGCATGTTCAAACCAAATTGTGCCCCCGCTTGAGAATAAGTCACTATCCCGCTGGGATCATCATCCGCAACCCCCGTTACTAATCCTGGACCTACCCTTGATAAAGGATGTTTTTTAATGCGGGACCATATTGCAGATAAATTCATGGGTTCAGTTTAGCTCTTACCAAAGAAAAAGGGCTCATCAAGAGCCCTTTAGTTCACGGACTAAATCTTCAAAGCTTTTTACTGAAACTGTATTGTGCAAACCCCTGTTCGGCCACACTAAACCACTGTGCCTCCATATTTCTAAAAGCACGATAGTCATCAAATATCTTTTTAAATTGTGGGTTTTTAGCTGACTCTTCGGCATAAGTCTCCTGACTTGCTTTAAAGCACGCATCTAGGATAGAGGTATTGAACTTACGCAGAACAGCGCCATTCTGAAGCAAGCGTTGTAGTGCTGGTGGATTAAGTGCATCATATTTCGCGCACATATCAGTGTGGGCTTCAAAACAAGCTGATTCCCAGGCGGCCTGGTATGCCGGTGGTAATGAATCCCACTGCTTCTTATTTACCAGGAAAGAAAGTCCTGCAGCACCTTCCCAGAAAGCGGGGTAGTAATAGTTCTTAGCGACCTTTGCCAAACCTAATTTTTCATCATCGTATGGGCCAACGAATTCAGCAGCATCAATCGTCCCTTTTTCCAGGGCAGAGTAGATCTCGCCTGCAGGCAACTGTTGTGGCACAACACCAAGCTTAGCAAGGACTTGCCCAGCGAAACCAGCAATACGGAATTTCAGACCCTTAAGATCTTCTGGTGATTTAATTTCCTTACGAAACCAACCACCCATTTGTGTGCCTGTTTGACCACCCAGAAAATTCACAATGTTGTAGCTAGCATAAAGCTCACGCATCAGCTTCATACCATTACCGTACAGCATCCAGGCGGTTTGTTGACGGGCAGTCATACCAAATGGAGCGGCAGTATCAAAAATAAAAGCGCTGTTCTTACCGAGATAGTAGTAACTCGCAGTATGGCCACACTCTACTGTGCCATTTTGTACTGCATCTAAGACTTGCAGCGCAGGCACTACTTCACCAGCTGCAAATACTTTCACATTAAATTTGCCATCGGTTGCTTTACGCAAAGCATTGGCAAAGACTTCGGGAGTACCAAACAAAGTATCTAAAGATTTCGGGAAACTCGATACCAAGCGCCAATTGAGCGTTGGCAGGCTTTGTGCAATAGATGGTGCAGCAAGAGCTGCAGCACCGGCGCCAATCGTGGCTTTCTTTAAAAATGATCTTCTTTGCATTTCCGTCACCCCTTAAAAAATGAATTTTATATAGCAACAATTCTGAAAATCTTTACTGCTTATGTTGCTTATGCTCTTTATGCTTCCTTGCTTCCTTGCTTCCTATACTTCTTTATTTTCCACCAACCGTCATCGAGCCTAACAAAATGGACCCCGTTTCCTTAGTACCGCGGATGAGAGTATCACTGCCAATTAATTGTATATCCATCAGCATGTCGCGTAAGTTACCAGCAATAGTGACCTCTTCAACTGGATATTGAATCTCGCCATTCTCAACCCANTAACCAAATGCNCCACGAGAATAATCNCCNGTAACNTAATTCACGCCCTGCCCCATCAGTTCTGTTACTAATAAGCCAGTACCCATTTCTTTTAATAAAGCAGGCAAACCACCTTTAGGCGTTTTTTTACTCTTGATGGTGAGATGATGAGAACCGCCAGCATTGCCAGTGGTTTGCATGCCTAACTTACGCGCTGAATACGTAGATAGAAAATATCCCTCCAGAATTCCTTTATCAACAACGGTACGAGCAGAAGTTTTTACACCTTCCTCGTCAAACGGCACACTACCAGTCATCGCTTTCAAATGCGGATCTTCAAATAAGCTGACATGCTTTGGCAATACCTGCTTACCTAAGCTATCGAGAAGAAAGCTGGAGCGGCGATATAAAGCACCACCCGAAACCGCTTGTACTAAGCTGCCTAATAAGCCAGCAGCTAAGGGTGCTTCAAAAATTACTGGGCAACGCCTCGTAGTTAGTGAGCGCGCTTTTAGCCTTGAAAGTGCACGCTGAGCAGCGTAGGTTCCAATAGCGGCGGGATCAGCTAACTCCTCTGGAATGCGCGAGCTGGAATACCAATCATCGCGCTGCATGTGTCCTTTTTTACCACCCTGATTTGCAATGGGTGCGCAAGAAATATAGTGACGAGAAAATGGATAGCCGCCCATAAATCCATGCGAGGTTCCCATCATAAAATGAGCATGATGCGCAGACACAGAAGCGCCATCACTATTTTGGATTTGCTTGCTCACTGCAAATGCTGCACCTTCTGCAGTACGGGCAATTTCTATGGCGCGAGCTGCATCCAGATTCCAGGGATGAAATAAATCGAGATCAAGCGGATTTTTTTCTAGAAGCTCAGCTTCAGCGGGGCCTGCACATAAATCTTCAGCAGTATGCTGTGCAATATGATAAGCAGCATCTACCGTAGCCTTTAGAGACTCTTTAGAAAAATCACTTGTACTGGCATTGCCGCGATGGTGACCTAAAAATACCGTGACCCCAACCTGCTTATCCAAGCTTTGCTCTATAGTCTCAACCTCACCTTTACGAACGGTTACCGAAAGACCTTGGCCCTCAGAAACCTCTGCAACGGCATCTGAAGCCCCCCTTCTTTTGGCCTCTTTAAGCATGAAATCGATGATTTCTTGAAACTGGTTGGATGTGTATGTAAACATGCCCTAATAATAGCTAGAATAGAAATATGAAGCATACAGAAGCCCAAAAACGAAACAGCCCAAATGAGGTCAAAATTGGCCTGATTTCTATCTCAGATCGCGCCAGCAAAGGCGTTTATCAGGACGAAGGCATTCCTGCCCTACAAACCTGGCTTATGAAGGCAATCAGCAATCCCTGTGTTTTTCATGAACGACTGATTGCTGATGACACTGAAATCATTACTGAGACCATCGTTGAGCTTGTGGATGAGCTCGCCTGTGATCTGGTACTCACCACCGGCGGTACAGGCCCCTCCAGAAGAGATGTTACCCCTGAGGCAACACGCGAAGCTGGAACCCGAGAGATGCCCGGATTTGGGGAGCAGATGCGTCAAATTAGTCTGAGCTTTGTACCCACTGCAATTCTGTCCAGACAAACTGCCGTCCTTCGAGAAATTGATGACCATGCGGCCCTAATCATTAACCTACCAGGACAGCCCAAGGCGATTGCAGAGACACTAGAAGGCCTTAGAGATGAAAACGGCAAGTCCATCGTTCCTGGAATTTTTGCAGCAGTACCTTACTGCATTGATTTGATTGGTGGTCCCTATATTGAGACTGATGAGACTGTGATTAAAGTCTTTAGGCCTAAGAGCGCTATCAAGAAAGCTTAAGCTTCAATTACTGAGGCAGCGGAACAATAAATTTCTCGCGGTAGTACTTAAGCTCTTCAATCGACTCTTCAATATCTGCTAAAGCAGTATGGGCCTGGTTCTTAGTAAAGCCTTTTACTAACTCTGGATGCCAGCGCTTGCAAAGTTCTTTTAATGTAGAGACATCAATATTTCGATAATGAAAGTAGGC